>Ga0182014_10000070_pt1 | contig 100330 bp, 94 predicted proteins | sample 612S2DmetaG_FD_120489 | JGI IMG/M metagenome (GOLD analysis project Ga0182014, IMG submission 120489) | Permafrost microbial communities from Stordalen Mire, Sweden - 612S2D metaG | ecosystem: Environmental > Terrestrial > Soil > Wetlands > Permafrost | place: Sweden: Stordalen | collected... | reverse complement strand
TTGGCAACTGGTATGTCTGATCGGTCAATATCGGGGCCACCTTCGACTCGTTGTGATGCAATGGAACAGGAGGGCCTCTGGGGCGATCTGTTACCATTTTAATCTTAACTGGTCGTGAAGCCAGAATACTTCGCAGGAGGCGGGCTGTATGGGTTCGGCAGGTTCCAGACGGCGGGTCGCGATCGTCGGTGCAGCACTTTCTGACTGCGGGCGCGTTGACGACAAGACGGCGTACGAACTTCACTATCAGGCCACAGCGCGCGCACTGGAGGACGCCGGTCTTGGACGCGAGGACGTTGACGGGTTCATGTCGACCGGCACCGGTGTGCTGGCGCCAATTGAGGTCGCCGACTATCTCCACCTGCGCCCGCGATGGGTCGACGGGACCAACGTCGGAGGCAGCGCCTGGGAGTTCATGGTTCAGCACGCAGTCGCCGCCATCGCCAGTGGGATGGTGGACGTGGTTGCCATCACCTACGGGTCGACTTCGCGGGCCGACCTCAAGCGACGTCAGCGATCCGCGAATTTGTCGTTTGGAGGGAGGGGCGCCGAACAGTTTGAAGTGCCCTACGGACAAACCTTGATTTCGCGGTACGCGATGGCCGCAGTGCGCCACATGTACGAGTTCGGCACCACGATCGAGCAGTTGGCCGAGATCGCCGTCTCTGCCCGTTTCAACGCGTCGCTTAATCCTGACGCTTACTACCGTGACCTGATCACCATCGACGACGTGCAGAACTCGACGCTGATCGCCGATCCGCTGACGAAGTTGCACTGCTGCATCCGGTCTGACGGCGGGGGGTCGGTCATCCTCACGAGCGAGGACCGGGCCCGCGACTGCGCGAAGGACCCCATTTGGGTGCTCGGTACCGGGGAGGCGATATCGCACACGACGATGAGCGAATGGGAGGACTTCACCGAGTCGCCGTGTGTCAGCTCGGGCCGAGAAGCGTTCGGACGGGCTGGGGTGAAGCCGTCGGACATCGATGTCTGCGAGGTGTACGACTCGTTCACACCAACGGTCCTGCTGACGCTGGAGGGGTTGGGCTTCTGCGCCAAGGGTGAGGGCGGCGCCTTCGTGGAGGGGGGGGCGCTCCGAGTCGGTGGCGCCCTGCCTACGAACACCGACGGTGGTGGACTCTCGTGCTGCCATCCAGGGATGCGGGGAATCTTCTTGTTGGTGGAAGCGGTGCGCCAGCTCCGTGGGGAGTGCGGCCCACGCCAGGTGCCCGACGCCTCGCTGGCCTGCGTCAACGGGACCGGCGGGTGGTTCTCGTCGGCTGCCACGACCATCTTGGGGCGGGACTGAAGCCAAGGCACCGAGAGAAGATATTGTTCGTAGGTTTATAGCCCTCGTGAAGAGGTTGTCGACCGTCTGCGTCCTAGACGCACGGCCCTGAATGGAAGGAATGGTATGAGTCGCTTACTGGATGGAAAGGTTGCCATCGTCACGGGCGCCGGGCACGGGATTGGTCGCGGGCACGCGCTGGAGCTGGCCAAGCACGGGGCATCGGTGTTAGTGAACGACCTGGGCACGGAAGTCGACGGCACCGGCTCGGGCAGGGACGCTGACGCGACGGTTGCACTGATCACTGATCGCGGCGGGGTGGCCGTGGCCAACTACGGTGATGTGGGCAGCGAGCGTGACACCGAGGAGATGGTGGACCAGACGGTCGAGGCGTTCGGGCGACTGGACATCGTGGTGAACAACGCAGGCATCGTGCGCGACCGCGTGGTCTGGAAGATGACGCCCGAGGACTTCGACCTCGTGATGCGGGTTCACCTTCGAGGCTCCTGGCTGATGACTCACTTCGCGGCAATCTACTGGCGATCGATGGCCCAGGGGGCCGAGGGACCCGTGCGGGGCCGTATCGTTAACACCACCTCGGGAGCCGGGTTGGTGGGGAACTTTGGTCAGAGCAACTACGCCACTGCCAAAGCGGCAATCGCGGGGCTCACTCTCACCACCAGTCTCGAGCTGTACAGCATCGGGGTGACGGTCAACGCGATTGGGCCGGGGGGGCTGACCAGGCTGTCGGCCACCATCCCCGGATTCGACGCGGCGATTGAACCCGACGAGTTGGGAGACGACGAGTACCACCCGCTGGATCCGGCCGGGAGCTCGCCCGTGGTGGCGTGGCTCGCCAGCGACGAGGCTCAGCACGTCACCGGACAGGTCATCAGGGTGCTGCGAGACAGGATCTACCTCATGGAGGGATGGACCGAGGCGGTCGAGGTCGCCAGCGGTGAGCGCCGCTGGGACGCCACCAAGCTCGGCACGGTGTTCGCCACCGACATCTTCAAAACGAGGGCCCCGGGGCTGCGCGCGTGAGCGCCGACGTGGAACTGGCGGGTGGCGACCTGCTTTATCGCGTCCAGGAAGGAGTGGCGTGGATCACCTTGAACCGACCCGACGTGGCCAACGCGCTCACCCCGAGTCAGCGCAACACCATCATCGATCTTCTGCGATCCTGTGACGAGGACCGGGCGGTGAGGGCCATCGTCCTGGGCTCCACGGGCTCGCACTTCTGCAGCGGCGCCGACCTGCGCAACGAGGGTCCTGAGACCGGGACTAGTCCCGAGACCAGCGACCAATCGCAGTCCGTCATGGTGATGAAGATGATGGCCTACGGCGCGAACCGGCTGATGCCCGCGTTGCAGGACTGCATGAAGCCGGTACTCGCGTCAGTCCAGGGCACGGCCGCCGGTCTGGGGGTGCAACTCGCGCTCTCGTGTGACCTCGTGATCATGGCTGAGGAGGCGTCGTTCATTGAGATATTCGTCCGCCGGGGCCTGGTCCCCGACGGAGGCACCGCGTACCTGCTCACCCGATTGGCCGGACAGCAGCGAGCGAAGGAGTTGATGATGCTGGGTGAACGAGTCAGCGCCGCCAAGGCCCGCGAGTACGGCCTGGTCACCGAGGTCGTGTCCCGGGATCGATTGGCGGCGCGCACCGCCGAGCTAGCGACCACCCTCGCTGAGGGCCCTACGGTCACCATGGGGCTCATCAAGCGCCTGACCAATCGGGCTCTTGACGTGGATCGCGACACGGCGTTGTTCGAGGAGTCCTTGGCCCAGGGCCTGGTACTGACCACTTCGGATGCGCAGGAAGGCGTTGCCTCGTTCGTCGAACGCCGGCCGACTGAGTTCCGAGGATACTGACCTTCGCCGTCGCGCGGACGACCAACCGGTCGGTCCGAGGGCATGGGCCGGTCCTCGTGGCGCTGCGTGCTCTAACCTGAGTTCATTGGACCGGCAAGACATCGGGGGATCGCGTGCGCGATGAGACGGCTTCGGGGACCGAACGAAGTGGGCGGGACCCTGGCGCAGCTGAGGGCAACGCCGACGGGTTCGCACGGGTGGCGGCGGAGCTCGAGATCCGCAACCTGGTAGCTCGAGTCGCCCAATTGGCCGATCATGGCCACCTCGACGAGTACGTGAACCTGTACACCGACGACGGACGATGGGAGTATCCAGGCGCGACTCGTCGCGGCCGCGCGGACATCCTGGCCGGCGCCCGAGAGCGCCGGGCCGACAAGGTGACCGGGCCCGGGAGCGCGAGTCGACACGTCATCACGACTCTGGCGGTGCGGGTCGTCGATGATCGTTCGGCCACCGCCGATTCGTACTGGTTGTTCCTGCGCGACACCGCGACCATCCCGGTCCTCGTGAGCATGGGGCACTACCACGACGAGATCCGGTTCGACGACGGCAGGTGGCGGATCGCCCGCCGCGACATCACCCTCGGCTGAAGCGCCGACCGGGCCACGAACGAAGTCGCACCGGCCGATCCCGAGACGACGAAGGAAAGGCGGATTGCACGAATGCTGACACCCGAGGAACTAGCGGCTGAGGTCGAGGCCCTCAAGCGGCGAGTTGACGCGTGCGAGAGCGTGCTCGCCATCCAGGCTATGAAGGCCCGCTACGCCGAGCTGGTCGATCGGCGGTTCTCGGCCGGCCGCGTCGTCGACCCAACGACCTTGGCTGAGCTCGCTGCGGGCATCGCCGACTTGTTCACCGCGGACGGTTCGTGGGATGGCGGACCAGGTGTCGGCGTCTGCGCTGGCCGCCCGGCGATCGCTCGCCAGTTGTCTGGTACGACGTTCTCGTTCTCTCGGCACGTCTTCACGAATCCGCGCATCGTGGTCGATGGCGACACGGCGAGGGGCAGATGGGACATCTTGAGCCCATGTCGCCGAGTGACTGGCGAGTCCTACTGGATGTGCGGCTACGAAGACGACCAGTACGCGCGAATCGACGGCTTGTGGCTGCATCGATCGATGAAGCTCACGACCGTGACGATGACTCCGGTGGGCGAGGGCTGGACGAGGATCTTCGTCTGATCCCCCGTGAACACCGGCTCCGAATCGTCCCTTGGGCCCTGACATCGGGTGGCCGCCCACGTGGCGCGGGGCCGGCTCGATCGTAGGCACGGCCTTCTCGCGCCGCGGGCAGCACTAGCCTCGGGGTGTCCGGCCGGACCAAGGGGACAAGATGTTGCCCTCGTCGTTCACGGGACCAGCGAGTGACGGGAGCTTGATGACGGTGCGCACTGACGGCGGCGAGGTCTCCTTCGCGGATGCCTCGGCGCTGGCGGCCCTGGCCTATCGGTATGCGTCGGCGGTGGACCGGCGTGATCGCGAGATGCTCCTCAGCGTGTTTCATCCTGACGCCATCCTTCGCGTGATCCGCAGGGGAACCGATGGCGAAGAGCGGATCTCAACTCGGACGGGCCACCGTGAGGTCGGCGAGATTACCGAACTCATCTCGCGGTACGACCGGACGTTCCACTTCGTGGGCAACCACCGCTACGAAGTGAGCGGCGACCAGGCCACTGGGGAGGTGTACTGCATGGCGCGCCACCTCGCGCTGGACGACCGTGGCAGCACCGATGTCGTAATGTTCATCCGCTACCATGACCTCTATCGGCGTGGCGCCGATGGCTCGTGGTTGGTGGCCGAGCGTGACGTCCAGGTCGATTGGAGCGAGGAGCACGTCGGCGTCTCACCCTGGACGACCAATCCCTCGAACTCGAGATGACCTGCTTCGATGAGGGTGATGATCATCGGGCGGCTGCGGGTCGGCACCCGCGCGGCGCCCCGAGGGATGGCACCGGCGTGACCGTCGTCGGACGTGGCGCAGGTCGCGAGCACGCCCCTACGGCGGCGTGGGTCGGAAGGGAGATGAGACTGTGACAACGCCACTGCAGTTGTCGACGTCGCTGCCCACATACGTCGCCGAGGATCCAGGCGATTGGTCCCACCTCACCGAGTTCGCTCGGGCGGCCGACGCCGCGGGCTTCGACCGTATGGTCATGTCCGATCACGTGGTGTTTGGCGAGCATCTCGAGGCTTACGCCGATCCCGCCAACGGCGGGGCGCGCGGCGGCAAGCAACCAACTGGTCCCGACGGGGCGTGGCTCGATCCCCTCGCCACCATTGCCTATCTCTCCGCTGTCACGACGCGGGCGCGATTCGCGACGAATATCCTGATCGCGGCGCTGCGGCGACCGGTGGTGCTGGCCAAGATGGCGGCGACCATCGACGTCCTGTCCCACGGTCGACTGGATATCGGAGTCGGCGTCGGCTGGCAGCGCGAGGAGTACGAGGCCGCCGGCCTGTCGTTCGACAACCGGGGTCGACTGCTCAATCACACGATTGAGGTCTGCCAGGCGCTTTGGCGTGACCAGGCGGTCACCTACAGCAGTGACGAACTCTCGTTCACCGATATCCATCAGATGCCCAAGCCGAGGCAGTCGGGTGGCGTGCCGATCTGGGTGAGTGGCACGGTCAACAGTCGTTCGATGGACCGACTGGCTCGTTACGGTTCAGGCTGGATCCCGTGGGGCGATGACGCCGCCGACATTGAGAGTGGCATCGCGCGCATGCGCACGGCGGTGGCGGCCAGAAGCCGCGCTCCCGAAGGGATCGGTGTCGTCGGAACGCTGCGATCGCTGCGAAGCGACGGCGGGACGCTCGATCTCGCGCGGACGATGGCGCCGGTGGCTCGCCTGCGCGCGGCCGGTGTCACCGACTGTCGCATCGCCCTCTTGCCACCTGATCGCCGCGCCGACCTCGCGGACTTCCTGGGCGAAGTCGTGGCGGCCTTTCGCTCGGCATCGGCGTAACGGCGCACGATCGCCGGCGGCCGGCGGAACCGACGGACGTCGCCGTGCTCGAGCCGACCGGGCCAATCGTGCTCCAGGCCAGTCCCGATTCGGCCCCCGACAGGGCGTTAGTGCGGGGGAACTCGGTACCGGTGCGCCATCCCGGGTCCGTTGCCATCGGTACCGGGGTGCGCTAACGTTCAAGCGCTTGGTTGATTTCGACTCGCCTCCACGCCCGCTTGGGGCCGCTCTCAGCGGACAAAAGCAACTGGACGGCCCGACGGACAACCGATCGGAGAGCTCGGCTAGTCGACGTGCGGCTACCGGATCATGGGGGATGACATGGTGATTGCAAAGCCGTTGGCGGGAGTGAGGGTCATCGAGAGTTCGATTCTGGGTCCGGCCGAGATGGGTGGACTGCTCGCCGACCTCGGGGCCGACGTGATCAAGGTCGAGCCACCCGGGGGTGACTACGCGCGCAGGATGACCTGGCCGATCATCCGGTCCCAGGACGGCACCGAGGAGCGGTCCCTCCTATTCCTCCACATCAATCGCGGCAAACGATCGATCGTGATCGACCTTCGTCAACCCGCCGGCGTCGAGGCGTACCTCGATCTGGTTCGTCACGCCGACGTCGTCATCGAGGCGATGCGGCCCGGGGCGCTGGCCAAGCGGGGTCTCACGATGGAGCGCCTCCGGGAGGCGAACCCGGCATTGGTCTTCTGCTCGATTTCGGGCTACGGCGCGACCGGACCCTACCGAAACCTGCCGGCACACGGCATTGCGTTCGACACGTGGGCCGGTCAGGTGCCCGTCGAAGTGGACGAGAATGGCTTCAGGGTCATGGGTGAGCACACCAGCGTGGGTATCCACGCCGGCCCACTGTACGGTGCGCTCGCGATCCTGGCGGCGGTGATCCAGGCGCGCGAGACCGGCGAGGGGTGCGTCATGGAGGTGGCCCAGTCCGACGCGGCGGCGTACTTCGACTGGTACCGCATCGAGACGTGGCGCAGTTACGAACGACCCGAGGACGAGGTGTACGGCAACGCCGCCGATAACGGCGAGCGAAGGGCGCCGGGCGTGAGTGGGATGCGAGGCGGGGTCCGATACCAGATTTACCCGTCGAGCGACGGATTCGTACTCTTTATGGCTAGCGAGCAGGAGTTCTGGAAGAACTTCTGCGAGGGGGTTGGTCGGCTCGACCTCTTCGAACGGTGGCCCGGCACGACGTTCGGCGACCATGCCCGGGGCAACATCGAACTGCAGGGGATCCTCGCCGAGATCTTCGTCACTCGAACCACGGAACAGTGGATCACCTTCGCGAGCGAGCACAACACCACGATCGCGCCGGTGAACACGCCCAAGTCGATCGCGGACGATCCGCAGTTCCAGGTCCGGTTCACATGGCAACCAAAGGAACAGGTCGATGCGGACATGTTGGCCTATCCGGTGAAGATTGAGGGTGCCGATCTACCGGTGCCCGTGCGGGCGCCGTCGCCGGGTCAGGACTCGGACGCGGTGCTGCGCGACGTGGCGGGATACGACGCGCAGCGTATCAAGAAGCTTCGCGCCGAGGGCACGATTGTTTGACCTGTCCGCGACGTGGTCGGTCGCCGGGATCACGAAAAGGATGACGACGCATGGTTGAGATTCGCTTCGACGACTACGAGGGTCTGAACGGGCACATAGGGGAGTTCAGCGACTGGAGCGAGCCGTTCACGCTCACCCAAGAGATGATCAATCAGTTCGCCGAGCTGACCGGCGATCATCAATGGATCCACGTCGATGTCGAACGGGCGCGCAAGCAGAGCCCGTTCGGCGGCCCGATAGCGCACGGATTCCTCACGCTGAGCCTGATCCCGCGCCTGGTGCCGGTCGGTGAAGTGCGGATAGTTGGGCACGCGAGTGCCGCCAACTACGGAGCCGAGAAGTTACGGTTCATTGCACCCGTGCCCGCCGGCTCGGCAATTCATGCCAGGAACCGATTGGTGCGGATCGAGGCCAAGCCGCGGGGCACGCTGATCACTCGGGAGATCGAAGTTGGCGTGGTCGGTGACGATCGGCCTGCGCTGCTCTACGCCATGCAAGTCCTCTACATGTGACCGGCCTGAATCCTGGCACGCCCGGATTCTTCGTCAGAGCGCCCGTGTGAGGTCTCGAGCTCGTTCGGTAAGGGCACGCTTGTCGACCTTGCCAACGGACGTGAGCGGCAGTTCGGCCACGAGTTCGACAATGTCGGGAGCCTTGTAGTTGGCGATTGACTTCTTGGTCCACTCGCGGATCTGAGCCAGAGTGGGCTCGTCCCCGCCCTTGGCGGGAACGACGAATGCGACGCCGACCTGCCCGAGCACGGGGTCAGTCTTGGCGACGATCGCCACCTGGGACACAGACGGGTGCCCTGACACCACTCGCTCGACCTCGGCTGGGTACACGTTGTACCCGCCGCGCAGGTACATCTCGGTGCGTCGGCCGATGAGGGTGAGGTACCCATCCGCGTCCAACGAGCCGATGTCGCCGGTGTCGAGCCAGCCGTCAGCATGCAGGACCGAAGCCGTTGCTTCGGGGTTCTCCCAGTAGCCGCGCATCATCGCCGCGGACTGGCACAGGACGCTGCCGAGTGTCCCTGGCGCCACATCGAGACCATCGTCGCCCACTACGCGAACACGGACGTTCGCGCGAGCGCGTCCCACGGTGCGCGCGATGATTTCGGGACGGTCGCCGGGCATCGAGCCGGTTGCGAGGGCCGATTCGGTGCTCGCGTAGCCAATCACCACGGGGCAGCCCAACCGCTCCTGCATCTCCCGGATGAGGCTTGCCGAGGCCGGGGCGGCGCCAGTACCGCAGATTCGCAAGTTGGAGAGATCGGTGGCATCGAATTCGGGGGCGTCGAGGAGCAATCGCCACTGTGACGGAACTCCCTGGCCGACGGTCACGCGCTCTCGTGCCATCAACGCGAGGACAGCACTCGCCCTCCACGGTGTTGGTGGGATCACCGTGGAGATGGCGTACTCAATCTCCTCGCTGATGTGCACCATGTAGGCGACGTGAGCGAACGGCGTCGAAGAGATGCGTCGGTCGAACGGTGCGCGGAGCGGTCCGGCCCCCAGTGACACGGCGGCGAGGTTGCGGTGGTCGAAGATGGCGCCCTTGGGCACGCCAGTCGTACCACTGGTCCAGACCACGGCCACCGGACGGTCAGGGTCCGGAGCAGGGAGGCGGGCTGGACGGCCGAGAGTGCGCAGCGGTGGCAACTCGGAGCGCGTGAGGTGGATGTACTCGCCCTCGGGTATGAGCCTGTCATCCTCGCTAATCACGATGCGCGGTCGGCTTCGGTGCAAGATGCTCGCCACCTCGTCGGGCCCAAGCCGGGGATTGATGCCTGAGGTGATGGCCCCCAGTCTCATCGCCGCCTGGTAGCAGACGGCGTAGTCGATGCACGAAGGCAAGATGAGCGCCACCACGTCGCCCACCCCCACGCCGAGTTCGAGAAAAGCCGTGGCGGTGCCGTCAGCGGCGTCATTCCACCGGCCGAAGGTCAGCTGGTCTCCATTCGCCTCGACGTAGGCGTCGCGGTGACCGAACTCGGCGGCCGCCATCTCAAGCAACTCATGGGCGGTGGTGTCGTCGTTGTGCACAATCACCGGCGGCGAGTTGAGGTAGGGACTCATCGAAGACCGCCGGCATCAATCGTCCGCTGCGCCGCGCCCTCGAAACACGCCGCTGCCGCAGTTTGGTTGGCCATCTGATATCCCTCGCAGCTAAAGAGTGATCGGCACTGCCGATCCGTTGTCGAGCAATCTAGCCGTCGGTGATTGGAGGGTGCCATCATCGGGCCCGTCGCATGGCGCGACGTCGAACCGGTAGGCGCTTGGGGATCCCTGTCGAGTTGCGCTGTCGCGAGGAGCATCGCCCGATCTCTGCGACAGAAACCCGCCGGGCGACCCAAGCGCTCACGAGGTAGGACCTTCCCGCCAGAACGCCTGCCAGCTCGCCCACCGTTCAGGCAGGTCAGCTGAGCTGAGCATCGGGTTTCCAGGGAAGTGAAAGCGACCCGGTACGTCGGATGGTCGCTCGAGAACGTCGGCGGCGTAGAGGGCGTGCACGCTCCGACTGCGGAAGTACCAGCGATCGGCGCGACGTTCGTAACGGTCCCAGTACTGCATCGGCATGACGATCCATTGGTCCCCAACCTCGTGCTCGGGTCGACAGTAGACAACGCCCGTGGCGTGGTCGGCATCCACAAGATCGATGACGTGATTGCCGATCAAGTGGAACGTCGTCGAGTACGGACGAAGGATCGGATCGAACCACTCGGCCAAGGCGTCGCGTCCGACCCCGCCATCGGCACTCCGCACATCCTCGACGAACAGGTCGACGAGCGCGGCGACATCGCGGCTGTCGAGTGCGAGCGCGTAGCGCGCGGCGAGTTGGCGGATCGCCTCACGAGCTTCGAGCGCCGCCAGCCGCTTTTCATTGTCAGTCATGAGGGCTCTTCCGGTCCTGGGTGGTTGGCCCAATCTATATAGCAAGCGCTTGCTACACTAGCGCCAGCCGCAGTCGACGGACGCCGTGGCGTAGCGTGCTGGGCTCTACGGGAAGGAGTCGTAATGAAATTCGGGATATTCCCCCCTGTCATTGCCGGTGTCTGTGCCGATCCCGAGTGGATGGCCGAGTTCGCTGCGCACTCGGAGCGCAGCGGATTCGAGTCGCTGGTAGTCGTTGAGCACACGGTCGTGGTCTCAGACACCAAGAGCACGTATCCGTACGCTCGCTCTGGCCGGATGCCGTTGGGCGACGCGTGCCCGATTCCCGACCCGATCGATCTCCTGAGCTTCCTCGCGGCCAAGACCGAACGTATCGTGCTGGCGACGGGCGTGCTGATCATCTCCAACCATCACCCCGTGGAACTCGCCAAGCGAGTTGCCACGCTCGATACCCTCTCGAAGGGACGCGTACGTCTCTGCGTCGGGGTTGGCTGGATGCGGGAGGAGATTGAGGCGTGCGGCACCGACTTCGCGACGCGTGGTCGCCGCGCTGATGAGGCGATTGACGTGATGCGGATGCTGTGGGCCGAGGGTGGTCCCGAGGGGGCTTCGTTCGAGGGCGAGTTCTTCTCCTTCAAGGGTGCGCACTCGTTTCCAAAGCCCCGCCAGGGAGGGGTCCCCGTCCACATCGGGGGGCACAGCGACGCCGCGGCGCGCCGCGCGGGCCGAAGGGGCGACGGTCTCCAACCCCTCGGACTCGACCCGGTGCGATTCGGCGAGCTGGCGGCACTCATGCGCCGTAGCGCCGAGGAGGCGGGAAGGGACCCCGATCTCCTCGAGCTCACCGTTAGCGGGTTGTTGTCGAAGACCGACGACGATGCCGTGCGAATCGCCGAGGAGGCCGGCGTTGACCGGATGATCCTCCAGGCCTCGCCCACCACCGAACTTGATCAGGCTCTGGAGGAGATCTCGGCATTCTCGTTGTACATGGGGCTGAAGGAGCAGCCGTGACCCGCGGTGTGCTGACTGACAAGGTCGCCGTCGTGACGGGCGGCGGCGGCGGCATTGGCGGCGCGATCACGCGACGACTGGCCGTAGAGGGCGCGAAGGTCGTGTTCAACGAGATCGATCAATCGTTGCTGGACGCGGCGGTGAGCGACATTGAGGCCGCGGGCGGTGTTGTGACGGCCGTGCGGGGCGACATCCGGTTGTCCGAAACCGTGGACGCGCTCGCGGACGCGGCGATGGCGGTCGCGAACGGACGGGTCGACATACTCGTCAACAACGTTGGGGACTACCGCCCCGCAGGACGGTTTCTCAAGAGCTCCCGAGAGCGATGGACGGCGAGTTACGCGATCAACCTCGAGCACGTGTTCGCCTGCACCCGGGCCATTGCGCCAGCGATGGTCAGTCAGGGCTCGGGCAGCATCGTGAACGTCTCGACGGTAGAGGCATTTCGGGGCATTCCGGCCAATGCGGTGTATTCGGCATTCAACGCCGGCGTGAACGCGTTCACTAGGAGCCTCGCTGTCGAACTCGGGCGCGACGGTGTGCGCGTGAACGCGATCGCCCCGGATCTGATGGACACGCTGCAGACTCCGGTCGAGGCGATGCTGTCGGGTCGTGATCCCTCACTGGTGGGACAATGGGTTCCGCTCGGCCGCTTCGGGCGTCCGGAGGACTGCGCGGATGTCGTCGTCTTCCTCTGCAGCGAATTGTCCAGTTTCGTCACGGGTCACGTCATACCCGTGGATGGGGGGACGACGGCGGCAAGCGGTTGGTATCAACGGTCGGACGGCAAGGGCTGGACCAACCTTCCGACGGCTCCCTGAGCCGCCCTCTTCGTCCTCGCGGCCTCCACGAGGACCAGCGTGATCGGAAAGGCTGGGGAAACCCGCGTGGCGCCTGTTGCGACGCCGGGCGCTCGTCGTCTCCCGCCTTCGCGCGACGGAGGCGGGGGGCTACTGACGATTCGCGGAGCTGGCTAGGTTGACTTCGAGCACGGTTCCGCTCGTGTAGCCGGGGTCCTCGACGAGGTACATGACCGCGCGGGTGACGTCCTCGGGCTCGAGCCACGCCACGCCCATTGGGTTGAGCGCCTCGAACCGGGGTCGGGCGTCAGCTTCGGTGGGCTGGTCGATCTCGGGGCAGAAGAGCCGGAAGGTCGAATCGTTGAGGATCATCGGTGTCCCGACCGACGTCGGGCAGACGACATTGGCCGTAATGCCGAGACTCGCGGTCTCCAGAGCCACCGACTTCACGAGTCCAATCAGGCCCCACTTCGAAGCCGCGTAGTGGGCCAGGTTCGCCATGCCGGAGCGACCCGCACCCGACGACGTGGCGACGATGCGGCCGTAGCCTGCACGAGTCATGTGCGGCACGGCCGCGCGTATGCAGTAGAAGACTCCGCTGAGGTTGGTATCAATGGTGTCATGCCACTGGTCGTCGCTGAGATCGGTGACCGGTGAGAAGCTGCAAATGCCGGCGTTCGCGATCAGGATGTCGAGTCGACCATGGTCGGCGACAATGCCGTCGACGAGGTCGGCTACCGCCTTGGCGTTGCGCACATCGACGACTGCGGCGTGCGCCTGCCCACCTGCTGCGCTGATCGAACTGACGGTACCGTCTAGGTCCCGACGGGTGGCCATCGGGTAGGGGACACTCGCAATTTGGGTGTCAGTGTCACACACGATAACGATGGCCCCTTCGGCCGCTAGGGCAATCGAGTGGGCACGGCCTTGTCCTCGTGAGCCACCAGTGACCAGCGCCACTCGTTCGTTCAGGAATCCCACGTGAACCCTTCCTTTCCCCACGTCGCCATCGGACCTCGTGGGGGTTCGGTGCTATTCGGATCATTCCCGGTCACGTGTGGAGCGCTGGACTTGATTCGCTTTGGCGCCCGGCTCACGTCCCGACGGCTCTCAGCGACCCGGGCCGTCGGCTGGCTCGCGACTCTGGGCAGCCTCGGCCGCCGCTTGGCGAAGCACGAGTTTGTCGACCTTCCCGCTCCCATTGCGCGGAAGGGACTTGACAATCTCAATGGTTCGCGGCACCTTGTAGTTGGCTAGTTGGCTCCGGCAGTAGTCGACCAGATCCTGCTCACTCGCCCCATTGCGCTGGCGAAGAACGACGTAGGCCCGCCCGACCTCGCCCATCCGTGGATCGGGCACACCGATGACCGCAACCTCGGAGACCGCGTCGTTGTGCATGATGACCTGCTCGATCTCGGCGGGGTACGCGTTGTAGCCGCCGACCACGAACATGTCCTTCGTCCGGTCGGTGATCGTCAGGTTGCCGCGCTCGTCTTGCACGCCGACGTCTCCCGTGTGCAGCCACCCGTCGTCGTCGATGACCACGCCCGTGGACTTGGGGTCCTGGTAGTACCCGGCCATGAGGTTGTAGCCGCGCACCAGGACCTCGCCGTGTTCACCCGGACCGAGTCTCTCGCCTCGGGGCCCGCTGATGGCCACCTCCACCCCGTCGACCGGGCGACCGGACGTCTTGGAAATAATCTCGTCGGAGTCGTCGGGTCGACAGCTCGTCACAAAGCCACACGCCTCGGTGAGGCCGTACGCGTTGAGGACCGTCTCGAAGCCCAAGTCTCCGCGCATTCGCTTCACCAGGGCCGTCGGCACGACCGAACCACCCGTGACGGCGACCCGCAACGAGGAGAGATCGAATTCGCGTCGCCGAGCATGGTCGAGGAGGGTGATGTAGAGCGTCGGCGTCCCGGGGGCAATGTTGATCCGGTCTCTTTCGATCAACTCCATTGTCGCGACCGCGTCGAACACGGCAACGGGCACCATCGTCGCACCCTTGATGACGCAGGCGAGCAGGCCAGCCTTGTAACCGAAGCAGTGGAAGAACGGGTTGACGCCGAGGAACCGGTCCCCCGCCTTCAGTCCGGCGTTGTCGCTCCACGCGGTGTACAGACGAATGGTCTGTCCGTGCAAGAGCGTTGCCCCCTTCGGCCGACCGGTCGTGCCGGACGTGAAGATGATGTCCGAAGGGTCTTCGGGCGAGACCGACGCGGCAGCAGCGTCGGCCTCGGCGTCAGAGACGTGGCTGGCCCTGGCAAGGAACGCGTCGAACGTCGTCACTTCGGCCAGATCGGAGGAACCGAACACGATGAGCTCGCGAAGATCCGGCAGCGCCGGGACAGGCGTGCCGGCCGTGGGCGTGCCGCCACCCTCACGCAGCATGTCGACGAGCGCCAGGTCGAGGAAGCCGTCCTCCACCACCAGGATCGAGGCCTGGCTTGTACTGAGAATGTGGCGAGCCTCGGCGCCCTTCAAGCGGGTGTTGACCGGGACGAGGACGGCGCCTGTTGACACCACAGCCAGGGCCGTGACGATCCACCGATCGGAGTTGGGTGCCCAGAGCGCGACTCGGTCACCCTTGGCGACCCCGCTCGCCATGAAGGCGCGGGCGGCGACGCGGACGCGTTCGGCCAGCTGGGCGTAGGTGAGCCTGGTCTGCCCACACACGACGGCTTCGACTTCCGGGTACTGGCGCACCGTCGAGGCAAGGGCCGCGGGAATTGTCGTCATGTCGTTGGCGGTCATTGGCGATCCTCAGCGGAAACGGGGAACGGCGTCGTAGTCGAATTCTGCAGTTTTCGAACGGCGAAGGAGGATCCTTCCCGGGTGTCTGTTAGCGGTGTTCGGCGACGCCAAGAAGACCGGGACCACGCGTCGCCCACGTTCGGGGCCGCCGGGCAGACCGGATCGGACCGAAACCCGTATCGGAGTCGGCGCTTGAGTGAAGCGCGCCGCAAGGTTCCTTGTGACAACACGATTACGATTTCCACCTGTCCACATAGAAACTAGAAGCTAAAGGGAGTAGTTGAACTGAACATCGGCGCACATCAAGCGCTTGTTCGATATTCTAGCAACGTGACATCAAACGTTCCAGATGTTGGCGGTCTCCCGATGCATGAGCATGGTGATGACCAACGCCCCGGTTACGTTTCGGCGGAAGATCGCTCATTTCAGACGAGAGCTTCTGCGCTATTCGGGGTGCGGTACCCGATTGTGCAAACGGGCATGGGCTGGGTCGCGGGAGCGAACCTGACCTCTGCCACCAGCAACGCGGGTGGACTGGGCATCCTCGCAACGTCGACCATGAGTTACGCCGAGCTCGAGCAGGCAATTCTGCGAGTGAAGCAGCGTACGTCGAAACCTTTTGGACTCAACGTGGTGCCCGATCTACCCGATATCGAACGTCGGATCGACTTGGCGATCGCCGAACGGGTGCCCGTGGTGTCCTTCGCGGGTGCGCCGAGCGGTGACGCGATCAAAAGGCTGCAGGCAGGGGGAGTACGGTGCATCGCAACCGTCGGTGCCGTGCGCCATGCCCAAAAGGTCGCCGATCTGGGAATTGACGCGGTGATCGCACAAGGCGGCGAAGGCGGTGGCCACACGGGAACGGTGCCCACCAGTCTGCTCGTCTCCCAAGTAGTGGATGCAGTGGGCGACAGCGTTCCGGTGATAGCGGCCGGTGGAATTCGCGACGGCCGAGGATTCGTGGCGGCGCTGGCCCTGGGCGCCGACGGAATAGCGATGGGTACCAGGTTCCTGCTCACCAAGGAAAGCCACGTTCCCGACGCGGTCAAGTCCAGGTACTTAGCGGCTGGCGTGTTCGATACCGTCGTCACCAGCGCCATAGATGGTAGACCGCAGCGCGTGATCCGAACAGACGTGGTAATGCGCCTTGAGAAGTCCTCACGCTTGCTCCGGGCCATAGGCGCTCTTCGGTCCGCGATGGCGTTTCGCGAGTTGGGTGGTTCATCGATGGGAAACCTCCTGAGGAGCGGCATTTCGATGCACAGAGACTCGGAGTTGTCATGGAGCCAGGTGGTGATGGCGGGCAATGCCCCAATGCTCACGAAGGCCGCGCTCGTCGATGGTCGCGAGGATGCGGGGATTCTTCCAACGGGACAGGTGGTCGGGGTCATTGAGGCAGTCATTTCCGTGGCTGAGCTCTTTGATCAGATCATTGGAGAGGCGCTTTCCGCAGCGGGGCGGATCGACGTAGTCGTTCGAGGTTGATGTCTGGTAGGGCAATTGGGGGATGTTATAGAGGGCGGGTGGAGAATGTCGTTCAGATTCGGCACGAGGGCGGATCGGGAGCGTTTCGTTGCGGGTGGAGACCAGCCACGCGGGAGGTTTGGCGCCGCGAGAACGAGGTCTCGGCCCCTTCTGGCGGGCGCGGCCCCTTGTCATCATTCGCGGGCGTCCATACGCCAATATCCGACGACCAAAAGTAACCTGACGTGGTGAGTTCCCACAACCTGATAGGCGGAGTACAGCAAAATGGCTAAACGCAAGGTTGAACCCGAGGTTACTCAGGACCGAAGATTGCGCATCGTCGAGGTGGCTGCGGAGTCTTTCGCGCAATCGAGCATCGGAACTACTACGGTGCGTGAGATTGGTGAGGCCGCGGGCATCCTGTCAGGAAGTCTGTACCACTACTTTCCGTCCAAGGACGCCATCGTCGAAGAGATCATGGTGAGCTTCCTTGACGAACTCGCGAGGAAATATGACGAAGTCTTGAGCAAGAAGGGCGGTGCCATCGAGCACTTCCGCGGGCTCGTGCACGCCTCACTGGAGTGCACGTCGACCCACCTCCACGCCGCGGAGATCTACCAGAACGACGTGAATTACATAAGAGATTCTCCACGGCTGGCCGCCATTCAAGGTATGGCCAATAACGTTCGCACCGCCTGGATGAGCGTCTTGGATGCGGGTGTCGCCAGTGGGACCTTTCGATCCGACGTGCCGACATGGCTCGTCTACCACCTCCTGCGTGACTCGATCTGGCTCACTGTCAGGTGGTTCAAGCCGTCGGAACGGTACGACTACAACTCCATCGCAGAGGATTGCTGCAAGGTCTTCCTTCGTGGATTCGTCGCGCCCGGTGTCGACCTCGCCTTTCTTGACGACAACGCTTGAGTGTGCTTCGCACCATTCTGACTTACGTTCGGCAGGTCGTCGACCGGCCTTCACCAGTGTGACTGCGGGCGCCGCATCGGTGGCTCCTGTTTCAGCGCCACGCGAACTGGTGTCACGGCCTGTCGCCTAATTGACGCACGCCGGATTGAACATTATTATAACAAGCGAGCGCTTGATTGAATTTTGGAGTGGCGACTTCAGATGTGCTGATGTAACGCTGAGCCATGAAGTTGGTTCGCTGGTTCGCTGTCAGGTTATTCATCTTCGATGAGGGGGAGGACTTCATGGATCTTACGGACACCCAGAGTGAGGCTGAGTTTCGCGCCGAAGCGCACGCTTGGCTCCAGCGCGAGGTGCCGAGCCCGGAACTTCCCTCGGGGGACACGCGCCCGGGTTTTGAGCGTCACCTCGATTGGGAGCGGAAACTGTTTGAGGCGCGTTGGTCTGTCGTCTCCTGGCCGCAGAAGTACGGAGGTCGAGATGCAACCCTCTGGGAGTGGTTGGTCTTCGAAGAGGAGTACTACCGGGCGGGTGGCCCCCAGCGCGTCACCCAAAACGGCATCTTCCTCCTAGCGCCGTCGCTCTTTGCCTTTGGGACCATCGAGCAGCAAGACAAGTATCTCCCCCCTATGGCCTCGGGTGAGCAAACGTGGTGCCAAGGTTGGTCGGAACCGGGCTCGGGAAGCGACCTCGCTTCAATCGTCAGCAGGGCCGTACGCGATGAGACGGGTGGTGGATGGCGTCTAAGTGGGCAGAAGACCTGGACGACGCGCGGGGCTTTCTGCACGCACGTGTTCGGTCTCTTTCGTAGCGATCCGGACAGCGCCCGGCATCACGGCCTCACCTATTTCCTGATCCCGCTGGCGACGGACGGGGTGACCGTGCGCGGCTTTGGCCGGCTCGATGGTGATGAGGGCTTCGCGGACGTGTTTTTCGATGATGTCTTCGTGCCTGACGATGCAGTGCTCGGTGAAGTTGGTCAAGGCTGGCGCGTTGCCATGTCCACGACCAGTTCAGAACGTGGCCTGACCCTTCGCTCCCCCGGTCGATTTAGCGCGAGCGTGGAGCGCCTGCGACATCTTGCTCAGCGCGAGGGCGAATCCATCAGCGACACACTCCGTCAGCGCGTGGCCAGTGCGTGGATTGGTGCGGAGGCCTACCGACTGTTCACGCTGGGCCAGGTTTCTCGCATGTCCGATGGAACGGTGAGGGATGCGGAGTCCAGCCTCAACAAGGTATTTTGGAGCGAGCTCGATGTGGAAATACACGAGACTGCGATGGCAATCCTAGGTTCGGCCGCCGAGGTCGACGGCCCTTGGAGCAGGGCATTCATGTTCTCCCTTGGCGGTCCCATCTACGCAGGCACCAACGAGATTCAGCGAAATTTGATTGCCGAGCGGATGCTCGGTTTGCCGCGCCGATGATCCCCGCGCCGCATTCGTCGGGTGGAGGCTCGTGAGGTTCGCACTCTCTGAGGATGCCGCGGCCGTTCGTGATGGACTGCGGGCCGCGCTAAGTGACTCGTGTCCCGCCAGCCTTCTTCGCGAGGCTTCCTCGCCGGGCGGGTACGAAAAGGTCCGAGCACTCTGGAGTCTGCTGGGCGCGATGGGAGTCCCCGGGCTCCTCGTTCCCGAGTCCCGAGGAGGGCTTGGCTGCGATGAGCTCTTCTTGGTCGTGGCGCTCGAGGAACTTGGGTACGTTGCAGCGCCCGGACCACTGGGTGAAGTGATCTCGATTGTCGCACCGGCGTTGGCCGAAACGCCAGGACAGGAAGAACTCCTCGGCCTGGTGTTGGCTGGCGACGCACTGGTCGCATGCGATTTGGGGGAGGGACACGTGCCCTACGCGCAGATCGGCGATGCCTTTGTCGTGGTCCGTGACGACGCTCTCCAACTCGTGGCCCGCGATCAGGTGCGCATCGAACCGTTGACGACGATCGACCCAACGCGTCAAGCGGGGCGCATTCGCATCACCGGCTCGCAGTTGTCCCTGTCGTCAGCGGGGCTCCATCGCTCCCTGGACCGGGCGACGCTCGCCGCCGCCGCCGAGCTCGTGGGACTGAGTGCACGGATGCTCGACATGACGAAGGATTACGTTCTGACACGCGAGCAGTTCGGCGTGCCCATCGGCAGTTTCCAGGCCATCAAGCACGCGCTGGCGAATTCGCTCATTTCGATTGAATTCGCTCGGCCCGCAGTGTGGCGCGCTGCTGCGTCGATGTCCAGCGGCGATCCTGAGGCTCGCTGCCACGTCTCAATGGCCAAGGCGTTGGCGTCTGACGCTGTGCGGCACGTCGCCAGGACGTCAATTCAGTGCCACGGCGCGATGGGCTACACCGTTGAATATGATCTCCACTTCTTCGTCAAGCGCGCGTGGGCCCGCTGCGCCGACTTGGGGGACAGCGAATTGCATGTCTCGCGCGTCGCTCAGTTGCTCGGGATCTGACGCTGGCGCCGCCTTCAAGACTGATGATGGCTGAGCCGGAGGTTGGATGGTTGCTGTCGAACTCCTGGGACGATAGTCAGTGAAAGGGTCGTTTCCAATTGGGGCGAAGCGTCGGGGCCGGAACTGGCGGGTCTGGCAACTTCTCCCAGTTGTCGCAGGTCCGCTCGCGACGGGGCCGGTGCGAGATGCTGCCAGGGATCCGGTCCCGGTACCGGGGTGACCTTTCGGCGACGTCGGTCGCCGTGTACGTTGTGCATTCCCGACCAAGAAAAGGACCGATTTCCCGGTTTCTGAATCCGAAATCCTCGTCCCGTTCAATTATCCGGGGTGCCTTGACAGCGGAGTCGGCCTCCGATACTATGCAATCAGCCAAGCGCTTGCTCGGCTAGCGAGAACCATCAAGGGGGAAAAAAGATGAGATTCAAATGGCTATCGATGTGCGCAAGTACATCGATCGTATTGGCTGGAATCGGCATTCCGATGTCACTAGCATCGTCGTCGGCTAGTGCCAGCGCGAAGAAGGCACCTGTACAGATTCTCGTAACAACTCCTATCAGTGCTGTTGGTCTCGTTGCAAACGCTGAGATGACCCTCGACGCCATTAAGGCATCGGTCAAGGTCATCAATAAGCGAGGTGGAATCCTCGGGCACCAGGTTGATGTCACTTACAAGGACGATGCGAACGACCCGACGACTGCTGTCACCGAGCTTGAAGCTGCCATCTCCGGTGGCCACAAGCCACTCGCCTACGTCAATGGAGGTCCGGCGGCCACGGCAGCGGCCGTATTGCCCATCGCCGGTAGGGCGAAGGTCCTTACATTCAATATTGGACCAACAGCCAATTCTTCCGATGCCAAGGTCTTCCCGTACAACTTCGACATGAGTCCGTCGACCCCCAACTACGCATCGGCCTTCTGCCCCTACGTCAAGGCGCACGGGGGAACGAGCGTCGGTATCATCTACGGGGTCGATCCCTACGGCAGTTCTCTGTCGGCGATGATGAATACGGATTGTCTGGCTGACGGAGTCAAGGTAGTCGGCATTCAAAGTTTTGCGGACACTGCGATTGATGCAACGCCGCAATTGCTCGCCCTTCAGGCACTCAACCCCTCCTACCTCCTCTTTGAAGGCTACGGGGGCATTGTGGGCTACGTGCTGAAGGACATCCAAAACATCGGCTGGAATGTTCCGATCCTCGGCGACACCGCTGTCGCAGCGTCGTCAAACGTGATCGGTGTGCCGGCGTCACAAGGTGGCCTACTTTGCACGCCTGCTGTGGCGAAACTTAAGGTACTCGTCTTCAAGAGTACGGTCTACTCGGCGAAGGAGCCTGCAAACTTGAAGACGATGATTGCCAACATCAACTTCTATTCCAAGAATCACGACCCGTCGTCGTTGATATTTGGCTATCAGTATGACTCATTACAGCTCATTGCTGCGGCAGCGAAGCAGGCCAATTCACTTGATCCAACCAAGATTGCTAAGGCGCTGCAGAATTTGAAGAAGGGTACGGCGAATACTGGTGTGTTCCCCAACTACTACTTCAACAAGACCGTTCACGCGTCGAACGAACCACCGTCATCCTTTGCCTTTGCGAGCCCGTCCCTTCTGGTCAACGGCCAGTACGACGCACCAAGCGCGAAGTGCTGATCAGAGTTTGAGTTTCATCTAGGACCGCCGGGGCGACGAGCACCCGCTCGTCGCCCCGGCGGTTCGCGTTACATTTCTGATATCGGCTTCGGACCCGCGGAGGTGGGGTGGTGACTGCAGTTCGCAACGGTGGTAGCGCGACAGTCGCCATCGTCAAGCCGGAGCTCGTTCGGATCAGACGGATAACCGGCAGTGGAGCAGCAGGCTCCTCGCTTCTGCCCGCACCGGCGGGCAGGTTTCTCGACCGGATGTACACTGGACTTCGCCAGGCGTATCTCGTGACTGGTGGCGCCAACGCATGATGACGCTCATCTGGTCGGCACTGACCATCGGTGCGATCTACGCGCTGGTTGCGACGGGCTACAACGTCGTCTTCACTGCGTCAGGAGTGTTCAACTTCGCGCACGCCCAGTTGATGATGCTCGGTGTCTTCCTCGGATACGCGGGGATAGTCGTGCTGAAGTGGCCGACCTTCCTCGTCTTCGTTTTCGCCGGCGGCGTGGTCTTCCTCGTGGCTGCCCTTGAGGAGCGAATTGCGATCCGTTACGTGCGGGCGACCGAGGCGCAACTCGTCACGACGGTCGGGGTCGCGACGTTGATCAATGGAGCAGTCACGAGAATATGGGGTCCCAGCACGCTCGCCGTCCCGTTCTTCGGTTCCAGCCAGGTCAAGACAATATTTGGTGGGCGCGTCCAGCCCGACGAGTTGGCAATCATGATCGCCACCTTCGTAATTGTCGGAGGCCTCATGCTCCTGAGCCGGCGAACGATGATTGGCCTTGCCATGCTCGCGATCGCTGAGAACCGCGAGGCCGCTCTACTGCGGGGTGTGAATGTCCGTCGACTGGCCCTGGGTGCCTTCGCGTTCTCGGGGCTTCTGGCCGGCCTGCTGGGACCGATTCTTGGTCCGCAAACCTTCGCTGGGGCCGGCCTGGCCTCGGCAATCGCACTGTACGGCTTCGTGGCGCTCGCAATCGGGGGATTCGGAAGTCTTCCCGGCGGCCTCATTGGCGGCCTCGTCGTCGGCTTCGCGCAGCAGTTCGCCACCCGTTATCTCAATTCCAATTATCCCGACGTGGTTGTCTTCGTGATACTGCTTCTCGTCCTATTGCTGAAGCCGAACGGCCTGTTCGGCAAGATGCGTGAACGAGTGGTATAGCCATGACAATCCTTGACCGACTGAAGTCCATCCCATCGTTCACGTTGCCGATTGTCATGGCAATTCTCGTCCTCTTGCTGCCACAGTTGGGCCTGAGTGCGGCGAACCAACGGCAGGTGCTTTTGATCGCCTTCCTCACGCTCCTTGTGAGTGGTCTCAACTTGAGTCTCGGCTACGCGGGCGAGCTTGCTCTCGGTCAGCCAGCGATCTACGCAACCGGTGCGTACGTGGCGGCCTACATGGGAGCCCATGGTTCCACCGACATCCTTCTTCAGATCCTGGCGGCGATTGGTGCGGCACTCATTGTCGGGCTCTTGACCGGAGTTCCGGGATTGCGCCTAGGCAGTTGGTCACTCGCGATGACCTCATTCTTTCTTGTGCTGCTCATTCCAGACATCACCAATATCTTCACCAACGTGACGGGAGGTATGGCTGGTGCAGTCGGAATTGCTCCCCCGACTTTCTTCGGTACGCTGCTGACGAGTTACGGGTTCTACCTGGTGTGCGTGCTGTCGGTGATCTTCTGGCTCGCATTCATGCGCAATCTCGTCACGTCGCGCCACGGTATCGCGCTGAGAGTAATGCGACAGAGCCCGGTGCTCGCATCGTCGCTCGGAATCTCGGTGTTCAGAATGAAGCTCCTCGCCTACGCCCTTGGTGCTGTGCCCGCAGGCGTGGCTGGGGCCCTGTTCGCGAACCTCGACAGTTACGTGTCGCCTGGGACGTTTTCCTTCGCTCTTGCCATATCGATCCTCGCCGCATCGATTCTGGGTGGGGCGACGAGTGTTTACGGCGCGGTGCTCGGTGCGATAATCATGCAGCTCGGCCCCAGCATCTCGACTTCGTTCCAGCAGGATGCACTCATCTTTTACGGTGTCCTGCTCATCATCGGTGGTGTCGTGCTCTCGGACGGGATAACGGGTCTCGCCACCAAGGCCTGGAAGCGATACGTGGTCAAGCGGATTCCCGTGACTCGCAATCTGTCTTCCTCTTCTGCCGAACCCCGATTTGTCTCGATGGTGGGGGCGAAGTTGTCGGTCCATGGCGTCTCAAAATCGTTTGGGGGCAATGTGGCGCTCCGGGACGTGTCCTTGACTGCGGAGCGTGGAAAGGTCACCGCGCTCATCGGACCAAATGGATCGGGCAAGACAACACTGCTCAACATGATCTGCGGCTTCTATCCGATCGACTCCGGGACCATCACTCTTGATGACGCTCCACTCGACCGTCGCCGTCCCCACGAGATCGCCGGCCTCGGCCTGGCGCGAACGTTCCAAACGCCAGTGATTCCGAATGGGATTACCGTGGCCCAGGCCGTGCTCGCCGGCCGCTATTCGCCTGAGCGCATGTCCGTCGCTTCGGCGGTGCTGCGCCTTCCGAAGTACTGGCGGGTGCGCGCGCACGATCAAAAGTTGGTATCGGAAATCCTTGAGGCCGTAGGCCTCAGTGAGTTGGCCAATGAGGAGGCCGTTTCACTGCCGCTTGGGACCAGGAGATTGCTCGAGATCGCGAGAGCGCTCGTGTCCAATCCGAGCGTTATCTTGCTCGACGAGTCGGCGTCGGGTCTTGACGAGGACGAGGTCCAGCGTCTCGCGGTACTCATTGGGCGAATTCGCGATGCGGGCGGAACGGTGATCCTCGTTGAGCACAACTTCCGTCTCGTCCTCTCGCTGGCGGATATGATCCACGTGCTCGCTCAGGGTGAGATCATCGCGTCTGGGACTCCGGCGAACATCGAGGTGAACCCTCGCGTGCTGAAGGAGTACCTGGGTGTAAAGGACGTTGACGCCGCGGTCGCAGTAATCGAGGCTGACACCACGGGAGCAGCGTCGTGACCACACCAGTAGAGACGCCGGCCGCCCCGCTGCTTGAGGTGAAGAACCTCGCGGCAGGTTACGGCGACATTCGTGCGGTGTGGGATGTTTCACTGACGGTATACGCTGGCGAATTGACAGCGATTCTTGGGCGCAATGGCGCGGGCAAGACGACAACGCTGCGGGTAATCGCGGGACTCAACAAGGTTGGTGCCGGAACCATCAGCTTTCGCGGCGAGGACATATCGGGGCTCCAGGCCCACCGCAGAGTTGGCATGGGAATGGCGTTAGTGCAAGACGGCAAGCGTGTCTTCCACCGCCTGACCGTCGAGGAGAACCTGTTCCTGGGTGGCTACTCTTTGGGGATCAGACGCAGAAAGATGCCAGAGAAGCTGACCCGCATCTACGACATGTTCCCCGCGCTCGGTGAGCGGCAGAAGGTAGTCGTTGGCCAGTTGTCCGGAGGTCAACAGCAAATGGTGGCCATCGGTCAGGCCCTTATGGCCGAGCCCTCTCTCCTGATGCTCGATGAGCCGTCGAGCGGCCTCGCGCCATCGATTGTCGATGAGGTGATGACGATGGTGGACAGGTTGAAGAAGGCGGGATTGGGTGTACTTCTTGTTGAGCAACAGGTTGAGGCGGCAATTGACGTTGCAGACCACGTTGTGGTGCTCGACATAGGTCGTGTGATACTTGACTCCCCAGCGCGCGAACTCGTTGACCTCGACGTGCTGAAGGAGGCATACTTCGGATCGGCGAGGATCGAGAACGACTCTTCAGGCGGCGACGAGGAGCCTCGGTGACCACGCCCGAAACCGCCGGCAACGCGCAGCACATCAGTCCGGCGCGTCGCCTCCGGTGAACGGTACCCGGACCCTTGCGAGGTGTCTGGCGAGTGAATCGTTAACGTCTTGATGATGGGAGCAGAACGATGAACTCCAAGGAGGATTCGGCTGCTGGGTATCGGTCGGTGGTGCTGATTACCGGGGGCGCGCGCGGGCTCGGTGCTGCGATTGCCCAAGCGTTCATCAACAATGGTGCCGACGTCGTGGTGTGCGGGCGAACGCCACCTGCTCCGGTACCGGGTGGTACCTCGCCCCTCTTTCTCACTTGTGACGTGCGCCGTCCGGACGAGGTGGATGCGCTCATACTCCAAGTCGTCGATCGCTATGGCCACCTCGACGTCGTCGTGAACAACGCCGGCGGATCGGGCTACGCCGAGTCCGCGTCGATCAGTTCCAAGTCCTTCGCGAAGGTCGTGGAGCTCAACCTGCTCGCGCCCTTCTACGTCGCTCAGCGGGCGAATCAGGTCATGCAGACTCAGGCGGGCGGGGGAGTGATCATCAACATAGGAAGTGTTGCTGCGCTGCGCCCGCCACCTGGCACTGCAGCGTACAACGCGTCGAAGGCGGGGCTCATCGTTCTGACGCAATCCCTCGCCATCGAGTGGGCGCCCGCCGTGAGGGTCAACTGCGTCAGTCCCGGACTCATCAAGACCGCCGACGCCGAGGACAGGTACTCCTCGATCGACTTGGTCGCCAAGACGATTCCTGCAGGTCGCCTCGCCGAGCCCGCTGAGGTGGCGGGGGTCTGCACGATGCTGGCCTCGCCCGCCGCGTCCTACGTCACCGGCGCGAATATCTTCGTTGATGGCGGCGGCGAGATCCCGTCCTTTCTCTACGAGACGCAACGCGCAGAAGGCCAGGATGACTGACGCGTGCTCGAAACGTCAAGTGATGAAGCGTCAGTCCCAAAGTTTGGGTGCTGTGAAGTGGTAAGGAGATGGCATGGCTGAGGCGTACATCGTCCAAGCAGTACGAAGCCCCGTGGGTAAGCGAGATGGCGGGCTGTCCCGGGTGCACCCGGCCGACCTGGGCGCGGCGGTCTTGACCGCGCTGATGGATCGGTCGGGCGTCGATCCGGACGTGGTGGACGACGTCGTAATGGGCTGTGTCGACTCGATCGGCCCGCAGGCCGGGGACATCGCCCGGACGTGCTGGTTGGCCGCCGGATTCTCCGAGGACGTCCCGGGCGTCACGGTCGACCGGCAGTGCGGCTCGTCCCAGCAGGCGGTGCACTTCGCGGCGCAGGCCGTCATGAGTGGAACGGCGGACCTGGTCGTGGCCGGCGGCGTGCAGAACATGAGCCAGATCCCGATATCGGCCGCGATGCTCGCGGGCGAGGCGTTCGGGTTCACCGATCCCTTCAGTGGTTCAGTGGGCTGGCGCGCGCGCTACGGGGACTTACCCGTCTCGCAGTTCTACGCCGCGCAGCGCATCGCCGAAGAGTGGGACATCAGCCGCGAGCAGATGGAGCGGTTCGCGCTCGAGAGTCACCGCCGGGCCAGTGCGGCGATCGACGCCGGTCGATTTACTCGTGAGATAGTGCCCGTCGCCGGCGTGTCGACAGACGAATGTCCGCGGCGTGAGACGTCGCTCGAGAAGATGGCGACCCTGGCGACCCTGACCGAGGGTGGGAGGCTCACGGCCGCGGTCGCGAGCCAGATCTGTGACGGTGCGTCGGCGGTCCTCGTGGCGTCCGCGGACGCGGTGGCTAAGTACGGCCTTACCCCCCGCGCGCGCGTGCACCACATCTCGGCTCGTGGTGCGGACCCGATTCTCATGCTCACCGCCCCGATTCCCGCGACCGCCTACGCTCTTCGTCGGACGGGCATGTCACTGGAGCAAATGGACGTGATCGAGATCAACGAGGCGTTCGCGTCGGTCGTGCTGGCGTGGCAGAAGGAGACTGGCGCCAATCTCGACAAGGTCAACGTGAACGGCGGGGCGATCGCCTTGGGCCATCCGCTCGGAGCGACCGGCACCCGGCTCATGACAACGATGCTGCACGAACTTGAGCGAACCGGTGGCCGGTACGGACTGCAGACCATGTGCGAGGGCGGCGGCCAGGCCAACGTGACGATCATCGAGCGACTCGGCTGATTCACTCGAGAAGTGGGGGGGGCGCTTGGACGACCGGGCGAACCGCGCCGCTACTCGACCACTTCGCGCGCCACGAGGTCGTCGATGCGATCCTGGGTATAGTTGAGATCGCGCAGCACCTGTCCGGCGACGCTGGAGCCCTCCTCGGCCAGGACCACTGGCTGCTCGGGCCTCCAGCTGCCCGCCCATATGGGTCCCAGTTGCTCGAACGTGCCCCGGCTCGGCTCGACCGCCTCGGTGATCGCGCCGCGCGCAACGATCTGAGGATTGGTGACCACCTCGTCGATCGAGAGCACCGGCGCGACGCAGCTGTCGAAGGCTGTGAGGAGCGTGACCCATTCGTCGCGGGTCCGCTGGGCGAACGTGGTTCGCAAGACCCGGACGAGTTCCGGCTGCGCGTTGTCGTCGTACTGCTTGGTCGTCCACTCGCCGATTCCCATCTCGCGACAGACGTTGGCGAAGAACTTCGACTCCACGGCTCCCAGCGCCACGAACCGGCCGTCCGCGCATTCGTAGACGCCGTAGCACGCGTAGCGGCCGGTTAGCACGCCGTGACCGGGGCTGGGCACCGCACCCGTGGCGAGGTATTCGTCCACGTTCATGGCCATCAGGCCCAACACGCCGTCGGTCGCCGAAACGTCTAGGTACGCGCCGGCTCCTGTCGTCGCGCGACCCAGAAGTGCTGCCATGATTGCCATTGCTGCGTGGAGACCGCCGCCGGCCGCGTCGGCGACTGTCGCGCCCGGCAGGACTGGCACCCCCTGCGCGTCGCGTCCACTCGAACTCAGAAAACCGGCGATCGCCAGGTAGTTGAGATCGTGGCCCACCCAGTTCGCGTATGGGCCGGTCTGTCCGTAGCCCGTGGCGGCGCAGTAGACGATTGACGGGTTGACGGCCAATATGGCGTCGTAGCCGACGCCGAGTCGATCGGCGACGCCCGGACGGAACCCTTCGACGATGACGTCGACGCGGGCGGCGAGGTCGAGCACCACCGCTTTTCCTTCGTCGTGCTTCATGTCAACCCGACAGCGATCGATGTTGCGCATAGCCCCGTAGGCGTAGTACGGGAGCACGACACCGGAGTGGCCCCGCGGAGGATCAATTCGTAGTACGGATGCTCCGTAGTCGGCCAAGATCCTCGAGGCGCGCGCCCCGGGACCGAGTGTGCCGAGGTCGAGGACCTTGATGGCGCCGAGCGCACCATTGCGCGCCGGCGGTTGCACTAGAACGACCTCACGGGAAACATGGTTGCCATTGTCCCACTCGCGCCCGCGACTCGCCCGCGGCACCCTCGTGGTTCTCGACGGGATTGGGGTGACGCCGACGAGGTGCGAACGTCGACGTCACCCCAACCAGGGGCGTCCTGCCCGGGGAGGGGAGAGGTGGACGCCCCTGGTTGGGGATCGGGCAAACAGCGTCAAGGTTGGTCCAATTTCCCAACCAACCAATCAATCGCTTGCTCGACACCCAAAAGAGCCTACCACGACCGGCATTTGGCGGTGGAATGGCTGATCTTCGCACCGCGGGCGGCACCGGCCACTTGAGGGACCCCGTTTGGTGCCCCTAGTCGTCCTCGGGCTCCCGTCGCTCTAGCTACTACAACGGGCGGTCCATGATCGGTTCTTACGGCTCGGAGGGTCGATGAGTGCCCTGGCCTCGGGGCACGAAGGGCTTACGCGAGCATCTGGTCGAGCAGACCCTCCGCCACGTAGTCGGGAAAGGAATCGATACTCACCGGTGTGGGCTCCTGGCCCGGATAGCCAATTGCGTCACGTACTCGGGCGTCGAGATAGTAGGCACCGGCCGCGGTTAGGGCGAGAACATTGAATGTCTCGGTGCTCGCGGCACGAAGCTCGGCGACGCGCTCGGTGGCGTCAGAGAAGTCGACCGTCAGGATCTCGCGGGGAGACGCCGCGAGATCAGGCCTCGCCACGAGTACTTCGTCGAGTCGATCGTCACCCAGGTTGAGGCGTGAGGGGCTCAACTCGGCGTCGATGCCGGGGAGCAGCACCGAGACGTTCGAACCGGTGGCGCTCGACCGGGATCAGCGGTCTCGAAGGGTCTGTCGCTCGGCGCACGATCGGAGTCGGGCGACGGTGGGACGGCCGATGCTCGTCATCGTCGCTTGATCGGCTGACGCTGCCTCGTTGGTCGAGTAGGTGTTGGGCGGTGCGTAGCGCCAGCGCGACGATCGTGCTAGCGGGGTTCACCGCGCCTGCCGTGACGAAGACGCCTCCATCGATGATCCCCAGATTCGGAATGTCGTGGGTCAGTCCCCAACGATTTACCACTGACGTCGCCGGGTCCACACCCATGCGGGCGGTGCCCAGCAGGTGGGCGTTCGAGGGCGACACCGCGGACGCCACCTGCACCGCGCCCGCAGTGCGAAATGACTCCTCGGCGCGAGCCGACTGGAAGGCCATCATCCGTCGGACGTTCTCGTCGAAACGGTAGGTGATCCTGGGTATCGCCAGACCCGACGCGTCGAGCGTCGTCGACAGCTCGACTCGATTGGGCTCGCTCGGCAGGTCCTCGCAGAGGGCGATCCACGTCAGACTCCTCCCCAGTCGCTCCTTGACGTACGAGTGGTGCTGAGCACCCCAGACCCCGCCACCGTTCGCCGGCACGCCGATCCGCAGGGGCCCGCCCGTGGGATACAGAGACCACTTGGATCCCCTCACGAAGCCGCGCGATGCATCGCTCTCGTAGAACTGCCACGAGCCGATCGCCGAGCCGTTGTGCCCCTGCCAACTCCTCAGGTTCTCGTCGAAGACTCCTGTCACGTTGACGTAGGGGTGGAGCATGAGGCGCCTGCCGACCAGTCCGGACGAGTTCGCCAGCCCTTCGGGGAAGAGGTTGTACACCGAGGCGAGCAGGAGGCGCGCCGTTCCAATGCCGTTACACGCCAGAAGAACAGTCGATGCCCTCTGGAAGTGGTGCCCACCATGCTCGTCAACCCATTCGGCGCCCGAGGCCAGCCCTCGCTGGTCGACACAGATGCGCACGACGTGGGCACCGGTGATCAGGCGCGCGCCATCGTGCACCGCGTCGGGCCAGTGCGTGACATCAGTGGACGACTTGGCTCCCTCGTTGCAGCCCTGGGTGCAGGTGCCTCGCTGCACGCACGGATGTCGACCGGCGAACGGTGCCGAGAGGATCGCGTTGGTGTCGGGCCACCAGTTCCAGCCCAACGTGGCGTGAGCGCGCGCCAGCAACAGGCCACCCCTGCCGATCGGGAGCGGAGGCAGGGGTGGCTCGCTCGATTCCGGGTACACGGGGTTGCCGCCCAACCCCGAGACGCCGAACTGCTTGTCGGTCTGCTCATAGAAGGGACGGAGTTCTTCGTAGTCGAGCGGCCAATCGTCACCGACGTCGTCGAGCGTTCGGGTCCTGAGATCGGCCGGAAGAAGGCGAGGCCACACCGCGTTGTACAGCACGGTACCGCCGCCGACACCGTTGTACATGCTTACGCCCATATCGGAGTCGGCGACGTCGACGGGGTAGTCGCCGGGTCCGGCGCGCACGTTGGGGTTGGCGGACCACTGCTTGCGAGACGTTAACTCCCAGTCCCGCTCGCTGCCGCGGTAGTTCGACGCGTGGGACCAGCCACCCTGCTCGAGACACGTCACGGCGACGCCCTTGGACGCGAGGTGACGAGCCGCGACGGCGCCCGCGGCGCCCGCACCGATGATCAGCACATCGGCGACATCGCTCACCTTCTCACCACACCTGTGACCATTCCCTTAGCGCTTCCCGGCGGTGTTGAACCATGGTCATCGGACCACGGAACAGTCTCGTTCCCACGAGTGACCGACGCAATGGCTCTGGTGCCGCTACTGGTGCGATGCGACGAACTGGGTGAGCAGCTCGCACACGTAGTCGATGTCGCTGGAGGTCAGACCGTGGCTGCAGGGAAGCAGGAGGCCCTGCTCCATCACTCGGTCGGCGTTCGGCAATCCGTCTACCGGCGTCCGGTAGGTCACCCCTCGCATCATCGGCTGGCGCGTGACGTTGCCGCTCCAGATGGTTCGGGTGTCGACGCCATTGCCTTCGAGGTACTCCTGCAGGTCCGGCCTCGTGAAGTTGGCCTTCTCGCCAATCATGAACGGATAGCAGAGCCAGGCGGTCACGAGCCCCTCGAGCTGGCGGGGCGGCACGAACACGCCCTCGTACTTGCGCAGGAACGTCGAGTAACCGTCGAAGTTCGCCTGACGCCGCTCGTAGAAGCTCGCCAGCTTGTTGAGCTGCTGCAAGCCAAAGGCGGCACCCAGCTCTGACGGTTCGAAGTTCCACGGCAGCACGTCAAAGATGAAGTCGTTGTCATAGGGGATTCCGTCGAGATCCTCACGGAAGACCCGGCCGGTCTTCTCCGACCCGAACAGGTGGGGCTCCGAACGCCGGCCCCATCTGCGCAGCATGAGCCCCTTGTCGCGCAGTTTCTCGTCATCCATGATCACCATCCCGCCGTTTCCGGCGCAGGTGATCACGTGGGACATGGCGAAACTGGTAACGCTCAGGTCCGCCCGAAGGCCCGTCGGCGTCCCCCGGAGCGTGGCACCGAGCGCGTCGCACGAGTCCTCGATGACGACCAGTCCCTTCTCGTCGGCGATCTTGCGCACCGCGTCCCAGTCGGGCGCGTTGCCGATGAGGTTTGGCAGGAAGATCGCCCTGGTGAGCGGCGTGATCAGTTCCGTGATGCGAGACACGTCGGCATTGAACGTGTCCGGTTCCACGTCCACGAAGACCGGGATGAGTCCCGCCTTCACAACGGCGGAAACGTCGGTCGAGAAGGTGAGGGCGCTGGTGATGACCTCGGATCCGGCGGGCAGATCAAGCAGGGCGAAGGCGAGGTAGATCGCCGAGGAGCCCGAATTGCACATCAGGCCCTGGGACTTGCCGAAGAGGCTCGCCACGCGATGCTCCATCTCAGTGACGTTCTTCCCGATCCGCAGCGCCTGGGGTCCTCCGTTGAGAACCTCCATGACGGCATCAATTTCGACTTGGTCGTGCGCACTCTGCGCATAAAGGACTCGACGAGCCATTTCTTCTCCCCCTTCAATCGGCTAGTTGAGCAAGCGCTCAATCAACCACTGTGCACTGACATTTGTACCACAGATCGGGATCTCTTGCTACGTGGGCGGACGGGTCGGAGCGTGAGCATCCGGCGCCCCAGGGTCAGCACGTCGAGCGACGATGACGCGATCGTCGCCGGGTTCTTCGCCTCGTGCAAATCGACATCGGCCCAGGGCAAGGCGTGGCTGGGAGCGGCGGTGTGGCGGCGACGTCGGTGACGACCCGCCAGCGCGGAAGACCACGACGTCTGGTCCAGGAGTGTGGATGTCTCGATGAGTACCCAAGCGACGCGGCCTAGAGTTCCGATAAGTCGTGGCGACGTGACCGAGACGAGGTGGCGCGGATGGGGACCAAGCAGCGAAGTCAAATAGCGATGGATGACGATGAGATCCAGCGGTTCCTGATCCAGCACAGAACCGCCACCGTCGCGACGATCGGTCCCAACGGATTACCTCACCTCGTTGCGATGTGGTACGCGGTTCTCGACGGGGAGGTCTGGGTGGAGACCAAGGCGAAATCACAGAAGGTCACCAATCTAAGGCGAGACCCCCGATCCTCGCTCTTGATGGAGGACGGATTCACCTACAACACCCTTCGCGGCGTGGCGTTGGAGGGAACGGCGGAGATTCACGAAGACCGGGACGTTCTTTGGCGGGTCGGCGTCAGTGTGTACGAGCGCTACATGGGGCCGCACCGCGAAGCGACCAACCCGGCCATCGAGACCCTCATCCACAAGCGGGTCGCGGTCAGGTTCGTCACGGAACGAGTGCGTTCCTGGGACCACCGCAAGCTCGGCCTGCCCGACACCGGCATCAACGGCTCGACCGCGGCGTTCCTACCCGGCCCTTGACGACTCCCTGGTGAGGAGCCGCATTGCCTGAATGCCGCCAGCGTGAAGGCCCCTCGACGGAGCGATGGTGTGGCCAACATCGGTCGACTCGGCCTAGGTCGCGTCCCAGTAGATGGGATTCGCATCGTTGATGCTGCGCGCGAACATCATGATGGCGCCACGCTCGATGGGGAGCTCAATCATCGCCGCGCCGCGCCGCGCTTCGCTACGTCGCGAGACCGACGCCGTCACGGCCCGGTCAACGCGGACTCGACGGCGGCGAGGTCGTCGGCGCTCAACTTCCATTTGACGGCCAGGGCGTTGGCGCTCACCTGCTCCACCTTGGTCGCGCCCACGAGGATCGAAGAGACTTCCTGATGAGCGGCCAGCCACGACATCGCCAACTCGACGAGCGCATGACCAGTGTCTTCGGCCACTCGGCGTAGTCGCTCGATCTGGTCGAAGCGCTCTTCGGTCGCCATGCTTGCGAAGTACGGCACTTCAGCCAGCCGGGTGTCCTTCGGGAACTCCTGGCCCTTGTGGTACTTGCCAGTCAACAGCCCCGACGCCAGCGGGAAGTACGGGACGACTCCCACGCCGAAGTGGCGACTCGCCGGCACGCACTCGGCTTCGACACCGCGGGCGAGGAGGCTCCATTCGACCTGGTTGGCCACGAAGGCGGTGCCGTGCGCCGCATTCGCCACGTGACTGGCGTCGGCGATCTGCCAGCCGGCCAGGTTCGAAGCCGCCGCGTAGCGGACCTTGCCCTGGTGCACCAGGTCATTGAGGGCGTCGAGCGTCTCGGCGATCGGCGTGAGCGGGTCGGGCCGGTGGAGGTAGTAGAGATCGATGTACTCCGTTCCGAGACGTCGCAGACTCGCCTCGCAGGCTTGGAGCACGTAGCGCCTCGATGCACCGCGGAGGTAGGGGCCCTCACCCATCGGCGAGCAGAACTTCGTCGCAACAACGACGTTGCTCCGGCGAGTGCCGAGGGCCGCCCCGAGGTATTCCTCGGACACGCCATTCCCGTAGCTGTCCGAAGTGTCGAACATCGTGTACCCGTTGTCCAGTGCGGCGTGCACTACCTCCGCCGACTTGCCCTTGTCGAGTCGCATGCCGAAGTTGTTGCAGCCTAGTCCCACGATCGAGGTGAGAAGACCGGATCTCCCCACGTTACGAATTTCCATTACGCCTTCCTTAGGGTCAGAGTTGGTCTGGTGTCTCCATGTTGTCCCACGCACGGCTCGGGACACGAGGTGCGTCAGGGACGCAGCGAAGGGCGCCGGTTTCGACGCTCAGTGTGATCACTGGGTCCACAGTCACGCGTCGCCCTTCGAAGTAGCCGACCCCCCGGCGCGGACGACGACAGCGTCAGCGGCGAGAGCACCGTGTTCGGTGACGAAGACCGGGTTCGCCTCGACTTCGGCGACGACGCCTTCGAGGTCGACAGCCATTTCCTGGAAGCCCATGATCACGTCGAGCAGGGCCTCCACGTCCGCCGGTGGCGCCCCGCGGTAGCCGAGCAGCAGGGGCGATGATCGCAGGTCCATGACCATTCGTCTCGCCTCTTGCCTCGTGAAGGGCGGCACTCGGAACTGCACGTCCTTGAACACCTCCGCGGTCACGCCGCCGAGGCCCACCATGACGGCCGGGCCGAAGACTGGGTCGGAGACGACGCCGACGATCATCTCGACCCCGCCGTGCACCTGCTCGCTCAGCAGAACGCCCGAGGTCGAGGCGTCGCCGGGAATGCTCGCGAGGATGGAGGCGAGGTCGTCGAAGGTTCGGCGCACCACCTCAAGATCCTGGATGTTGGTGCGCACCAGACCGAGTTCGGACTTGTGCAGAATGTCCGAACGAATACCCTTCATAACGAGCGGGAAGCCCAGCGTCTCTGCGGCGCGCAGCGCTTCGTCGGCCGATGTGGCCACGAACTCGCGGGTGACGGGAATGCCGTAGGAGGATAGTAGGTCCTTCGCCTCGTGTTCGGTGAGGGAACTCTTGTCGCGTAACATCCCCTCGGCCTCGGACCGGTGGCTGGCGCCGCGGAGGTCATTGAGTTCCATCCCGTAGGGGGATTCGTACTGTGACGCGAACTGGTAGTAGTTGAGGTACTCGGCCACGGCGCGTGCGCAGTTGCGAAAATTCCGAAAGGTGATCAGCCGGTGCGAGCCGAGCAGGACATCTCGGTACGCGGACTCCGTGCCCGAGGGCGAGCTCCAAATCACGCACACGGGCTTGTCGGTGGTCTGGGCCACGCGGGCGAGGTCCTCGGCGAACCGGTCGCTCATTGGTGGCGTGGCGCCGGTGATGGCGCAGATCAGCACGTCGACATCGGGGTCTTCGACCAGTGTTTCGAGGATCTTGATACCCCGCGCGTCGCCCGTCGGGTGTCCACCGCTGTCCACGGGATTGGAGACGTCGAGGATCGGAGGGATCCATTCGTGCAGTTGCCGCTGGGTCGCTTCGGACAACTTGGGCAAGCGCAGCCCCGCGGAGGAGCAGACGTCGGCTAAGTGCGCGCCAGTGCCGCCCGAGATCGAGTAGAGGCAGATCCCGTCGCCCTTTGGCGGTTTGGCCCGGGCGAACATCTGGGACACTTCAATCAATTCGTCGATGTCATCGACCCGTACGACCCCGGACTGGCGGAAGGCGCCTTGCACGACACCATCGGCACCCGTGAGCTTACCCGTGTGGGAGAGGGCCATCGCGGAGCCCGCGTTGGTCCGGCCCACCTTAATCAGCACGATCGGCGTGCGGGTGCCGAGCGCGTGGTCGGCGGCCTGGAGCATCGTTCGACCCTCGCGGAAACCCTCGATGTACCCGGTGATCACCCCGACCTCGGGACGATCAGCGTAGAAGCGAGCGAGGTCGGCGAACTCCACGTCGACTTCGTTGCCCGTTGTGGCCCAGAACGCCACGGCGGTGCCGTTCTCTTGGGTCTGGAAGACGGGGCGGCCCTGGTGTCCGCTCTGGGTGACGAGCCCGATGCCGCGCTGGTCGGCGAGCAGACTGGCGTCTCGGACGTCAAAGGCGTTGAGGACGGTGTTCGGACCGAACAGTCTGGTCTCGCTGGCGCGCACCAGTTCCTCGAGCGCGGCTTGGCTCTGGCGACCCTCTTCGCCGGACTCGGCGAACCCGTTGCCGAAGACAATGGCGTAGCGAGCGTGATTGCGGATCGCTGCCTCCACTGCGGGGAAGACGTCGTTGACGAGGATGCCGCACAGATCCACTGCCACCGGGACGTCGTCCATGGTCTTGTAGCACGGAAGGCCCCCAATCGTGTCGCGCTTGGGATTCACCAGGTAGACCGCCGGGTTGTTCGCCTGCGAGGCCCATTTCAGCATGAACCTCGTCATGCCCGCGGCGGGACTGCCCTCGGTCTCGGATGCGCCGATGAGCGCCACGCTGGTCGGCGCGAAGAACCTCTCGAGGTCCAGCACTCGCAGGGTGTTCTCCTCTGTACGCCGTGCAACCACGTCAACTCCCATTTCGTCAAAACAACCGAGCCCTTGCGGCACGTACTGCACTTGCTCACTGAGTCCCGAAGTGGTTCCTCGCGAGGCCGAACACATGTTATCGGACCCACAAACCAAGCGCTTGCTAGAGGTCGCGTTTGATGGTACTGTTCTCTCGGCCGACCACTGTCAACACCCAAAAAGGGTGGCTGCATTGGGGGGTAGGCCGACGGCCCGGTTAACGGAGGTGTGCGAAGTATGGACTTTGAGTTCTCGCCCGAACAGTTGAAGTTCGCTGCTGAAGTTGAACGTTTCTTGGACGAACATGACGACCCCGAAGTATTCGATCCGACCCGCGAGAACATGGCCCAAATCGTGGATACCCCAAAGCGCCGGGCGTTCATGGCCGAACTCGGCCGTCAGGGTTGGCTCGGCATTACCTGGCCCAAGGAGCACGGCGGCCAGGACGGCGACGGCGTCTTCGAATTTCTGCTCAACGAATCCCTGGCTCGTCGAGGCGGTCCCCAAATTGGAAAGGGCGTGGGGATCGTTGGCAAGACCATCATTCGTCACGGCAGTGAGAAACTGAAGGCGGAGTTCCTCCCCAAGATATTGCGCAACGAGGTTGAATTCGCCGTCGGCTATTCCGAGCCAAATTCCGGCTCCGATCTTGCATCCTTGCAACTGAAGGCAACGCGTGATGGTGACGGTTGGCTACTGAATGGACAGAAGACGTGGACCACCTCGGCACACTTCGCCGAGTGGTACTGGCTTGGGGCCCGGACTGATCCGAACGCGCCCAAGCACCACGGCATCACTTTGTTTCTTGTTCCGCTAGACCATCCAGGTATAACGGTCAAGCCGATCTGGACGATCGGTGATGAGCGAACCAATGAGGTCTACCTTGATGACGTATGGGTCTCTGATGATTACGTCGTCGGGGAGATTAATCATGGGTTTCAGTACATTTCGGAAGCGCTCGATCTGGAGCGATTCACACTATTCACCTTCTCGCAGATTCAGCAGCGACTCGAACTCTTGATCCAGTGCGTCGCCAATGGCCGACGTGACGGCGAGCCGATGAAGGACGATCCGTTGACGCGCCAATGCATCGCCCAACTTGTCACCCAGGCCGAGGTGGCTCGCGTTCTTGGTCTCAAGTTCGTGTACCACTCTTCGAAGGGCGGGGCCGCCCCGACCACCGAGGCCTCGGAGTACAAGCTCTACGCCACGGAGTACTCGAAGAGGCTCGCCAACGCCTCGATGGATCTCGCGGGGCCGGGCAGCCAGTTACGGGTCGGGACTCCCGGGGCCCCCATGGAGGGACGAGCCGAGTCAACCTACCGGTACACGGTGATCGACACCGTCGGCGGCGGATCCTCAGAGATCCAGAAGAACATCATTGATGTGCGCAAGCTCGGGCTGCCGAGGAACTTCTGATGAACGCTGGAACGTCAGACCGCTATTCATTTGCGCCCAGTGGCGGCAACGTTGACGGAATTGTCAAGCAAAGGGGGCGTGCATGAGCCCGATTGAAACAGGTCGGCCCGACCAGGAACACCCGGTCACGGGACCGGAGTTGCCGGCCGACGTGACCGCGCTCATCGGCGTGCGTCAGTATGACGAGGAGGCTGAGTTCCCCTGCGAGCGGGGTTACATCTGGACTACCTGCGCGTCGGTGGAGAACGGCAATCCGCTGTTCTGGGACGACAACGTCGCCGAGGAGATCACCGGTGGGCCGATTGCCCCTCCCACGATGATTTCGGTGTGGCTGCGTCCCCACCACTGGGCTCCGGGTCGCGAAGCCGGCACGGCGTTGCCCCTTCGCGTCCACTTCGATCTGAAGGTTCGTCTCGAGTTGCCCGAGGCGATCATGACCGATGACGTGCTGGTGTTCCATGAGCCGGTGCGACCGGGGGACCGCTTGAAGTGCTGCCAGATCCTGCGTTCGGTGAGCGAAGAGAAGATCACGAAACTCGGCACGGGCCGCTTCTGGGTCATCGACGTCGAATACCGAAACCAGCGAGGCGAACTGGTCGGGGTGGATACCCTGACCGGATTGGGATACCGGAGGCCAAACCAGTGACAACGCCCCGACTCACCTTCAGTGACATCGAAGCGGGCGACGTCCTGCCCCCGTTGTCCCACGACGTCACGGCGACCACCGTGGTCCTCGGCGCCTTGGCCAGTCGTGACGATCGCCCGATGCACCACGACCGCGACTTCGCCCAGATTCGCAACGGCGTGCGCGACATCTTCCTGAACACCCCGAACCAGGCCGCCTGGTTCGAGCGGTACTTGACCGACTGGACCGGACCCTTTGGCCGACTGGGGCGCGTCACGTTTCGCATGCTGGGTTCGGTGTTCCCCGGCGACACCATGGTCCTCACGGGCACCGTGACCGACGTGTCCGTCGACGACGAGGGCTGCGGCTGGGTGAAGGTCGCAGTGGAACTGCACGTCGAGGATCAATTGAAGACGCGTGCTGTCGCCTCCATTGCGGTCCCCATCAATTCAACCGACAATCCGTGGAAGCGCCGAGGGGACCGGTGGCGGCCGTGACAAGGACGACTCCCGACGGATCGAAAGGCTCAGGAGGTAGAAATGCTGGATCTTGAATTTTCCCAAGAGCAAGAAATGCTTCGCGACAGCGTTCGAGGTGTGTGCCATACGCACAGCCCGTTGACCGTCGTTCGTGAGCTGGAAGACGACCCGGTGGGCTATTCGCGTGAATTGTGGCGCCAACTTGGAGAGCTTGGACTTATCGGTCTGATGCTGCCCGAGGTATATGGCGGCGGTGGTTCCGAGGCGATTGAGGGGGTCGTCCTCTACGAGGAGTTCGGCCGCAGCCTTGCGCCCAGTCCGCATTTCGTCAGTGCAGTGCTGAGTGGCGGAGTGCTGGCCCTCGCGGCCAACGTCGCCCAGCGTGAGGCGTGGTTGCCCCGGATCATCACGGGCGAGGCCATTCTCACGCCGGCGTGGTTGGAGCCCGACAACGGATTCGGACCGGAGGGCGTCCAGCTCAGGGCGGTCGCCAAGGGCGACGGATGGGTCCTCAGCGGAACCAAGCGCCATGTCGCGTTCGCCCAGGACGCCGCCGCCTTGGTTGTCCTGGCTCGAACGGGTGAAGGACGCAACGACATCGATATCTTCCTCGTCGATCCGAGCGCCCCCGGCGTGACGCTCACCCAGCAGTTCACTATCGCCTCGGACAACCAGTTCCTCGTCGAGTTCGACGAAGTCACCGTGACCGAAGCGGTCCGAATCGGTGCCGCGGGGACTGGCTGGGCCACCTGGGACGCCGTGATGCGAGATGGCATCATCCTCCTCGCCGCGCAGGCAATGGGCGGCGCCCAGTATGCCCTCGACATCACCGTGCAGTACGCGAAGGACCGCGAGCAGTTCGGTAAGCAACTGGGAGCCTTTCAGGCGCTGGCTCACAACTTGGCCGACGCCGCGACTGCGGTCGACGGGGGATTCCAGTTGGTGCACGAAGCTGCGTGGGCCCGTTCGGTGGGGCGTCCTATCGATCGGCTGGCTCCGATGGCCAAGCTCTTCGCGTGCCAAACCTTCCGGGACGTGACCGCTTTGGGTGAGCAGATCTTCGGTGGCGTTGGATTCACCATCGACTTTGACATCCAACTCTACTTCCGACGGGCCAAGGCCCTCCAACTCAGTTGGTGGGACGCCCGGTACCTCGAAGAGATGGTGGCCGCGTCGGTTCTGGACGTCTAGCGCAGCTGAGACGCCGGGGGTCAAGCTCCGTATACAGGTGCCGGCGTCGGCGCTTGCCCGAGCAAGGCGCGTACCACGGGGCCGAGTTCGGCTGGACTCCAGCGGTCCTTCTTGTCGACGCTTGGGCCCGGCTGCCATCCATCCGCGACGCTGACAATCCCGCCTGACATTTCGAACACCCGACCGGTCACGTCGCCGGCCTCTTCGCTCACGAGCCACACCACGAGGGGTGAGATGTTGTCTGGACTCATCGCATCGAATCCTGACGTCGGGGTTGCCATCGACTCGGCGAACACTTGCTCGGTCATCGATGTCCTCGCCGCCGGCGCGATGGCATTGACCGTCACCTGGTAGCGAGCGAGCTCGGCCGCCGTCACCAGGGTGAGGGCGGCGACGCCCGCCTTGGCGGCGGTGTAGTTCGACTGACCCACGCTGCCGAGCAGGCCGGCGCCTGAGGTGGTGTTCACCACGCGTGCGCTCACCGCCTTGCCCTGCTTGGACTGCTCTCGCCAGTAGGCGGCCGCGTGACGGAAGGGGCAGAAGTGACCTTTCAGGTCGACGCGGACGACGAGGTCCCACTCCTCCTCGCTCAGGTTGACGAACATCTTGTCGCGGACGAGCCCGGCGTTGTTGACGAGTGCGTTGAGTTGCCCGTAGGTATCGACGGCGACGTTGATGAGTTCCCCCGAGTACGACCAGTCGGCGACATCACCGATGCTGGCAACGGCGACGCCCCCCGCGCCGCGAATTTCCTCGACGGTGTGGTTCGCGGAGGCGCCCATGTCGTTGACCACGACGCACGCACCCTGGCGCCCAAGCTCAAGCGCGTGCGAACGGCCGAGGCCTGTTCCCGCTCCGGTAACCACCACCACACGGCCTTCAACAATCCTGCTCATTTCAACTTCCTTTCGTCGGGCCTGGGCCACTGTTCGCGAGTGGTTCACGCGGCAGGCCCAGGGCTCGCTCTCCAATGATGTTTCGCTGGATCTGATCCGAGCCGCCGTAGATCGAATCCGATCGGGTAAACAAGAAGAGGCGCTGGGCGGGACTCAAGTCACCGGACGGGCCACCCGCGATCATCGCGTCGGTGCCCACGGTGTCCACGAAGAATTCGCCGAGGTCCTGGTGCAGCCGGGCCCAGTAGAGCTTGGAGATGTACGCGGCACCCGAGAGCCCGGGCCTGTCGGCTTCGGTGAGCATGCGAAGGGTGTTGAGACGCATGATCTCGAGGCGCCCCCACAACGCTGCCAGTTGCTGGCGGAATCGGGGCTCGGAGGACTTGCCATTGGCTTGGGCCAGGGACTTGATGGCCTCGAACTCCCGGTGAAACGCGAACTGCTGGCCGAGGGTCGAGGCGCCGCGCTCGAAGGAGAGTAAGCCCATCGCGACCTCCCAACCGTGATCCACCTGACCGACGACCATGTCAGCGTCAATTCTGGTCTCTGTGAAGAAGACCTCGTTGAATTCGGCGGTGCCGGTCATTTGAACGATTGGGCGGATTTCAATCCCGGCAGCCTCGAGGGGCACCAGCAGGAAGGAGATGCCCTGGTGCTTGGGTACGTCGGGATTGGTTCGGGCGAGTACGAAGCACCAGTGGCTGACGTGGGCCAGGGACGTCCACACCTTTTGGCCGTTGATGACCCACTCGTCGCCTTCGCGCCGGGCGTGGGTACTCACGGCCGCCAGGTCCGAGCCGGCGTTGGGTTCGGAGAACCCCTGGCACCAGAGCTCCTGGCCCAACCGTATGGCGGGAAGGAATCGTTCCTGCTGTTCGGGCGTGCCGAAGTGGATCAGGGTTGGCCCGATGAGCCCCTCGCCGATGTGACCGAGCCTGCCCGGGGCGCCCGCACGGGCGCACTCTTCGAAGTAGATCACCTGCAGGGGCAGTGGAAGGCCCTTGCCGCCAAAGGACGTCGGCCATCCTACGCAGGTCCAGCCGTCCGCACCAAGGCGTTGTTCAAAGGCAATGCGCTCCTCGAAGAGTGAGTCCTCGTCGCCCGGTCCACCGCGGCCACGCACGACAGCGAAGTCGCCATCGAGCAACTCGTCCAGGTACGACCGGAACTCGATGCGAAACGCTTCTTCCTCTGGAGTGAAACGGAGATCCATTTCGGCTCAGCCCACGTCGCTTCGTTCACGTCGCGACGTGCACGTCCCTCTTGAGACGGGCAAACTCCCCAAGGGCATCGAGGTGGTGAAGTGCGGGCGGAACAGGGGCACGACACCGAGGCTATCGCTTCGAGGCTCTTCATACAAGCGCTTGCTTGGCAGGGTCAACACTGCTATAGTCGCCACGAAGTGCGCCACAACAATCCCTCGAGGATTGAGGGCGCGTGCGTTCTCGGTCGGGTGGAGTGACCGGGTCCGGATCGAAAGATGCACATTGAGTGTGCGGCCTCGTGTCAGAAGAAGGAGGGGTGGTGGAGACAACAACCAGTGCGGGGTTCCCAGCGCCGGAAATGCCCGCGTACGGCCCCTTGAGTCACGGCCTCCTGGTCGGACGGACCGTGGTGGTGACCGCGGCCGCGGGAACCGGCATCGGATCCGCGACGGCTCGCCGCTGCGCTGAGGAAGGCGCCCGGGTCGTCATCAGCGATCGCCACGAGCGCCGCCTCGCCGAGACGGCGGACATGCTCGCCGCGCTGACCGGTGAGCGGCCACTCGCCATTCCCTGTGACGTGACCGACCCCCAACAGGTCGATGCGCTGTTCCGCACCGTCGTCACGGAACTGGGATCCTTTGACATCCTCGTGAACAACGCCGGCCTTGGTGGCACCGCGAATGTCATGGATATGACTGACGAGCAGTGGCACTCGGTCCTCGGCGTGACGCTTACCGGGACCTTCTACTGCACGCGCGCGGCCTTGCCGTACCTCGTCCGGCAACGCCGCGGTGCGATAGTCAATAACGCGTCGGTACTTGGCTGGAGGGCGCAGGCCGCGCAGGCCCATTACGCCGCCGCCAAGGCAGGGGTCATGGCGCTGACGAGGTGCACGGCGATGGAAGTGGCGCAATCGGGCGTTCGGGTCAACGCGGTCGCGCCGAGCATCGCCATGCACGAGAACCTCGCCAAGGCCGCGGGCGAAGAGCTCCTCAATCAGCTCGCGTCCCGAGAGGCATTCGGTCGCGCCGCGGCGCCGTGGGAGGTGGCGAACGTCATCGTCTTCCTCGCGAGTGACTATTCGTCCTACATGACCGGTGAAGTCATCTCGGTTAGTAGCCAGCACGCCTAGTACGTTCGGACGAGGAGACATCGATGGTTGACCACGCTGCAGTCGGCAAGTCCGGCGACTGGTTCGAGATGGAGATCGAGAAGGGCAAGATTCACGAATTCGCCAAGGCGACCTGGTCGACGAATCCGAGCTACCTGACGGATCCGTCACCAGTCTGCGAACCAACCTTCCTCACGACGATGATCTTCTGGCAGGGGCCGTCGTCCAATCCGTGGGATGAGGTGGCCATGGATCAAGAGCGCGGGCTTCACGCGGAGCAGGAATTCACCTTCTTCGGCGCGCCGCCGCGCGCGGGTACGCGCTTGAAGGTGCGTTCGACGATTACCGACGTGTTTGAGAAGGAGGGCAAGCGCGGAGGAACGCTGACGTTCGCGGTCATGGTGACCGATTTTCTCAGTCAGGATGGGGTGCTCGTCGCCCAGTCGAAGCTGACCGGGGTCGAGACCTCGAGGCCACCGGAGGAACCGTCGTGACCGAATCCGTGCCGCCGCCCCTGGTCATCGGTCCGATAACGATGACCGACGTCGTCCGCTATCAAGGGGCGTCGGGCGACATGAACCCGATTCACCACGACGATGCGTTCGCCCGTCGCGCCGGTTTTCCGTCGCCGCTGGCCCTGGGCATGATGCAAGCCGGCATGCTCGCCACGTGGGCGACCGACTGGCTCGGGGCCGAGCGGATTCGTAGCTTCCGAGTCCGCTTCATTGAGCAGGTGTGGCCCGGTGACGTACTCACCAGCTCGGGCGCAGTTGCACGTCAGTACGAAGAAGATTGCGAACGGCGCGTCGACGTCGAACTTGTGTGTCGCCGCCAGACGGGAGGCGTGGCCGTGCTCGGATGGGCAACATTCTGCGCTGATGAGAGGGGAGCATTGTCATGACCGATACAACTGCCGGCAGCAACGTCACGGTGACCGTGGGGGAACTCGGCATCGCCGAGGTGGTGGTCGATCGGCCACCCGTGAATGCGCTCTCCGTAGCGTGTTGGTTCGAGCTTGCCCGCGTCGTGCGCGGCCTGGGTGAAGATCACGCGGTCCGAGTCGTGGTATTGCGCGCCGAGGGCCGGGGCTTCAATGCCGGTGTGGATATCAAGGAGATACAAGCCGCCAAGGGCTTCGATGCGCTCATCGGTGCGAATCGCGGGTGTGCGGCGGCCTTCGCGGCGGTCTACGAGTGCGCGGTGCCGGTCATCTCGGCCGTGCAGGGCTTCTGCCTCGGTGGCGGCATCGGACTGGTAGGAAACTCGGACGTCATCGTGGCCAGTGAGGACGCCACCTTTGGTCTCCCGGAGGTCGATCGAGGCGCCCTCGGCGCGGCGACACACCTCTCGCGACTGGTGCCCCAGCACAAGATGCGCGCGATGGTGTACACCTCCGCGGTGGCGACCGCCGAGGAGCTTCATGCGTTCGGTTCGGTGCTGCGCGTCGTGCCACGCTCGGAACTGCGCGAGGCGGCGATGTCGGTTGCCCGCGAGATTGCCTCCAAGGATCCCCGCGTAATCCGCGCCGCAAAGGAATCGCTCAACGGCATCGATCTGTGGGACGTTCGGCGCAGTTACCGCTACGAGCAGGGTTTCACGTTCGAACTGAATCTCAGCGGTGTGGCGGACGAGGTTCGCGAGGGTTTCGGGCGTCACGACGCGTGACGACATTGTCCCGGGTGAGGCACGACAGAACACCGGCGGGATCGCTCGGCTTCACCGCGTAGCGGCACGCGGGTTCCTCGCGGGCGTTGCACGGTTCCTAGGGGCGGACGCCCGGCCGGGACTTGATCCCGAGCGAGTAGCCCCGCTTTTTCTGCGCCATCTCCAAGAGCCGGATGACCAGCGGCCGTGTCTCGCGGGGGTCGATGACATTCTCCACGCCGAAGGCTTCGGCCGCGAGCAGGGGCGACCGAAGTCGGCCGATCCTTTCTTCGATCTCGACGCGTTTGGCGACTGGATCGGGCGCCGCCTCGATGATGCGCCGAAACGCTGCGTCGACACCACCCTCGATCGGAATGCCGCCGAACTCACCCGAGGGCCACGCGATACGCAACTTGAGGTGGTCGGTCCTGCTGGAGGTCACGCTACCGACTCCGTAGCAGCGGCGCACGATAATCTGGATCAGCGGCACCGTGATGCTGAAGGTGGTCCAGAAGGCACGCATGCCGCGGCGTAGAGCGCCCGAGCGCTCCGCGTCCGGGCCGACCAGGAAGCCAGGACAGTCAACGAAGTAGACGATCGGAATACGGAACTGGTCGCAGAGTTCCATGAAGTGGACCTGTTTGTCCGCGCCCGGCCCGTCGAGGGCGCCCCCGTTGACCATCGGGTTGTTGGCCATGATTCCGACGACGTGACCATTGAGTCTCGCGAAGGCCGAGATCAGGCACCGGCCGTGATGGGGACGAATCTCGAACATGGTGCCATTGTCCACGACCCTCTTGATGAGGCTCTTCATGTCGTAGGGCTGGCGGCGGTTCTTCGGCACGATGCTGAGCAGAGCCTCTTCCTTGCGATCGGGCCGGTCGTTGGGTTCCAGGTACGGGGGGAGCTCCCAGACGTTGCGCGGCATGTACGAGAGGAATTCGCGCATCTGGCGGAAGCAGTCGTGTTCGTCCTCGCCCTCGTTGTCGACGGTGCCACCCACGTGCACTTGTGTCTCGGAACTGCCGAGTTCTTCCTTGGTGACGTCGAGCCCGATCGCTCGCTTCACGACGGGTGGTCCGGCGATGAAGAGTTGGGCGGACTTCTTGGGCATGACGGACCAGTGAGAGAGCATGGCGCGGGTCGCCGGCCCGCCGGCGACCGAACCCATCACCCCTGCGACCACGGGCACGGTCGCCAGGAGGTCGACCTCCAGGCCGTCGTTCGACCACGTGGGGATCTGCATGTAGCCGCGGCGAAGCGTGTTCTCGATGTTCCCCCCGGCGCCGTCGTGCAGCAGCACCGTGGGCACCTTGAACTCGTTCGCAATCTCCAGAATCATGCGGTCCTTGGTGCGCCCGTCTCTTTCGGAGCCGCCGCGAACGGTGAAGTCCTCACCCCCAACCACGATGTCCCGTCCGTCGATCTGGCCGAGCCCGCCAACGTAGCCGGCGGGAAGAAAGTTATCGCCCTCGCCCTCACCCGCGAGCGCTCCCATCTCGACGAACGATCCGGGATCGAGCAGGGCGTCGATCCGCTCTCGAATGGTGAGCCGCCCCGCGTCGTGTTGACGCTGGACGCGCTCGGCGCCGCCGAGCGCCAGTGCCCGCGCGCGACGGCGCTCGATCTCCTGGACATCATCGAGCCAGGCCATCAGCGAACGTCCCGTTCCACTCGTGCCAGTATCGCGATCAGTTGATTGCCCGATACTGACGTCCCCTCGGCGACCAGGATCTCGGTGACCCTTCCCGCGCACGGGGCGACGATCGGTATCTCCATCTTCATTGACTCGAGGATCATCACGACATCCTCCACATCCACCTGGTCATCCGGGGCCACCAGGATCTTCAAGATGCTACCGGCCGTTTCGGCTCTGATTTCTATCAGTTCCATGGACTGTGCTCCCTATCTGTCTCTGTAGTTACGGGTCACGCCAAGCAGTTGACGGCGGACTCTGCGGTGGCTATGCGATCACGCCCTCCTGGCGCAATACCGCGAGCGACGAAGCGTCCAGGCCGAGGAACTCGTGCAACACCTCGTCGGTGTGCTCGCCGACGGTGGGGAAGTCTCCATCCGGCATCTCGGCCATGCGCGACATCTTCACAGGGTTGCCCGCCACGAGGACCGGCTGCTCGACGCCGTCGGTCCGGGGGATCTCGACCAACATATGTCGCTCAACGACGTGGGGGTCGTTGAGCAGGTCCGTGGCCGAGTTGCCGGGCGCTGCTGCAATCTTGGCCTCGGCAAGGATCCTTGCAGCGTCCAACTTCGTTCGCGACGACGCCCATTCTTCCACGGCCGGCCGGATGATATTGGACATGTTGTCGACCCAGCCCCAGGGTTCATCGAAGCGGGGATCGGTGATCCACTCCTCGTAGCCCATCAGATGGGCGAGACGCTCGAACTGGTGCCGGCGAATGACCGACATCAAGAACCACCCATCGCTTGCCTTGAAGGCCGTATTGATCATCGGGATGCGCAGTTCCTGGTCGGGGTCGCGCTTCAGTCCCAGCGACCAGAAATTCGGCACCAGATCACTAAACGAAATCATCGAGTCGAACATCGAGACATCGACAAATTGGCCCCGCCCCATAATGTCACGGTGACGCAGGGCGGCGAGGATGCCAATGAGGGCGAAGAGTCCCGTCCCGGTATCACCTACGCCTCCCATCGGGTTCACGATCGGCAGTTCGTGCGGCCGGCGCGAGTACTCGTAGATTCCTGACATCGATTCAGCGACCGCCGCGAAGGCGGGCCAATCCTGGTAGGGCGAGTGGCCCGTGTTGCCAAAACCCGAGACGGACGCGACGATGATGCGTGGATTGATTGCCTCGAGCACTGAGTAGCCAATGCCCAACTTGTCGGCGCGATGGGGCCCCAGGTTCTCGCACACTACGTCGAAATGCGGCACGAGATCTAGGACCAGATTGCGACCGCGCTCGGTGTAGACATCGATCGCCACGCTCTGCTTGCCAAGGTTGTACCGGAGAAAGGTGGCGCCAGCCTTGCGACCAGTCTTGTCGGTGATGGCGGGCAGCGCCAGACGGCCAGTCTCGCCGTCGATTGGCTCGATCTTCACGACCCGGGCGCCCATGCGCACCATCATCTGGGTCGCGATCGGCATCGCCTGGAGCTGCTCGATCGCCAGTACGTTCACACCATCGAGCGGACGCCGGAAGTCCCGGTCGTATCCACTTGGTAAGTCATGCGATTGAGTAGGCATAGGGCACCCCCACCTGTCATGCGGTTGGTCGGCGTTAGGAGTTGTTGGCGATTTCCTTCTGTCGTCGGTCTTGAGGATCGATGACCTCACACAGGATCCTCAGTTCGTCGCACGTCGGGACGCGACTCTCGGGGACGTTGGCCGGCACGATGAGCTCGAAACCGGTGTGGGCCACCACCTCCTCCACGGTCGTGCCCGGATGAACGCTGCGCAGGCGCATCCGACGATCGGGGGTCTCCCAGTCGAGTACCGCGAGATTGGTCACCACACGCCGCAGGTTGAAGAAGTCGGTCACGCTCGGGCCCGTGGCAATGGCCCGATCCCATCCGACGCCGGTGACGACGTCGACCTGGTCGACGAACACCTGTGTTGAGTGATTGGGGATCCAGTAGCTCGTCTTGTTGTACACGGTGTTTCCGGGCGCTCCTCGAAAGCCGATGAGTTGACGCTTCGGGTGTGCGTAGTCCTGACCGATGGCGGCGATGTTCTGGTTGCCAAAGCGGTCAATCTGGCTGGCGCCCATGATGACGTGCCGACGGCCCGAGTACACAACGTCGAACATCGTCCGGTACGGGTTGTAGGTTTCGATGACCTTGGCGTCGTCCCACGAGTAGGCCTGGGCGTTGGTGATGAGCAGCGCCTCGCTGTCGGTCATCATCAGGTCGGGTTCGAAGGTCGCGCGTGCGAGCCGTCCGCCGACCATCGGCAGGATCCCGATTGGGTTGGCCAGAATCTCGCCATCGTTGCGGAAGCACTCCGCCAAGGCGATCGCGCACACGTCGGCCCTCGTGAACTGGCCCGTGGCATCCGCGCTAGCCATGAACCACCCCCTGCTTGACGGGGGATTCGATGCGTCGTCCGGGCGTTGTCGTGGTCATCATCACTGGGCCGCCACCTTCCGCTGGTACTCATCTTCTGACACGTCGAGCCACTCGTCTCGGAACCTGGCGAATGCCTCGGGGGACTTCGCGGACGCGGCGTACATGGCCTGGAAGGCTTCGTCGCGGCCGTGTTCTGGGGCGTTGTCGGTGAAGTGGGCGCCGCCGGGCCTTTCCACGACGCCGTCGACCATCAGCCGGCTGATTCGGAGCCGCTGCTCGGTGCCCGCCTCGTTGACCAGTTCGGTCGTCGGCACGATCTTGTCAACGGAGATGAATCGGTTGGCGTCGGCCGCTCGCAAAAAGAGATCGTCGAAATACAGGTCCGGGCCGAGGAACGTGGCGTTGCCGCCCGCATCGGCCCGATTGAGGTGGCAAATCACCGCGTCGAGCGTGAGCGCTGGTGCCGCAACGAACTCCTGTCCGTCGTCGTAAGGGGACAGCACCATGCGCAGACGTCTGTTCAACCTGAGAAGATCAGAACCTAGGCCTACCCGGGTCGGGAGGAACGGGACGTGCCACGCGGCGGCCTGCAGCCCAAGCATGAACATCCCCTCGTCGTAGGGTTCGTCCTCGATGAGCCCCATCTGTCGGGCCAGCCGGAAGTGCGGCTCGAGGGCGATCGAGTCGAGCGACGCGAAGGCGTACACCGCTCGACGGACCTTGCCGGCGGCGCAGAGCAAACCGAGATCCGGACCGGCGTAACTGACGATCGTTAGGTCGGTAAGCGGTGATCGAAGGATCTCGCGGATGATGGACATGGGCTTGCGTCGGCTCCCCCATCCGCCGATGCCGATGGTCATTCCCGATTCGAGGCGTGCGACGACCTCACTCTCCGTCATACGCTTGTCCTTCACTTCTGATCCCCCCTTCCACCAGCGATCCGGTAACCCCTCCGCGAATGAAGAGGCGGTCTGGCGCCGCGTATGGTGATGAGTGGATTGTAGTGTGTCAAGCGCTTGCTTGATAGAATTCTTGCAATTCGGCGGATTAGGTGTCGACCGCCTGAGGAGCGTCAATTGTCACAGCAAATCATGCCCGCCATTGAAGGGTGGTTCACCCTTGGCGAGGAGCCGGCGTTGCTCGGCCAGCGATGCACCCAGTGCAGCACCGTCGTGTTTCCACCGGTCGCTACCTTCTGCAGGAATCCTTCGTGCTCGTCGCGCGAGTTCTCGAGTGTTGCGATGTCGCGAATGGGAACGGTGTGGAGCTGCACTGACGCGCACTATCAGCCACCGCCGCCCTTCATACCCACAACTGACCCTTTCGAGCCCTTCGCCATCGCGGCTGTTGAACTCGAAGCGGAGCGGCTGGTCGTCCTCGGCCAGGTGGCGACCGGTTTTGGACCCGGCGACCTGAAGGTTGGCAGTTCGGTGGAGTTGGTGCTCGAGACACTTGAGGTTCGAGGCGACACCCAGTACGTGGTCTGGAAGTGGCGCCCGACTTCAGAGGCGGCCGGATCATGAGTAACGACGTCGCCGTCCTCGGGGTCGGCATGCATCCCTGGGGCAAATGGGGGCGCTCGTTCGTGGAGTACGGCGTCATCGCTGCGCAGGCGGCACTAGCGGACGCGGGCGTCGAATGGAATGACGTGGAATTCGTCGTGGGCGGCGAGACCGTACGCAACGGGTACGGCGGCTACGTTGCCGGTTCGACCTTTGCGCGCGCCCTCGGGTGGAACGGAAGCCGGGTGGCGACCTGTTACGCGGCCTGCGCGTCGGGATCGGCCGCCATCGAGGCCGCTCGGACCAGGATTCTCGCGGGCCTCTGCGACGTGGCCCTGGTGGTGGGTGCCGACACCACGCCTAAGGGGTTTCTCGCGCCCAACAGCGGCGAGCGTTGGGACGACCCGGATTGGCTGCGATTCCGATTGGTCGGTGCGACCAATCCGACGTACTTCGGCCTCTACGCGCGACGGCGCATGGATCTCTATGGCTCGACCACGGCCGACTTCGCGGCGGTGAAGGTGAAGAATGCGTTGCACGGTCTTCACAACGAGAATGCCCGCTACCGCAAGCAGGTGACGCTCGAGGAGGTGGAGGCATCGGCGGTGGTGGCTGATCCTCTTCGTTTGCTCGACATCTGCGCGACCTCGGACGGAGCGGCCGCGGTGGTGCTTACCTCTATGCGTTTCGCGCGCCAGCGGGCCCTGGATCCGGTGCGCATCCGAGCGGTGTCCACCGTTACGCCGCGCTTTCCGAACACGGCCCTCGACATGCCGGACATCGCCACCGATTCAGCAGTCGCGGTGTCCCCACCCGCATTGAGTTTCCGGGCTTCAATCGCGCACGCGGCGTACGAGGAGGCTGGCATCGGCCCCGAAGAACTCAGCCTGGCTGAGGTCTACGACCTATCGACGGCACTGGAACTCGACTGGTACGAGGACATTGGCCTTTGCGAGGCGGGAGGCGCGGAGCGGCTGCTCCGCGACGGCGCCACTTCGATGGGTGGCAAGGTGCCGGTGAACCCCTCGGGCGGACTGGCCTCCTTTGGCGAAGCGGTTCCAGCCCAGGCAATCGCCCAGGTGTGTGAAGTCACTTGGCAATTGCGAGGAGCGGCGGGGCCTCGCCAGGTCGAAGGCGCCCGCGTGGGCATCACGGCCAACCAGGGACTCTTCGGTCACGGGTCGGCCGTACTGCTCTCGAAGTGACGCTGGGTTGAAGCGGGCACGCACGTCCGCAGCCCTTCACACCAGGAGTGCCAAGTTGGTCGCGGGGCACGCGGTACGCGCGCTGGGCCTCGCCGCCGTCGCTTTGCCGGCCCATCGAGGCGCCGCTCTCTTCAACCTACGATCGACGAGGAAACGGCGATGGCGGATTTCGCGCGGTACGAGAGTACGAAAGGGGAACTGATGCCCGACGGACGCAGTCTGGAAGGGCGGGTCGCCATCATCACAGGCGCAGCACGGGGACAGGGGGCCGCTGACGCGAAGTTGCTGTCGTCCGCCGGCGCCTTCGTGGTGCTGACGGATCTGCTCGAGGACGAGGGACAGGCGCTGTGTCGCGAGATCGGCGAATCTGCGACGTTCGTCCGACACGACGTGACCAAGGCCGCGGGCTGGGACGATGTCGTCGCGACCGCGCTCAAGATCCGCGAACGACTCGACATCCTGGTCAACAATGCGGGGATTCACTCGTCGACGCCGTTGCTGGAGGAGAGTGTGGAGAACTTCGAGCGGACGCTCTCGGTGAATCTCATCGGCCCGTTCCTCGGCATTCGAGCTGTCAGCGGACCCATGCACGAGGGTGGCGGTGGCTCGATTATCAATATCTCTTCGCTCGCCGGCGCCGCCGGGCTGGCGGGCCACGCCTCGTACGGCTCATCCAAGTGGGGACTGCGCGGGTTGGCTAGGACCGCGGCGACCGAGCTCGGCCCCCTTGGTATCCGCGTGAACACGATTCTTCCGGGCGCGATCAACACGTCGATGATGACGCCCGTGGTCGCGGGAGAGGCGAATCGTTTCGTCGGCCTGCCGCTCGGACGCCACGGCGAGCCAGCCGAGGTCGCCGCGGTCGTGCTGTTCCTCGCGAGCGACGCGTCGAGCTACATTACCGGTGCGGAGATCATGGTTGACGGGGGGGCGTTGGTGAACGGCACGTCGTCGTCGCCGCGACCGCCCGGTGCTGCATTGCGATAGCGCCGCCGCCGCTCAACCGACCCTCGGCGTGTGTCAACGACGGTGCGTCGCTAGGTGGTGAAGCTAGGAACCGATGGTCGGCCGAATGCGCTCTCGGAGGAAGGTGACCACCGCCGTGGAGAATGCGTCATTCTGGTCGCCGGCGATCATGTGGGCGGCGCCGTCGATCTCGACGACGTTGACGTCGGGCTTCCTGGCGAGCAGGTCATCGACGTCTTCCGGGGTGATGACGTCACTCAAGCGCCCTCGAACAAGCATGGTGGGCACGTGGATGTTCTCCATCGCCACGTCGAGAAGCCCCCCATACTCCCGCGGCAGCACCTCGGTCCGGCCCAGGTTCAGCAGCTTGGGGTCCCAGTGCCAGTACCAACGACCATCGCGCTCGCGGAGCACCTTCATCAGGCCCGCGGGGTTCACTCGGCGAACCCGCTGGGGGGTGTAAGCCGCGATGGCCGCCGCAGCTTCCTCCAGCGAGTCGAAGCCGTCCACGCCGGATTCCATGAATCGACGGACGCGCTGCACTCCTTCGGGATTGGTCTTGGGCGCGATATCGACCAGGACCAATCCGCACGAGACGGTCCGGTCGCTGGTCCCCTCGGCGAGCATCGCCGACATGCCACCGAGTGACGCACCAACCAGCACCGGCGGGTGCCCCAACTGGTCGGCGACCGCGATGCAGTCCGCGCCGAACGCGGTGAACGAGTAGTCGCCGTTCTTCGCCCAGTCGCTATCGCCGTGACCGCGCAGATCGAGCGTGACCGATCGCCAACCCTCGCCGGCCACGGTCTCGGCGGTCTTGCCCCAGGCGTGCCTGGTCTGGCCCCCTCCGTGCAGGAAGAGGACCGGCCACGCCTTGGGGTCCCCGCGCACGTCGGCGACGAGGTTCAATCCTTCGAAGCCCTGGAAGTTGATGGTTGCGACGTCCATACCTACCATCGTTGCATACGTGCTGCAGGCCCCCAAAATTCCAATGCCGGTGACCGCGTCGGCGACGGACCTTCAGGCGACCGCCCGTCGGCCCAACTACGCTATCGCCATTGCGGATGAAAGGTGGCCGAGGACGTGGAGCAGCACCCAATCCCGGTCACTGACGAGCGCCGGACCTTGCGCAACCTGATTGACAAGCAGGCGATTGCGGAGGTCTTGCATCGAAGGGTTCGAGCGAGCGATCGCCGCGACGTCGACTTGGCCTTGAGTTGCTACCACGAAGGCGCGAGCGAAGAGCACGAGGGCTTCTCCGGCTCGGCGGCCGGCTTCATAACGGACCAGTCGTTCAGTTCCCTGACATCGAGCGCCCGAGTGACCACCTTGTGGCATTCCCTTTCCAACATCTCGATTGAGTTGGCGGGCGAGGATGCGGTGGTGGAGAGCTACTACCTCGGCGTTGTCGTGAGAGAAGAGGGCGCGGAGACCATGCTTTGCCAGATCGGGGGCCGGTACCTCGACCAGTTCGCATGGCGAGACGCGCGCTGGGCCATCGCGCACCGCACCGTGGTCTACGACTGGTCGAAGGTCGCTCCCGTGGGCCCATCGTACTGGGACATGATCGGCCGGGACGAGGCCACGATCATTCGAGGCGCGTTCGGTCCGAGCGACCCGCTCTACACGGTGTTCGACGTGGCGCGCGGAGCGACCGACGACGGGATCGCTGCGAGCTGAATCGGTGCGTTCGCGCCGGCGCGGGCGACGCCGCCCTACTGGGTCACCGTCCAGCCGCCGTCGACGGTGAGCAGGGTCCCGTTGATGTACGAGGCCAGGGGCGACAGCAGGAAGAGGATCGCCCAGGAGATCTCATCGGGCGTGGCCATTCTCCGGAGCGGGATGCGCGTGAGCACACGCTGCCCGAGGTCGGTCTCCTTGAAGTCGGCGAGGCGGCGGGTGTCGGTCATCCCGGGGGCGACCGCGTTCGCCCGGACGACGTCGCTGCGGTAGGCGGCCAGGTGGCGCGTCCAACCCATGATCGCAGCCTTGGCGGTGGGGTACCACTCGGGCGCCGTGCCGATCACATTGCCGGCCACCGACGAGACGTTCACGAGTGCGGCGTCGTCGAGACGCCCTCGACCCATCCACGCCGTCGCGACCTTGTGCATGCTGCCCACCGACATTTCGAGCGCGTCATCGAATTCGAGTTGGGACGCACTGGCCGGCCCCGCGTTGTTCACCAGGTAGCGAAGCTCGCCTAGTTCCGCCGACTTCGCCAGTCCGGCGTCGATCTGGGCCGCATCGGTGACGTCGGCGGTGACTGCGACGGCTCGACCTCCCGCAGCCACAATCGTCTTCGCGGTGCCCTCCGCGTAGCTTCCGTCGAGGTCCCAGGCCGCCACCTTGAGGCCGATCGCGGCACCGTTGATGGCCGTGGAGCGGCCGATGCCGCGTCCCGCACCGGTAACGACGACGACGTCGTCCGGACTGAAGCCGAGCGAAATCTGTGAAGGCACGATCATGGTGGTGCCGCCTTTCTCTCTCCTAAGTGCTGTAGCCGCCGTCGACGTTGAGCTTCTGGCCGCTGATGAAGCCGGCCCGATCCGAGGCGAGGAAGTACACGGCCTCGGCGATGTCAGTCGCGTCGCCGAAGCGGTGCAGGGGTATGTTCGCTCGCGCGACGTCGAGCGAACGTTCATCGAGCTCACCTGAGGAGATGAGTCGCTCGGCCATGCCGCTGGTGAGCATACCGGGACCGACACTGTTGGCCCGGACGCCGAAGCGGCCCTCTTCGGCGGCGATGCTGCGCACGAGTGCTTCGATCGCCCCCTTGGGACCGGCCGAAAGGCCGTCGCGCACGGGGTAGCGGCTGGTGGCCGCGGTGGTCACCGCCACGATATTGCCGTGCGCGGCGCGTAGGTGCGGCAGCGAAGGTTGCAGGGCGTTGAAGAAGGCGACGGCGTCGTTCAGCATCTGGTTGCGGAACTGTGCCGGGGACACCTTGCTTAAGTGGACCATCGGCACATGCGGCCCGGCGGCGTAGACGAGCGTATGGAGCTCGCCGAAGTCGGACACCACGGTGTCGACCACGCGCTTGCACGCATCGACGTCGCCCAGATCGAGTTGGTAACTGCGCGACACCGTGTTCCAGCGAGTGACGAGGTCGTCGATGACCGAGGAGGGGCGGCGGAAGGTTAGTGCCGTCCGTTGGCCTCGCGCGAGAAACGTCTCGGCGATCGCCGAGCCGAGGCCACCGCTCGCCCCGAGGATCAAAACCGTCCGAGGAGCATCCTGGTCCTCTCCCGCGGCGGGCGCGCGGTCGGGATCGCCGGAGAGCGATTGCAGGGGCGGAGCCACGCCGGAAGTATACCAAGCGCTTGGTTGAGTACCATATCTTGGTGGGAGCGGGCAGCGTTTGGTGTCCTCCCAGGGGCAATTGATGAACAACGATCTTGGTCAGTACCATCGGGGTCCGGTGGTGGTGCCGGCCGAACAAGCGAAGTGGTATCGAGACCAGGGTTGGTGGTCGGACGAACCACTGGCCGTCTTGATCCACCGCAGAGCCGGCGACGACCCCGAGGGTGTCGCGTACATCGGCGAAAACGGACAACTCACGTGGGCCGCCTACGACCGGGCCGCGGATGCCCTGGCCGCACGGCTGGTGGGGACCGGTGTCGAACGGGGCTCGCGCGTCGCCGTGTTCCTCCCCGACGGCCCGCTGATCCACGTCGCCTACGTGGCTTGCGAGCGAGCGGGCGTGGTCATCGTCGGTGTTCCGGAACGAGCCGGTGTTCGAGAGATCGCACACCTGGTGAGCTCGTGTAACGCGACATTGATGCTCTGTCTCGGACACCATCGGGACCAGGCGGCGGGCGACCTCGTGGCGGCCGTTCGCGACCTCGGCGCGCCGATCCTCCGTCACGCCGAACTGGATGGCGGCGGCTTCGAGCTGTACGAGTGGACGAGTGGCGCCGCCGTGCGCGTCGACTCGCCGGCGGCCGGGATCGAGGGACGCCAGCTGTCCCCGGACGAGTTGTGGCTGCTCAACCTGACGTCGGGCACGACGGGCCTGCCCAAGTGCGTCGAGCAGGTCGAGGATCGCTGGATGTACTTCGTGCGGATCGCGGAGCAGGCCGCCAATCTCAGTTCGAACGACGTGATGATGAGCATCGTTCCCAGCCCGTACGGCTTCAGCCTGTGGACAGCGCACTTCACGCCGGCGATGCTCGGGATCACCTGCGTCGTGCGGGACCACTTCGACGCGGCGACGGCGCTGCGCGTGGTGGAGAAGCACCGCGTGACGGTGCTCGCGTGCGTGACGACCCAGTTCGTCATGATGCTCGCGAGCCCGGTCTTTGATGACGTCGACCTTTCCTCGTTGCGGGTGCTCTACACGGGCGGGGAGAGAGTGTCGCCGGAGAAGGCGCGCGAGTGGGAGGCGCGCACCAACTCGACGATCCTGCAGTTCTACGGTTCCAACGAGATCGGACCGTTCTCGTGCACGTCACTGCGCGACGACCAGGAGCGGCGACTGACGACCGTCGGCCGCGTTGTGCCGGGTCTCGAGTACCGCATCTACGACGCGAACGGGCGTGACATCACCACCGGCGGCGCCGCGGGGCAGCCGGGCGCCCGCGGCCCAGGCGTGTGCAGCGGCTACTGGAATGACGACGCGGCGAACGCGCAGTTGTACAACGCCGGCGGGTACCTGCTGATGCCGGACCTCGTGACGATTGACGACGAGGGGTACGTGCGGATCGTGGGACGCAAGTCCGACGTCATCATTCGGGGCGGCAAGAACATCAGTGCCGCGAGCGTCGAGGCGGACGTTGCGGCGCACCCAGCGGTCGACATGGTCGCCGCCCTCGCCGTGGCCGATCCCGTCTTCGGGGAGCGGGTCGGCGTGGTGGTGTCGCTCCGGGCACCGGCCACGACCCTCGACCTCGAGGGACTTATCACGTTTCTCGCCGAGCGGGGCGTCAGCAAGGAGTACTTTCCCGAGTACCTCGTCATCATCGAGGAGATGCCGCAGTCGATCGGCGGCAAGATCGCCAAGAGCGAGCTCAAGGCCCGGTTCGCCGAGTTGCTAAGCCACCGAACTGCGTGAGATTGTCGTGCTGGTGGCCATCTGGTGGCATCACTAGTTGTTCTGCCCATAGACCTTGTTGACACGTAGGAGTCCCTAAGAAGAGCCCCTTTGGCAATGTGGAGATGTTCACAAACCACAGGCCAAAGGAGGCTCACCATGCACGCTAAAGCACCGTTGACACCCGAGGGACGAGACGTCTCTGCGACGACTGGACGCACCACGGCAGGCTACGCCGGGCGGGCGAAGGGCCTGGCTCAACGCGCTCTTGAACTGGCAGAGTTGCTGCGGTGGCCAGGCCAGTGCGAGTGGCTCAGAGTGCGTCGCGGTATTCAGACAGGGGGCGAGCAATGGTTCCGTCCACAGCGAACGAAGGACGCCCCGGCTCAACTTCGGCGAGTGGCTCTACTCTCCGAAGGCTGTCGAGTGAACGTGCCGCAAGTTCTTGATAGATCGCGGTACCGTTGGCCTTCCAATCCGTCTCCACTTCGGTGAGTTGGCGCACTTGGCGTGCCGGGCTGCCGGCCACTAACCAACCGTCGGGCACAACCATGCCGGACTTGACGAAGCTGTGGGCTCCAACGAAGCTCCGGGCGCCGACGATTACCTCGTCCATAATGACGGCGCCAATTCCAATCAATACACCGGGGCCGATTCTGCAGCCGTGGAGTACCGCGCCGTGGCTAATGTGACCGTCGACGTCGATGAAGGTTGAACGGCCAGGGAAGCAGTGCAGTACGCAGCAATCCTGGACGTTTGTTCCTTCGCTGATTTCAATACGTCCCATGTCGCCGCGCCAAGACGCGAACGGCCCGATGTAGCAGTGGGCCCCTATGTGAACGTCGCCAATAAGTGAGGCGTCGGGGTGGACGAATGCGGTTGGGTGCACGACGGGAATGACCCCCTCGATGCTATACGCCCCCCCGTCTCTTTCAGGACATTCTCTGCAGTACCATCGCCATGCCTTGGCCCCCCGCGGTGCACATCGTCTCCAGGCCGATCTCCCCGTTACGCCATTCCAGAGCGTGGATCAAAGTCGTGGCGATCCGCGCTCCAGTCATGCCGAATGGGTGGCCGATGGCGATGGCTCCGCCATGGACGTTGACAATGGACTCGTCGATGCCCAGTTCACGAATACTGGGAATCACCTGCGCGGCGAAGGCTTCGTTGATCTCGACCAGATCCAGGTCGCCGACACTCATGCCTGCATTGGCGAGGGCGCGCCGGCTCGCTTCGATGGGGGCGACTCCCATGATCTCGGGGGAAATGGCCGAGACGCCGGTGCTCAGGATTCTGGCCAAGGGGGTAATGCCGAGCTCGGCCGCGCGAGTGTCCGACATAACCACGACCGCCGCAGCGCCGTCGTTGAGGGGACAGGCGTTGCCGGCGGTGACCGTCCCGTCCGCCTCGAAGACGGGCCTTAAGTTGGCGAGTCCTTCGAGGGTGGTGCCCGGGCGGGGGCAGTCGTCGGCGGTCACGGTGGTGCCGTCCGGCGTGGTGACCGGGGTGATGTCGTGGGCCCAGAACCCATCCGCAATCGCCTCTTCGGTCAATGTCTGACTGCGCAGGGCGAACTCGTCCTGTGCGGCACGACTCACGCCGTAGCGACCGGCGACGTTCTCGGCGGTCTGGCCCATCGCGAGGTACACGTCGGGGAGCAAGCCTTCAATACGCGGGTCGGTCCACGACGTTCGACCGCCCGATCCTCGAAGGACCGAGCGCGCCTCAGCGCCAGCGAAGATCGAGTTGTGCGTGTTGGGGATGCCGTCGGATTTGCCAAATTCGTAGCGCGACACTGTCTCGGCGCCGGCGGCGACGAAGACATGGCCCTCTCCCGATCGAATCGCGTGGGCGGCCATGCGGATGGACTGAAGGCTCGAAGCGCAGTAGCGCTGCACCGTCGTGCCGGGCACGGTGTCGAGGCCCAACATGACCGCGACCACGCGCGCGAGGCCGTATCCTTGCTCGCCGGCCGGCTGGGCGCAGCCGAGGATCAGGTCGTCGATTTCAGTCGGGTCGAGTTGAGGAATCTGGTCAAGTGCACTGCCCACCATCAGGGTGGCGAGTTGGTCGCTGCGCATCTCCCTCAATGAACCCTTGTAGGCCCGACCGATGGGCGATCGGGTGGCGGCAACAATCACTGCCTCGGGCATGTTCTTCTCGCAATCGTGGGTCTAAGCACTACCTAGCAAGCGCTTGGTCTAATGTACCAGAGTCCGACCCGATTTGTCCACGGTCACGATCTCTCCCCGCGGTCGCCGCGGCCATTCTCGGCCCCGCGAACGGGGTTTCGCACCTTCGTCCCACGGTGCCCAGTGGGCCTCGAACCATTCGGTCTTCGCGTGCGCGGAACTAGTTCGGCTGCGATCGGTGTCGTGCGGCTCGGCCGGGAGTCATGTGGGTGTCGCACTCAGGCTGGTGGCAAAGCCCCTGGTCCCCGTTTGACCGCGCTTGCGCCCCTGGATCAGCCACGTGCCCTCAACCCGTTTAAGCGTCCATTCGTTACTCCCCGCGGAGAGCAGGTGGATCTTCCCGTCTGCCTCCTTGTAGAGCAGTGAGTAGCCGTTCGCCACCGCCGTATCCCCGTCGACGTGGATCACGAGGTTCTCGCTCGACACGTGCATGCTGTGACCGTAGAAGTCAGGGAGTTGGTGGCCGTTCGGATCGGTGATCAGCGCTCGGATGCCGTCCTTCCCGCGCCACGAGTGGGTCGTTTCGTCACCCTGGTCTCGGTCGGTCATCGCTATGGTCAGGTCGTAGCTCGCATCCTCGGTCCACAATGCCACGTACTCGTCGTCACGGCAGCAGTCTGCGTTGTAGCCGTAGCGAGACAGGAGTTCTCGGATCTCACGCTCGTCCTCGCACTGACGAACGCGCTCTTCCAGACTCTCAATCCTGGCAACCAGTTGTTCTACCGAGGTCATTAGTGGTACGCCCTCCCAATCCGACGATTCGTGCCATTCGGCGGTGTTGCGTGTCGCCTACGGGCCCTGGGTTCGCAGACGCGATGATGCTAACTGCGGGCCATGCCAAGGTCAAACAGACCATCATCGTCGCGTCCGGATAGATCAACGTTCTCGAGTCAAGGACGATGTCGCGGCGACCGCGGTAGTGCTAACGCTCTTGGGGGGTGAGTCCTCGTCGCAGGACGGCGGGATCAGTGCGACGCGGACCCGCGTTCAGCAGTCCGTCGTCGGTGTCGGCTCCCTACTGGGCCGTGTAGCCGCCGTCGACCGGATAGAACGCCCCCGTAATGAAGGAGGCGCCGGGTGAACCGAGGAAGCACACCATCTCGGCGACTTCCTCCGCCTGTCCGAGCCGTCCGAGGGGGTGACGACCGACCGCGCGCTCCCTGATGTCCTCGGAGATACCGGCGAGCATTGGCGTTTCTATGTAGCCGGGCCCGACGGCGTTGACTCGTATGCCCCAAGGCGCGTATTCGAGGGCGGCGGTCCGAGTCAAGCCCACCACGCCGTGCTTGGACGCCGTGTACGCGCTTCGATTGGGAACGGCCACGACCCCGAGTATCGAGGCGATGTTGACGATTGAGGCTTTCTCGCCATAGGTGCGCATGGCGGCGAGCTCGGCCCGCAGGGAATAGAACATCCCGGTTAGGTTGACGTTGATCATCTGGTGCCAGGTTTCCACGTCGAACTCGCCGATCGGCTTCGGTGACTCGCCAGCGATGGCCGCGCAGTTGATTGCGAACTGCAGCCCGCGGCCGAGATCCATCGCGGTCGACACGGCGGCCTCGGGACCCTCGACCGTCGCTATGTCGCAGGCGCACGCGACGGCTTCGCCGCCAATCGATTGAGCGACCTCCTCAGCCTTCTCGACGTTGAGGTCGGCAATCACGACTCGCGCACCTCCAGTCGCGAGTCGGCGTGAACACGCTGCGCCGATGCCAGAAGCTCCACCAATGACCAGCGCCGTCATGCCATCAAATGTTGAAACAACTTTGCGTTCCTCGGACATTCTGGTTCAGCCTCTCCATCCAAAACTGTGAGGACGTCACTCGTCTCTCTCAAACCGTACTGCGCGATCAGTTGCTAGGTCTCGAAGGTTGCTAGTCCTGTTCGGTGTTGATAGTGATGTGAGCGAGACACCGCTCACTTTAGTTTCGTGACACGGTCCTCGGTTCGTGGCTCAGTACTTGGCTCCATGACTTCTCCTGGCGATCCGACGCCCACCTCGGACATGGCAATCTCCGCGACACCGGCGAGACCCTCTTCGATGTCTTCGCTCAAAGTGTGGTGAACCTCGGACTGGCCCGGACCACGCATCCATGAGAACACCGCCCCGAGGAAGCAGATGAGGGCAGCGAGTCCGAAGGCTTCGCGGAGACCGTGGGCGAAGGGCCCGGCGATCAGGTTAGGGAAGAAGCCGTGGCCCGTGAGGACCGCTGCGTGCACGCCGGGTGTTGCAAGGACTGAAGCGGGCAAGATTGTCGTAATGGGGTTGACGCCGAGGAAAGCCGCGAAGAGGCTGCCGATCGGCGGCACGTGTGACGCGGCCTGGGCCGCGGCCAGAGGAACGCCCTGGGCGGTGAGGCCATGCAGAAGAGCCTGGGGGAGGGTTGCCGCGAGTCCGATTGTGATGATCGTGAAGAAGAAGCCCATTGAGAGCACGACGGCAGAGTTCTGCAGGGTGTTCAGCATGCCGCTGCCCGCGCCGCGTTGAGCCGCCGGCAGGCTGTTCATGACTGCGCTGGTGTTGGGCGCCGCGAAGAGGCCCATCGAGAAGCCAATCATCAAAACCAGTATCGCGAAGTCCGGATACTTGAAGTTCATTGGGATCATCGTCAGTCCGAGCAGGCTGAGCCCCGTAAGCACCATGCCGACGGTGGCGAAGTTACGCGGTCCGTAGCGGTCAGCCAGCCGGCCAGCCAGCGGTCCTGAAATGAGGAAACCCACAGTGAGCGGCACCATGTAGATGCCCGCCCACAACGGTGTGCGGCTGAAGCTGTAGCCGTGCAGTGGGAGCCATACACCTTGAAGCCAGATGACCAGGATGAACTGAAGACCGCCTCGGGCCAGTGCGAGCAACATTCCGGCCAGGTTGCCCATCGTGAAGGCTCGGCTCTTGAAGAGATCGAGGTGAAACATCGGGTCCTTGGTGTGCAACTCCATGAAGACGAACGCAACGAGGACGCCGACGCCGCCCACAAGACAGGACAGGACGAAAGGGCTCGTCCAGCCCATCGCGTGATGCCCGTATGGTTGGAGGCCATAGACGATTCCTGTCAGCACGGCGACTAGTCCAAGGGCGAAGGAGATGTTGCCCATCCAGTCGATCGAAGCCTCGTGACGTGGGCCAATGTCGTGCAGTTTCATATGCGCCCACACGGTGCCGAAGAGACCGAACGGTACCGATACGAGGAATACGAGATGCCACTCGAGAGGTGCGAGTAAGCCGCCAAGAATGAGTCCGAGAAAAGAACCGCTGATGACTGCGACGCCATTGATGCCCATGGCCATGCCCCGCTCATTCACGGGGAAGGCGTCGGTGATGATGGCGTTGGAGTTCGCGAAGAGAAACGCTCCGCCGATGCCCTGGCCGACTCGCATGAAGATAATCCACAATGCGGCCGCCGATCCCGTCATCCAGGTCACCGATAGCAGAATCGAGAAGACCGTAAAGATGGCGAAACCAAGCGTGTACATTCTTACGCGTCCGAAAATGTCGCCAACGCGACCGAGGCTCACGACGATGACTGCCGTTGCCAGCATGAAGCCCATCATGATCCACAAGAAGTAGCTCGTGTTTCCCGGTGCCAACGGGTTCAACTTGATGCCGCGAAAAATATCGGGCAGCGAAATCAGCAGAATCGAACCGTTGATCGTGGCCATGAGAATGCCAATGGTGGTGTTCGATAAGGCGATCCATTTGTAGTGAAGCGACTGACCCGCGGTGGCCAGTGTTTCGGTTGCCATGGTGGGTCTCCTCCCATCAAAACTAACTCGCGAAGTGGCGCCGACGGAGCAGAGTCAGTACTTAGTGATGACTAACTAAGTACTATACTAAATATGACCATGAGTTCTCGATCGAACCGCGCCCAGCCTTCAGTGCAGCAGAACCACTCGCATGATGCGGAAGCACGGGTTGCGACGACGCTGATGGTGGCGTTAGCGCGAGTGCACCGCCAACTTCGAGTGCTCTCGACCAATGACGTCACGGCATCGCAAATTTCGGCGCTTGCGCGAATCAAGCAACTGGGACCTTTGCGAATGGGGGCGCTTGCCGAGGCCGAAGGCACTACCGCCGTCACAATGTGCAAAGTCATAAACGGTCTCGAGGAGCGAAAACTAATCACACGTGTTCCCGATCCTCTGGACGGGCGCGCCAGTCTTGTACAATTGAGCCGTCAAGGCGAGACACTGCTGGGCGACCTGCGAGCGCGCAGCACCGAGGCTCTTGGTCGTGCGCTCGGGGAGTTGAGCGACGCCGAGCACGAGAGCGTCTCTTCCGTCGTACCGGTGCTGGAGCGCTTGAGTGATATCTTGTTGAATCAAACTGGACGTTAGCGCGACCTCGCCGGCCAGGGTCGGTGTTCATTTCGACATCGATCGCCAGCCAGGTGAGGATGACAACTGTTGCTCTAAAAGAGCACTCTATGGGCGTTTACACCACCGCCCCGCTGGAATACCCGCGCAAAGCCCGCACCGTCTACAAGGAACCCGAGGACATCGGCTTTGACGGGGTGTTCTCCTTTGAGGCCAAGCACGATCCCTCCCCCTCCCCCCCTGGTAGTGGCCGCGGAGCACACGACCAAGGTGCGGCTGGGAACGGCCATCGCGATCGCCTTCGCGCGCAACCCGATGAATCTCGCGAACCTCGGCTACGACATGCAGTGGATCAGCGGCGGATGCTTCTTGTTGGGCCTCGGCTCGCAGGTGAAGCCCCACACGCACACCGAGAAGCGCTTCAGCAGCATGTGGTTTCATCCTGCCGAACGCATGACGGAAATTGCAACGGTGATCAAGGCCATCTGGGACTGTTGGAGGGCAACAGACCGCTCGATTTCGAGGGCAAGTTCTATCACCACACATAATGATCCCGGCATTCAACCCCAGGCCCAATTCCTACGGATCACCGCCGATCTTTACTGGCGGCTTCGGACCGCGGATGACGTCCGTGGCCGGCGAAGCGGCCGACGGCTTCATTTCCCACCCTTCAACACGCGCGACTCGCTGCTCAAGAACACGTTGCCCGCACTGCCAAAGGGTCTGGAGAAATCCGGCCGCTTGCGTAGCGACCTGGAGGTCATATGCGCAACGCTGGTCGACACCGCCGATACTGAGGAAGCCTTCGCCGCAGTAAAGCTTGCGGCACGCAAGCAGCTCGACTTTTACGGCTCGGCGCCCGCCTATCATCCTGCTCTCGCCTGCCACGGCTGGGAAGCCGTGCATGAGAAACTGAAGCGTTTGTCCAAGGAAGGCCGCTGGGACGACATGACGAATCTGATCAGCGACGACATCCATAACGAGATCGCCGTCGTCGGCGAACGTCGCGAAACCGCCGGCAAGTTGCGCGCGCGTCTCGACGCCATTGCTGACGGCGTCAGCATCATGCACAACCGATGTCCCGACCCGCATCACTGGAGTGACATCGTGCGAGACCTCAAGAATTCGCACCAATGAGCGATGACTGTCAGCTGTGGCGCAAGGCCTGGACAGGCTTCTGCGGCAAGCCCGAGCGCGTGTTCCACACTGCAATTGGTTCGCTCAGCTCGCTCAGTCGAAGACATCATTCCGCTGACTACTCATGTACTTAATTGGGACTGAGCCCGAAAACCTAAGGTGGGTAAGTTCGAGTTTCCGGGATGACTTGACATCGCGAGCGTGCTTCTAATGCGAAAGCGGTTTAGCATCGACTTGTGCACTATTTCAGAACGACTCTCACGGAACCATGACAGGCCAGCGACTCGATGTGGTCATCAGTGATGGAGTGGCCCGGATCCATTTGAATCGGCCCGAGGCAGCAAACGCAATTGACTTGACCTTTGCCAAAGAATTTGAAGTTGCCGCCCAATCCTGCGTGTCAAGCCACGTACGAGTTGCCCTTGTTACAGCTGCGGGGCGCCAGTTCTGCGCCGGAGGCGACTTGAAGAGCTTCGCCAAGGAGTCCGATATCGGCGCACATTTGGAGGAGGTTACAAGCCACCTGCATGCGGGGATTGCGGTTCTGGTCGAGATGGACGCGCCCGTCGTAGTGGCCGTGACGGGCGCCGCAGCTGGCGCCGGCTTGGGTTTGGTGTGCGCAGCCGACATCATTGTCGCGGGTGAGTCGGCTTCCTTCGTCTTGGCGTACTCGCGAGTTGGCCTAACACCGGATGGTTCTTCGAGTTGGTTTCTCCCTCAACATATTGGACTGCGTCGAGCACTTGACCTTTCGCTCACCAATCGCGTATTGAAGGCACAAGAGGCTTTGGAGTGGGGCCTCGTCAGCCGCACGGTTGCTGACGACAAGGTACTTAGTGAAGCCGAAGATATTGTCGCGCAGCTGGCTCAAGGACCGACGGCCGCATACGGCGCGTCGGCACGGCTACTTCGTTCGGCAATCCAGAACACTCTTCGAACCCACCTCAGCTTGGAAACGGCGAGCATCGTGGAGCGGGCGCTTACCGCCGATGGACTAGAAGGAATTCGTGCATTTGTCGAACGGAGACCCCCGGAATTCAATGGCGAGTAGTCCGTTGATGCGGTTGTTTCCAGTTCGCTGACGTTCACTGTCCGTAATCGGTTGGAATATTGGGGCTTTAGTTCGCCGACGTTCAGGCGTGACCGCATGTAATCGTCGGCGATGCTAAAGGTGTTGCTAAAGGAGATAATCGCCCAAAAAGTTCGGTATCGTCTCCACCATCTCCGCGGACCAACTTCGCAACCGAGGTTAGTAGGGGCGCTGTGTGACTTGCACGCGTGCAATAGGTCATGACGATAAGCCGTGCGGTAGTAGGTTTCAAAGCAGTTTCTTGTCAAGATTTGAATGAAGCTCGGGGCGCTTTAGTCACGACATCTCGAAGGAGAGCCCCACGCGGGGCTGACGTCACGATAGAGAATCTTGCCTGGTCACGGTGAGTCAGCCTGACTCTACGATGCTGCTGACGGTTCTGTTGCCATCCGATACCTTGAATTCGTTCTTCCGCCGGAGCCGCATGGCCGACAGTTCAATACTGCTCTTCTACGAATTGGCCTTTGGGGTCTGGCTTGCCGTGCGCTGCTACAGAGATACATTCATCCTGGTACTGCTGTTCCTTCCTTCTCTTTTCGTCGGGCGTTCTGGCGATGCTCTCCCAATTCCACATAGTTCTTTATCTCAGTTAGGGGATATTGATCTTCCAGCTAATCTTTGGCGTTCTGCTCACCTACACGGTCTCTCGATTTCTGGAACCTCACTTGTAAGAACTCTGTGAACAAACGGAGCGATGGAACATGATCGGTTCGGCGAGATGCGAAAACATTGTGCGGGGAGTTGGTCGGGCATCAGTGGGCACATAACAGAGGTCAGGCATGGTCACCACCGGCTACTCCCGGTCAATCGGAAGGCTCTCCAATTGCTTAAGTTTCGTTACTGTTCAGGTCCCCCAAGAGCAAGGGTCCGCTCCTTTGAGATATGACGCGCGTATCGTTGGGTCATCACTTGTAATTGCGCTCCGAACAGCGCTAACGAGCCCTCACCTGAAGCGCTACTCCTTGAGTTAGTGACCTTGCGCACGCTGGTCGAAGAGCAGGCGAATCGGATCGTTGAGCAGGCCGCGCTGATTGAAAAGATGCGTGTGGAGATGACCGAACTGCTCGCTCGACTCTCGATGACGTCACGCAACTCGTCCAAGCCGCTCTCGTCCGACGGGTATACCAAGCCCGCACCAAAGTGGCTCTTCGGAAATGAGCGGGGTCAAGTGCTCGCGAAAGCAAGCACTTGACGCCTTGATGGGCTAGGAGCGTCCCCACGAACCGGAGTTTGGGGTGATTCGGCTGTCCTGTGCCCAGCAGGCTTCGCGACCTTGGGCGGATACAAGATTTAGCTAGACCGATCTATCTACTTTTGATAGGGTGAGACCTATGGGAGTGGCCAGGGACAAGTTGTTGAAAGCCGCCGAGCGTCGGTTCTACGCCGACGGTATTGCCGCCACCGGCATCGACGCTGTTGTCGCCGAGGCAGGAGTGGCGAGAATGAGTTTGTACAACAACTTCGGGTCCAAGGACATCCTGGTAACCGCCTACCTGGACCGGAGGCACGACGAGTGGCTGGAGCTTCTCGCTCACCGTCTTGAGCTGGCTGCCGATTCTCGGGGACGGGTCCTCGCTGTCTTCGACGCCTATCTCGATCACGCGGCATTCGCATACGACAAGGGCTTCCGAGGCTGCGGTCTTCTCAACGGTGCGGCCGAACTCCCCGTCGGACACCCCGGGCGAGAATCGGTCCGGGTCCACAAAGCCGATGTCGAGCAAATCCTGGTGGACCTGGTGACGGAGGCAGGTGTCCACGACGCCCGCTTGGTAGCTGAACATCTCTACTTGCTGCTGGAGGGCGGGGTCGTCAGCGCTGGGCTCGACGGCAACCCCGAACGACTCGTCCACGCACGCCGCTTGGCCGAGTCCATCCTGGCCGAAGCGTCGTGATACTCGTCGCTCCCGGCGACACTTCCCGGACGCTTGGTCGGGCCACGATGAGGCTGTCCCGGTCAATCGGAGACCGGGGGGCGATACTGATCGCCTCAGTGTTGTGGGGGACGACGGGTACTGCGGCCACTTTCGCCCCCCGAGGGACCAGTTCCCTGGCGATCGGCGCTGCGGCGATGGGGTTTGGCGCCATCCTTTTGGTGGTCGCTGGCGGGCGGCCCATCCTCGTCCTCTTGGCCAACAGATCGGCACGGGTCCCCCTGTTCGTGGGCGCCGCCTGCGTAGCGATCTATCCCCTCGCGTTCTACACATCGATGGCCAAGGCGGGCGTGGCGGTGGGAGTCACTTTGACCATCGGCTCGTCTCCGATTGCCGCCGCCGTCATTGAGCGCATCGCCGACGGCCAGCGTCTGTCCTCCCGCTGGGCGGTGGCGACTGCGGTGGCTGTCGCTGGCGCGGTACTGCTCGGCTTGTCGAGCCTTCATGTCGGCCATCCCGGAGCAGTGATCGGCGTTGTCCTCGCCCTGGTCGCAGGAGGCTGCTATGCCGGATACTCAGTCGCCGCCGCCCGACTTGTCGGGGCCGGGACCGATTCCCGAGCTGCGATGGGCGCCATGTTTGGCCTTGCCGCGCTGGTGCTGTTCCCTGTACTCGCACTGACCGGCCCCACCCTGCTCTCTACTGGGAGAGGGTTGGCGGTGACCGGCTACCTGGCCATTGTGCCCATGGGTCTCGGGTACATCCTCTTCGGGAGGGGGCTCCGCACGACCTCTGCCAGCACCGCCACCGCCATCAGCCTCGTCGAACCGGTCGTCGCCGCCGTCCTTGCAGCCCTCATCGTCCACCAACACCTTGGTATCCGTGGTTGGGTGGGCATCGTGTTCATCGCCGCCAGCGTCGCCTCGCTCGCACGACCAGCACCAGTTGCAGCAGGACTCTCGATCCAAGTTCGTTCCCATGTCGCATCAGTCGCTGACGATCCGAGCACGCGCCTGGAAGCGGATCTGAAAAGAGATCCCTGACACCGGGTTACCCGCCATCAACGTCAGCGATTCCGCCGATGCGGGTTGGTTCCCGCTTCGCTGCTCAGCTCGCCTGGCGCACTGTCCCATGGGTGGCGAGTGAGCCACTGCCACTCAATCATCGGCAGCTATCCACAGGCCTCGAAGTGCCGTTGCAGGGCAACCAACTTTCGCGAGCACTCTGTCAGTCGAGCTGGCGCACCCCGCTCATTTCCGAAGAGCCACCAAAGTCACGCCGAGTTAGGTCAGGTAAGCAGCCGGGCAAACAGCCCGGTGACCCGGGTCACCACTTGGCCCAGCGAGCCAATCCGGACATCACCGTTATCCACGCTCCGACGTCGTGTGGTCACTGTGGTGACGACCTGACGAACGCCGAGGTGACCGAGATCCTTACTCGTCAAGTGTTTGAGTTACCTGCGATGGCGCTGGCGAGCACCGAGCACCAGGCCCAACGAAAGCGCTGCCGCTGTGGCACGGTCACGACCGGGGTGTTTCCGAGCGAGGCCACCGCCCCCGCCTGTTACGGACCGACGCTTCGCGCCTACGTCTGTTACCTCGTCACGCGCCAGCACATTCCCGTCGCCCGGGTGGCCGAACTGTTAGCCGACACCTACGCCGCGCCGGTGTCTACCGGAGCCATCGTCGCCATGGTCGCCGAGGGGGCCGCGATGCTCGACGGGTTCCTCAGTGAAGTGCAAGCCCAATTGCGCACTGCAAAGGTGGTTCACGCCGACGAGACCGGCCTGAGAGTCAATGCCCTACTGGCCTGGGTGCACGCGCTCTCCACGACTGATCTGACGTTGTATCACCTCGATAAGCGCCGAGGCACCACGGCCATGGACGAAATGGGAGTTCTCCAACACCTCAGCGGAGTACTGGTCCACGACGGTTGGGTGCCCTATCGCCACTACGACGGCGTCGAACACCAGCTCTGTAATGCGCATCACATTCGAGAGTTGGCCGCGGCCGCCCAGACCGATGGGCAAACGTGGGCCAATGACATGGCCACTCTGCTCAGTGACGCGTGGCACCTCGTGCTGGCCACCAAGGACAGCGGTCAACAGCACCTCGACGACAAGGAGTTGGTGAGTATTCGCGCCAACTACCGCGCCATCATCGATGCGGGTCACGAGGCCAACCCCCCACCAGTGCCCACGGGTCGGCGAGGCAGACCCAAACGATCAAAGGCGCACAACTTGCTGGACCGACTTGACGTGCACATGGATGACGTGCTGCGCTTCGTTACCGACTTCTCTATCCCCTTTGCCAACAACCTCTGCGAGCGAGACATCCGGATGGTGAAGATCTCGGTTAACCGGCCCTCGTGTGCCGGTCTCCGCTTGGCGGTCTGAGGGTCCACCACGGGCAGCTGGCGGAGTTGGATACTCGATTCCAAGGAGCAAGTTCATGGACCTCAAGGTGGTACTCACCGAAGGTAGTTATCGTCTCGGTGGCGGCGGCCCCATCGAGGAGTTGGGCAATCGCTATCTGATCCATCTCGGCGCCCGTCAGTTCTCTCCTTGCACCGTGCGGGCCTACGCCTACGACCTGTTGGATTTCTCCCGGTTCCTCGAGGATCGTCGACTGTCGTTGACAGACGTGAGCCCGTCAGATCTGTTCGATTGGCTCGAGTGGCAGTCGCGGCGCCGGCCAGTCACGGGCAAGGTGGTCCGCTTCGACGCCGCCCGAGGACCGGCTCCGGCTACGGTCAATCGTCGGGTGGCCGCGGTGCGCGGGCTATTCGAGTACGCCGTCATCCTCGGAGAGCGGAGCACCAGCCCAGTGCCGGGAGCTCGCCGGTCCACTGGGTGGCGCGCTCCCCAGCGCGGAATGCTCGGCCATCTCGGTCCCGGCCGGGAGCGAAGCGGTGGCCGGCTGGTTCGCCAGCCACGACGCCTGCCGGAGAGTGTCGATCCAGCGGACGTTGCTCGCTTCATTGGCGACCTCGGCACGCACCGCGACCGGGCTATCGCGTTGGTAATGGTGTTGGGGGGTCTGCGCGCCGGCGAGGCTCGCTCGCTCCTGCTCGCCAACGTGGACATGGGCCTCGGCCGCGTCCGGGTGACCGGCAAGGGCGGCCGGGAGCGGGTGGTGCCGGTGGAGCGATCATTCTTCACCGAGACCGCCGCCTACCTACGACACGAGCGTCCGGTGGGTTGCGCCACACCTCAGTGCTTCGTCGTGCTGCGCGGGCCGACGTCGGGCCAAGCAATGACCGAGGCGGGTCTTCGCAAGATCTTTCGTTCCCACCGGATTAGCTCGGGTGCGACCCGAGTCAGACCGCACCGTTTGCGTCACACCTACGGGACCGAGCTGGCGGCCGCTGGTGTGGACTTGTTAGTGCTGCGCGAACTCATGGGTCACGTCTCGCCCGAGACAACGGCCCGCTACGTGCACCTGTCGGCCGACGATATCGCGACCGAGTACGCCATAGCGCGGGCCAAGGTTGCGCCGTGACGACCCTCGGTGCCAGCGCTGCGCTGGTGAGTGAAGATGATCTTCTGGCTGACTACGCCGTGTTCGTCGCTGGCCTCGACTTAGGCAACAGCGCTCACGATCTACGTAATCGTTGTGCCCGAAAGTTCCTCGAACAACACCCTGACCTCGACGCATGGATGAGCCGACCACTCGCTTCGCGAGTGGTCGATCTATCGCGTAGTCGGGCGTGGCCGTTCGTCTGTTGGGCCATTGTCACTCGTCGGGTGACTCCTAACATCGATCTGCTCGTGAGCCGGTCCCAAGGCGGCATGCACCATCTCTGTGAGTCGATGTTCGTCGACGGGTTCGCCACCGCCCGCCGCGCGGCCGCGCACCTGGGCTGGTCACCACAGTGGGTGGAAAACGTGATCGTCGGCCCACTGACTCTGGCCGTCGCCTGGAGCGGGCGCGCACCCGGAGAACTGACCGATACCGATCTCGAGCGACTCAGCGCCGAGATCGTCGCCTCGATGGCCGTTACTCCCGATCGTCGCGTTTACCTCGTGCGCAATATCGGTCGGCTCCACCGAGTCCTCTACGAGGCGAAGGTCCTCGTTCAGCCCCACGACCGCCGGCGAGGTCAACGGCGAGATCCCCTGCACGGAGTTGACGCCCCGGAGTTGCGCCGAGGGATCACCGCCTACCTCGACGCCCGTCGTGCGGTGCTGCGCCCGGGCTCGCTCACCGGCATCACCAACGACCTCGCCTGTTTCGGTGAGTTTCTCAGCAATCATTACCCTGAGCTCAACCGGATTGGCGACCTCGAGCGCCGTCATATCGAAGCGTTCTGCCAGTGGGCCCCCACCCGCCCCTGGCGTCGCGAGATGAAGCCGGGCCAGACGGTGTCGGGGAGTGCCGCCGCTCACAACGTCACGTCTGTGCGCACCTTCCTTGACGACATCTCCGCGTGGGGATGGGCGGATGCTCCGACCCGACAACTCATGTTCGCCTCGGACCTTCCCCGCCAACCAAGACCGTTGCCTCGAGCCCTGTCCCCTGACATCGATGCCGCGGTGATGGACGCGGTCGCCACACTCGACGACCCGGTGACCCGCATCGGTCTCACCGTCATGCGAGCCACTGGCATTCGAGTCGGGGAGCTGGTCGACCTCGAACTCGACTGCGTCGTGGACTACGGCGCCAACGGAAGCTGGTTGCGCGTGCCGCTTGGCAAGCTAGCTACTGAACGAACCGTCCCCCTCGAAGACAGCACCGTTGCCGTCCTCGACGAGTGGGCGACACTCCGCGGTCCGCAACGAGCGATCCCGCATCCCCGAGACGGCCGGCTCACCGACTTTCTCTTCGTCGAACACGGGCAACGACCGCCAACCTCGCGTTTTCGCATTGGCCTTGCGCACGCCGTGCAGTCCGCTGGGCTGTGGGGTCCCGACGGCGCCCCGCTGCGGGTGACCCCTCACCAGCTTCGCCATACCTTTGCCACCAGCCTCGCCAACGCCGGCATGAGCCTCCAGGCGCTCATGGCTCTTCTCGGCCACTCGAGCCCGGACATGACGCTGCGCTACGCACGGCTGGCGTCGCCAACGATCAAGGCCGCCTACGACCAAGCCATCGGCAAGCTGGCCCGGCGGATACCGCTCTCGGTCGGGGGCCGTCCTCAGGTCCCTGAGCGAGAAGCCTGGCTCCGTTCGGAAATGCTCAAGACCCGTGTCGCTCACGGGTACTGCTCGAGGGACCTTGTCGCTGGGGCCTGCCCCTACGCCAACATCTGCGAGACCTGTCCTAGCTACACGACCGCTTCCGAGTTCCTCTCTGCGATTACCGCTCAGCTCAGCGATCTCCGGTCGCTCCGAGCGGATGCTGCCGAACGCGGATGGGACAGTGAATCTGCCCGACACGACCGAGTCATCATCAACCTTGAGAGCCACGTGCGCCGGCTCCAAAACTTCAATTAATTTCCGCCATTTGCTTGACCTAGCCCCGAGGGCCGGATAATCGCCCAGAAGATCTCTGGCGGGTTCCGCAGTTTCGAAGGGGCCGAGGCGTTCTTGGCCTTTCGCAGTTACCTCTCGACCGCCGCGAAGCAGGGCGTCAACCGTCTCGAGGTACTGCAGCAACTCTTCGCTGGCGACACGTGGATGCCGTCGCCGTCGGGCACTAGTTCCTAAGCCACTTCCTGGCTGCCGGTCGCACTCGCGAGGACCTGAGCCCGCAGTCGGTGCAGGTCACCGAGCAGAATGTTGGCATGGCCAAACCCAGAACACATCGCACGACGGTTCCGTCGGCACACTCGCGCCGCGTCGCAGCGGCTCAGCCATTTCTCGATTCCGTCGTGGACTCGCCCGGGCGACCGAGTGGCCTCGATGTCGAGCCGCTGTTCGCCGCGTTGCTCCTGGGCGCCCTCGACGAGCACCTCGAAGAGATCGCGATCCTCGTCAACAACCGGATTGCCGCCCTCAACGCCGTCGCCGAATTGGTCGCCGCCAGTCGACTCCACGTCGGCGACCGGGTCCGCCTCGGGCATAATCTGAAGCCGCAATACCTTCACGGCAAGAACGCGACCATCGTCGCCAAGGATGGCGAAAAATGGATTGTCCGGCTCGACGAGCCGATCGGACGATTCACCAATGCCGATATACGACTTCAGGCGATCCAGTTAGAACCGACGTGACCACCTGAACAGTTACTAAGTTTCGCCAAAACCGTTATGCCTCCTAAGGGACTTGAACTCGTGCCGCCACCTTGAAAGGGTGGTAGTCCTTTGTAACTGGAAGGAGGAAAAGGACTGATCAAGAGGTATTTCTAGTGGCGACTTATTTGTCTTTAGTGGCCGCGGGCACTCCCCGGGCACTAAGGGCACGAATCTTCAAGTGAAGGGGAATCACTACTAACGGTTCACCGTTCGGGTTTGCCAAGTCATTGACTGGTCCGTTGCAGCGACCGATAGAACTCGCCCTGGAATTACGAGAACAGAGATTGCAAAGTGGTGGTGGGCAGCCCAAGCGCGTCGCCAACGGGGCCATATGTGATTACGCCATTCGCGACATTCACGCCTTCGGCCAACGCCTCGTCTATCAGCGTGGCCGCACGCCAACCGTGCTGAGCAAGTTCCAACGCGTAGGGCAGCGTCGCATTCGCCAGTGCATAGGTCGACGTGTTGGGCACGGCGCCTGGCATGTTCGCTACGCAGTAGAAGATCGACCCGTTCACTTCGAAGGTTGGGTCCGTGTGCGTAGTCGCTCGCGTCGCCTCAAAACAGCCGCCTTGGTCCACGGCAATATCGACCAGGACCGACCCCGGTCGCATGCGCGCCACAATCGCGTTGCTGACAAGATTAGGAGCCTTCGTTCCCACGACCAGCACGGCACCAATGACGATGTCGGCTCCGATGCAGGCCTCTTCGAGCGCGTGGGTTGAGGACGCAATGGTCTGGAGACGCCCATCAAAGTGATGGTCGACTTGGCGCAGACGGTCCAGGTTGCGGTCGAGAATTTTCACGTTGGCGTGTAGCCCTACGGCCATGGTGGCGGCCGCGAACCCAGCCACACCGGCACCGATGACCACGACGTTGGCGGATTCGACACCGGGTACGCCGCTGATGAGAGTACCACGACCGCCGCCGGGCCGCATGAGGTGGTAGGCGCCAACCATGGGAGCCATCCGACCGGCCACTTCGCTCATGGGCGCCAGTAGCGGCAAGGAGTTGTCGCCAAGGCGAACGGTCTCGTAGGCAATCGCGACGTTGTTCGCCTTCACCAAAGCATCCGTACAGGCCCGTGAAGCGGCGAGGTGGAGGTACGTAAACAGAACCTGATTCTCGCGCGCCGCCAGACGTGGATACTCGGCCTCAATTGGCTCCTTTACTTTCATAATCATGTCGCTACCGGACCACACGTCATCCGCGCTGTCTAAGACTGTCGCGCCGGTCGCTTCGAAGTCTCCATCGCTGATTGCCGAGCCGACTCCAGCTTTACTTTCAATCAGAACTTTGTGCCCACTCGCTACGAACTCACGAACTCCCGCGGGCGTAATGGCCACGCGTAACTCATCTGTCTTGATTTCCTTAGGAATTCCGATAATCATCGCCGATGATCCTTTCACTGATGTTCCCCGCCATTGGGCAGAAGAAATAGACGGGTCGAACCAACCGTCATGCCTTAAGAAGGGTAGTGCCATTATGGTGGTCGTCGAGCATCAGGGTCCCTCTGCGATGACAGAAACATGATGACCGACCGACACCTTGCCGATGACGATTGAAGTAACCCCAACGGTAGAAGAATATCTAACGCGGCCACGTTTCTGACAAACCTTCGCACGACACCTGCGCAAATGAGTCGATGATCGTGAACCTGTCCACGGTAGTAAATTGAATACTGAATATGTCGCGACGAGCCAGAGCAATCATCGATGTGGGTGCAATCGAGCGCAACGCGCTCAACTTGCGGGACCGCTTAGCAGTCGCGACCCAATTGTGCGCGGTGGTGAAAGCTAATGGGTACGGCCACGGCGCGATTGAAGCAACTCGCGCTGCCCTCGCGGGCGGTGCAACATGGCTTGCCGTTGCAACAGCGGGCGAGGCAGCCGCGCTGCGTCAAGAAGCGGTGCAGGAGCCAATCCTCATACTGGGCCCACTGGATCAGGATGATCTCGATCTAGCTATCCAAGCCAATGCGGACATGGTCGCTTGGACTCCGAATTTTGTGCGTCGCGTTTCAGCGGCGGGGACATTGCGAGAATCCCGCTTGCACATCAAGATCGACACCGGGATGGGTCGATGGGGGGTGCGCGAACCATCAGCCGCATATGAACTTGCAGCACTTATCGATGAGACGTCCTTAGCACGACTCACCGGCGTAATGACACATTTCGCAACCGCCGATGAGCCGGAGGAAACCTTCTTTTCTCGACAACTCTCTAAATTCAATTTAATTGCAGGAGAACTTCGTAGGTCGCATCCGAGTGTGATGCTCCATGCTGCAAACAGTGCCGCTACACTGCGCTATCCAGATTCGCATTTCGACATGGTTCGCTGCGGCGTGGCCCTTTACGGATTGGATCCATGTCAACAGAATCCGCAGACTTGGCAGCTGGAACCGGCACTTGAATTGCATTCTTACGTGGCGGAGGTGACCTGCATCGAACGGGGAGAGAGCGTCGGCTACGGATGTGCTTTTCGAGCGAAGGCGTCCACCTATATTGCTACGGTTCCGATTGGCTACGCGGATGGCGTTCGCAGGACTTTCGATAGATCCGTTGAGGTGCTCGTCGCTGGCCGACGTCGGCCCTTGGCCGGTAAAGTGAGCATGGATTGTCTTGCGGTCGACCTCGGACCGGACACTGACATTCGCGTGGGTGAGGAGGTTGTGCTCATCGGAACTAGCGGATCAGAACGGATTCTGGTAGAGGAGGTGGCAAAGAGAAATGACACGATCAATTACGAGATTGTGTGCGCTCTTAGCGATCGAGTTGAACGTTCGTATCTTCGCCGCGAAGCGGCACCAAAGGCGAACTCTGACTAGCCGGTTAGCTGAGCGGTTTCAGGGGTCAGCGCAACATTTGGTGAGTCGGCATTGATTTGCTCAAAATCAACCCGACCGAGTGGCTGCTCGATTGACTAATGACCAACGTCAGTTGGCACGACAACTGCGATCAGTAGGGGACGACGCCCGCAACCATCGCGAAGTCTGCTGGTTGCACCACAGATAACGTTCACGTGGTGACTCGGGGACCTGAGCGCCTCGGACAGCCCCGGTATGGTCACTTCGTCTGGGGCGCCTCGCCGAAGACATAAGGAGCGTTGGAAACAGGCGCGCTGATACCGGTCGTCATTTCGGCCATCGCCGTCGCGGCGATATCGTCAACGACACAAGTCTTTTGGTCTACGGCGACGGCTGGAGCCTCTCGGGCACTGGCATCATTTTGACGTGCTAAATCGGTGACCTTATCGCCTCGTCGGTGGTCCTATGTTACGCCACAGTTGGATCAAATCTTCCCCTCCGCTCGCGGCACCTACACCGTGGTACGACGTGCTCTTGGACTCGGTTGAGGTAGATCAGTCAATACTTTGTTCCCGGTCCCCGGCCTCACAGCGATGTCCAAAGTCTTGCGCTGCCGTTCTTCATCAAGAAGTGCTTCGTGAGTGAGTTCTCGGCATTGTGGCGCGTGGTGCTCTCTGTGGATACTCTTGGTCTGGGTCTGGAACGTCGGCTGCATCACGTGAGCCAGCTATCTGAACAAGAGGGGATCTAACATGCTCGCCCGTCTTGGCATTGCCATGTTCATTGTTTCCGAGACCGGACTCGCCGATCAGCGCATCCTGGAGATCGTCTCCAGCGATGGTGCAGTGGGCATCTCCCAGGCGCGCACTCCGGCTGGGAGGAACTGGACTTTTACGTCAGATACGGAGGCAAAGACATCATGAGACTCGACAACAAGGTTGCACTGATTAGTGGCGGTGCCTCGGGCATCGGACGGGCCACTGCCGAGGTCTTCCTCAGTGAGGGGGCGTCGGTCGTCGTGAGTGACATCAACGTGGACATGCTCGAGTCCACCGTCAGGAGTCTGTCGTCTCTGGGCCGGGTGACCGGCGTCACGGGCGACGTGCGAAACATGAACGATGCCGCCGAGATGGTCCAGGCGGCGGTCGACACTTATGGCGCGATTGACATCCTCGTCTGCAACGCGGGCATCACCAGCGTCATGCCGATCGAACAACTCGCGGAGGACGAGTGGGACGCCGTGTTGACCACCAATGTGAAGGGCATGTACACATTGGTGAAGGCCGTCATCCCCTTCATGAAGGCGCAAGGTGGGGGGAAGATCGTGACACTGGGATCCGAGATGGGTATCGTCGCGGTTCCAGAGTCTCCTGCATACAACGCGTCGAAAGGGGCCGTTATCATGTTCACCAAGTCCATCGCCGTCGACCTAATCCGCTACAACATCAGAGTCAACTCTCTCTGTCCCGGGATCACGCGGACGCCCCTGCTCCAGGCGGAGGTGGACAACTCGATCGATCCGGCACTGACGGCTCTCGCCCAGGCGAGTTGGGCGCCGATCATGCGTGTGGCCGACCCTCACGAAATCGCGCAAGGCGCTCTCTTTCTGGCGAGTGACGAGAGCTCCTTCGCCGTTGGCAGTTGTCTCGTCCTAGACGGCGGGTTTACGGCAAAGTAGGTCGCGAAATCATGAACGGTACCTGTCGATCGATGCATCCCTCTGACGACCAGCCAGCGAATCTCTCTCGAGGCTCATCGGGTCGACGTGCCTAACCTGAAGTTGCACCCATCACTTGAATCACCTGTCCGATATCCGAGGTCCACTTGATATATCTCTGCTGGTGATACTCAGAAACATGAGCCGGAGAAGAAGTGCGCCTTCTTTTCGTTACTCGGGTCGCCTACTGGATGGGTGGGAGAGCCGATAGTGTTGGGTTCGCATGAATTTGCACGCCATTTCATCGATGTCGATCTCGACAGGGTCCGCTGAGAGACCAGATCACGCTCGAAGATGCGTGAAGGTGACTACGTGACCGCGACACCGTCGTCTCCTCGTCACGTCATTGTGGTGGGTGCTGGCATTGTTGGCCTGAGTACTGCCTGGCACATTCAGGAACATGGCGCCGACGTTAGTGTGGTCGAACGTGGCGACGTCGGTTTAGGGGCATCGTGGGGGAATGCTGGATGGCTCTCACCCGGACTCGCCACGCCGCTGCCTGAACCAAGCGTCCTGCGCCACGGTATCAAGTCCATGTTCGATTCGCGCTCACCCCTCTACGTGCCGCCACGGATTGACCCGGGCCTATGGCGATTTCTCTTGCGTTTCGCAACCTTCTGTACGCAGCGTCAATGGGATCAGGCAATGAGGAGCTACATACCCATCAACGCCTTGGCGCTTGAGGCTTACGATGAGCTCACCAACGCCGGAGTGAAGTCTCCCACGCACGCCCAGCCCATCTTGGCTGCGTACGAACACGCCGAGCAGGCTCGACCACTATTTCACGAAGTTGAACAGCTAGCTCGAGTTGGTCAGACGCTGCGGGTTCGCGAACTCTCTAGGTTGGAGGCCCGACAGTTGCAACCGACGATTTCATCCAAGGCCAACTACGTGGTCGCGATTGAAGACCAGCGCTACTTGGATCCAGGCGCATTCGTCCACGCACTCGCTGACGCGGTCCGAGCGCGTGGGGGAAAGATTTCAACAGGCGTCACTGTTACTTCGGTCGCGAGTTCACCGAGTGGTGTCGTGGTGCGCACCGATGGAGGTGACTTCAGCGGCGATGCTGTCGTCATCGCGACCGGGACGTGGCTCAGCGAACTAGGGTCCCACGTCGGTGTCAGCACCCAAGTCCGAGCCGGACGAGGCTATTCCTTCTCGGTACCCACCGAACATCCCGTCACCAGTCCGATCTATCTGCCCGCCAAGCGCATTGCCTGTACTCCGTACCGCGGTGGACTCCGTATTGGCGGGACCATGGAATTTCGGCCGGCTTCCGCCCCGATTAACCGTGATCGAGTCGACAACCTCATTGAGGCCAGTGAACCAATGCTCGAGGGCGTGCGATGGGACGAGATGAGTGATGTCTGGGTTGGACCGCGACCGGTGAGCGCCGACGGCATGCCCTTGATTGGGACCACCAACACCGCCAACGTCTTCATTGCGGGAGGACATGGTATGTGGGGCATCACGCTGGGTCCGATTACTGGCAAACTCTTAGCCCAACTCATTGTCACTGGTCGACGCTCGCCAGTTCTCGTCCCCTTTGATCCGCTACGCTGACTGAACGGAATCTTTAGATACCTCAACAACCCTCCAAGCTATTTGGTCGGGCTCGCCAAGTGCACGAACCCAAAGGGGTTCACATGGTTGACACAAAGTCGATCGCAACTCGATAATCTCTTTCGAGCGCTACGGCCGAAGCCAGAGCGGCTTCGGGTTACTTTGGAGCAGGGCTACCGATGCGCGACGGTCTGGAGTTGGCCGCCGACGTCTACCTGCCCGTCGAGTCGGCTAATGGCCCGGTGCCCGCCGTCGTAACGGCTACCCCCTACGGCAAGGAGGGTCAGGTCGCTGACCGCGAGCTCTGGTGTCATAACGGCTACGTCTTCGTTGCCGCGGACGTTCGTGGACGGGGCAAGTCCGAAGGCATATGGAACGCGCACGTGAACGACGCGAAGGACACCTTCGACCTGATTGAGTGGGTGGCTGCAGGGCCCTGGTGCAACGGCGTGGTTGGCACGACTGGACTGAGCTACGGCGGCTGGATTCAGTGGTCGCCGCCTCCGAGCATCCGCCACACCTTAAGGCCATGATCTCGACATCGGCCGCCGGCCGCTGGCAACAGGAGATCCCGTACCTGAATGGAATCTTTCAGCTGTCCTTCGCGTGGTGGAGTTACCGCACCCGCCGTCGCATTCTCGAGACCTACGGTTTCGTGCGCACCGACTGGTACGAGAAGTCCTCGACCCTACCCTTTAAGTCCCTCGAAAATTACATCGACTCGGACAGTCCGACGTGGGACAACCTGGCCGACCGTTACACGCTCGACGACTTCTACTGGGCTTTGCGCTACGACGACCGTTACAACGAGATCAGTGTTCCATGCCTGCACGTCACTGGTTGGTACGACCAGGAAGACCTGCTCGGGGCCTTTCATCACTACGAGATGATGATGAAGAAGTCGCCCGCCCGTGCGGATCAGTACTTGATCGTGGGACCGTGGAGTCACGTGGGTTCGCGAAACCCCAGTCGTGTCTACAGTGGAATTGATTTCGGACCCTATCGGCCATTGACATTGAGGCTGAGTGCCTGCGATTCTTCGACTACTGGTTAAAGGGGAAGGAGAACAGTCTTAAGTCGATTGATCGAGTCCGTCTGTTCGAACCAGGTCGTAATCAGTGGCGCGACGCCAGCGTGTGGCCAACGTCTACGAGGTGCCTCGCGTTGCACCTTGGTCACGAGACTCTGGAGTCGTAAGCCCGAGCGCAGTTCGGAGAACGCAGCTTTCGCTACGACCCTATTGACCGAGTGCCGATCGGTCTTACTATCAGTCGCTACCCCCTTTACGAGGACGTACCTCTCGACCAAACGCAGACGGTGACGAGACGACGTGCTTTGGTTCACCAGTGAACCCGTCGACTACGAACTGGTGATTTCGGGTTGGCCGCGTCTGGAACTGTTCGCGTCGTCAGACTACGATGACACAGACTGGCACATCAAAGTGACGGACGTTGACCCCGACGGACGGTCGCTGCGCCTTACGCAGAGCTGTTTGCGTGCGGCCTGCCGCAACTCGCTCGAGGACCTCCAACCACTGAAACCTGGCGAGACGGACCAGTTCTCGATCGAACTCTGGCCCAGCCACCACGTCATGAAGCCGGGACACGCGATTCGCGTGACCGTGACCGTGACCAGTAGTGACTTCCCCTGGATCGTACGGAGCCTGAACCAGTTCGGACCGGTCCACCTGCAAAGCGAACCGAAGGTTGCTATCAACACAGTGCGCTTCGGCGGCCAGTTTCCCTCACGATTGATTCTACCGACCGAAGGCTAACTTCCTCGAAACTGTTCAATTCAACTGTTGCACAGTCCAGCGTCGATCGGCCAGCGAGCCGTCTCGACTCCGTCGTTACCTAGTACCACGAACTCGCGCGCCAGGTTCGTAATGGGACATACGTGGTTAGGGATGATGGCCACACGCTCACCGGCGCGAGGCAGGGGACCACCACGCGCGTGGATCATCCCGTGGTGGTCGTAGACACGCTCAATAATGGCCTCGGGGTAGGCGGGCAATGCACCGTAGCCCTCGACCGTCTTGGGCAGATCCTTGGTGAGCACCTTGGCTCCGACGTCCACCACGAAGTAGGGGCCCGAAACCTGCACCACTGTGCCCACCACAAAGAGTGCCACGTCCTCCGGCCGGTGCGCACCGAGGGTGGACTGTTGACGGTCGCCAAAGACGAAGGTACCGGGCCGTTCGTCCGTAACGCCTTGTACCGCACTCAGTAACGCGGTCGGCGTTGAGCCGGCGCTGACCATCGTCACTTCGAAGCCCGCTTCTCGCAGCGCCTCGGAACTAGCCAATAGCGCGCTTGACTCCTCGCTGGCGGCCTTCTCGATCATGGCTCCGCCGGCGTAGGAGTGGCCGCCGTGGGCGAAAACGCCAACGACCCGCAGTCCCCCATTACGAATCACGTTCGCCACTGCCACTGCCTCCGCGGGTGTTGCCACGCCCGTGCGGACTTCGCCACACTCGACTTCCACCGCGACGCTGAGCGCGCTACCCCGCATGAAGTGCACCAGGTTTTCGGCACCGGCCAGTGAACTCACACCGGCGGCGATAGTGGCTCGCTCGAGTATCTGGCGCACTCGACGAGCCTTCTGGGCCGTGAACCAGAGAGGGTAGGCAATAAGAACGTCGGCGATGCCGCCACCGACGAAGACCTCGGCTTCACTGATGGTGGCCGTCGTCAGGCCGACGCAACCCGCTTCAATTTGACGACGCCCAATCTCCACGCTCTTGTGACTCTTCGCGTGGGGTCGGCAGTTTACGCCGCGGGCCCGCAGCGCCACCACCATGGTGTCAATGTTGAGTTGCATGGTCGATTCAACGACGCAGACGGCCGGCGTTTCCACCGAGTCAGGTATGACGAATGCGGGATACGCCAGGGGAGTATCGCTCATAAAACTTCAGCTACCAATTCAAGCGGCAAAATGCACTTCGATGGATAGTCCCCACCAAAGTGCACCGCGTTGCGCGCTACGCGAGGCTCACCCTGAAACCGCACTGGACCGAATTGGTTCATTGAACGCGCGTACCAGGGGAAGTCACTGCTGGTGACGGTCACGCGAATCGAATGGCCGGGCTTGAAGATGTGGTGCGTCGGCCAGAGTTCAACGTCGTACTCGAGCACTTCGTTGGCCGTGATCGCTGTCGGCTGTTCCAGCGAGAGCCGACAGGCCGCACGCAAGCAACCCTGCGTGACGCGTCGGGACACTCCCGCCGAGTCGACGTCAGTGATCTTGACGTGCCAATCGGTGTCGTCACCGTCCGTCGAGCCAAAGAACACAAGGTGCGGCCAGCCCGAGAGTATGACCTCCTCGGTCACTGGTGTGCTGGTAAAGGAGACCAGGTCGGCGCGCGCCTCATTGGAAGTCTGGTCGAGGGGTACGTCCTCCACCGGGTACAACCTCACGTCGATCCCCGTGGGCATCGGGTCCAGAGGGTCGTAGTCGTAAGCAACGGCTTCCGTGGCCGCAGGCGAGGCGTCGCTCAGCGAACCCGCGCCGAGGAACAGTTCGCGCGTCGAGGTCGCCGTGGGCCAGTGATCGGTTCCGCGCCAGGCGTTGCGTCCGGGCTCGAAGATGCGCACTCGGTCGAGTTCGCCGACGCCGTTGTCAATTCCCTTTAACCAGTAATCGAAGAAGGCCAAGTGCTCGGCGTCCATTTCCAGCGCTGCGGCGGGACCGTGGTCAATGTCACTGTAGAACCGATCGGGATTGCGTGACTTCACGTGACTCCACGGACCAACTATCAGGTACTGCTTGTCGCGAGCGGGCGAGTGCGCCATCATCATCTCGTAGTGGTGGAACGCACCAAGCAGGTCTTCTTGGTCGTACCATCCGGTGACATGTAGGCAGGGCACGTCAATCTGATCGTAACGATCATCAAATCGAAGATTCTTCCAGTAGTCGTCCAACGTGTCGCGGTCGGTCAGGTTGTCCCAGGTGCTGGTGGGTGTGTCAATGATGCGACCAATATCCTTGAAAGGCAAGATACGAAGTGCTTCATCCCAGTCGATCTGGCGAAGGCCGTATCCTTCGTCGATACGACGACGGGTCATGAAGGCCCACCACGCGAAGTAGAGCTGGAAGATTCCGTTGGTGTAGGGGATTTCCTGTTGCCAACGCCCGGCCGCCGACGTCGACACCATGGCGCAGAGGTGCGGGGGTCGAGCCGACGCCGCCGCCCACTGGACCCAACCCATGTAACTAAGCCCCGTCGTACCAACCTTGCCGTTGCACCAGGGCTGGGCCGCGACCCACTCAATGACGTCGTGTGTGTCGGGCACGTCGTCAGCGAAACCGCTCCAGTCCCCTTCAGATTTTCCACGACCGCGGCAGTCGACGACGATGAAGACGTAGCCATTGTTTTGGTACAACGTGGCGTCACCTGAGATGAGCACGACGTTGTCCTTGTTGTATGGTGTCACCTCGACAATTGCCGGAAGCGCCTGATCTCCACAACCGAAGGGCATGTATACGTCGGCGGCGAGTTCAATACCGTCTCGCATCGGAATACCCATTTCCAAGCGACCCTTGGCCGCGTCCTTCTCAGCTACTTCGATCCAACGCCGAAATGGTGTCTTGTTCTCAGTCATGCTTCCCCCGCTCCATGGATTGACCGTCGCAGTCATCGTAATTGTTGCATAGCACCCCCCCCATCCCGTTCTCCATTGGTAGAGTCCTTTTCTAAACGGTGCTTACACCTTTCGCCTCGTTTGTTCATTCCAATTAGAGTTCACACCGAAATTGGTTGAGCGTCCACGGTGTAGTTCGACAGGCAATGAAAGTCATGTGCTTCGAGTGGAGCGGCGGCGAACTCGTCATCACTGAGTTTGACACCTTCGGGTGCTAGTTGGGGTCGTGGTGGGCGTCCTCGCCACTACAGTTTTTCCACCGCGACCGATGATCTTGCCGTTGCACCCATGACGACCCGATCCTGGGTGTCCTTCGTGTAACGAAGAACCAACTCAAAGACGCGCGCCACCCTTCTACGGTGATCCCGACGTGACTATGTTGCTACGCCCAAACTAGCTTGAGGCGTATTCCTGAGTGGAATGGACTCCCAGCATGGATTGTGTGATAAAAGTAATCCAGGAAAGTTCATGTGCCATGACAAGTGGGAAGTGGCGCGAAATTGGGGGGATACATGAAGATTAATCGAACCACGATTGCGGTGGTGTCAGTGGCCGTTTTGACGCTTGCCACAACGACCGCTGTCGGGGCTGTTGGAAAGGCCACAGTGGCCAGTGCTAAAGCAGTCGCACACAGCGCTATTCAGCGAGGTGGCATTTTGACGTTTGACCGAGGCGCTGACATCATTTCGCTCGACCCGACCCAGGTAACCGATAATGAGAGTATTTGGGCTGACGAGTGCATCTTTGAGCCTCTTTACCAAGCCACTCAGAACGGTAAGTTACTCGTGACCGACATGGCAACCAGTTACTCGGTGTCGTCCAACAAACTGAGTTGGACTTTCAACCTTCGCCAAGGCGTGAAGTTCAGTAATGGCAAGGAAATGACTTCGGCCGATGTGAAGTTCTCGGTTGAGCGCGTCGGGGCAAAGGCGAGCAACCCTTGGACCTTCATTAACGCCGACATCGCGAGCATTACCACGCCGAGTAAGTTCCAGGTGGTCATCACCACGAAGAAGCCGTGGGCTCCGCTCCAGGCTGACATGGCATTGTTTGCCAACGGTGTCATCCCTGATAATTTCGCTGGCGAGTCGCCGTCGGTCTTCTGGCAGCACCCCATCGGCACTGGCCCGTTCATGGTGAAGCAGTGGATCAAGGGCGATGAGTTGGAACTGGTGAAGAATCCGTACTACTGGCAGAAGGGCAAGCCCTACCTCGCTGGCGTCAACTTCGTCTCTGTCCCGGACGACAACACTCGCTTGCTCCAACTCGATTCTGGCTCCGCGCAGATTGACGAGTTCCCGGCCTGGTCGCAGATCAGCGAGCTCCAGAACAAGCCCGGTATCACGATGAGCCTATTCCCGTCGAGTTGGACCCAGTTCGTGGGCTTCAATGAGAAGTACCCGTTCTTTAAGGACCTGCACGTACGTCTCGCCATCTCCTACGCGATTGACCGCGCTGCCATTGTGAAGGCCGTGCTCTTCGGCCACGGAACCGTGGCTAACTCGCAGGTAACTCCGGCACTGTGGGACTACAACCCCAAGAACCCTGGTATCCAGTTCAACTTGGCCGAGGCCAAGAAGGAGATGGCATTGTCGAAGTACCCGCACGGGTTCTCCACCAAGATCCTCGTGGGTTCAGGAAACCAGAATGAGCTGACCATGGGTCAGATCGTGATGTCCGAATTGGCACCGCTCGGCATCAAGGTGACGCTGCAGGAAGTCAACGGTGCCCAGGAGACGACGTTCCAGGATGACTCGGAGTTCCAGATGGCGTTCCTCTACGACACGACAGACATCATCGACCCCGACGAACTAATGACCTTTGCCGCCGTGGGCGGTAGCGGTGCGCAAGGTACCCACGCCGAGTTCACCAATTACAACAACGTCACGGTTGACCAATTGGTAGCTAGGGCCGAACATACCTTTGGTAAGTCGGCTCGTCAGAAAATTTATGACCAGATCCAGTTGATCCTGGCCAAAGACCCGCCGATGGCTTACCTCTACTACCAGCCGTTTGCGTATGCGTACTCGAGCAATGTGCACGGCTTCTACGTGTACCCAACAGGTAATCTCCACTTGGAGAACGTCTGGATTGGTAAGTAATTTCAAAGGAGAGAGGAGGGACCTCAAGATGAGTTCTCTCACCTCTCCTTTCATTTGTGTTTCGACGAGAGAGGAACTGCGCCTTAATGTTGTTACGCTACGTCGCTAGGCGTTTGCTGCTGATGGTTCCTGTGGCTCTTGGCGTGACCGTGCTGGTTTTTTTCTCGATTCACATGGTCCCCGGTAGCCCCGCTTACACCTTCCTTGGACCCCACGCCACCAAAACCTCCGTCGCGGCTTTTAACCGGCAGTGGGGTCTGGACCGTCCGCTCCCAGTGCAGTACTGGCTCTTTCTGGTTCGACTCGTCCACGGCAATCTCGGTGAATCCCTGTTCTACCAGTCATCGGTTGCTTCACTGATTGTCTCACGACTGCCGGTCACGGTGATTTTGCTCTCCGGCGGCGCGCTCTTGTCGGTAATCATCGCTGTCCCGCTGGCTGCCGTGGCCGCCGTGAAGTCGGGCAAGATCACCGACCAAATTATTCGCTTTGTCGGTACGGCTGGTTTGGGAATGCCGAGTTTTTGGATCGGTACGACCCTGATCATCCTGCTGGGTTTAGTTTTTCCGTTCTTCCCCGTTGGTGGTTACGGCAGCGGGTTTTGGGGTCACGTGCACTCCATGTTCCTACCGTGCCTCACGATTGCCATCTCCATAGCGCCGATGCTGTTGCGAAGTCTGCGCACCAGCCTGATTGACGCGCTGGGGTCGGACTACGTGGCTTTTGCTCGTGCCAAGGGCACGAGCGCCCGAGCCGTGTTATTCAGATACGGCTTTCGCAACGCCTCAATTGCTGCAGTGAGCGTCCTGGGTATCAATATCGGTTTCTTGGTCGGAGGCACGGTGGTCATCGAGAACGTGTTCGCTCTCCCCGGCTTGGGTCAACTCATGATCACATCAATCCTGGACCGTGACTTCCCAATTGTACAGGGGATCACGCTCGTCTTTTCGGTTGTCGTCATTCTCGTCTATCTCCTCACAGACGTGGCCTACGCATTGCTCGACCCTCGCGTACGGCTCTGATGACTAATACCATCAGCACCTCGACCTTCAAGCACCGACGTAAGTTTCGACGACCCCCTACGACTCTTGTCGTTGGCGGGTCAATTCTTGGTCTCATCGTGCTCGTGGCGATCTTTGCTCCATTGGTGACCTCCTACAACCCGACGGCAATCAACCTCACCTTGATCTTGCAGGGACCCAGTGCGGCACACTGGCTCGGAACCGACCAACTCGGTCGCGACATATGGACTCGCCTCGTTTACGGCGCACGTGTTGACCTCAGCGTGGCCTTTATCGCGGTCCTTGCGCCTTTCGCGATTGGCACTGTACTGGGTGCTTTCGCGGGTTACCTCGGGGGCTGGCTCGATGCCTTGATCATGCGAATCGCCGACGTGGTCGTCGCATTTCCGTTCTACGTGCTGGTAATTTTGCTGGTCTTCTTGCTGGGACCCGGCACGAGCAGTATCTACATAGCCATCACTGTCGTTAGTTGGATTTCCTACGCGCGGATCATTCGCGGGGCGACGTTGGTTGCTAAGAATCAGGAATACGTCCTGGCCGTCCAATTGCAAGGCTTTTCGACGTTGCGGATCATTTTGCGTCACATTCTGCCCAACGTCATTTCGCAAGCCATCGTCTTTGCGATGTCCGACATCGTCAACGACATCTTGGTCATCGTGACACTCGGCTACCTCGGACTCGGTATTCCACCGCCCGCCCCGGACTGGGGCGAAATGATGGCCAGTGGTCAACAGTTCTTGACCACGCACTGGGAGTTGACCACGATCCCCGGCATTGCCGTGGTGCTCACTGGGTTGGGCCTGTCGCTGCTGGGCGACGGGCTCAATGAACTTTTGGGAAGGAACTGACGATGACGACTTCATCTACGGGGCCCTTGCTCCAGGTTGAAGACCTCTGCATCGACGTAACCCTGGTCGGCAGTAAGAAGACCGTGCCGGCAGTACGCAACGTCTCGTTTCAGGTTGAAGCCGGGGAGGCCGTTGGCCTGGTGGGTGAATCAGGAAGTGGGAAGAGTCTCACGCTGCGGACCATCCTGGGTATCCTGCCGGCCGGTGTCAAGGCCACGGGTGGGCGAGTTCTCTTTGAAGGCGTTGACCTCTTAAGGGCCCCAAAGAAGACCGTGAATAGCCTTCGGGGCACTGGTATCACCATGATCTTTCAAGAGCCGATGACGTCACTGAATCCAATCGCGAAAGTTGGTGAACAGATCGTTGACGCTGCTCGCGCTAAGCACTCGTGGTCTAAGAATGAGGCTAGGGATCATTCGCTTCGTCTCGCGCGCCACATGGGCATCTCCGATGCCGAGAACACGCTCTCGCTCTATCCTCATGAACTATCCGGTGGTCTGCGCCAACGTGTCATGATTGCCGCCGCCCTCGCTTGTCAGCCCAAGTTGGTTCTCTGCGACGAACCCACGACGGCGCTCGACGTCACGATTCAGGCCCAGATCATTCGACTTCTTGTCCAGCTCAAGGATGAGCTAGGTATGAGCATGCTCTACGTGACTCACGACCTCGCGGTCGTGGCTCAACTGTGCCAGCGCCTTGAGGTGATGTACGCCGGATCCATCGTGGAGAGCGGGCTGGTCGCGGACGTATTTCGTCAGCCTGACCATCCGTACACCCAGGGTCTGGCCGACGCGACGCCGGACGTAGACGCTGTTGTGGACAAGCTCACGGGTATCCGCGGCAACGCTCCCACCCTCGGTAACTGGCCCGAGGGCTGTGCCTTCCATCCTCGATGCGATTATGCCACCGACGAGTGCCGCACGGGCACTTTCCCCTTGCGCGAGACAGGTGACGGACGCGCGAGCGCTTGTGTGCACATCGACCGGCTGCATGAATCAATAGTCAAGGAAGGCACTCGATGACGGACACCATTTTGGACCTGAATGATGTCACGGTGTCCTTCATGGCCCGTCGGGGCAAAACTAAGAAACCCATTAACGCGGCCGATCATGTCACCCTCTACGTCCGTAAAGGTGAGATCTTTGGACTAGTCGGTGAATCAGGTTCGGGTAAGTCAACGCTGGCCCGTCTGGTTGTGGGCCTCAATACCGCCGCGAGTGGCTCAGTGATCTTTGACGGCAAACCTCTCACGAACCGCAAGCGACCACGGTCCTTGCGCCAACGCGTCCAAATGGTCTTCCAGGATCCGTTTTCCTCACTCGATCCACGCATGACGGTACGTCAACAACTCATGGAAATTCTTAAGGTTCACGAGACGGTACCCGCCAGTGAGCGGGTGTCCCACTGCGAGAAGATTTTCGCGCAAGTCGAACTGCCCCTTTCTCTGCTTGACGCTCGACCTAGCCAAATGTCCGGTGGCCAGCGCCAGCGAGTGGCGATTGCTCGAGCTCTCCTCCTGTCTCCCGAACTGCTCGTGGCCGACGAGCCCGTCTCAGCCCTAGACGTGTCGGTGCAGGCCGGCATAGTTCAACTTTTCGCGGACCTACGCAGTCAGCTCGGCGTCACGATTTTCTTCATTGCTCACGACCTCGCGGTGGTGCGTCACCTCTGTGATCGTGTGGCGGTGATGTACATGGGCAAGATTGTAGAGGAGGCAGCAACCGGTGAGCTCTTTAGCAATCCTCGCCACCCGTATACCCGTGCGCTACTCGACTCAATCCCTCGTCTACTGCCCGACGCCCATGAACAAGTGGCCGCGCCCGAAGGCGAGCCACCCAGCCTGTCACGACTCCCGTCGGGCTGTCGTTTCCGTAGTCGTTGCCCCTTCGCTACCGAGAAGTGTTCCATCGAAGAGCCGAGCCTCATTACTGTGACGTCGGCCGACGCAAGTTCATCGCACCTGGCGTCGTGCCATTACGCGAATGACCTGGAGGCCTACGTTGGTCGCAACTCCACCATCTGAGTTCGTTGTTCGTGGCGTCACGTCACCGGACGAACTGGACTTGTGCGTCCGACTGTACGAAGAGGTCTTCCACCTCGGTCCCGCTGACGGATCCCTAAACACCCGTTTGCTGGTGGGTATCGTCCGTAATTCCGGTATCGTCGCGGGGGCTTTTGCCGGAGCGCAACTGATCGGTTTCGCGCTCAGCTTCCTGGCCTTTGATCGTGAGCGGCAGGCGCAATACCAGTACTCGCAGTTGGCCCTCGTGGCCGAAAAATCGCAGGGACTGGGCGTGGGCCGCCAGCTTAAGAACGCCCAACGTGATGCAGCCCGAGCCATGGGAGTTTCAGAAATGCGCTGGTCCTTTGACCCTTTTCTGGTGCGCAACGCTCACTTCAATCTGAACGTGCTCGGGGCTCAGGCCGTCAAGTTGGAACGCAATTTGTATGGTACGCATGGTCACGGGCTCGACGTCGAACAAACCACCGATCGACTTCTGGCCGTGTGGGACCTGACCGGTGCGTCGCCCCAGCGCCGTAAAGCGGCTGAGGACGGTCCCCTTGGTGTTGTGAACGTGACTGGTGATCGCGCCACGTTGGCCGTGCCGGCCTCGTCGCAACGTCAGCCCGACGAGCTAGAGCGTTGGCAGCGCGGCAAGATACTCGACGCCTTCGACAGACTCTTCGTCCAAGGATTCGTCGCCGTCGGTTGCGACCTTCAGTCGGAAGAGCAGGCAGTGTATGCCTTTGAAAGAGTGGGCGCTCAGTGACCATTGACATTCGCGAAGTGACGTTGTTTCGGGTCCGAAAGGACCTAGTGCGTGAGTTTGAGACGAGTTCGCATCGCAAGAAATACATTGAACACGTCCTGATGAAGGCCACAACGGCTGACGGCATGGTGGGATGGGGCGAGGCCGCTTCGCCGGCCGATCCGTTTTATTGCTACGAATGTACTGACAGTTGCTGGCACGTACTACGGCACTACCTCGCCCCCGCGTTGCTCGCCGGTGCGTTCGAAACACCCGCTGAAGCCCTTCTCGCCTCGCACGTCACCGGTAACCCATTTGCGCACGCCGCCAGTGACATGGTCATGTGGGATCTCTTCAGTCAGAACCAAGGCATCCCTCTCTCCGACGCCCTCGGAGGCACTCAGCGTGAGGTCAGCGCCGGGGTGAGTCTCGGCATCGAAAAAACCATTGACGACCTCCTCGAAGTGGTGGCGCTGCACGTGCACGACGGATATCGCCGAGTCAAGCTCAAGATCAGTCCCGTCTGGGCCTACGAACCCGCCAAAGCTGTGCGCGAGGCCTTCCCCGATGTCGCGGTCCAGGTGGACGCCAACGGTGTGTTCGCCACGAGTGACATCGACAACCCCCTGTTCACGGGCCTTGACGGTTTGGGCTTGTTGATGATCGAACAACCCTTCGGAATCGACGATCTGCTTTCGCACGCTGCCCTCCAACAGCGCCTCGCGACGCCAATATGTCTTGACGAAAGCATCACATCGCTGGCGATGTTGCACACCGCCCTCATCCTCAAGGCCGGACGCATAATCAACATCAAGGTGTCACGACTCGGTGGCGTGGGACCAGCTCGTGAGGTGCACGACGCATGCTATGAGGCCGGTGTGCCGGCGTGGTGCGGTGGCATGCACGAATTCGGGGTCGGGCGTGCGGCCAATCTGGCTGTCGCCAGTCTGCCCGGCTTTACCTACCCCAGCGACCTTTCCGGTTCGAAGAAGTACTACGAGACTGACGTCATCGAGCCGACCATTGCTGCCCACGATGGATTGGTTACAGTACCCCGAAACCGTAGCGGTCTCGGCATCACTGTGCTCGAAGACCGTGTCCGTGCCGACGCCATTGACATCGTCAACATGAACACGACACAGTTATAGAAAATAAGAGAGGAATATCATGCGAGTACTGATCTCAGCCGACATGGAGGGCCTCACAGGGGTGACGTGCCCCGAGGACTGTGAGTACGGAGCGCCGCGCTGGGAAAGCGCGCGTCATTTAATGATGGGGGACGTCAATGCGGCCATCGCGGGCTTCTTCGACGCTGGCGCGACTGAGGTCGTCGTGAATGATTCCCATTCCACCAAACGCAATCTGATCTTGTCTGATCTCAACCCGCGTGCATCGGCGATAATTGGTACGCACAAGCAGTGGGGCATGCTCCAGGGCATTGCCGAGACCGATGTCGTTGCCTTCGTCGGCTACCACACGGGCGCCGGGCACCAGGGCGTTTTGTCCCACACTTACATTGGTGAAACTATTCGTGGTGTTCATATCAACGGGGTGTCCTCCAGTGAAGGGAGAATGAACTGGATTCTGGCGGCTGAATTCGGTGTCCCGGTGGTGCTCGTAACTGGTGACGACCTCACCTGCGATGATGCTGCGACTTACGCTTCCGAGAGCCAAACGGTCGTGGTGAAGCAGTGCATTGATCGCTATACCGCGCGCTGTTTCGCGCCCTCGGTTACCGGCACGATGATTCGTGATGCGGCTCGTGCCGCACTGGCCAGCGTCAGACCAGTGACGGCACCCACTGGGCCCTTCATCTTTGAAGTTCTCTTTGACTCGCCCAATCCCGTCATGGCCGCCACCGCAGTCCCTGGCGTCCATGTGGCCAGCGAAACAAGCGTGACCTTCACTTTGCCAACCATGCGCGAAGCTATCCGCTGCTTTAAGGTCGTGTCGGTCATGGCCAGTTCCTCGACCGAACCTGGCTACGGATGAGTCAAGTCAATGGTGATCTCGTCGAGCGCGCCCTCGCGCGCCTGCGTTGTCTGACGGAACTTGAATCACCGTCGGGGAACATTGAGCACCTCGACGCCCTGCGTGACGCCCTCGCCACTCGCTGGCACGAACTGGGACTCAACATTGTGATCACGCCTGGGGTTGCTGGTGATCACCTGGTTGCTGAGTGGACCGTGCCCAACAGTGTTGGCCACGTGCTATTGGTGACCCACTACGACACGGTGTGGCCAATTGGCGAACTCGAACGTCAGCCCTTTGCGGTTGATGGCGACCGCGTGTGCGGGCCAGGAGTATTCGACATGAAATCCGGCATCGTCGCCATTGAGTTCGCCATCGAGCAGCTCCGCAACAGTGGACGAGCGCCATCGTGCACGGTACGGATCGTCTGTATCGCTGACGAGGAAGTGTCCAGTATCGACGGGCGCCGCGTCATTGAGGAGGGAGCTGAGGGAGCCATTGCCGTTCTGGGCTTTGAGCCGGCCCATCCTGACGGGTCTTTTAAGAATGGCCGCCGGGGCGTCGCTCGTCTGTCGCTTCGCGTGACTGGGCGAGCATCTCACTCCGGCCTCGCCGTCGACGAAGGTGTTTCCGCCATAGATGAGTTGATTGACCTCTTAATTGACGTGCGACATGGTGCCCCCCATGCTCGCGACGTAGCCATCAACATCGGCCGCATTAGTGGTGGAACACGTGCCAATGTGGTGGCCGGCGCCGCCGAAGCTGAGGTCGGCCTTCGTTTTAGTGAATCCTCGACCGAACAATCGCTCCTTGATCTTTTTCATGGTTTGCACGTTCACCGTGACGGGGCCACCCTCGACATCGTGACTCTGTCACATCGACCTGCCTGGCCCGAAGATCCCGCCTCCTCGCTTACCGAACTGGTCGTTGCTACTGCTCGAGCCCTGGGCGAGGAAGTTTCCGCGAGACCAGCTGGTGGGGCTGGCGACACCAATTTCACGGGGTCAAAGGGAATACCCACCTTGGATGGGCTGGGGCCACGCGGTGATCATGCTCACGCCGACGGCGAGTACGTGTTGTTGTCGTCATTGGTGCAACGGATCTCATTGCTGGTTGAACTACTGACTAACGCGAAACTCGGCGTTTGATTCTTATTTAAGACCACTGTGAAACGCGATAACGGACGCTCTGCCACGGCTGAAGTCGCAGGCTCGAGTTCTGAAGCGCTCACCAAAATCGTCGTATTTCAAACCCGCGAATACCAGGGGTCGGTGGGGCTTGCTCAATCGCATTGCTTGCGGTTTGAAATGTATGTCTTCGGACTTTGTGACATCGCGTTGGGCGAGCGTTTCGGCGACCATCCTTCGAAATTCGTCAGAAGCGCGTTGAGCCGCCTCTCGCTGCACCTCATCTCCGAGGAGAATGTCGTGAGCTAGCGCGAGTTCATCGGTCACGCGTCATCGATTAGAAGGCGCTTGAAGAAAGAGTGGCTGAATTATGGCCTCACCTTCTCTGGCGCACCACGAAAGAGGTCGATTCACGACCTGCAGGGAACGGCGGCAGGGGTCTTCGGGCTCGTCGGTTTTAGCGTGGTGGCGAGCGTCTCGTTCGGTCACTTCAACGTTCTGATTGTTCTAGCCTTCGCGCTACTGGCGTGGGTGCTTATGGCGGGCACGCTGTATTTGGCGTAGGCCAGTTGGCTCCGCAATAGGGAGTACCGCAGTACCGGCGATACCGGCGTATTTGCCCAATCAGAGGTTTGGAATGACCACGCGAGCATTGGGTGCCGCGCTGAGAGACACGTCGCCCATCGCGGCTCGCCGGGGCGAGATGTCAAAAGGCGTCGCACTTCGTGGCCTGTCCGAGGGCACCGCTCTGAGAACGAACTCTTGAACCCGCGGCGGGTCGAGTTCGTTGAGGTGCACCATGCAGATGAGCTCACCACGCTCCCCGGGAATGGACCAGGTCACGTCAGCGGCGGTTGCCGCGGATAAGACTTCGTACACGGGACGAGGATCTCTCAGCGGTCCTATCGAAGCCACCAAGGCGTCGATCTCAGCGCGTCGATCAACGATGGGTCGATCGAAGTCGATGTTCTCTGCGAACAGTCGATCCGCGTTATCGTCGTTCCACTTTCGAATAAGTTGTTCGGCCGCCACACGAGCGGCGACGGTTTCCTCCCATAGGACAATGGTCTCAGAGGGAGTGTCGTAGGCGCGTAGAAGTCGAGCGTGGCACTCCCGCGCCAGAGCTACGGGACTTCCCCGGTGGCTGTTGGTTAACACGGCCAGTCCGAGTCCGGACTCGGGGTGCCAGCGCATGTGCAACAAATAGCCCGGCAGACCACCCGAGTGACCCACGATGACCCCGCGATGCAAGTCGTGATCTACGTGAAGACCGAGGGCGTAGCCACCCACGTCGACGTTCCACATGCCGCCCGGTTGAAGACCGATCGAGGGCGGAATAATGCTTTCGATGCGTTGCATCTCTCGTCGTGACGCTCGGCTCAAGACGTCGACCCCAAGGGACTTGCCGGGTCGAAACGCTTCGCCCAACCACGTCATCCAGACGCTCAGATCGCGCACCGTGCTCACCATGCCACCCGCCGCGGCAAAGGAGTCCGACTCACGTATGTCGTAGGGTCGCCAGCTCCCCTCCGGGTCCAGAGAGTGACCGCTCGCGAGAATCGCCGGATCGTGGGAGGAGGGGCTAAAAGACGTGGACGTCATGCCCAGGGGAGTGAGTATCTCGTTGGTGACGAAGTCTTGAATACTCGTCCCGGCGACTTTGGCCACCACGAAGCCTGTCAGCGTGAAGCCGACGTTGGAGTACTCGTACACGGTTCCCGGGGTGTGGCTGTACTTCAATCCTCTGGCCACGAGGCGCATTAATTCGGCTTCGTTCATGCCGATCTGCGGGTCGACCCACGAGTTATCTTCGGTCAGCCCGCCGGACATGCTGAGCAGCATGCGAATGGTGGGAGGATCGCACGGATCCTCCGGGGCGCCGGTGGCGCGAAAGTCGGGCAAGAACTTGGTGATCGGGTCGTCGAGTGAGAGCAGCCCGCGGTCGCGCGCGATGAGCACGGCGGCGGCGGTGAAGCTCTTGGACATGGAGGCGATGGGAAAGGCCGTATCGGCGTTGGGCACGGTGCCAAAGTCATTGGCGCGTCCGAATCCCGCACTGTGCGTGAGGCCCTCGGCCGTGACGATGCCGTAGGTGAGGCCCGGCGACTGATCAGCGCTGACGTAGGCGCCGAAGGCGGCGTCGAGTTCGGCTTGGATGGTGATGGCGTTGCTCTCGGTGGACATAAGAAATTCCTCTCGCTTTAGATGTTGCGCAGCCCCGCGTCGACGCTCCACCGATTGTAAACGCGCATCGCAAGCAGCCACACTTAGCCCGTAAAATGCGCATCGAAAATAGCCACACCCAACAGCCCCGGCTGGCAAGTTGGTTCCTCAAGGAACCAACCGGAGGAACGGGAGAAGGGTGCACAGCAACATGCAAGTTTGGACGGAGATTCGCCGAAAAGTACTGGTCGAAAAGGTGTCGAGGCGTCAGATCTGCCGCGACTACGGCCTCAGTCACCAGACGCTCGCCAAGATGCTCGAGAACGTCGAGCCACAGGGCTATCAGCAGCGCCAAGGTGAGCGGCCCCGCCCCAAGCTCGGGCCCTTCCTCGGGGTGATCGATGAGATTCTGCGCCTCGATGAGACGGCTCCCAAGAAGCAGCGCCACACCGCCAAGCGGATCTTTGAGCGTTTGCGTGACGAGCACGGCTACCAAGGATCCGAGAGCCACGTCCGGCGTTACCTCGCCGAGAACGACCACCGTCACCGCGAGGTCTTCGTGCCGCTCGCCCAGCCACCGGGCGAGGCCCAGTTCGACTTCGGCAAAGCGATCGTCGAGATCGCCGACGTGCGCAGAAAGGTCGCGCTGGCGGTGATGAGCCTTCCCTACAGCGACGCCTTCTTCGTCCTGGCCTTCCCACGCGAGTGCACCGAGACCTTCCAGGCGGCGCACGACAACGCGTTCGAGTTCTTCGGGGGGCGTGCCCACCAGATCGCCTACGACAACACCACGGTCGCGGTGAAGAAGGTGTTGGAGGGACCGAACCGCGAACTCACCACCGAGTTCCTGCGCCTCGAGGGCCACTTCCTCTTCACCGGTTCTGTCGCGTGGCACGCGGAAACGAGAAGGGCCACGTCGAGAGCCTGGTGGGATATCTCCGACGCAACTTCCTCGTGCCGGTGCAGTGCTTCGCCAGTTTCGTCGAACTCAACGCCTACCTGGCGCGGCGCTGTGAGAACGAACTCCATCGGACAGTGCGCGCACACGCTGAGTCCAAGCGCGAACGGTTGGAGGCGGACCCCGCGGCGCTGCTCCCTTTCCCCAAGACCGCCTTCGAGTCGCGCAAGGTCTCTCACGGCAAGGCCAACTCGCTTTCGCTCGTGCGTTTTTACCGCAACGACTACTCGGTCCCCACCGCCTACGCCCACCAGAACGTGGTGGTGATCGGTGGGGGCGTGCCCACCAAGATCGTGCCCCAAGGACATCTGGTGGCGACGCACGCGCGCAGTTGGGATCGGGCCCAGACCGTCTATGAATCCGCTCACTACCTGGCGTTGCTCGAAAGAAAGCCCGGCGCCTTCGACGCGGCGCGGCCGATCGAGGACTGGCAGTTGCTGGCGTGCTTCTGGTCGCTGCGCCGTCGCCTCGAGGTCAACATGGGGCCCGCGGGCGTTAAGGAATACATCAAGGTGCTGCGACTCCTTGAGCGTCACTCGCTGCGCGATCTTCGCATCGCGGTCGAGCGCGCCGCGGTGATGCTGAGCGTGAACGCCGACGTCGTCGAGTTGCTCATCCGCGCGAAAAACGAGACGCCGGTCGAGCTGTTCAGCCTGGACGGTCACGTGCACCTGCGCAGCGTCCACGTCGACTCTCTCGACCTCGCCGCTTACCGCACTCTCACCGCGGTGAACTCGTGAAGCGCCTCGAGGCGAAGTCGATGGTGTTGCTTCGCCATCACCTGAAGGCCCTGCGACTGCCCACGATCGGGGCTGAGTGCGAGAAGGTCGCCGCTCAGGCGTCGACCGACTACGTCGACCACCTGATCTACCTGTTGCAGCTCTGCGAGCTGGAGCTGCTCGAGCGCGAACGCAAGTCCGCCGAGCGACGAATGAAGGCGGCCAAGTTCCCGACCACCAAGTCCCTCGCGACCTTCGACTTCCTAGCGCGGTCCAGCGTCAACAAGATGCTCATTCTGGAATTGGCTAGGGGCTCGTTCATCGACGAACGCGAGAACGTGCTCTTCATCGGCAACCCCGGCACCGGCAAGTCCCATCTCGCGACCGCGATCGCGGCCGAAGCGTGTGCCAAGGGCTACAAGGTCCGGTTCTTCAGGGTCACCGAACTCGTCACGATGTTGATCGAGGCGAAGGACTAAAGGGTGCTCGCGGGGCTCAAGACGCAGCTGTCGAAACTGGATCTGCTGGTCCTTGACGAACTGGGCTACGTGCGCGCAACCAAGGTCGGCGCAGAGTTGCTCTTCGACGTGATCGCCACGGCCTACGAGCGCTCGAGCGTTATGGTCACGACCAACCTGGCCTTCGAGAACTGGACCGAGGTGCTCGGCTCAGAACGACTCACTGGAGCCACGCTCGACCGGCTGGGAATGTCAAGTCAATTTGGCCCCAGCGTGATCACTTGATTTGGCCCCACCTAGCGCGCTCGATGGAGAATCTCGGCTCGCGTAATGTTCAGGGATGTCGTAACGAGAGCCATTTTGGTTCTATGGTGTGAGACATAATATGAGATTGTTGGTCGATCAGGAGGGCCTGCGACCCTAGGACGGATTGTTTGTGAATTCGCTTGATTCCAATGACGAAC
>Ga0182014_10000069_pt1 | contig 100471 bp, 107 predicted proteins | sample 612S2DmetaG_FD_120489 | JGI IMG/M metagenome (GOLD analysis project Ga0182014, IMG submission 120489) | Permafrost microbial communities from Stordalen Mire, Sweden - 612S2D metaG | ecosystem: Environmental > Terrestrial > Soil > Wetlands > Permafrost | place: Sweden: Stordalen | collected... | reverse complement strand
CCGCGCGTGATCGAATCGGGGGTGACGGCGTAGTTGTGGTTCTGGGCCGTGATCTCGATGCGGCCCGTGACGAGGTCCTGGACGGGGTGGTTGCTGCCGTGATGCCCGAAGGGCAGCTTGAAGGTCGATCCGCCGAGCGCGGTCGCGAGCAGCTGGTGGCCAAGGCAGATGCCGAAGATCGGCACGACGCCGACGAGCTCGCCGACGACCGCCACGATGTCGCCGAGCGCCGCCGGGTCGCCAGGTCCGTTGGAGAGGAACACTCCGTCGGGGCCCAGATCGCGGATCTCGTGGGCGGAAGTGGACGAAGGCACGACGGTCACCCGGAAACGGCTGCCGAGCTGTTGGACCATGGTGGTCTTGATGCCGAAGTCGAAAGCCACCACGTGCAGGTCGCCGCTGCCGCGGGTGTACGGGTCCTTCGTCGAAACCGCCGAGACCAGGTCCGTGTGGTCGGTACCGTGCGCGTGCGCCGCCGCGTCGCGTACAACCTCAGGATCCCCGTGGCCGAACGCGCCGGGCAGCGAGCCGTGGGATCGAAGGTGGCGGGTGAGTCGGCGGGTGTCGATCCCGACAATCGCGGGGATTCCGTGCTGACGCAAGAAGCCCTCGAGCGGTCCCACCGATCGCCAGTTCGACGGCATCGGCGAGAGGTCGCGCACGACGATCCCGCGGCACCTCGGTTGCGACGCCTCGTCGTCGAGCGGGGTGACGCCGTAGTTGCCGATGTGGGGATACGTGAAGGTGATGATCTGGCCCGCGTAACTCGGGTCCGTGATCACTTCCTGGTAGCCACTCAGGGCCGTGTTGAAGACGAACTCGCCGGTGGTGAATCCCCCGGCGGGAAGGTGCCCGGCGGCGTAGCCCTCGAAGGTCGCTCCGTCCGAGAGCACCAAGGTTGACGGGACGCGCTTCACGCCAACACCCCTTCGTTCACGACGATCCGACCCTTCGCAATCGTGGCGCGGACCTTGCCGACCAATTCGCGGCCATCGTAGGGAGTGTTCGTGGCGCGACTGTGCAGCTCCGCGCTTCGTGCGGTCCAGCGGACCTCGGGGTCGAAGACCATCAGGTTGGCGTCCTCGCCAACCCTCAGCGCTCCACCGTGGGCGCTGAGGCGCACGCGCCAGTCGGACTGACGCAATTGGGCGATGCGGGCCGGACCCCTGCTCAGCAGCGAGAAGAACTCGAAGGGGCTCGCCTCCGCGGACCCGAGCGCCTCAAGGGTCAGTGACGCCACGTGCTCGAGGCCTAGCATCCCGGCGGGTGCCTCGTCGAAGGGAAGGTCCTTCAACTCAGGAGCATGAGGGGCGTGGTCGGTCGCCACCGCATCGACGGATCCCGCTCGCATCGCACCGCGTAGCGCCTCCACGTCGCTTAGGGGCCGAAGCGGCGGATGCACCTTGAACAAGGGATCGAACTGATCGCAGGCCGTCTCGTCGAGCGTGAAGTGATGCGGGGCCACTTCGCAGGTGACGAGCAGGCCCTCGTCGCGAGCAGCGATCACGAAATCGAGTGAACGCTTCGTCGAAAGGTGCAGGAAGTGCACCGCCCCCCCGGTCAGGCGAACTAATTCGATGTCGCGGAGCACCATCAGCTCTTCGGCGAGCGCCGGACGGCCTATGAGACCGAGTCGGCTGCTCACCGAGCCCTCGTTCATCGAACCGCCTGACGCCAGTTGCTCGTCCTCGCAGTGCTGGGCGAGTCGGACACCGAGGGGCTTCGCGTACTCGAGAGCACGGCGCATGAGCGAAGGATTCTGCACGCCGATGCCGTCGTCGGTGAAGATCCGCACGCCGAGTTCGGCCATCTCGGCGAGCGGTGCCAGCATCTCGCCGCGGCGGCCCTGGGTGATGGCCCCGGCGACCGCGATGTCGAGCGGGGTCCGAGCGCCGCGGTCGAGCACGTAGGACACCAGAGCCACGTTGTCGAGCGCGGGCTCGGTGTTAGGCATAGCCATGAGCGCGGTGAAGCCCCCCATCGCGCCGGCGAGCGCGCCGCTCTCGACGGTCTCGGCCTCTTCGCGACCGGGCTCTCGCAGGTGCGTGTGCAGGTCGACCAGGCCGGGCCCGATCCAGCAGCCCGTCGCGTCGATCTCGCTGGTACCGCGCGGCACGTCGCCCACGTCTCCGACACCGGCGATAAGCCCGTCAACGACGAGCACATCGCCGACGTCACTGGTGGATTCGCCGATGACGAGACCTTGTCGCAGGACAATTGAGCTCACAGAACCACTTCCTCTTTGGATCCAGCGACGGTGAGATACAGCACCGCCATTCGAATGGGCACGCCATTGGCCACTTGGCGCTCAATGACCGCCGACGGCAGGTCCGCGACTCGCGAGTCGATCTCGACGCCGCGGTTCATGGGTCCGGGGTGCATGATGACCGCCGACGGGCGCAGCCTCCTCGCCCTCTCGACGGTAAGTCCGAAGGTCCGGGTGAACTCCCCTAACGAGGGCACGAACGAGCCGCTCCCGCGTTCGCGCTGCAGCCGCAGGAGGCCGACGACGTCGGCCCATTCGAGCGCCTCTTCGAAGTCGTCAACGATGGTTACCGGCCAGTGGGCGATATCCACGGGCAGCAAGGTCCCCGGAGCGGCGACTCGAACTTCCGCGCCGAGCGTCACGTAGGCGGCAACGTCGCTTCGCGCGACCCGGCTGTGTCGAATGTCGCCAACGATCAGGATGCGAAGACCCTGGAAGAGTTCGCTACCCGACTCGACCCCCGACGTGCCGTTCCTCTCGGCGAGGACCTGGCGGACGGTGAAGGCGTCCAGAAGGCCCTGCGTCGGGTGCTGGTGCAGTCCGTCGCCCGCGTTGATGACGTGCACGTGCGGCACGTACCGGCTCACCTGGAGAGCCGCGCCACTTGATTGGTGGCGCATCACCACCGCGTCGATGCCCAACGCGTCGATGGTTGCAATCGTGTCGCGAAGCGACTCGCCCTTCTTGACGCTGCTCGACGCGACGGCGAGCGAGAGCACGTCCGCGCTCAGACGCTTCGCGGCGGTCTCGAAGCTGAGCCGTGTCCTTGTGGACTCCTCGAAGAACAGCGACGCGACCACGCGGCCCTTCAACGCGGGAACTTTCTTGATGGATCGTCGATTCACCTCGACGAAAGACTCGGCCGTATCGAGCACCTCCACAATCGCCTCTCGCGACACGTTTTCCAGCGACAGGAGGTTTTTGCCCCTGATTGTCCTGATCACGAGGGCTCCTTCTTGCTGATCCACACCCCATCGAGGTTCGCAACGATTGCCTCGTCGAGCGACGTGGGCAGATTCTTGCCCACGTAATCAGGACGGATAGGCAACTCACGATGACCACGGTCGACCATCACCGCGAGCTGCACCGACCGAGGTCGCCCCCAGTCGGACAACGCGTTGAGGCACGCTCGAATGGTCCGACCGGTGAAGAGCACGTCGTCAACAAGGACCACCGTCCTATCGGTGAGGTCGTGGTCGATGACGGTGGCGGCCGAGCGAGGCACGGGATTTCGCGAAAGGTCGTCGCGGTAGAACGAGACGTCCAGCAGCCCGAAGGGCACCGTGACGCCGGAAATCTCACCAAGAAGTTCGGCGAGTCTCCTTGCGAAAGGTTCGCCGCCCGTCTGAAGTCCGATGATCGAGATGTCGCCCACCGAATGGTTGCGCTCGACGATCTCGTGGGCCATTCGCTTCAGCGCTCGTCCGACGTCATCTGCGGAAAGAAGCTCGTGCCCAGAAAGATACGCCAGATCGCGCGGCCGCGTCCGGCGTTCGTCGTTACGGCTCATGTCCTGTCTCCTGTCGTACGAGCCTCACGGGACCCGCTTCACGACAGTCCTTCGGGGCACCTCAACCGAGGTACCCCGAAGAGCTGTTGGTGTTAATGAATTGTGTTAATTGTAGTCGTTAGCGCTGAGGCGATCACACTGGCGCACGCAACCCACACCCAGAAGAGGCGCACTAGGCGAGCCTGGTACCACTTGTCCCCGTTGATCACGCCCTTCGAGGAGCGAATCGTGAGTCCCAAACCTAGGAAGGCCAGGATGCACAAGTGAATGAGTGTCGATCCGATGACCGCCATCATCGCTGAGTCGTACCCCGTGTAGGCCATCACCTGGCTGTCGTTGTTGGCCACGAAGATCTGGGGGATGTGGCGCAGTTGGATCACGGTGAACACGATCGCAACGACCGTCACGACGGCGGCGACAGCCGCCAACGACGAGTAAGACTTGGCGTTCTTCGTGGCGCGCAGCCCCCGCTCAGCAGCCCAGACGATCGCGGCCGCAACGACGGTGAGCGCGGTGACGGTCCAGTTGAGACCAGCCGAAAGCGTTCCCACGTGGATCATGGTCGGGTTGGGCAGCGAGCCGCCCTTCACGTCCAGGATGTTGTAATAGTAGGAGTATGGATGACCGGTGTAGCCCAACATCTGCATCCAGTGGCCGCCGGTGTTCACGCCGCGAAGGTACAGGTAGGTGAAGAGCAGGGCGCTCAGCCCAACCATGTCGCCGCCGATGAAGAGCCAGATGCCCATGCGCTGGCGGCCGTCGACTACCTCGGGCGGCTCGTGATGCCCGCCGTCGTGCGCTCCGTGGGCATCGTGCTCTGAATGGGTGTCGATACTCATGAACGCACCAGTTCCTCTCCGTAGTTATAGGGGTCTTCAGTGATCACCGGCAGCACATCGAAGTTCTCAAGCGGAACCGGTGTGGGAACCATCCACTCGAGGGAGTTGGCGTGCCACGGGTTCGGGCCGGCGGGCTCGCCCTTGTTCCACGACGTGATGACGGCACCGAGCAGGACCAGCATGCCCGCCATGATCATGTACGCGCCGATTGTCGTGATGAAGTTCGTGTGTTCGAAGATCATCGCGTACGACGAGTAACGGCGCGGCATGCCTCGAAGACCCGACAGGAACATTGCGATGAACGTGACCTGCACACCGATGAAGGTCAGCCAGAAGGAGATCCGTCCCATGTACTCGTTCAGGAATCGACCGGTGACCTTCGGGAACCAGAACGCCAGGGCCGAAACGGCGCCGAAGAGCACTGAGCCGACGAAGACGTAGTGGAAGTGAGCCGTCACGAACATCGTGCCGTGCAGCTGGTTGTCGATCGGGATGTCCGAGAGATAGATGCCGGTGATGCCGGCGATGATGAAGTTCGCGATGAACCCGAACATCCAGACAGTCGGAAGCTTCATCCAGATATTTCCGCGCCACAGGGTTCCGATGAGCACCAGGAAGAACAGGCCGGTCGGGATCGAGATGAGTTCGGTCGTCAACATGAATGGCCCGCCGAGCGTAGGTGCCCAGCCGGTCGTGAACATGTGGTGCGCCCAAACGAGAATGCTGAGTCCGGCGAGACCGGTCATGCCAGCGATGGCCGTGCGGTAGCTGAACACCGGCTTGCGAGCCATCACCGCCGAAATCTCGAAGAGCGCCGCCACCGACGGCAGCAGGATCACGTACACCTCGGGGTGTCCCATGAGCCAGAAGAGGTTGGCCTGCAACCAGCCAGTCCCTCCACCGCTCGCGATGAAGAAACTGGTGCTGAAGGTGCGGTCGACCATCGTCAGAACCTCGACCAGCGAGAAGAACGGGAAGGCGTAGAGTCCGAGTGCCGCAGCGATTATCACACCCCACACGAAGATCGGTAACCGCGCCAGCGTCATGCCCTTCGTGCGCATGGTCAGGGCGGTGCAGATTACGTTCACGCTCGCCACCGTGGTCGACACCGTGAAGACGATGATCGCCATCGCGAAGAAGTCCATGCCGACGCCCGCCTGGTCCGCGATGGGTTCGAGGACCACCCAGCCCATGGTCAAGCTACCGACCGCCAACGTGGTGAGCAGCAGCGCCGCGGCGCCCACGAGGGTCCAGAGGCTGAGCGCGTTGAGGCGCGGGAAGGCCATGTCGCGTGCGCCGCACATGATCGGCATCACGAAGTTGCCCCACGGGCCGGCGACCGCGACGATCAGCGCCAGGATCATAAGCATGCCGTGCACCGCTACGAAGCCGTTGTAGACCTGCTGGTTCACGAAGTGGTTGCCGGGAATGATGAGCTCGGTGCGGATGGCCATGGCGAGGATTCCGCCCGCGCCCAAGAGCACCATCGTCATGATGATGTACTGGACACCGACGACCTTGTGGTCGGTCGTGAACTTCCAGTACTTCGCCTTCCCCTGGCCTTGGCCCGCGAGATAGAGATCGTCGTCTCGGGTGTTGTCACGACCCACCAACCACTGGAACGGTGCGTTGAACGCGCCGATCCCGAGCCAGAATCCGACTATCCAGCCAAACGTCAGCGAAACGGTGACTTCATCGCTGTAGGTGCGGCTCGTCGGGTCGAGGAAGTGGTGGGCGAGGAACCAGAAGATCCAGGCGAACAGCGCACCGCCGATCATCGCGGTCAGCATGTTCAAACGACGATGGAGCCCTCCCCCCTGGGGGATGGCCGCAGTCTTCGTTGCTTCCAATGTTGTCGTCATTCTGACCTCCTAGGCTCGCTGGGGCTGCGAAGCGAGCCAGCTCGTGAATTGTGAAGAAGTAAGGACGTGGCCTTCGGTGACCATGAACGCGTGATTCAAGCCACAGAACTGCGTGCAGCGGATGTCGAAGGTGCCCAACTTGTCGGGTGTCGTGTGAATCGTTGTGATCGTCCCGACGTTCGCGTCAACCTGCACACCCATGTTCGCGATCCAGAAACCGTGGGTCACGTCCTCGGAGGTCACACGGAATTCGACCTCACGATTGACGGGCAGGTAGAGCTGGTCGGACTGGACGTGCGTTCCGGGATACGAGAACGACCAGACCCACTGCTGGCCGGTGACGTCGATGACCAGCGGATTCTTGCCGGTCGAACCATTGTCGACGGCCAAGGCCCCGAGTCCCCAGATCAGCAGGAAGACCGTGAGCAGCGTGGAGACGAGCAGCCACGTGGTCACGACCGTCGCGTTCTCGCGCACCGCCGGACCTGCCGCCGGCACTTCGTCACCCTTGTGCGTCCAGTGGCGCAGTGCGTGGAGTGCTGCGGCGTAGACACCCGCCGCCACCGGAGCAGCGGCGACGGTAAAGACGATCATCGTCAGGATCGTGAGGTGCATGTTGTCGCTCATGGATCGCGGCATCAGCCTCGAGGGAGCGTAGATGCCGACGAGCACACCGGCCACCGTGATAACCGCCCAGGTCCAGAACATTCCCTTGAGGGAACTCTTGTTGTTAGAAGTGCTCACGATTCTCCTTAGTTGACCGTCAGAGTGCCGGACATGTAGCCGTACGTCGACATTGCCTGGCCGAATTGGCCTTCACGTCCGCCACCGCAAGGGAACTCACAGTTCCACTCGTAGACGCCCTTGGCGCCGGTCTTGAACGAGAACTGGACGACGACTGGCTTGGTGTAGGAACCCTCGCCGATGGTCACGGCCTGGGTGTTCGAGTCAGCGGGCAGCGGAACCGACACGAAGAGCGTCTTGCCGCTTCCGGGAATGCCGCGCAAAGTGAAGGTGTGGCCCACGTTGGTGGGGTCGACGCTCGACACGGTCTTGCCGTCAATGGTCGCGACGCCCCCAATGGTGCCCATCACCTGGTCGAAAAATGCGTTGTTGAGCGAGCCGCCGGAGTCGTACTGGTCGATCGTCACGTTCACCGTGGTGTTGGCGGGGACCACGAGGTTGTCGTTCGAGTACGACACCCAGTCGGGGTGGTCTCCACCGGTCTTTCCGTGCTCGCCAGCCAACGAGTCAGGGAACGTACTGAGATTCAGGTTGCAGGTGTTGGCTGCGGACTGGCTTGGAACACAGTTCAATGCCGCCTGATGGGGTGTCGCGCTGGCGAGGGCGAAGCCCGCCAGTGCCAACGCACCGCCACCAAGGAGCACCGAAGCCAAGGCAACGCCGAGTGACTTCGACCGATTCATTCGCTCTCCTTTGATCTTTTAGAAACTCTTACGAAACATTTCGGAAAAGTTCGCTGCACTGAAAATAGCGGAAGACAAAAGTATTTTGCGGTTAAAGTCGCTGTGATGGCGCCTCCCGCTAAGAATACGTTCAGGATTCACTTAGGTTTGTTCCTCGCGGAACTGATCTGCATCCCGGCATTCGTCTTCGAACTCAGTCGTGCACTGGGCGGCAACACCCTCTCGTGGGCGTACGTGGTGGAGTGGCCCTTGCTGGGCGGTTATGCCATTTACATGTGGCGAAAGATGCTGCGAGAGGAAAAGGGGCTCGAGGCGAGGCCCGCCCCGACGCAGGAACAGCAGGACGATCCCGAATTGAAGGCTTGGAACGACTACCTCGCCTCAGTACACAGGTCCGATCAGAGCGGTGACCCCGACAGGCGCTCCGACTGACGTTCGAGGGCCGCGAGGAGCGAGCCATCGCGCATCACTAGTCGACGGATGATCAGCACGAGGCACGGCACCGCCCAGAAGTCGCCGCAGATCCAGAGGATCGCCGCGGCCAGCTGCTGCTGATGGAACGCCTGAGCAACCGTCAGGTGCGGCGCCGTGCCCATGCCCGGCATCGCCTTGGAGTGACGGAACATCACCGAGTACCACGCGGCCTTGGTGAAGATCGACATCGCCATCGCCATGATGAGCATCTCGAACATCGTGACGAGCACCATGAACAGCTGCAGTCGAAGACGGATGCGGATCTTGCGCGGTACCGCGGGTATCAGATAGTGGAAGAAGAAGAGGCCCGAGAGCAGGAACGCCGGTTCCATCACCCAGTCCATCGCCCACGAGTGCTCCATGACCGAATCGAAGACCCTCGGCACGTGTGCCGAGACCATCACGACGTTGAGCGCGATCGCGGCGAGGATCGGATTCGCCAACCACTTCGGTGTGCGCCACGTGCGACCGAGGTACCACCAGCGAAGGACCCGACGACGGGTGGCGGTACCGAGGACCCACCAGAACGACCTCGCCGACCCCGAGCCGATGAGGCCCATCGGCACGAGGAACATCACGATGACGTGGCCGATCATATGATCCGGCAGATTCGTCATGCCGTCACTCGAGAACCGAGAGGCGGTCGCGAACCACAGGAGTCCCCAGGTCACGAGCGCCAGCGCGAACTGCAGCTTCACGCGGCGCGAATGCGTCCTTCGAGCCCCGTAGGCCAGCATCGAGACGATCGCACCGAGGATCGCCACGACGCCGAGCGGTGTCACGGTTACCCCAGTCCCGACTGGTGCAGGAGACTCAGCAACTCGGACTCCGAGGAGTTCTCGATCGCCCACGAGTGCGCCGGGTCGTCGGGGATGATCCACTTGAGCCGTCCACGCGCATTGATGATGAACATGTAATCCGAATGGATACTCATCTTGTCCGTTGGTTTCATCTCGACGGTGATGCCGTACGAGTTCCAGACTGCCCTAGTCTTCGCCAGTTTTCCAGTCACGAAGTAGAAGTTCTGCACGCCCCTCAAACCGTGGACCTTGATGAAGTGGTTGACGTTGGACAGAGCCTCGTGGTACGGATCGGCCGCGACCGCGACGATGTCCACCTTGGCGCCCGGCCCCAACTCCTGACGGACCTTGGCCAGTTGTTGGCCGAGCAGGGGGCAGTCCGTCCAGCAGGTCGGGTCGAGGAACGTGAGCAGGGTGAACCTTCCGGCGTGCTCGCCGAGCGTGTAACTCTGGTCGAACTGGTCGGTCAGCGTGAACTTCGGGGCGACGGTGTTCACCTGGACGGCGGACCCGTTCTGGGCGACGTAGAACGTGCTCTCGGCCGACGACACCGTGGCCAGTCCCATCGAGACGACCGAGAAGACGACCATCGCCGAGGCGAACACGGCGAGTACCGATCCGGTGCTTGATCGCATCTCCTTCGGGAGCCTGCGCGTCAGCGGCGACTTGCCCACGTGCTGGGGTCCCGCCGCCCACACCAGCGCGGCCATTGGCACCAACGAGTTGAGATCGGTCGCGAGTCCGCCGAAGATCGCGGCGTCCTCGGCGACGAACCAGAAGACCAGGCAGCCAACGACGAAGGTCCAGACGGGCCATCGCCAACCTCGGTCGCTCGCCATCCAGAGTCCGACGGCGCTCACCAGGAGCCAGAGGATGATGACAATGTTGAACCCGCCGCCCATCGAACCGGCGATGTCGCCTGCGTGTCGAGCGACCGAGGCGAGCACGCGGGGCTGGGGCGTTTCGGTCATGGTCTGGGTCATCGTGGTGAGCGCGTTGGCGTTGCCGCCGTGCCAGAAGCCCCTCGAAGGCAGGAACTGCAGCACCGCGCCGAGCGCGATGATCACGCTCATCGCGCGAAGGGTGTACCGCGAGAACCTCTCGGGGAACGATCTGGGCGACATCGCAATCCACACGCCCGCCGCCACGTAGAAGAGGGTGGCACCCGGCCAGCCGAAGAGGATCGAGCTTGACGACTGGAAGATGCCGCCGGCCCCATTGCCGATCAGCCAGATCATCGCCGCCCACGCCGCCGAGACGCCGCCCGCGACCCGCCCGACGGTCGAGTTCGACACCAGGAGCAGGATGCCGATGCCCACCTGTATCCAGGCGGTGCCTACCGCGAGGGCGATCGGGTGGTTGTTCCACACTCCGATCCCGTCGTTCATCAAGATGTGAAGCCAGTGTGGCGTGCCGCTCGCCATCGGGGCGACCACGTTATTGGCCAGTCCGAGCGGCATGGAGACCTGGAACTGCAGGATCCCGTCGATCAGCCAGATGGCACCGAAAGCCATGCGAAGGTAGCTCCGATTACGAGGTTCGTTGAGGCCCGCCGCTGAGAGGTTGAACGTGCTGACCTTGCCGAGAAGCACCGCGCCGAGCAGTAGCACCAGGCCGATTGCGATGAACCAGAGGACGCTGGTCACGTAGACACTGTGGCGGAAAAGTGCGACAACGAGCGGATTGGTGAGCGTGAACTGCGAGGGGTTGCCCATCGGCACGGTTGTTGCTCCTGCGGTTAGTTGAGAATATTCTCAGCAATGGAAGATAACACGCCATTGACGAACGAAGGCGAACTGTCGGTGGAGTAGACCTTCGCAAGCTCCACGGCTTCGTCCAAGATGACGGCTTTCGGTGGCGCGCCGTCCATGAGCATCTCCCCGATGGCGAGAGTCATCACCAGACGGTCGACCATGGCGATGCGTTCGAGCGGCCAGTCGATGGAGAACTGGGAAATGAGTTCATTGGCGCGCGCCTGATTGGAGTCGGCGGACATCAGGATCTGCACGGTGTAGGGATCGGGACGCACGTTGAGCTCGTTGAGCACCACCGCCACGGGTCGCTCCTTGATGGTCGACTCGTAGAGGATCTCGAGGGCGCGTTCGCGTGCCTGGTGGCGCTTGGCGCCGAGTTCGCTCACCCTACGCCCGGGTCATGTATTCGCCCGTGCGGGTGTCGACCTTGATGGTCTCTCCCGGTCCGACGAACAGGGGAACCTGGACGACCAAGCCGGTCTCGAGCGTGGCGGGTTTGCGGGCACCCGACACGCGGTCGCCCTGGATTCCAGGTTCGGTTTCGGTGATGACCAATTCGACCGACGCGGGAAGCTCGACCCCGATGATCTCGTCGTCGTGCAGGATGAGCATGGCCTTGCCCGTCTCCTTCAGGAAGTTCACGGCGTCCCCGAGGTTCTTCGACGATACCGGCACCTGGTCGTAGGTGGACTGGTCCATGAAGATGTAGTCATCGCCATCGCGGTAGAGATACTGCGTGTCGCGCTTGTCGATGATCGCCTGCTCGAGTCGTTCGTCAGAGCGGTAGGTGCGCTCGATGACCGCGCCTGAACGGGCGTTACGCAGCTTCGTGCGCACGAACGCGCCACCCTTGCCCGGCTTGACGTGCTGGAATTCGATGACCGAGAAGAGGCCATCGTCGATCTTGAGGGTGATGCCGTTCTTGATATCGGAGGTTGAGATTACGGCCATGAGGCTCGGGACCTTTCGCGAAAGTTGCGTTGCCCATTCTAGGCAATGGCAGTGGCGGAGAAAATTAGGCCAGATCGACCAGCCGCAGCACGGCGTCCAGCGCCAGGTCGTAGCTGGTGGCGCCGAATCCCGCAATCGAGCCGCTCACCACTCCCGCGAGGGTGCTCACGTGTCGAAATGGCTCGCGCGCGGCGGGATTCGAAAGGTGAACCTCTATCTTGGGACCTTCAAACATCGCCAGCGCGTCCGCCAGCGCCCACGACGAGTGCGTGAGCGCTCCGGCGTTGATCACTATCGCCGACGACGCCCCACGCGCGCCGTGCACCGCCTCGATGAGGTCTCCCTCGAAGTTCGACTGGACGTGGCGAACGCCGTACCCCGCACCCTTCGCGCGCGCACTGAAGTTCGACACATGCTCGGCGAGGGTCATCGAGCCGTAGATCTCGGGGCTGCGTGTTCCCAGCTGGTCCAGGTTGGGACCCGACAACAAGAGAATCTCTTTACTCACTGTTCACCTCGAAAACCTTCCAGTACTTGCGCGACGACCTCCGGCGAGACGCCGCGGACCAGTTCGAAGCCGGTCGGACCCTTGAGAACGAAGGTTAAGTCGTGGTGAGCCTTCTTGTCATGACCCATCGCTTGAACGATGTCGCCAGTCGACAGATCGTCGGGTACCGCCTGGCTGAGCCCGAGGATCCGCAGGACTTCGTCGTGGTTCAGAATCTGCTCGGCGTCGACGCGACCGAGCGCGTGCGCGAGGCGCACCGCGTAGGCCAGTCCGATAGCCACCGCCTCGCCGTGGCGAAGTTCGTCGGTGTCGCGCGCGAGGGCCAGCACCTCGAGCGCGTGGCCCAAAGTGTGCCCGTAATTCAGCAGGGCGCGGCGGCCGCCCTCGAATTCGTCGGCGGCGACGATGGTGGCCTTCAACTGCACCGACATCGCCACGAGGTCGGCGAGCGAGGCGTTCTCGAGGTCGCTCGCGGCGCGGTCCTCGAGCAACCAGCATTTCGCCACTTCGCCCAGCCCGCTCAGACGTTCGCGCTCGGCCAGGGTCTCGAGGACGGCGTAGTCACAGAAGACCCCAAGCGGCTGGTGAAAGGCGCCGACCAAGTTCTTTCCGGACGTCAGATTGATTCCGGTCTTGCCGCCGATCGCCGCGTCCACCTGGGCGACCAAGGTCGTCGGCACCTGCACGAGGGCGACGCCGCGCAGGTAGACAGCCGCGGCGAATCCCGCGAGGTCGGTGATCGCTCCCCCGCCGACGCCGATCACGAGGTCGCTGCGCGACAGTTCCAGCGCGGCGAGGCGCTCGCACACATACTCGAGGGTCGCGAAGTTCTTGGCTGCTTCACCCTCGGGCACCTCGATGACCTCCGCGCCAAGCCCATCGACGAAATCGAACCACGGCATGGCGCGCAGCGCGCTTGAAGTGATGACGACCTTCGCTTGGGCGTCGGGGCAGCGCTGGCGGATGAACTGTCCGACGAGGTGGCGAGCACCATCCTCGAGTACGACGTCATAGGAGCGCTGCGCCAGGGCCACCGTCAGCTTCACCGCTCCGCCTCCTCCAGTTCGCTCAGCACCCGAGCCACCACATCCTCAAGTGTCCCCGAAGCGTCGACGCGAACCCGCGATACCTGCCGGTACCACTGCTCGCGTTCGGAACGAAGGCGAGCCAGCGAGGCTCGCGGCTCGTCACCGAGCAGGGGTCGATCGCCGTCGGCGACTCGCGCGAGGATCACCTCGTCATCGCAGTCGAGCCAGAGTGTGCGCTCCCCCGCCAGGAGATCACGCGACGCTTTGGTCGTCACCACGCCTCCGCCGGTCGCAATCACCGCGTCCGCACCGAGAGACTGCTCGAGCGCCAGGCGCTCCTTCTCGCGAAACTCGCCCTCGCCAGCGGCGCGCAGGAAGTCGCTCGCCGCGCAGCCAACGGCCGACGAAAGCGCCTCGTCGGTGTCGATGAATGGACGGCCCAGGATCTGCGCGACGCGCTGAGCCACGCTCGTCTTGCCGGTGCCGGGGAGACCAACGAGCACGAGAAGCGCCACGGCTACTCGGGGCGCGAGGCGGACGTCGTGGAGCCGAGATTCGCCACGTACGACTCGTGGTTGCGAGTGAACTCACCCACCGAGTCGCCGCCGAACTTTCGCAGCGCCTCGTTCGCCAGCACCAACGCCATCATCGCCTCGGTGACGACGCCAAGCGCGGGAACCGCCGTCACGTCGGTGCGCTCCTTGAACGACACTGTCGACTCGCCGGTCGCCACGTCCACTGTCTCGAGCACGGGACGGTTGAGGGTCGCGAGAGGCTTCATGGCGACCTTGGCGATGACCGGCGCACCCGAGGTCATGCCGCCCTCCAGGCCGCCCGCGTGGTCGCTGCGGCGCACGTAGCCCCCGCCGCTCTTGAACGACTCGTCGACCGCTATCGCGTCATGGGCCACGCTGCCGCGCTGGGAAGCCTGGATCATGCCGTCGCCGATCTCGACGGCCTTGACGGCCTGGATGCTCATCAGGGCACCGGCGAGAAGCCCGTCGAGTTTGCGGTCCCAATGCACGTACGAGCCGAGTCCCACAGGAAGGCCGTAGGCGATGACCTCGACGATCCCACCCAGGGAGTCGCCCTCTTTCGCGGCGGCCTTGATCTCACCGATCATGGCCTGGGCGCTGTCGGCGTCGAAGCAGCGCACTTCGCTCTCGTCAACGATCGGCAGCTCCCCGGGAAGGGGACGGTGATCGCTTGGCGCCGCGACCTGTCCAATGCGCACGACGTGGCTGAGCACCTCGACACCGATCGTGGCGAGGAGGGCTTTGGCAAGGGTGCCGGCGACCACGCGCGCCGCCGTCTCACGGGCGCTCGCGCGCTCGAGGACGTCGCGCGCGTCGTCGAACTCGTACTTCTGCATCCCGGCGAGGTCGGCGTGTCCCGGTCGGGGCTTGGTCAGCCTGTCGCTGGGCGTGCCCGGCGCGGCCGACATCTCCTGCTCCCATTTCGGCCACTCCGAGTTGAGTATCTCGATGGCGACGGGAGAGCCCAAGGTCCGGCCGTGGCGGATTCCTCCGGTGATTCGCAGCTCGTCGCGCTCGAATCGCATGCGCGGTCCGCGGCCGTAACCGAGACGGCGCCGCGCGAGCTCATCGCCGATTTGCTCCGCGGTTATGGCAAGTCCGGACGGCAGGCCCTCGACGATGACGGTCAGTGATGGCCCGTGGCTTTCGCCAGCGGTGAGAAAGCGCAGCATCCAGCAATTCTAGGTCGCGCGCCGAGACCTACTGTTCGTTCGCGTAGAAGGGATTGACGCCCGACGCGTGGTCGGTGACGTCGATCACACCGGTCAGTTCGGGGATCGCGTCGCGAAGCGTCGTCTCGATCCCCTGCGTGAGGGTCATGCGGCTCATGGCGCAACCTTGGCAGCCACCCGACATCTTCACGTAGGCCACCCTGTTCTCCTCGTCGAGCGCGACCAGGTCGCAGTGTCCGCCGTGCGACGCGATCGAAGGGTTCACGCGCTCCTCGAGCACGCTGACGGCGAACTGCGCCATCGGTCCTTCGATGCCGAGGGCGAGGATGTCCGCGGGAACGCCGGGGTTCATCTCCTCGGGGGTGGGGGTGTTCGGATTCACGAGCACGAGTCCGCCGCCACCATCGCTCGCGAACTCCAGCCGACTGCCGCGAAGGCGCTCGACGCTGTTCCCGGGTACGACGATGGTCACCTCGCCGTCGACGCCAATGGCGGCGTCCGCCGGCGCGTCAGCGCGATCTGAGAAGTAGAGGTCGTACGCGTAACCCGTGCCCCGAGTGCCCGTGACCTCGACCCACAGTGCGAGTCCCTCGCTGCTGTCCTCGTTGCTGAGGGCGTCGAGCACGACGTTGCGGGCGTCGTCGGTGAGGGTCAGGATGTCAAAGGTTTCGACGGTTGTCATGCGCACAAGTCTAGAGGTGACTCGCGAGAACGCTCACACGAACTAAGTTCTCCCTGTGACTTCAATACCCGACGACGCGCACGAATGGGTGAGTTTCGAAGACGGCGAGGACCAGCGGACCTGGATGTTCGACGTCACGTTCCTTGAAAGCAACTGGACGTGCATCTTCGGCAACGGCTGCCAGGGCGTGCTGACCGGCCCCACGCCCGAGCTCGCCCAGGGGTGCTGCAGCTACGGCGCCCACTTCACCGACGAGGAGGATCGCCGTCGGGTCGAGAAGGCGGCCAAGCGCCTCACCGACGACCAGTGGCAGTTCAAGTCCAAGGGCAAGGAGGGGACCACCAGGGTGAAGAAGAACGGCGAGATCGTCACCAAACTGGTGAAGGACGCCTGCATCTTCCTCAACCGTCCCGACTTCCACCGCGGACCGGGCTGCGCGCTGCACGTCATGTCGATGGACAACAACGAGAGCTACATCCCGCTGAAGCCCGAGGTCTGCTGGCAGTTGCCGCTGCGCCGCGACGACGACGTCCAGGAGAGTGGCCACGTCATCTCGCGCATCTCGCAGTGGGACCGCAGCGACTGGGGTGCCGGGGGCGAAGAATTCCACTGGTGGTGCACCGAGGATCCGGCGGCATTCGTCGGTAAGAACCGTGTCGTCGACTCAATGGCCGAGGAACTGACGGCGATGGTGGGACGAGTCGTCTACGACCAACTGCTCGCGTACATGAACGCCCGGTCGGCGCAACCTGGAGGAACCCTGCTGCCCCACCCCGTGCTGCGGCGAAAGTCCTAGCTCTCAGCGGCGAGCGGATCCTCTTCGTTGAAGGAAGTACGTGGCAGCGAACCTAGAATCTCGTCGTAGCGGTCCTCTTCGGCGAGACACCACTCTGCGTGCACGTCCTCGGGCGCCGCACCGCACTCGTCGCACGTGGTCGCGCGAGGTCCGGTATTGCGCTTGAGTTCGCGAGCTTCAACAAACCGACGATGGCGGCCCTTTTTCACGTCAACTCCTCACTGGTCGCAGGCCATAACTGGCGGCGACCGCGGTTCAGTAGTACTGAGCCGAGTAGCCATGATACCAACTTGAGCATCGACTCGAGCCCCTCTAACATGCAGCCGTGAGCGAACCCTTTAATCCCAACGAGATGATCCTGAGATTCCGCGAAAGGGCTGAGGCCGTGAAACGCCGGGGACTGCCCCCCGTCGAGGGCCCGGAACGCCAGATGTTCCTCGAGGCGGCCAAGCTCGACTTCCAGGACTACGCAATGCTGGGCGACGCCACCGCCACTCTGGAGGACGGCATCTTGAAACTCGAGATCGACCTCCGCCCCCGCGTCGAAGGCTAATTGCTTGCCCTATTTCGAAGCCGACGCAACGTCGACACGCACGTTGGCTTCAGAGAGTTCGGCGTAGCCCTTGACCATCGAAGCGAGGGCTCGGGCTCGGGCCGCGGAACTCGACGCCGCGCCGTAGCACTGGTTGGCACCGGTCTGCAGGTCTATGTAGGCCTTGGACAACAGCGAGGTCGCCTGCCTGTCGGGGGTCGGCAACGAAGCGCCCGCCTGGCTGAGCTCGAGGAACATCACCGCGCAGACCGTATGCAGGTCCACGCCCGTCATCGACGTGTTTCGAAGCGCCGCGGCCGAGTGATGGATATCCGCGGTGAGCGTCGACAGGTTCGCCCGGTAGCTGCTCTGGGTCACCCAGGTGCGCATCGCCGCGACCGCGCTTTCAGAACCGCAGGCACAGAGGAGCAGTCCGGCTAGGAGCAGGGCCCCCAGTCGGCGAATCACGCGATGACCACGAGGTGCAGTTCTCGCCGGCCCCGTCGAACGACGAGGTAGCGGTCATGCAGAGCCCGCGAAGCGTCGACAGGAGTCGCGCCGTCCACGCGGACGTTGTTGACGTACACGCCACCCTGCTCAAGGAATCGACGCGCCTCGCCCTTGGACTTCGCGAGTTCGCACCGCACCAGCAGATCGACCGCGTCGACACCCTCGATCAGTTCGTTGCGCGACCACGTCGATGAAGGAGCGTCCGCCACCACTTGCAGGAGGGTCGCCTCGTCGAGTTCGGCGATGTCCTCGCTGAAGAGCGCTTCGCCGGCCCGTTCGGCGTTTCGTGCCGCCTCGTCACCATGCACCATGGCCACGACGGCGTTCGCGAGCGCCCGCTGGGCGCGGCGTTCCTGAGGCTTGGTGCGGGTGTCCTCGTCGAGCTCGAGGATCGTCTCGTGCTCGAGGAACGTGAAGAACCGCAGCAATGCCGGCGACGTGGCGTCGTCGGCGTTCAAGAGATACTGGTGGAAGGCGAAGGGCGAGGTCAACGAAGCGTCGAGCCACACCCTTTCGTTGCCACCCTCGGACTTGCCGAACTTCTGGCCGTCGGCTCGAAGCAGCAACGGCGACGTCAGGCCGTGCGCCGGGTGCCCCGTGACCTTTCGCACGAGCTCGGTGCCCATGGTGATGTTGCCCCACTGGTCCGAGCCGCCGAGCTGGAGCGTGCAATGGTGATCGAGGTTCAGGCGCAGGAAGTCGTACGCCTGCAGGAGCATGTAGGAGAACTCGGTGAAGGAGAGCCCCACGTCCTCACGGTCCAGCCGGCTCTTCACCGACTCCTTCGCGACCATCTGGTTCACGGTGAAGTGCTTGCCCACGTCGCGCAGGAAGTCCGTGAGCGAGATCGTGGTGAGCCAGTCCGCGTTGTTAAGCAGCAGCGCCTGGGAGCTGCTGGCGTCGGAGGTGAAGTCTAGGAACCGGCCCAGCTGCTCGCGGATGCCCTCGACGTTCGCTGCCAGTTGCTCGAGCGTCAGCAGCGGCCGCTCCACGTCCTTGAAGCTCGGGTCGCCAATGAGCCCGGTACCGCCGCCGGCGAGGGCAATCGGTCGGTTTCCCGCGATCTGAAGCCGGCGGAGGTTGCACAGTTGCAGCAGGCTGCCCAGGTGCAGCGACGCCGCCGTCGGGTCGAAACCGATGTACGCGGTCACGCCCCCCGCGCTCAGCCGGTCGAGGAGTGTCTCGTCGGTGGTTTGGTGGACGAGCCCACGGAACTCCCAGTCTTCACGAAGATTCATGGGTGGAGTCTACGAGAACGTCCGATCTACATGAGTGCGTACGACGGCAGGTGCGTCTGCAGCCAGAGCACGAAGGTGTTCCACGCTCCGGTGATCTCGGCGATGCCGATCACAATGAGCAGGATCCCTCCGATGAGACCGAGCACCTTGCTGTGACGGCGAAGCCAAGTCGACGCCGTGGCCGTCCACTCGGTGGCGAGCGCGGCGACGACGAAGGGGACCCCGAGTCCGAGGCAGTACACAAAGGCGAGCATCGACCCGCGAAGCGCCGTCGCGCCTGACGAGGATGCGGCGAGACCGAGGATCGATCCGAGTGTCGGTCCGATGCAGGGCGTCCAGCCGAGCCCGAAGGTAATCCCGAGAAGCCCAGCACCGATGATGGAGACCCGCGGCAGCCGGTGGATCCGGCGCTCGCGTTGCAGCCACGACGACGGCCAGAACCCCGCGAAGAACATGCCGAGCAGAATCGTCACGACGCCAAAGACGATGTCGAGCGAGCGTTGGTGAGCCTTCAGGTGGGCACCGAACTCGCCGAAGAGCGCGCCGAAACTCACGAAGACCAGGGCGAACCCGAGAACGAAGGCAATCGATCCGAGGAGAGCGCGTCCCCTGCCGCTCTGCCCCTCGATTCGACCAGACGCCCCGCTCAAGAAGGCGACGTAGCCCGGCAGCAAGGGCAGCACGCATGGCGAGACGAATGACACCAGGCCCGCGGCGAAGGCTATCGGAAATGCCGCGAGCAATGACGCGGGAAGCGTCGCGAGCCCCACTAACGACCCCGGCGCTTCTGAATCTCGCGGTTGAGCGCCTCGTGGATCGCCACGTTCTGCGCCCGGTCGGGTACGTGCGCGACCACGATCGTCACCCCCGCAATCGAAAGGGCGTGCGTGATCGCCTCCTGCAGTTCGCGACGAGTGTGCACCGTTGTCCCCAGGTGTCCGAACGCCGTGGCGATCGCCTCCAGGTCGTGGTCACGCGGCGTGGCGAAGAGCTGCTCGAAGCGCTCCTCCGAGAGTGCCGACGCCTGGGGCAGGAAGGAGAAGATCCCACCACCACGATTGTCGGCGACGACCAGCACGCACGTGCCCCCGACGTCGCCCAGGCCGTCGACGAGACCCGAGACGTCGTGCAGCATCGTGACATCGCCGACGAGGCCGATGCCCTTCTTCGAAGCGCTCACGCCCAGGATCGTTGAGACCACGCCATCGATGCCGTTGACGCCACGGTTCGCGAAGGTCGGGGCACGCCGCGACGCCGACCACCATTCAACATCGCGCACCGGCATAGAAGAACCCACGACGAGGGCCACGTCATGGTCCCCGCTCAACTCAACGACGATCTGAGCAACCATGGGCTCATCAAGCTCGTCATCGTCGGACTCCCGCGCTCGAAGGTGCTCGCCGACCGACTGCGACGCCGACTGCCAAAGGCGGCCATAAGCCGGATCCGCGCGAAGCGCCGCCACGTCGGCGCTCGGGAGCCCTTCGAAGAGTTCGCCGATCAAGGCGTCGGGATCGGCGAGCGGGCCGGCACCGAGCAGCCCCACGACGCGGACGTTCCATCGCCGCATCTGCTCGGCGAGGACCTTCGACGCCGGCAGTCCGCCCAGGCGTACGATCAGGTCGGGTTTCGCCTGGGCCGCGAATACCTCATCACGCAGCAGCGGATCGAAGTAGGCGGTCGTGCCCTGCGCGGTAGCGTCGCCGAGCACTACCCAGTCCAGGTCACGGCACCGTTCAATCACGCCGGCCTCGACGCCCTGGCCCACGACGGCGAGCACCCGTTGACCGTTCACGTCGATCAGCGCGGGTGCGGGGACGGGCTTCGCGTAGGTGCGCCAGGGCCGTCCGCCTTCGCGTCCGGCTGGAAGTTCAGCGGCGTTTCCCAAGAGTGGCTCGGTGAATGCTGCGTTCAGGTGCACCGGACCGGCTTCGCGGACTTCACCGGAGGCGTCGCACCACAACCGGTTCGCGAGGGCGCGCCACGACGGCGCGGCCTCGACGCGCGCGACCCCCGGCTCCTCGAACCTACGGACCATTGGCCCGTAGATGGTGCGTTGCACAATCGTCTGGGGGGCGCCCACCCCGTGAAGTTCGGGCGGGCGGTCGGCGCTCAGCACGAGCAGCGCCACGTTCGCGAGGTCCGCCTCGGCGACGGCGGCGTGCAGTTCCGCGGCGGCGGTGCCGCTGGTGACGACGATCGCGACCGGACGTCCGGTCGCGAGCGAACGCCCGATGGCGAAGAAGCCGGCACTGCGCTCGTCGATCCTGACGTGGATCGTCAGTTCATCGCGCTCGGCCGCCGCGAGGGACAGGGGCGTGGAGCGCGACCCGGGACACACCACGACGTCACGGAGCCCGCTGCGGCACCACTCGTCAAAGAGCGTCGCCACGAACGTCGCCTGGACGTCGGACGCGCTCGGTACGCTCTGTTGCAATGCCACTCCTCAGTTACGATCGACAAGGTTCCGGGCCGACCCTCGTCTGGCTGCACGGTTTCACCCAGACGAGGTCCTCCGCGCACCAGTTCCGTTCCATTCTGGCAGGAACCAACGAACTGCTTACGCTCGACCTGCCGGGGCACGGCGCGGCCGCCGAAGTGCGAGCCACGCTCGAAGAAACGGCCGATCTGCTGGCGAAGGTGCTCCCCGAAGAGCCGCTCGCCCTCGGCGGCTATTCGTTCGGCGCGCGGGTAGCCCTCCACGTCGCTCTTCGCCACCCCGGACGGATCGGCCGTCTCGTGATTCTGGGCGCCTCGAGGGGAATCGAGGACCCCGCAGAAAGGATGGCGCGGCGCCGGCGCGATGAGCAGCTGGCCAATCGCATGGAAGAGATCGGCGCGAAGGCCTTTCTCGACGAGTGGCTGGCCCAGCCCATGTTCGCATCGCTGCCCACCGACGCGACGGAGCGCGCAGCGAGGAGTTTGAACGCGCGAGGTCTCGCCGCTTCACTACGGCTGTCGGGGACCGGAACCCAGGAGTGGCTCGAACCGAGGCTCCACGAGATCACCATTCCCACGCTCGCACTGGCGGGAAGCAATGATGCCAAGTTCTCCATCGAGGCGGCCGCCATCGCCGCCGGTGTCGCCCACGGCACTTGCGTGCTCATCGAGGGAGCCGGACACGCCGCGCATCTCGAACAACCGCAGGCAAGCGCGCAGGCGGTGAACTCATTTCTGATCAGCGGGTAACGAAGAACGTCACCACGAGCACGGCGCCCAGCACCAATTGGACCTTGGCCGACGCCTGGAGCAGCGCCAACAGTTCACGCCCGCTGCGCGAAGAGAAGGCCATCCTCACCGGCGCGACGTAGAGCGCGAGAGCGACCGTCCCGATCAGACCCTCCCCACCGATGACGATGCCCAAGACCACGCCGGCCACGCAGATTGCGTAGAGCCACGAGCCGCGCGAGCGTCCGAGGCGCGCGGCGAGCGTCCTCTTTCCCGACAGCCGGTCGCCGTCGACGTCGCGCAGGTTGTTCGCCTCGAGCAGGGCGCACGCCATCGCCCCGGTCGCGAGGCCGAACCACCACGACGAAGCTGGAAACGTGAGGTGCTGCACGTAGCTCGTGCCCACGGTCGCCACGAAGCCGAAGTAGATCAGCACGAACAGCTCGCCGAACCCGTAGTAGCCGTAGGGCTTGGGTCCGCCGGTGTAGAACCAGCCGGCGAGGATCGCGGTGAGCCCCACCACCACGAGCCACCACGACGTGCGTGACGCGAGCAGTAGCCCCGCGACCGCCGCGACCGCGAAGAACGCCAGGGCCGCCTGCTTCACCCGGACGGGTTTGACGAGCGACGAGGCGGTGAGGCGGAACGGTCCGACGCGCACCTCGTCGGTACCGCGCACTCCGTCGGAGTAGTCATTGGCATAGTTCGTGCCGATCTGCAGTGCGAGAGCGACGACCACGCACAGCGCTGTGTTCAGCCACTCGACCGGCGCGGGTCGAACCAGCGACGCGCCAACCACCACCGGCACCAGCGCGGCGGGCAGGGTCCTCGGACGAGCCGCCAGCACCCAACGTTGTAGGGGCCCCGGGGCCCCGGTCATGGACGTTTCGGGAACTTCGAAAAGTCTGGCTTTCGGTGTTCGACGAACGCGTTACGGCCCTCTTGACCCTCTTCGGACATGTAGAACAGCATCGTCGCGTCACCCGCAAGTTGCTGGACGCCGGCGAGGCCGTCCTCAGCGGCGTTGAAGCCGGCCTTCAGCATCCGAAGTGCGAGCGGCGAGAGCGTGAGCATCTGGCGGCACCACGCCGCGGTTTCGGTCTCGAGCCTGTCGAGTGGCACCACCGCATTCACCAGACCCCAGTCGAGGGCCTGCTGGGCGTCGTACTGGCGACAGAGGAACCAGACCTCCTTGGCGCGCTTGACGCCAATGGCGCGAGCGAGCAGCGACGAACCGTATCCGCCGTCGAACGAACCGACGCGAGGTCCCGTCTGGCCGAATCGCGCGTTGTCAGCGGCGAGCGAGAGGTCGCAGACCAGGTGCAGGATGTGCCCGCCGCCGATGGCGTAGCCCGCGATCTGGGCGATAACCGGCTTGGGCAGACGGCGGATCTGGATCTGGAGGTCGAGCACGTTGAGCCGTCCGACGCCATGACGAGCGACCTCGTCATCGCCGATGTAGCCGTCGTCGCCGCGGATCTTCTGGTCGCCTCCCGAGCAGAAGGCGTCGGGCCCGGCGCCGGTCAGGATGATCGCCCCGACCGAGATGTCGTCACGCGCGCGCTCGAAGGCGTCGGAGAGTTCGAACAGCGTCTGGGGACGAAACGCGTTGCGCCGCTCGGGACGGTTGATGGTGATGCGGGCCATCCCCTCGGCGACCTCGTAGATGATGTCGCCGTACTCGCCCTGCTGCTCCCACGCGGGCAGGGGCCAGGAGCGGAACTCCTCGACGGGGTCGGCGGGCGGTCCTTGGATAACGGTGTCAGACATGCCGACCACGCTACCGCCCGGTCAGACGGGCGCCATCACCGTGCCGAGCACTGCCCGCTCGCCGGGTCGATCCTCGTGCGCCAGAAGCCGCTCGTGCAGCGTTCCTCGAACCCCGGCGTACGAGGGATCCTCGAAGAGGTTCACCCGCTGCAGCGGATCGTCGCCGAGGTCGTACAGTTCGCCCTCGCTCCCGTCGTGCATTGTTCCGGGCTGGTACTCGGTGTAGAGGTGCCCCGCGGTGACGACCGACCTCACGTGGACGTCGACCCCGAAGAGCGCTGAATCCCATTCAGTCACGGTCGACTCGAAGGAGCGAGTGCGGGCGTCCTCGTCGTTCACCGGCAGCGATGCCCCCTCGACCCACGCGGGCGCGGGCTGTCCGGCGACTTCGAGGAACGTCGCCGCCAGCGACACCAGACTGACCGGGGCCGTCACGACGCTCGGTGCGGGCTTGGTGCTGCGCGCGGGGCGCCAGATGAGCGGCAGTCGCATCAGGGCGTCGACGTGGTACGGACCCTTGAAGAGCAGGCCGAAGTCGCCCTGGAACTCGCCGTGGTCGGTGGTGAAGATGACGTCGACGTCGTCGCCCCAGCCCCTGGCCTCGACGGCTCTCAGAACCCTCCCGATGGCCTCGTCGATCAGTTCGACCTCGACGGCGTTGAGCGCGTTCACCTCGCGCACCTGGTCGGCGGTCATCGTGGCGGGCACCCACTTCGCCGGCGCCTCGTAGTTCGACACCAACGTCCCGTCGTACCACGCGCGCCAGTGCCGCGACTTCGCGTCGATGAGCGCCTCGCGTTCGCGCGCGCTCTGCGGATAGTTCGCCGGCAGCGGCACCTCGCGCCAGGGGACCCGACCGAGCTCGGACTTCGGGGGATCCCACGGGTGATGGGGATCGGGGAAGCTCATCCAGCAGAACCAGTCCTGATCGCTCGCCTGGCGCTCGAGCCACGAGATGGTTCGCTCGGCGACCCAGTCCGTGTGGTACCAGCCGCGCGGCACGTCGTTGAACTTCACCTGGGGCGCGCCGGTGTCGCCACCGCCGGCGGCGTTCACGTTGAGCTGCGCGTCGAGCACTGGGTAGAAGCCTCCGAGAGCTTCCGGATGATTGTCGTTCATCCACTTCGCGTAGTGCAGGGGACCCATCACACCGTGGGTGGCGAACTCGAGGTAGTCGAATCCCCGGTGCACGCCGCGGCGTCCGTCGAACCAGTCCTGCTCGACCGTCGGCACCCCGAGGCTCGCGAGCGAGTTCTCGGCGTAGCGCCCGTAAGGATCCATGAACGGCTCGAAGTGCGCCTTGCCGATCAGCGCCGTCGCGTAGCCGACGTCGTGCAGATTCTCTGCGACCGACGGCGCGTCGACGGCGAGCGGGACACCGTTCATCCACGCGCCGTGCGTGGTCGGGAACTGGCCCGTGAGCATCGAGGCCCGCGACGGCATGCACACGACCGATGTTGGCTGGCATCGCTCGTAACGGATGCCTTCGGCGGCGAGCGCATCGAGCACGGGGGTTCGCGAGAGGAATCCACCGTTGACCCCGAGCGTGTCGTACCGCTGCTGGTCAGTGGTGATGAAGAGAATCCTTCTTCCCATGATCTACCCGCCCGCCCGTTGCTCGGCCAACCGCTTGATCTCATCCAAAGCGTCCTTCGTGCCCCCCGCTATCAAGAGAGCCAGGACATCGGGTTCGGCGGTCGTCGAATACACGCAGAGCGAGTCATCGGCGCCTATCTCGATGACATCGATAACCCCCAGATGGAACTTGTAGAGGGGCGCGGTGATGCGGTAGGCGAAGCGACGAAGCAGCGGATCGTTAGTGAGGATCTCCTCAGGCATCTCGACACCCGCCCTGGTCGTGATCACCCGGACGTTGTCCTGCACGTTGCACGAGGTGACACCCGGGAACCAGTCGGGGATGGACTCAGGGCGGCCGACGACCCCCCATACGACGTCCGCCGACGCTGCTATCCGTATCTCATGACGAAGTGATGCCACCGCGCACCCGCACTTTCTTTCAGCAAACCTAGTTCCGCGCGACGTAGTGTCGCAGAGTGATTTCGTTACTGGCCCTCGACCTGCCCCTCGGTCCGGAGTTGGCGCGGCGCATCGAAAAGTGCGTCGAGCGCGGCGTCGCGTTCTGCGTGCTCGATCAGCGTCTCTCGTCACATCGGCGCGAGGAGCAACTCGACGCGCTGGGCGCAACCGAGATCCTGGGCCGGGATGGAAGGACACCGAGGCCCGCCGGTCGCCGCGTCGATGATGAGATCGGCCTGGTGATGTTGACATCCGGCTCGAGCGGCCCGCCGAAGGCCGCCGAACTCACTTGGGACGCCCTGCGAGCGAGCGCGGTGCTGACCGAGGCAACGCTGCGCATCGACCACGCCCCCGTCTGGTACCCGTGCCTGCCCGCCAACCACATCGGCGGGCTCGCGGTGGTTCTGAGGTCCATCCTCGACGACGCCACGCTCGTCTGGGGACCAGCGGACGAACTGTCCTCGGCGCCCGCCCGTGGTGCGACCCACGTGTCCGTCGTTCGCACCCAGTTGGCCCGCCACGACCTGAGCGGCTTCGAGAAGGTGCTGCTCGGCGGGGCGCGCCCTCCCACGGCGCTGCCCGAGAACGTGATAACCACTTGGGGAATGACCGAGACCGGTTCTGGTGTTGTCTACGACGGCGTCGCGCTCCCGGGGGTGGAGGTCGCGAGCGTCAACGGCCAGATCATCGTTCGAAGCCCGACGCTGTTCCGTTCATACCGGACGATGCCGCGGCCTTCGATCGTCGGACCCGACGGCAGGGATGACTGGTTCCCAACCGGTGACGCCGGTGAGGTGGTCAATGGAAGGGTGTCGGTGCGGGGACGCCTCGGCTACGTGATCAACACCGGGGGCGAGAAGCTCTGGCCCGAGGATCTTGAAGCCGTGCTGACGTCGATCCCTCACGTCCGCGATGCCGCCGTGCTCGGGATCGAAGACGATGAGTGGGGCGATCGAGTGGTTGCCATCCTGGTGAGCGACGGTGCCGATGTCACCGATGAGGTGTTCCACACGACGAGGGACCGGATCGGTCCCTGGGCGGTGCCCAAGGAGATCCTCTACGTCAACGAAATTCCGAGGACCGCCAACGGGAAGATTCGCCGGAGCGAGCTGCCGGGATTGGTCTAGCCCACGCCGCCCGACGGCTGGTTCGTGGTTCCACCGTCCACGACGAAAGTCTGCCCGGTTATCCACGACGACGAGTCGCTCACTAGCAACAACGCCATGGACGCGATGTCGTCGACCTCGCCGAGACGCCGCAGCGGGATGTGGCGCGAGATGCGCTCCTCATTCTTCTCCCAGAGTTCGCGCGCGAGCTCAGTGCGAACGAGTCCCGGGGCGATGGCGTTCACCCTCACCCCGGGGGCGAGTTCGAACGCGAACTGCTTGGTCAAGTGGATCGCCGCCGCCTTGGTGGCGTTGTACCAGCCAATGCCCGGCTCGGGTCCGAGACCGCCGACCGAGGCGATGTTGAGGACTACGCCGCCGTGTAAGCCCATCCACTGGTGCCAAGCCGCCGCGACGTGGGTGACGATCGAAGCCTGGTTGATCTCGTACGTCTTTTGCATCCGTGCTTGATCGATATCGACGAGAGCCCCGAAATACGGATTCGTTCCCGCGTTGTTCACCAGGATGTCGAGTGCCCCAAAGTGTTCGATGGCGGTTGTCATCAGACGAGCGGCGTCGTCGGATGATCCAACGTGCGCCACCACGTCCAGCACCTGGGCTTCCGAAGGAAAAGTTCGTCGAGCTGCATCGAGATTCTCCTGGCGACGAGACGAAATCACGACGAGTCCGCCCGATGCGGCGATGCGCTGAGCGATCGCGAGGCCGATTCCCCGGCTCGCACCGGTGACTACGGCGACTTTACCATCTAAGGAGTTTCCCACTAGCGAACGAGGAGGCGCAATGGCCTAGACGATGGTGGAGGCGCCGCGGCGAGCAACGGAGTCCACGATGACCGCAGCCAACAGGACGAGCGCCGTCACCATGTAGAGTCCGGCAGCACTGACGTTGATGAGCGCCATGCCGTTGTCGATCGTGGCGATGACGAGACCGCCGATCACGGCGTGGATCATCTTGCCCCGACCCCCGAACAGGCTGGTCCCGCCGATAACCGCAGCGGCCACCGCGTACAGGACGTACTGGCCACCCTCGATGCCGGTCGAGATGCCCCCGAGGCGCGACACGTAGAGAAGTCCCGCGATTCCGGTGATGGCGCCCGACATCGTGAAGGCGAGGATCCGGTACCGATTGACATTGATGCCCGCACGCCGGGCGGCTTCCACGTTGCCGCCAATGGCGTACACGTAACGACCGGCCCGGGTCTTGGTCAGGATGAACGTCGCGAGCGCGAGTACTCCGAGGTCAATCGGGATGGCCACCGGCATTCCCTCCAAGACCGTGAAGTGGGAACGATCGGTGTTGAAGACGAGGATCAGCCAGATCCCAGCCCCGACTAGGAGGACGATCTTGGTGATGGTCAGCCACGTCGGCTTGGCCTCCAGGCCGGCCGAGCGCCGACGTTGATCCCCGCGAAGGATCATGAGCGAGAGGACGCCGATCGCGGCCAGAATGACGACCCACGTAACGAACGGCGTGAGGTCGGCGTTGACCAGGTCGTAGAGGACCCTCTCCTGTACGGGCAGCGCGCCGCCCGTGTTGCCCTGGCTGTCGATGAGGTACAAGAGAACACCCAGGAGACCGATCTGACCGGCCAACGTCACGATGAACGAGGGAAGACGAAGGTAGACACAGAGGAGTCCCCAGGCGGTGCTGATGCCAACGCAGGCGAGCACCCCCAAGGGGAGAGCGACCCAGAATGGCCAGTGGTGCGTCGTGCTGGTCAAGATGACGGCGATGGCGCCGCCGATGCCGGCGGAATAGCCAATCGACAGATCGATGTCGCCCATCAACAACAGCCAGATCTCGGCCATCCCGAGCAGGATGAAGATCGTCGCCTGGATGAAGAGGTTGGTGATGTTTCCCGCCGAGAGGAACACTGATGAACGAATGTAGAAATAGAGGATCAGGGCCGCCAGACCGATGAGGATGGGACCGAGTCCGGTCTCGCTCTGCCAGAGTCGTTTGATCTGCGCCTGGATAGGCAACCGACCCAGTATCGTCCCCGGGATCTCGGGAGGCACGGTTCCATCCGGTGTGGACAGCGACATCTACAGTTCTCCTTCAGCTACTTGGGGTTTCACACCGAGGTCGGCGAGCGGTGCGACTGGCCGGTGGTAATCAGTTCAACCGCGCTCACCGTGTCATAGTTCGAGATCGGCCCGTGACTGACCAACTCTCCCAGGTGCATTACCGCGAGACGGTCAGCGACCTTGAAGACGTCATTGAGGTTGTGCGAGATGAGGATGACGGCGATGCCGCGCGCGGCGAGCGTACGTACTAGGTCCAGGACCTGCGCGGTCTGGGACACTCCAAGCGCAGCGGTCGGCTCGTCCATGATGACCAGTTGGGAGTCGCGCATGACGGCGCGAGCCACGGCAATCGCCTGACGCTGGCCGCCCGAAAGTGAGCCGACCAGCTGGCGGACGGATTTGACGGTGGAAACGGCGAGGTCCTTGAGCAGTTCCTTGGTGTCCAGCTCCATCTTGATCTCGTCGAGGACGGCTATCCTCGTCTCTTCACGACCCAGGTACATGTTCTGGACGATGTCCAAGTTGTCGCACAGGGCGAGGTCCTGATACACCGTCGCGATACCCAGTTCGCTCGCCTCGCGCGGAGAGTGGCTATGGACCTCACGGCCCTTCCAGAAGATCTGGCCCGCTGACGGTGGGTAGATCCCGGAAATGCACTTGATGAGGACCGACTTGCCGGCCCCGTTGTCGCCGATGAGCGCGGTCACCTGGCCGGGCGGGACGTCGAGATCAACTCGCCTTATGGCCTGGACCGGCCCGAAGTTCTTGGCTACTTCCCTCAGACTGAGGAGGTAGTCGCCGATGTCCTCAGCCCCCGAGTCACTCGGCGCCGCGTGACTTACATCGGTCACGCTGCTACTCGAAGACTCGGGGGCTGAGGACATTGACTAACAATACCTAGTGCTGGTGGCTGCTAGTGGATGCCGTACGTGGTGCAGTCCGCGGCGTAGGTCGGAGGCGAGAAGCCCTTGACCGTCGGGGCGGTGGCAGTGCACAGCTGTGCCGCGGTCACCTGACCATCCTTGATGACCGTGCCCTCAAGCGTCGAGGCGGTTACCCACTCCGGCGTCAACAGTGTCGAGGGTACGTTCATGTTCCGCACGGTGTCGCGGGTCGTGCCGTTGACGAGGCCCTTTGGCGGCTTGACGCCCGCGCGCAGGTAGATCGCCAATGCCGCAGCGCCCTGTGCTTCCTCCCAGATCGGCTTGTACACGGTTCCGCACTGGTAGCCCGAGATGATGTTCTGCAGGCCCGTGAGTTGAGCGTCCTGACCCCCGATGGGGAACGTGTTTGGCTTCAGACCAAGACCCTGCAGGTACGTGATGATGGCAGCCGCGTTGTTGTCGTTCGGTGCCAGCGCCGCGTTGATCGTCGGGTGAGCCGCGTAAGCGCCTTCGAAGTCGGTCGCCGCTTGTGTTGCGGTCCACGTACCGGCGCTCTCCAACACCGACTGGAAGTTTCCGGTGGTTGTCGTGGCCGTGGTGTTAAACCCGGCAGCTGACAGCACTCCGTTGTAGCCCTGGGCGAAGAGAGTCGCGTTGTTGTCCGTAGGCGATCCGTAGGAGATGTACAGCACCACGGGAGACGGGACCTTCCATTGCGTGAGGCAGGCGGTCTCGCCATAACCCTGCAACTGACCCACCTTGACGTTGTTGAAACTCACGTAGTACGTACGGTCTCCACCGAGCGTCAGGCGGTCGTAGTCGATCGTCTTAACGCCGCGGCCATGGGCATAGCCCTCGATCAGTGCACCCGTCGTGGAGTCCAGCGGATCGAACAGGAGGACCTTGGCCCCCCTGGCAATGTCGGCCTGTGCCATGGTGAACTGCGTGGCGTCACTGCCCTGAGCGTTCTGGACGATGAACTGGTTGTTCTTGAGCCCCGCGGCCTTGAACGCCTTCGTCAGATAGGGAGCATCGAACTCGGTGTATCTCGCCGAGGTTTTGGTGTCCGGCAGGATGACCCCGATCAAGCCCTTACCCTTGGCCACGACGCTCTTCAGGTACTTCATCGTCGTGAAGTTCGAGGTGATCTTGCTGACCGAGAACGCAGGCGTACTCGCAGAGCTCATCGCCGGCAGCACTCCGACGGCGAGCCCACCGACCAGAGCCACGGATGCAAGCACCCTAGTTGTCTTAAATTTCATAATCCCCAACCCTTCTTTGGCGCCTCTCGACGCCGGTATTTGAACATTCAATTTGAATATAGCCCCAAGGTGAAGTCCTTTTCATGAAGATTCCTGGCCATTGAGGATAAACGTCACGAAGTTGTGACATAAGTCCCACCTATGCGCGATCACTCAAATCCCACCGTGCAACTCGATCGGGAACCGGATCGACTCCTGCCGCGGGAGCGATCCAAATCCCCGTCACCCGATTGGTTTCGCTGCCCGTTGAATGGCGGACAGTTGTTTCGACGGATTGCGAGCAACCATGGTCCACGTCAAGCGACGGGCTGGCGGAATCATATAGCCGGCCAACCGCACCCACGGATAGTCCTTCAGCTGCTCGATCTTTGACGACGCGGCGAGACGAGCAAGGTCCGAAACACACGGGCAACAACCGCGACACTTCGTTTCGGGCTCCAGGCCGACGAAGCCGACGCGCGACGTCGGAGCTGACACGCCCGGCGTGGCGAGCATTCCGAGCGGTGCCGACCCGCAGGCCGAACTAGCCGTTGGTGATCTCGCTGAGTCCGGTGATCGTCGCCAGAAGGCTCTCAACGGTGTACTCGGACGTCGGTGAGTCGCGGACGACCCTTCCCAGACGCAATACGATTATCCGGTCCGAAACGTCAATGACGTGCGGCAACGTGTGCGAGATGAAGAGTACGCAAAGACCCTGCTCTCGCGCCGCGGCGATCACTTTCAGGACTTCCTGCGACTGGCGGGCGCCGAGATGGTTCGTAGGTTCGTCCAGGATGATCACGTGCTTCGCCCACATGACTGCACGGCCGATCGCTACCGCTTGACGCTGGCCTCCCGAGAGTTGGGACACCGTCCGCTTCGAAGCGGGAACGCTGATGCCCACCTTCTCGAGCTCGGTCAGCGCTTCTCGCTCCATCCCCTTCTGGTCGAGGAAACCGAGTCGGCCGAGCAGGCCACCCTTGCGCTTCTCGCGACCAAGGAAGATGTTGGACCCGATTGTGAGATCAGGTGCCAGGCCGGAGTCCTGGTAGAGGGTTTCGATGCCCGCCTCCATGGAATCGTGAGGTGACTTCCAATGGCGCTCCACGCCGTCGACGAACAGGTGGCCGGAATCCTGCGAGTGCACGCCTGAGATGACCTTGATCAGGGAGGACTTTCCCGCCCCGTTGTCGCCAACGAGTCCGATCACCTCGCCCGCGTAAGCCTTGAAACTCACGTCGACGAGTGCCTTCACGGAGCCGTACGACTTGTCGATGTTCCGTAGTTCGATGATGGGCTGGTTGGCGTCAGTCATCGCTAGCTCCTGACACCCGGTCGAATCGACTGCAGAACTGCCGCGAGAGCGATGAACGCAGCCACGACGACCTGGTTCCAGGTCGGCTGCACGTTGATGAAGATCAGGCCGTCGGTAACCACGGTCAGAATCGCCGCGCCGAGCACGGTGCCCCAGATGAGGCCGACCCCGCCGGTGAGGCTCGCGCCGCCGATCACGACCGCGGCGATGGCGTCGAGCTCTGAACCGATGCCCGACGTCGGTGCGCCCGAAGAGAGGCGGATGTAGAAGAACATTCCGGTGAGGCCGGCGAGGAGGCCCGAAAGCATGTACACCGAAGCGATGTGGCGCTTCACGTTGATGCCCGCGGCGCGCGCGGCGAATTCATTCGAACCAATGGCGAAGTTGTAGCGACCATAACGTGAGACGTGCAAAGCGAAGCCGAGCACCACCACGATGCAGAGCACGATGATCGCGAGCCACGTGAAGGGACCCACGCCAGTCGCGCTCCAGGCCACAGCTCCCGGATTGAGACCGACCGGCGTGCCCTTGGAGAACACCAATGCCATGCCGGCGCCCGCGCTCAGCGTCACCAATGTCGCGACGAAGGGAACCAGATTGGCCTTGGTGATAAGGACCGCATTGACCGCGCCGACAAGAAGTCCAATACCGGCACAGGCCAGGGTGCCGATGAGCAACACTCCCGTTTCGCCCATGTGGTGATTCATGAGGCTCTGCATGGCGAAGGCCCCGCCCACGCCAGAAATCGCGATAGTCGAGCCCACGGAGAGATCGATACCACCCGAGATGATGACGTAGGTCTCAGCAACCGCGATCAGCGCCATGCCACTGAAGTCGATGATCAGGTTCGAGAACTCCGACTGGCTGAAGAAGAGCGAGTTACGTACGCCAAAGAAGATGACGAGCGCGATGAGGACCAGGAGAAGGATGATTTGCTGGTTTCCCACGATGAAACGAAGACGGCCCGACGCATTGGAATCGAGATCGTTCGCGGACACTGGCGATGCGGTTGATGTCGACAAGAGGATTCCTTACTAGCTCACCGTGACAGCAAGAACAAGGGTCGGCGGCGAGAACGACTATTGGGAGGCAGGCCCCCCGGATGCATAAGAGCACCCGGGGGGCCGAATAGCAAGCGGCTTAGGAAGCCGTGTACACGTACTTGTTCAGAGTCGCCTGAGGCGTCGTCGGGGTGAGCACGATGTTGGCCAAGGTCAACAGGTGCGGGATCCCCTTGGCGTTGTGCTGCTTCAGACGCTGTACCGCGTACTTGATGATGTCGGCGCCCTCAAGGGTCGGCTGCTGGGAGATGATCGCCGAGATCTTGCCGGCCTGCATGCTGGCAATGTTCGCGGCGTACGCGTCGTAGCCCACGACCTTGATGTTCGCGCCGGCCGATCCTGCGGCGGCGATCGCCGAGGAGGCACCCTCAGCATCCGTGCCGTCGATGGCGAAGATGCCAGCGAGGTGGTGCGCGGAGATGTCCTCGGCAAAACCCTGCTGAGCAACCGAAGGCTGCGACTGGGACACAATCGGGTTCAAGGCGGTGATGTTTGGGTACTTGGCCTTGAGCTCGGCGTTGAAGCCCTTGAGCCGTGCAGCGTCGGTCGACGTCGTGATCGAGCTCACGCCCACCGCGACCGTGCAAGGCGACGATGACGTGCACGCGGTCGAATACTTGAGCGCGGCAGCCAAGGCGTCAGCGGCGGCGGTGCCGCCCTGGACGTTATTGCCGGTCACCCACGACGTGATGTTCTTCTGGTTGGCGTCACCGGAGTCGACGTTGAAGACCGGGATGCCGCTCTTCACCGCTTGTGCGACATAGGGCTCGAGAGCCTTGGTGTCGGTAGGGGCGATGACGAGAGCACTGGGCTTCTCCGCGAGGATCTGTTCGACCACTGGGATCTGCGTGGCCGGCGAGTAGTCGACCGGGTCGCCCTGCCAGATGAGTGTCACGCCCAACTTCTTCGCCTCGGCGCTCGCGCCAAGGTACATCGACTGGAAGAAGGGGTCCGCTTCGGCTCCCACGACGAACGCAATGGAATACTTCTTCGAAGAAGCTCCGGCGACGCTGGTTGAGCCAAGACCAACGAGGGCTATTGAACTCGCGGCCAGCGAGGCCGCGATGACTGCCTTGGTGCCCATCCAGCGAGCCCTTCTCGGCACACCTGCGGTGAGTGATTCTTTCATCATTGGACTTCCCCCTTTTGTCCTACTCTCGAGACCGTCCCAGAGTTTCAAGACAACGTTGTCAGGAGAATAGTGACCAACAACTGCCGTGTCAAACAGGTCGAGAATTTCTTTCGCTGAGCACCTGGCACCGGAGCCTTGACCAGCAACTTTGGGGGATACGGGGTCCCGTCGCCCTCTTGTTGAAACGTGTTCGAAACGCCAGTGCGAACTCAGCGTGACGGCGGAATCTCTCCCGAACCCCTCACGACCAGTTGTGTCGCGATCACCACGCGTTGCGGTTCGGACTCATCGCCATCGATTCGCTGAAAGAGAATCTGCGCAGCCTCGCGGCCCATCGACACCACGTCCTGGGCGACGACGGTGATCGCCGGCTCGAGCAGGTCGGCCATGAGGAAGTCGTCGAAGCCGACGAGTGCAACTTTGTGCTGCACGCCGGCCTCGCGAAGCGCTCGCACCGCGCCCATGGTGAGTAAGTTCTGTCCGGTGAAGAACGCCGTGGGTGGCTTCTTCATCCTCAGAATCTTCGCGACTGTCTCGTCTGCGGCGTCAATAGTGCGAAGGTCCTGCACCACGATGGCGGGGTCGACCTCGATACTCGCCTTCTGCAGAGCGTCAAGGTACCCCTGATGACGTTCCTGAGCGGTGGAGATGGACGCCGCGTCTCCGAGATAGCCAATCCTCGTATGGCCAACCTCCAGGAGATGCCGGACGGCGCCTTCGGTGCCTTCGCGTGAATCGCAGAGGACCTGGTCCGCCTTCAACAATGAGGGTGGGCGATCGACGAAAACGAAGGGAGTACCGGCTTCCTGCTCCTGGCGCAGGTACTGGTGGTCGTGGCTCGCGGGGGCGATGATGACCCCGTCGACGCGATGACGGGAGAGCGACGTAGTGAGTTCGTGCTCCCGAAATGGACTCTCGTCGAGGCTTCCACCGAGTACCGAGACCCCACGCAGGGCCGCGACCTCTTCAACCGCCCGATAGATGGTCGCCGAGAAAGGGTTCGAGAGGTCCTCGAGAAGAACACCGATCGTCGAGGAACGGCCGTCGCGGCGGCGCAAGGCACTCGCGCCGAAGTTGGGCTGGTAGCGAAGCTGCTCGGCCGCCTGACGCACTCGGGCCGCCAACTCTGCGTTCACCGTCGGTTCATTGTTTATGACGCGCGAGACGGTCTTCAGGCTCACCCGCGCCAACGCAGCGACGTCTTTCATCGTGGCACGAAGGATTGCGGGCCGTGCAGTTGTCTTGTCGATCACGCTTCGTTCCTCAACTTAAGGGCAGTCTGCCAAAGTTATCTCTTGGCTCGGTTCACTCGATGGTAGGTGAGATAACGTTGTCTTTACAAGATCTAATCTGCTCCGCTGATTATTTACCAAAAGTTACGAGGACCAGGGACGTGCTCATCGGCCGACGCATCTCGAGGATGACAACTCCATGAATCAGAGGACCATCGCGATCGTGGGCGAGAACCTCGTCGACCTCTTCGTCGAAGACGACGGCACCGTCACGCCGGTGCCGGGCGGCGGTCCCTTCAATGTGGCGCGAACCGTCTCGCGCCTGGGTCAGCACGCCGTGCTCTTCAGCGGCATCTCCAAGGACGAGTTCGGTCAGACCCTCCAGGAAGTGCTCAATGCCGACGGAGTTTCCCTCGCACTTCCCGCTCCCCTCGATCTCCCCACTTCTCTCGCAATCGTCGAAGTCGACGGCGCCGGACCGCGTTACGGATTCCACCTGAACGGGACTGCGGCGTTCCAGCTCGAAGAAACGGCCGCTACCAAGGCCTACGCCGCCCTCGGCGAGCACGTCGCCGCATTGTACATTGGCACGCTCGGGCTGGTCGTAGAGCCAATGGCGTCCACCGGCGAGTCACTGGTGAAGCACGTCTCGCCCGACACCATGGTCATTCTCGATCCGAACTGTCGCCCGTCGGCGACGACCGACCACGACGCATACCGCCAGCGCCTCTCACGGCTCTTCTCCCGCAGCGACGTCGTCAAGGTCAGCTCCGAGGATCTGGCCTACCTGTCGCCCGGCGTCACCCACGAAGACTCGGCGCGCGCAATCGTGGCAGGTGGTGCGACGTGGGTCGTCATCTCTGATGGCCCCGGAGAGATCAAGGTCTTCGGCGCCGACCAAGAATTCAGCGCGGACGTGCCTAGGGTCGATGTCGTCGACACCGTGGGTGCAGGCGACGCGCTCGTCGGTGGTTTTCTCGCGTGGTGGATCGGGCACGATCTCGAGCGAGCGGACCTGGCGAACGCCGATCTCGTTCGTGCGGGTGTCACAGCAGCAGCGGCAGTCGCCTCCATCACCTGCACCCGCAAGGGTGCAGAACCCCCTTGGGCGAAGGACGTGAAGGGATCCCCAGGCTGGGAATGGCTCTAGAGGTAGGCGAGCACCCGCTCCATCGTCGCCATGATCGACACAGTCTCGTCGAGGGGCATCACCGGGCTCTCCAACAGTCCCTCAGCGAGACATCGCGCAACCTCCACCGCTTCATGGTGCAGTCCGCGACCCCGATGGGCGAATTCGAACCTCCTCGCGTCGCCATTTCGTTTGATCAACGAAAAGGACGTGGGCGCGTAAAAACTACCGTCTATCTCGATTCGTGCCTTGTCCCCCGTGATACACGCCCGGGTAGCGCTTTGGGCACCCGACGTGCACGTCAGGACCGCGTGAGCACCATTGTCGTACCCGAACAGCATGGAGGCCTGTCCGTCGACGCCGGTGAACGCGGGGTCCACGAGAGCGGTCAGACGACTGGGCTCGCCGAGGATCATCGAGGCAAAGGAAACCGGGTACACCCCGAGGTCCAGCAGCGCACCGCCTCCGAGATCGGGCGCGAACAACCGCGACGCGGGATCCTTCTCGAACCATTGACCGTGGTCGGCTTCGACGGTCACGATCTCGCCGAGCTCGCCCTTGGCGATCAGTTCCCTGATCGCCGCGACATGGGGCAGGAACCTCGTCCACATCGCCTCCATCATGAAGAGCTCCTTCTCACGTGCCACACGCACCAGATCGCGCGCTTCGGCGCTCGTCATGGTGAAGGCTTTCTCCACGAGCACTGGTTTCGCGTGCTCGAGTGCGAGCAGAGCATCATCGTGATGCATCGGATGGGGAGTCCCCACGTAGACCACGTCGACGTCGGGGTCGGACACGAGGCTCTCGTAGGAAGCGTGGCGGTGGGGAATTCCGAACTCGTCGGCGAAGGTGTCGGCGGACTGTTGCGAACGCGAGCCCACCGCGACGACGGTGCCTTCGTCAATGAGCGCGATATCGCGCGCGAACGTGTGGGCAATGCGACCCGTGCCGATCACTCCCCATCGAACTGGTGATGTCATTGGCTCGCTCCAATCGTCTCGACCTCGCCAGCGTACTCATCGGGCTTCATGCCGCTGGCGACGGCCACGGGAACGCAATGGGCCCGAGACGCTGGCGTCACGCGCCGAGTCGACTTACGTCGCGTGAACCGCAGAGCGACTGCTCGGCTTCACCGGTCGCGCGGTCTGAACTAGAAACTGTCCGTGGCACAACTTGCGCAGCCGCGCCAGACAAAACGCCTCACCCTTCGACGGCCTGAACTGACCGACCTCGATGACCTCGCACTCATCTACGCCGACGAATCAGTGAATCGTTACCTCTATAGCGAGCCGCGAGATCGGCTGCAGACGCTGACCTCGCTCGAGCGCACCATCGCCCAACCCAGCGAGGTCATCGAGGAGAACGTCTTGGTCGTCGCGGTGGTCTTGCGCGAGACCGGCCGCGTGATTGGTGACTTCATCTTGAAGTGGGCCGCCGACGAACATCGACAGGGCGAGATCGGCGGTTCACTGCATCCAGACTTCCACGGCCGCGGCTACGCCGCCGAGGTGTATCAGGAGTTGATCGAGCTCGCGTTCACCCAATACTCCTTACACCGTCTCGTCGGACGCTGCGACGCTCGAAATCTGGCGTCAATCCGGTCGCTGGAAAAGGCGGGGCTCCATGAAGAGGCCCACTTCGTAGAGAACGAATTCGTCAAGGGCGAGTGGACCGACGAGGTCGTCCTGGCGATTCGGCGTGACCAGTGGCAACGGATGCCGTACCACCACGACGGCGACGAGTCCGCTCTCTCGAACCCCTAGTGTCGTTGCGTGCCGCTGCTACGTGACGTCAAGGACAAATTGGGTTCGCCCTACCTGGTGGACCACGCGGACAATCCGGTCGAATGGCGCACATGGGACGGCGACGCCCTCGCCGAGGCGAAGCGCCTGGACCGACCTATCTTCCTGAGCGTCGGCTACGCCGCGTGCCACTGGTGTCACGTGATGGCCCACGAATCCTTCGAGGATCCTTCCATCGCAAAGCAACTGAACGACTCCTTCATCTCGATCAAGGTCGACCGCGAGGAGCGCCCCGATGTCGACGCCCTCTACATGGCCGCCACCCAGTTGCTCAGCGGCCACGGCGGATGGCCCATGTCCGTCTTCCTGCTCCCCGACGGACGACCCTTCATGGCGGGTACGTACTACCCGCCCGTCGACCGGCACGGCCAGGCCGGATTTCCCCGATTGCTCGACGCCATGGCCGACGCGTGGTTGAACCAGCGCGAGGTGGTCGTGGCGCAGGCCACGCAGCTGCAGGGAGCCCTCGAACGCGAGATCGCGTTCGTCGATCACCTCGGCACGCACCCCGACACGCACCCGGACACGCTGGACCTTCGAGCGACGCGCCAGAAGCTCAGCGACGAGCTCGCGTCGCGAGTTGACGCATTCGGGGGGTTCGGTGACGCCCCGAAGTTCCCGCGCCCCAGTTACATCGACGCGCTGCTCGACGTCAACGATGACGTCGCGCGGCCCGCGGCGACGCGCACGCTCGACGCGATGTCGCGCCGCGGGCTCTACGACCACATTCAAGGCGGCTTCGCGCGCTACAGCGTCGACGCCGAGTGGCACGTGCCCCATTTCGAGAAGATGCTGAGCGATCAGGCTCTTCTCGCGAGGACGTACCTGCGCGCCGCAAAGGCCATCGATGGACACCCCGAGTGGCGCGACGTCGCACTCGACACGCTTCGTTCGGTGTTGAGCGACTTCAGGGTCGAACAGGGCTACGGCTGCGCCCTCGACGCCGACGCGAACGGCGTCGAGGGCTCCCACGTGACTTGGACGCCCGCCGAGGTCGCCCAGGCGCTTGAACCTTTCGGTCTCAACCGCGAACTCGAACGAGTCCTCTCCCGCTGGAGCATCACCTCGCCAGGCCTCTTCGAGGGCCGCTCCATCCCCCGCCTCGCTGAGGGAGAGCCCTTCACGACGCCACCGGACCTGCAAGACGCCCTGCACGCTCTTCGAGAGGCACGCGGCCAACGCCCCCAGCCCGCTCGCGATCAGAAGGTCATCCTCGAATGGAACGCCATGTTCGCCTCGGCACTGCTCATGTCGGGCGCGCCCGTCATGATCGCTGAGGCGCTCGTACTGCTGAAGTCGCTGGGCCAGTCGCACTTCGCTGACGGAGTTTGGTGGCGAACCGAGCACCACGGCGCCTACGCGACCTCGAGCGACGTGGCGTGGTACGTCGACGCACTGGTGGATGCCTTCGAGGCGACGGGCAGCGACGGGTGGCTGGAGCGCGCCCGCGAAGCCTCGGACTTTCTGCTCGCCCACTACTGGGACGGCGATCTGCCGAGCTCGCGAGCGCCGGACTCGGGGGCTGGCGTCTTCACCCAGTGCGACATGGTCAAAGACCTTCCCGCGAAGCCTAAGGAGATCTTCGACGGCGCGACGCCGTCAAGCCACGCCGTGGCCTGTCGCGCGTTGGCCCGCCTGGCCCTTTGCCTGGGAGACAACGACCTTCTCGCGGTATCCGAAAGGCTCGTCGACCTCGCAGCAGACCTGATCGCCACGCACCCGGGTGCCGTGCCCGATCTCGTGGCGGCGGCGGGATTCGTTCGAGAGGGCATCGAGATCGTGATTCCCGGAGATGCGAACGAACTCAGCGAGCACGTACGATCGTTACCTATGTCGCGCACTGTTCTGATCACCGGCAACGGCACCTCGGCGCTGCTCGCGGGTCGGCGTGCCGGGCTCGCCTACGTGTGCCGGTCCGGCGTCTGCCAGCTTCCCGTCGCCACGACGGCAGAACTCGACACGCAGCTTAGGGGGTCGCTCTAGTGGCACTCTTCGGTCGGGACCCCGCGGCGAGGGCCATCAAGCGGCTCGTCGATCGGATGCCCCAGCGCGAGAGTGTCGACCTCACACCCGGCACGACGGTCTTCGGGCTGGTTCTGGGATCCACCAACGAGACCACCACCGTGGTCGACCTGGCTTCCCAGACCATTGTGCGATGGCGCATCCCCTGGCCGGCGGATTTCGTCACCGATCTCGCGGTCTTCGACGTCGTCGAGGGCCAGCTGGCCCACGACATCGAGAGGAACGATCTCGCCCAGCCCGAGGCGGTGACCTTGTCCGATCTCCCACGAAGGCTGGGTACGTACCGCGGCCGCAGGGTTCGCAAGTGGCTCGAGCAGCTCGCGAGTCCCGCTGACGGTCCCCTTTTCGGGTTCCGTGGACCGAGCGCGCCGTACTGGGAGTTCCGCGGAGAACGACCGAGCGTCGCGCTCATCGCCGCGGACCGAGGTCCCCAGTTGCTCCGTCGCCACGACGACGGGTCCACGTGGGTGCGATTCGGTTGGTTCGGCGACGACGTGTGGCTGCTCTGCGAGGACGCCCACGCGATACGAACGATGGAGGCGACGAGGCGCTCCTCGCTCGCCGGCAAGGACCTCGCCACCTCGCTGGGCTTCCGTCCCACCTACGTGTTGACGACCTTGTCCCAGCCCATCGACGGGCATTGTTACAAGAGTTGCACGGGCCTGCTGCCCCGGGGCTGAACGAGCCCGTTTCGACTACTTGGGCAGTTTGCCGGAGGCTAGCGACTCGGCCATCGCCCAGCCGAAGACCACGAGGCGCTGGCCGTTCTCGGGATTGATGTCCTTGAAGAAGATCTCGACGCCCTCGGGGATTGCGCCCTTTGCGGCGCTGTAGTCGAGTCCACCGACCGGGCCGGGGTTCACGGTCATGACGAAGGTCTGGTCATCGATGGCCTTCTCGGAACCGAAGCGCTTCGCAAGCCGGCGTCCCCACGCGCGGTCCTCGCCAGTCGGCCGGTAACCGAGGCGCGGCACGACATCCTCGAGGCCCGCGAAGGCTCGAAAGCCATCGGGCGTCGTGAGCCGCGAACCCAGCAATACGTCCTCATCAGGAAAAGCGAGCAACGCACGGCGGAACTGGTCGTGCAGGATCGATTTCAACGTCTGGTCCGACTTGGCGTTACGGTCAACGAGCAGCAGGCCGACGAGCAGCGAGGGAGTCCCGCCGATGCGCTCGAGCGTGCAAAACGAGTAACCCCGCAGCTTGTTGCCCTCACGGACGTGCGTGACGAGTACCCATTCCTCACGCTGCTTGGACAGAAAGCCGATGTCGAAATTGGGCTCGCGGTCAACGCAGAGATCGGCCATTTCGGCCAGCTCTGCGTCGCTGAGGGCGGTGGTGTCCTTCGTGGTGACGGTCATTGCCATAGACATCCATTCTACGGGACTTCCGCACCCCTCAACGACGGTCAGGCCTTAATGACGTTTCTGCCGAATTCCGAACGCAAATCGGCCACGACTCCGGCGATATTCACGTTGAATTCCGGTGCCAGCTTGAAAACCTTGCCATCCTCGCCGGTCTCGACGATCACCGGCGACTTGCCCGGGTAGCGGGAGATGATCTCGCGAAGCGCCGCGATCGAGCTCGACGTCAGGTCCTCCGGGCGAAGCGTGAGCCGCAATTCGTCGACGCCCTGGTCCACTTTCAGTAGTTCCACCTCGAGCGCGCTGAACCGCAACTCGTCATCGCGGCTGTCCACGCGGAGCTTCATGAGGACGATGTTGTCCTTCGCGAGAAAGCCGCTGCACTTCTCGAAGTTGCGGGCGGAGAAGTTGATCTCGATCGCACCGCCCAGGTCCTCGAGGACCGTCCTCGCGTACTGCTGGCCGGCCTTGGTCGTGCGGATCTGGACCTCGGCGAGGATGCCCCCAACGGTGACCGCGCGGCCCGTTTTCGCGAGCTCGTCGCCGCGCTCGCGGATCGAAACCAGCGTGCCGTCCGTCTTCGCCGCGAGCGTGCTCTCCACCTCGTAGAGCGGATGGTCAGAGATGTAGGTGCCGAGCATCTCGCGCTCGAAGTCCAGTTTGACGGACTTGTCGAACTCGATGTCCGAGAGCGGGATTTCGGTGCCCTCCCAGTCGTTGTCGTCCTCACCCGCTCCCATCGCGGCGAACAGGGTCGTGATGCCGAGCGAGAGGTCCTTGCGGCGGCTGAGCGTGACGTCGATGATCTCGTCGACCTTCAACAGGAATCCGAGCCGTGGCACGCCGAGTGAATCGAAGGCTCCGGCCTTGATGAGCGATTCCATCGACCGGCGATTCAGCACCGCTGGGTCGACGCGGCGAACGAAGTCATAGACCGAAGCGAAGGCGCCGTTCGCCTCGCGCTCGCTCACGATCTTCTCGACGAGCGCCTCGCCGACGTTGCGCACCGCCGCCATCCCGAAGAGGATGGTGTTCTCCTGGCTGAGGCTCGGCGCGTACTCGCCGAACGATTCGTTCACGTCCGGCACCCCGACGGTGATCCCCATCTGACGGGCCTCGTTGAGATAGATCGATGCCTTGTCCTTGTCGTCGCGAAACGACGTCAAGAGCGCCGACATGTACTCAACCGGGTAGTTGGCCTTCAGCCACGCGTTCTGGTAGGCGATCAGCGCGTAGCCGTAGGCGTGGCTCTTGTTGAAGGCGTAGTCCGCGAACGGCTCGATCTTGTTGAAGATCGCCTCGCCGAGTTCGCGCCCGTACCCTTCGCGCTCGGATCCATCGACGAACTTCGCGCGCTGGGCCTGGATCATCTCTCGGATCTTCTTCGAGCACGCCTTGCGCAGGTCGTCGGCCTCGGTCATGGAGAAGCCGGCGATCTTCGTGGCGACGCGCATGATGTCTTCCTGGTAGATCATCAACCCGTACGTCTCGCCCAGGATCGTCTCGAGGTCGTCGTGGTCGTAGCTGACGATCTGGCGATGATTCTTCCGGTCGGCGTAATCGTTGTGGACGTTCTCGCTCAGCGGCCCAGGGCGGTAGAGCGCGACCAAGGCCGCGATGTCGTCGAAACTCGTCGGGGCGAGCCGGCGCATGAGCTGGCGCATCTTGTCGCCTTCGAGCTGGAAGATGCCGATGGAGTTGCCGAGCTTCAACATGTCGAAGACCTTGGCGTCGTCGAGGGGCACGTGGTCGATGTCGACCGGTTCGTCGTGGCGGCGTCTGATGTGCTCGAGAGCTCGCTCGATGATCGCGAGGTTGCGCAGCCCGAGGAAGTCCATCTTCAACAAGCCGAGCTTCTCGATCGCGGTCGCCTCGTACTGGGTGACGATCGGCGCGTCGTCGATCGAACCGTTGGGCCCGGACTTTCGCTGCACCGGCACGTACTCGAGCACCGGCTCCTTCGTGATCACGACCGCGGCAGCGTGGATTCCGTCCTGGCGGCGCTTGTCGACGAAGCCCTTCGCCACGTCGACGGCGTGCTTCACCTCGGGGTCGGCGTCGTACAGGGTGCGTAGCTCCGCGGCCTCGGCGTAGCGCGCCTCGTAGCCCGGCATGGGCGTGAAGCACGCCTCGAGCGGGAGGTCCTGGCCCATGACCAGCGGCGGCATGGCCTTTGCTATCTTGTCGCCCAGTTGCGGCGGATACCCGAGCACTCGCGCGGCGTCGCGCACCGCGGCGCGCGCCTTGATCGTCGAGAACGTGACGATCTGGGCGACGTGGTCCGAGCCGTAACGCTCGGCGGCGTAGCGGATCATGTCGCCGCGGTACCGCTCGTCGAAGTCCATGTCGATGTCGGGCATCTGCTTTCGCCCCGGGTTGAGGAAGCGCTCGAAGATCAACCCGTAATGGATGGGGTCGAGATCGACGATCTTGAGGCAGTAGGCAACGCAGCACCCCGCCGCCGATCCGCGGCCCGGACCGACTCGGATGCCTTTCTCGCGTGCGTGCCGGATGAGGTCCCACACGACGAGGAAGTAGTCCGAGAACCCCATGTCCGCGACGACCTTCAACTCGTACTCGAGGCGCTCGCGCACCTCGTCGTTCAATGCGTCGCCATAGCGCTCCCGGGCGCCTTGGAGGCTGAGCTCGCGAAGGAGCCGGTTCGCGCCTTCCTTGTGGGTCGCCGCCCGGTACTCCTCGGGAATCGGGAACTCCGGCAGCGCGTCGTTGTCGAACTCGATGGTGACGTTGGCGCGCTCGGCGATCGCCAGTGTGTTGTCGCAGGCGTCGGGCAGATCGCGAAAGAGGTAGCGCATCTCGGCGGCGGACTTCAGATAGTGCTGGTCGCTCTGGAAACGGAAACGGTTGGGATCCGCGACGAGCGAGCCCGTGCCGATGCACAACAGCGCGTCGTGCATCTCCGCGTCGCTGTGGCGCACGTAGTGCAGGTCGTTCGTCGCCAGCAGCGGCGCGCGCAGGTCCTTCGCTATCTCGAGCAGGTGGGGGTTCGTGCGGATCTGCTCGGGAATCCCGTGGTCCTGCATCTCGATGAAGAAGTTTTCCCGACCGAAGATGGTCTGCAGTCGACCCGCGAGCTCGAGCGCCTTGGCGTAGTTGTCCTGCAAGAGCGCCTGGAGCACCACGCCGCCGAGGCAGCCTGACGTCGCGATCAGTCCGCCGGAGTAGTTCTCGAGCAGTTCCCAGTCCAAGCGGGGCTTGTAGTAGTAGCCCTCGAGAAACGCCTTGGAGGAGAGTTCGCGTAGGTTCCGGTAACCCTCGTTGCTCTCGGCGAGCAGCGTCAGGTGGTGGTACAGCTTCTGGCCACCCTCCGTGTCGCCTCCCGTGTCGTCCATTTTCCCTCGACGGGGAGGACGGTCGAAACGCGAGTTCGCGGCCATGTACGCCTCGAGCCCGATGATCGGCGTGATCGAGTGCTTGCGGCACGCATCGTAGAAGTCGATGACGCCGTAGAGATTGCCGTGGTCGGTGATGCCGATGGCCGTCTGGCCGTCTGCCTTCGCGGCGAGCACCATCTCCTCGACGCGCGCAGCGCCGTCCAGCATCGAGTACTCGGTGTGGTTATGAAGGTGGACGAAGCTCTCAGCCATCAGCTGATCTCTTCCTTTCGACGGCTCGGGCGCGAATTACAAACGTGGCATTTGAAGGTTAGTACCAGTGTGTCACGACCCGTGGCGGCGTGCTCAGAGGTAGGTGCCGGCGCGGGGTTCGCCGCGGCCGGGATTGAGCGACCGGTCGCGCATCTTCTCCAGTTGGGCCGCAGCCGCGGCCTGCTGGGCGAAGAGAGACGCCTGTATCCCGTGAAACAGGCCCTCGAGCCATCCCACCAGTTGGGCCTGGGCGATGCGCAGTTCGGATTCGCTCGGGAGGTCGGCGCTGAATGGCGGGGCCATCCTGGCCAGTTCGCCGCCGAGATCCGGCGAGAGCGCTCCCGACAACTCAGTGATCGAAATCTCGTAGATCTCCCGTAGCCGCGCTCGGCCGCCCTCGTCCAAAGGGGCGCTCCTCGCCTCGTCCAGGAGTGACTTCACCATCGAGCCGATGCGCATCACTTTGGCGGGCTGGCTGATGAAGTCAGAATCCGGCTCCTCGGGAGCGTTCGCCTCCTCCTCGCCGGGAGCGAGGACTTGGTCGGGATCCACTTTTACGTTGTCGTTTTGCTCTTCTTCCACCTACGCAGTGTGCCAGAAAGTGGAGGGGGTCGTGTCACGTCCGCAAAGTGGCGCCCCTAGATAGACTGCTCCCCATGAGGGTTTCAACACGAGGAGACTACGCCAGTAGGGCGTTACTCAGTCTGGCCCTCCGAGAAGACCAGGCGACACCCACCTCGGTGCGCGACCTCGCCGAGCGCACCGGACTCCCCCAGCCCTATCTGGAACAGATCCTGCTCAGCCTCAAGGGGGTCGGTCTCGTGCGTTCCAAGCGCGGCGTGGGTGGCGGCTACGTGCTCGCCCGAAGCGCCGAATCGATAACGCTCGCCGAGATCGTCGCCGCCGTCGATGGCCCGATCGTCGCTGGTGACTTCGGCGAGCCCCACCGTGACGGCGCCTGCGACCACGAGGGCCAGTGCGTCCTTCTTGGCGTGTGGGCCGATGTGGGTAATCACATGCGAGAGCACCTGTCGAGTTTCACCCTCGCGGACATGGTCATCCAGGCCCGCGGAGGCCAACCCGTCAAGCGAACCCACAGTTCTTAGCCAATTCTCAACTTCCCTTGCATGTAATGGCTTGAACTGGCTTTTACGACGTGGTAAATTAGTAAGGCGTCCATAGGAGAAATACCAAGCCGGGGCGCATCCACCTTGTAGCTACGACTAAGGAGATGCTGTGAGCACCACCCCCCGCCGTTCAGCAGTGAACACCAACGACATGCTGGGTTTGCTCATGCGCGACCTTGATCGCTATCCCATGCCCAATTACGACGAGCAAGTCGAGCTCGCCAAGCGCGTCACGGCCGGTGACGAAGAGGCCAAGAAGCAGATGGTCGCCGCCAACCTTCGGCTCGTGCTGCACTGGGCTCGCCGCTACCAGGACCGAGGCGTCGAAATGGTCGACCTCGTCCAGGAGGGCACGTTCGGCCTTCTTCGCGCCGTCGAGAAGTTCGACTGGGAGCGTGGCTTCAAGTTCTCGACCTACGCCACCTGGTGGATCCGTCAGGCGCTCCAGCGTGCCGTCCAGCAGCACGGCCGGACGATCCGCATCCCTCTTGAGGTCGGCGAGCAGTTGCAGCGCCTCGAGGCCACGGCTGCCGAGTTGACCTCAATCTTCGGGCGCAAACCTACTGATGACGAGCTCACCGAAGCGACCGGGATGTCAAAGGCGGTCCGCCAGGGCCTTCGCGGACTCGCGGGCGTGACCGCCAGCCTCGACCAGCCCGCTTCGTCGGATTCAGCGACCACCCTCGGGGACCTTGTCGCCCCGAGCCAGCTGGACTGGGTTGGGGAAATCGAGCAGGGAATGATGGACGAGCAGCTGCACGGCGCGCTCGCCAAGTTGACCGAACTCCAGCGCGAGGTGCTGAGCCTTCGCTTCGGACTGAACGGCGCCACTCCCCTTTCGCTGCAGGCGACCGCGACGAAGATGGACATTGGCGTTCGCCGTGTTCGCCGGGCCGAAGAAGAGGCGCTCGAGATGCTACGCGGTGACGCTGCGGTACTCGCGACGCGAGAGAACGCCTAGAGTTCAATCGAGTCCGGCACCAGGGGACGCAGGTCCTCGGGTAGTGGGACGGTGGTCGTGAGCCACTCGTCGGTACGCGGATGCGCGAAGGCGAGGGTCGTCGAGTGCAGGAAGAAACGGTCTTCGGGTAGGCGCCGCTCGCGGCGATGCCCGTAGCGCGGATCGTTCACCACGGGATGTCCAATCGTGGCCATATGCACGCGGATCTGGTGGGTCCGCCCGGTATCGAGTTGCAGGCGAAGCAGGGTCATGGCGTGCGGCTTGTCGATACGCCCCAGGACCTCGTAGCCGGTGCGCGCCGGCCTCCCGTCAGCCCGCACCGCCATCATGGTGGGTGTGCGCGTCGAACGCCCGATCGGCGCGTCGACGACACCCCGCTCTTCGGCGACGTGACCCTCGACCATGCCCAGGTAGGTGCGTTCCATGAGGCGCTCGGCCAGTTGGGTGCTCAGATTCAAGAAGCCCTCGGGGGTCTTGGCCACGACGAGCAGTCCGGAGGTGCCCTTGTCGAGTCGGTGGACGATTCCCGGACGCAACGGATCGCAGAGTCCTTCGGCGCTGAGCTCGCGCATCTGGGGATAGAGCGCCAGCAGCCCGGCGACCAGCGTGCCGGTCCGCTGACCGGCTCCAGGATGCACCACCTGACCCGGCATCTTGTTCACAACGGCGAAGTCCAGGTCGTCCAGCACCACGTCGACCTCGACCGAGGAGTCGGCCTCGACGACGCCGCTCTCGGGCGGCGGAATCACCGCCACCAGGCGCTGACCCTCTGCCACCGACACCGACGACTTGAGCACCACCCGGTCGTTGAGCGTGACCGCCCCGCTGTCGATGATGGCACTCGTCTCGGAGCGCGAGAGTCCCGTGAGCATCGACAGCACGCGATCGATGCGGATATCGGCGAGCGAGGAGGGAACGATCAGGTCCAGGACCTCGCCGTCGAAGGCGTCGATGGTGGTGTCGTCGCTCATCGCGACAGCAGCCGATCCCCGCGGAGTGCGGCCACCATCAGGACAACGAAGCCCGCGGTGATCGCGACATCGGCGAGATTGAACACCGGAAACGATCCGAGCGCGATGAAGTCGGTGACCTGATGGGGACTGGCTGACAGCCGGTCAATCACGTTCGCGAGCCCCCCACCAATCAGGAGCCCGAACCCGATGGCCGGCGCGCCGTTCTGGGCGCGGAGCCCCACGAGTACGACGGCGACGGCGATCACCACGGTCAGCACTGTCGTCACAAGAGGTCCAGACTGGTTGATGGAAAAGGAGATGCCCGAGTTGTACTGCAGGCGCAGCCACACGGCGCCGCCAATGTGGACGCCGTGCGTGGCGAGGGCGCTTCGAGCCCAGGCCTTCGATACTGCATCTAGGGCGGTGACCACGAGCGCCACCACCACGACGGTGGTACTTACGTTGAGGGCTAGACGCTTGCGCGGCACGACACACACGTGAAGACCGGCAACTGCGCCAGGAGACGGGGCCTCGAGATCGCCTCGTAGCACTCGTCGCAGCGCCCGTAGCTGCCGTCATCGATGCGCGCGAGGGCTACCTCGATCTCGTCGACCTTCAGGCGCAGTGCCGAGGCGAAGTCCTTCAACTGGTCACGCTGGATGTCCGAAGCGACACTGCTGCCGTCCTCGTCGTCGTACTCGAGCCGTTCGCGGTCCACGAGCATCTCGTTCGCCTCGAACTCGCTGATGGCGATCTGGGCGTTGGTCGCCTCACGGGTCTCAATCAGCAATCCTCGGAGCTCTTCGAGGAACGCGAGGTCGTTGCCGTAGGGCTTGGAGTGCATCTTGCGCTCGAGTGCCTCGAGCCGCTTGCGCTCTTCGGCATCGCGGCGCTCTTGGCGCTTCAGCTCTTCCATGTTGCGGCGTTCGATCTCGCGCTGCTTGCGCTGCTTCTCCGCTTCAACGGCCTTGCGCTTGGCTTCAATCTCACGCTGCTTCTTCGCTTCAGCGGCGGCCTTCTCGCGGGCCTTGCGCTGTACCTCGCGCTCCTTCGCGGCGGCCTTGGCCTTGGCCTCGCGCTCCTTCAGGGCCTTCGCGGCGGCGGTGGACTTGGCTTTGTCGGCGGCGGCCTTCGCCTTCGCGGCGGCCTTGGCCTTGGCCTCGCGCTCCTTCAGGGCCTTGGCGGCGGCGGCGTCCTTCGCCTTTGCTGCGGCGGCCTTCCTAGCGGCGGCGGCCTTCTGGTCCGCGCTCAGGAGAATGGTCTTCTTGACGGCTTTCTTCACTGCTGGCTTCTTCACGGGGGCCTTGGTTGCGGCGGTCTTCTTCACGGTCTTCTTCACGACAACTTTCTTGGCCGGAGCCTTCTTCACGGCGGCCTTGGGGGCTGCTGACTTCGGTGGGGTGGCCTTCTTCACGGCCTTCGGTGCGACCTTCTTGGCCGGAGCCTTCTTCGCGGGGGCCTTGACGGCGTTCTTGGCGCTGGACGGCATGGTTAACTCCTCGAGTTGCGATGAACTAGTGCGCGCCGACCCTAGCAGCAAGCACGAGGCTTAGCGACGATCGTCGCGCGATTGCTCGAAGTTGAGCACTTGACCGATCGTGGGCTGCTGGGGCGCGGGAGCGGGCGGCGGCGACACCGGTCGCGCCGGAGCGGGAGCGGGCGCGGGCGCGGGAGCGGGCACCCTCGGGGCGGGGCTGGGTGTGGACATCGCCGGACGAGCACCTCCCACGTGCAGGGAACTCTCGATCCATCGGGAGAACTCCGCGAGCGCCCCGGCGAGCCGGGTGCGCTCGGTCTCCAACTGGCGTGCGAGGGTGTCGACGTCCTCACTCAAGCGCTGCTTCAAGCCGTTCAGGCGGTTGACCTCGTCCTCGGCGCGGCTGCGAGCCTCCGCTACGATCTCACGTGCTCGCTCTTGGGCGGCCGTCGTGAGCTCGCGGGCCTTCGTCTCGGCTTCCTGCTGGGCCTGCTCGATGAACTGCTGGGCCATGACAATCATTGCGGTGACCTGCTCGGCTCCGGAGCCCGATGCCACGACGCGCGGTGCCGGGGCGGGCGCGGGGACTGGAGCCTGCACGGGTGTCGGGCCGGTCGCGGAGAAGTCCGCGCCGTTCTGCAACTGGGTGATCCGCTCGCTCGCCTGGCGCAGTTGCTGGCGCATCTGGTGCAACTGGTCCTTCAACTGGCGGGTTTCGGCCGACACCCGTTCGAGGAACTCATCGACCTCGTCGACGTTGTAGCCCTTGAGGCCGACTTTGAAGGCCACCGTGTCGATGGCGTCGAGAGCTGAGAGGGCGTTATCCGAACTATCCATGGTGCCACCCTACCGCCCCACTCAGGCTCGCAAGTGACTTCATCATTTAGATAACCGTGTTTATGACCTCGAGAACGATGACCGCGATCAACACGGAAAAGTCGATGCCGACGCCGCCGATCTTCGGCCGGGGCATGATCTGGCGGATAGGCCGAAGGACCGGCTCGGTCAACCGTGCGAGCACCCGCTTGGTGCCGGCCAAGGCGCCGTTCCGGTTCGTCGTCGGAAACCAGCTGAGCAGGGCCGAGATGATGAGGACCCAGATGTAGAGGCTAATAATCTCGTGCAGCAAGGCCATTAAAGCCCAGTCGACTGGTAGTTCGATGCCCGCAGCCGCTCGCGCACGTCAGGGCTCAGGTGCGTGCCCTGGGGGCTTACGAGGTACACCGCGCCCTTCTCGAGGATCTCCATCTTGGCGTTGAGTGCGTACGCGGTGCCCGACGCGAAGTCCACCAGGCGTCGTCCGAGGCCCGGGTCGACCTGGTTCACGATCATCACGACCGCGCGGTTGCTGCGCAGCAGATCCGTGATCCGCCGCGACTCGTTGTAGTTGGTGGGCGTGAAGATCGCCACGTCACGGTCCTGAGAGAGCGGAGTGATGCCGCGCAGGCCATTGCTCGGCACTGGTCGGATCCGGGGCGACTGGCTCTGGGACTCGAGCACCGAGACCGACGAGGCACGACTGGGCGCCAGGCCCGAGGGGCCGCGGACGTTCGTAGGTCCGCTCGACACCGTCGGGAAGGGCCGCTGCGCGCCGGGGACGGGCCGCGTCCACTCCGGTTCCTCTTCGACGGCTGGCTGGTCGGAGAAGGGTCGTGCGGGACCCGCCGAGCCGTACTCGCCGTACTCGTCTTCAATGAGGCCCAGGAAACCCAGGGCCTTGCGCATCTTTTCTTTCATCTACGTCTCCTTGCGGCAGCACCGCCTCGTACCATGTTAGGTCAGGGACGTTGCCGCCATCCGAGGGCCGAACAGGGCCCGCCCTATGCGGACTTCGCTGGATCCCAGTTCGCAGGCCATCTCCAGGTCGTCGCTCATGCCCATGGAGCGCTCTTTCAGCCCCAATTCGTCGGCGAGGGCGCCCGTGGCTGAAAATGCCCTGCGCGCGCCCTTCGGGTCCACTGGGGCGACGGTCATGAGTCCTTGCACGTCGAGGCCGAGTTCACGGGCTCGTGACACGAGCGCGGGCACCTCAGCCGGATCGGCTCCGTTTCGACCCAGCGCTCCGGTGAAGTCCACCTGCACGTAGAGCGCCATGCCCGCCGAGCAGGTGGCGATCTTCTCGAGTTCCTTCATGCGCGACACGCCGCAGAGGAGATCGGCGACTCGAGTGATGCGCGCGATCTTGTTGGTCTGCAGTGCGCCCAGGTAATGCCAGCGCACGTCGACGTCGGTGGTCTCGTCGTGTTTCAACTCGAGCTCGTCCACGTAGTTCTCCCCCACCGCACGAAGTCCCGCGCCGTAGGCCGCACGAACGGCCGAAGCCGGGAAGGTCTTCGTGACCGCGACGACGCGGATCTCCGCGGGGTCGCGACCCGTCGAGGCTATGCGGGCCCGCACGCCGGCCAGGTTGGTCGTTACGCGCTGGACGAAGTCGTGGTCAGCGGAGGAAGCTGGGAAGGTCGTCATCGCCACCGACGTCAAAGAAGTCGTCGTTGGTCGTGCTCGTGAAGATGTCGCTGCGCGGTCCCTCGGTCATCACCGGCTCAGCCTGGGTCTGGGACACGGTCTTGGGGGCGGCCGTGTGGTCGAAGCCCGCCGCGATCACGGTGACGCGCACCGCCTCGCCAATGGAATCGTCGATGACGCTGCCGAAGATGATGTTCGCGTCAGGGTGCGCCACCGAGTGGATGATGTTCGCCGCGTCGGTGACTTCGCTCAGCGTCACGTTCGGCCCGCCGACGATGTTCATCAGGATGCCGCGCGCCCCGTCGATCGACGCCTCGAGCAGAGGCGACGTGATCGCGGCGCGCGCCGCGTTGACCGCGCGCCCCTCGCCGGTCGAAGTGCCCACGCCCATGATGGCCGTACCGGCGTTTCGCATGATGGTGTTCACGTCCGCGAAGTCGGTGTTGATCAGCCCGGGGACGGTGATGAGGTCGGTGACGCCGCGCACGGCCGAGAGCAGGACGTCGTCAGCGATCTTGAAGGCGTCGAGCATGGACGTGTCCGCCGCGGTCACCGACAGCAAACGGTCGTTGGGAATGACGATAAGGGTGTCGACCTTCTCGCGCAGGGCCTGGATACCCTTTTCCGCCTGGGTGGCGCGGCGCTTGCCCTCGAAGGAGAACGGACGGGTGACCACTCCGATGGTGAGCACGCCAAGGGCCCGGGCGATCTCGGCGACGACCGGGGCCGCGCCGGTGCCGGTGCCGCCACCCTCGCCAGCGGTGATAAAGACCATGTCGGTGTCCTTCAGAGCCTCCTCGATCTCCGCGCGGTGGTCTTCAGCAGCCTGACGGCCGATCTCGGGGTCGCTTCCGGCGCCCAGCCCGCGAGTCAACTGGCGACCGATATCCAACTTCAAGTCGGCTTCGCTGAGCAGCAACGCCTGGGCGTCGGTATTGGCCGCGATGAACTCGATATTGCGAAGACCGGACGTGATCATGCGGTTCACTGCATTCACACCGCCGCCACCTACGCCGATGACCTTGATGACAGCGTGGTAGTTGCTCTGGTTGAGACTCATGAACTCCCCTTGGGTTAACTCTTCTTGTGCAAACCCTCTTCGAGGGTCACTTCTTTCGCGAACAAATGTCACCGAAGGCTAGTCAGCCCTTTGAAAATGGTCAAATGCCATGCTCACGATGGGGCCGGGCCGGTGACCGCCAACTCGTCGGGAACGCTGACGTCGACTACATCACCCGGCTTCAGGGTCGTGTGGGCGATCACCGAGGCGATGGCCACGAATTTGGCGTGCAGCTCGGTGGCCGGACCGAGCACGAAAGTCACCGGCGACGTCATCTTGAGCGTCACGATACCCGCCGCGCCGACCGAAATCTGGGACACCTGGGCCGAGAACGCCTTCGGGAGCTGGCTCGCGACCCACGCCGCCGAACGCCCGGCTCGCGCGAAGGGCCACGTCGCGCTCTTCGGATCCAGATAGACCAGGGTCGGGTAGTTCGCGTTCAACGGGGCCGGGCCGAGGTCGCGTCCCGTCTGGTTGACGAATTGGAGATGGTGCTTGGACCCGTAGGCAACGGCGACCGGCGACGTCTCGTGCACGGTCACGACGATCGAGTTCGGCCAGTGTTTCACCACGCTGACGCTGCTGATCCACGTGAACGACGAGAGGCTCCTCTCAAGCGAGGTCGACGAGACCGCCACCATGGACGGGTGCTCGTCGAGCCCCGACGCGACGAGGATCTCGCTCGAGGTCTCGTGGTGGACCCCGATTAGGACCACGTGCTGGACGCGAAACACCGACTGATGCAGCAGCCACTGGCCGCCGAGGGCGACCGCGGTCACCAACAGCCCGGTGCCGACCAGCACCTTCGTGAGCCGGTGAGACTTCCCGCGTGGTGCCGAGCCGGATGCGACCTCCGGGGCGGGTCGGGGGTGATCGCGGCGGCGCGCGGCCACTACGGCCGTTCGTTCGCGGGTGCGCGACGCGTGCTGCTTTGCACGCCGGCGGCTCATGGCTGGCCCTCGAAGCCAACGAAACGGTGCTCGGTGACGAGCAGGATCCCGGTGGCGCCGAGGACCCGATCTCGCACGGTGACGAGAAGCTCGTACACGTCATTGGCGCTGCCGCCCTCGTCGGCGATGATGAAGTTCGCGTGCTTGTCGCTCACCATCGCGCTGCCCACGCGCAGGCCCTTGCAGCCCGCCTCCTCGATGAGCCGCCCGGCGTGGTCACCCTCGGGGTTGCGAAAGACGCTGCCGGCATTGGCCCCTCCGGGCTGATGCGCGCGGCGCCACCGGACGATCTCCTTGATCTGGGCCTGGGCGCCTGCGGCGTCACCGTAGCCAAGACCGAGTTGGACGCGAGTGACCAGCTCACCGACGCGAATCGCGCTCGTGCGGTAGGCGAAGTGCAGCTCCTCGGCAGACCACTCGCGAGGTCCGGTCAAGGAGAAGGTCCGCACCGAGGTCACCGACGCGGCCATGTCCGAACCGTGGCCTCCCGCGTTCATCGCCACGGCGCCCCCGAAGGTGCCCGGCACGCCGACGGCCCACTCGAAGCCCACGATCCCCTCGCTCGCGAGGCGCCGTGCGGCGACGGGCAGGTCGAGACCGGCACCCGCCTCGACGGAGACTGCGCCGTCGTTCCTGGACCACTGAAGGTGGGCGAACTCACCGGTGAGGTGGATAACGATGACCTCGTGTTCGCCGTCGGCGACCAGGAGGTTCGATCCGTTGCCGAGCGCGACGACCGGGAGTCCGCTGTCGAAGATGAGTGGACCGAGCACGTCAAGGTCGCGCTCGCTCGAGAGCGTGACCAGTGCGCGCGCGGTGCCCCCTACCCGATACGTCGTGCGCGCACCGAAGGCGGCGTGTTCTTCGACCCGGTCTGCGCCCTTTCCGATCAGTTCCGCGAGGGTCATCGGTCCACTCCGCCGGGTAGCGCACGAGCCGCGTCGGCGATGTCGCCCGCGCCGAGAAAGAGCACCACGTCGCACCGGTCGTGCAAGCTCGCGAGTGCATCCACGACGCCGTCGAAGCCCTGCGCGTAGACAGCCAATGACGCCCCCGAGTGGCGTTGGATCCCGGCCAGCAGGATCTCGCCGGTCACTCCGGTCGGATTCGGCTCGCCGGCACCGTAGATATCGGTCACGACCACGTAGGACGCGCCTTCGAAGGCGCTTTCGAACCCGGAAGCGAGATTGACCGTGCGCGTCACGCGGTGGGGCTGGAAGACCACGGCGATGCGTTCGTAACCGGCGGCACTCGTCGCGCGGATGGTTGCCGCGATCTCCCCCGGCAGGTGGGCGTAGTCCTCGTAGACATCGACGCCGCGCCACGACCCGAGGTACTGGAATCGCCGCGGCGCGCCGACGAAGTTCGCCAGTCCCCGTTCGATCGAAGTGCTTCGCACGTCAAGTGCCGCCGCCAAGGTCGCCACCACCGCCGCGTTCGCGACGTTGTGCAGCCCGGTCACGCGCAGTTCGACGGGTATCTCGCGGCCGGGCCCGCGCAGCACGAACGACGCGTTGCGTCGAGATAGTTGGACGTCGCTGACTCTCCACGTTGATGCCTCCGAGGTTCCGACGTCGACGACCACACGCTTTGCCAAGTCGCTCACGCGTCGCGCACCTTCGTCGTCGCGCCAGATGACCACCGGTCCCGAAGTGCGTTTGATCAGCTCCGCGAAGGCCACCTCCAGGTTCTCGAGGCTCCCATAGTGGTCGAGGTGGTCCGCCTCGACGTTGAGCACACCCAGCGCGTACGGATGCAGCAACGAGAACGTCCCGAAACTCTCGTCGACTTCGAGCAGCAAGTCATCCGCGCCGAAGTGACCGTTGGCACCGACACCGGTGACCGAGGCGCCGAGCAGACGCGAGTCATCGCGCCCCTCGCAGAGCATCACGTGCACCAGCATCGATGTAGCGGTCGTCTTGCCGTGCGTTCCCGTGAGGCCGATGACCCGTTGCGCTCCCGCGAGCGCCGCGAGCGCTTCGCCGCGACGAAGCAGGAGTGCGCCGCGCCGCCGCGCCGCGACCAACTCGACGTTGTCGGCCCGGACCGCGGGAGACCATAGGACGACCCGCGCGTCGGAACCATTGGAGGCGTCGTGGCCGGTGTGCACGAGCACACCCGCCGCCCGCAACTCGTCGAGGGTCGCCGACTCGTGGACGTCGCTGCCGCTGACGATGCAACCCTTCTCGGCGAGAAGTCTGGCCAGGCCGCTCATGCCGGCTCCGCCCACACCGATGACGTGGACTCGCTCGCCGGGCTCGAAGTTCACGACCACCCGCCCACCTCGCACACGACGCGGGCGATCTCGCTCGACGCGTCACGGTGTCCGAGCGATCGCGCCGCTTCGCTCATCGAGGCGAGCGTGTCGGGCTCCATCACGTCATCGAGTATCCGCGCGAGGGTCGCAGCGTCGCACTGGCCGTCGGGCACGAGGCGCGCTCCCCCGGCGTCGGCGACCACCCTGGCGTTCTTCGTCTGATGGTCCCCGGGCGCGCCGGGCAACGGCACCAGCACCGAGCAGATGCCCAGCGCCGTCAACTCCGCCACCGTCGTCGCCCCGGCGCGACAAACCGCCGCGTCACAGACCGACCACAGTTCGATCATGTCCCCGAAGGCCACCACGCGGTAGTCGAGTCCCGAGAGTTCAGGTGCGTCGTTCGTGATCTCATCGAAGTCCCGACGTCCGGTCACATGGATCAAGGTACGGTCGCTTCGACTCGCCCACAACCTCGCTAGGTCGCTCACTGCACGGTTCACACTCTTTGCCCCGAGCGAACCAGTCATGACCACGACGACCTGACGCCCCGGTTCAATTGGTGGCGTACACGCCGCACGGGCCCTCTCGCGCGACGATGGCGACCGGTCGACTGCCACCACCGCATCGCGCAGGGGCGCGCCAGTGAACACCGTGCGCGCTTCGTTCGAGGGGAACGAAGTGCAGCGCACGGAGGCGAAACGGCCGAGCAACCGGTGCGCCGCGCCCGGCGTCGCGTCGAGCTCGACGAGTACGAGGGGCCGTCGCCACAGAACCGCCGCGAGCGCGACCGCGAAGGAGGCATAGCCACCCACGGACACCGCGACCGAGGGACGCCACCTCCCGACCTTGACGAAGGCAACGGCGGCCGCTCCAACGAGCCCGGCAATGGCCCCGAAATTGTCGAGCAGGGCCTTCGGAGCGAAGGAGCGGCGGATCCCCCGGCCCGGAAGAAGCGTCAGGTCGATCGCCAGTGCGCCCAGCAGGGTTTCCTCCTGGCCTCGTCGACTTCCCACGAAGTGCAGTTTCGTCGACGCGACGCCGCGTTGCTCCAGCTGCTCAGCGATCGCCTGCATCGGAAAGATGTGCCCTCCCGTGCCACCGCCGGTGATGACGATCGGACCTCTCACTAGCGGCCCTGACGTTGACCATGCGGTCGCTGCGGCGCGGTTCTCGGCCGGGTCAGCGTGCGGTTCTCGAAGGACTGGCGGAAGTTGGTCACGTCGTACTCTCGAATCTCCACGTCGCCCGTCCGGCTCTTGTCGTGGGCGATGTTGTACAGCAGACCCACCGCCGCCAACTCGGTGATCAATGCGGTTCCTCCGTAGGAGAAGAACGGGAGCGGGATTCCCGTCACCGCCCATCCCCCGACCACCGAGGCGATGTTGATGACGGCCTCGAACATTATCCAGGTGGTTATACCCACGACGATGAGGCGGTAGACCTCGTTGGTGCAGTGCTGGGCGATACGAGTGGCGACGAAGAGGAACCACACGAAGAGTCCGATCACCACGAGGGTGCCGAGAAGACCCAACTCCTCGCCGATGATGGTGAAAATGAAGTCGGTGTGCGGGTTGGGCAGCAGCCCCCACTTCGAGCGGCTGTTGCCGAGACCCAGACCCGTCAGCCCACCCGCGCCCAGGGCGATCTTCGACTCAAGCAGTTGGTAGCCGCTCGTGAGCAGATCCCGGCTCGGGTGCAGGAACGAGAAGAATCTCGCCGCCGAGTACGGCTTCAGTTTCATGTAGACGAGAAACGCCACGACACCGAGTCCCGCGATGCGCACGAGCAACTTGCGCGAGAGCCCCGCGATGGCGAGCATGACGAACGCGATGGCGAGCACCACCGAGGTCGTGCCGATGTCGGGCTCGACGACGATGAGCATCGACCCGAGCCAGACCGGCGACGTCCAGATCACCAACTGCTTCCAGTTGCCGAGTTCGTCGTGGTGGTGCTGGACCAGCCAGGCCACGAGGACCACCGTGACGAACTTGAAGATCTCGGACGGCTGTAGGTAGATCACGTGAAGATTCAGCCAGCGTTTGCCGCCGTTGGACGTGACGCCCACCAGCTTCACCGCCGCCAGAAGGCCCAGTCCAGCGATCGCCAGCAGCGGTGCTCTTCGCACAAGCTGATCGAGACGGATTCGGGCGACCACGTAAAGAGCGAAGATACCGAAACCGAGGTAGATGACGTCACGCAGGATGATGCTGAACGAGGAGGCGCCGTTCGCCGCGGACTGACCTTCGCTCGCGCTGGCGACGGCGATCGTGCCGAAGACCACGAGGAACGTCGTCACCACAAGCAGCATGCGCGCGTTGAAGTTACCTCGGGGCAGCGGCTGCAGGACACCGCGTGGTGTGCGTGGCGTCGACACTCAGACCACCTTGGCGATCTTCAGGAAGTCACCGTAGAAGATCCCCAGCCCGAGCATGGCGAGAAGGCCAGCGAGAATCCAGAAACGGATGATCACGGTGATTTCTGGCCAACCCCGCAGCTCGAAGTGGTGGTGGAACGGCGCCATGCGAAACACTCGGCGGCCGAAGATGCGAAAACTCAGCACCTGCAGAATCACCGACGCGGTCTCGGCGACGAAGAGCCCGCCGATGATGACGAGCAGCAGGTCGAGGTTCATCAAAAGGCACAACGCGCCGAGGCCCGTGCCGATGGCGAGCGACCCGGTGTCGCCCATCATGATCCTCGCCGGCGCCGCGTTCCACCAGAGGAAGCCGAGGCACGATCCGACTAAGGCGACCGCCACCAGTCCGAGGTCGAGCGCCGAATGGAGTCGGTAGATTGCGAAGTGACGAAACTGCCAGTAGCCAATGATCGACAGGACACCGAAGCAGAACGTCGCCGAGCCCGCGGCGAGGCCGTCGAGGCCGTCGGTGAGGTTCACGGCATTGGACGTGGCGACGATGACGAAGACCGCCAGCAGCATCCATCCGACCGACGTCAGGTTCCAGCCCGGGAGCGAGAAGCGGGTGAACGAGAGGTCGGTCGAGGTGTGCACCCAGTAGATCGAGAGCACCGCGAATGCCGCTGCTATCGCCAGTTGACCCGCCAACTTGCCGCGCTTGTTGAGACCCAAGTTCCTCGCATTGCGAATGGCCAGGTAGTCGTCCAGGAAACCGAGTACGCCCGACGCCACCATCACCGATAACGCCAGGAGACCGCCGCGGGTGAAGTCGATCGACGTTCCCACGTGGCCCATGAGATAACCGAGCACTGCGGCAAGGACGATGATGACGCCGCCCATCGTCGGTGTGCCCGCCTTCGCGTGGTGCGACGAGGGCCCCTCCTCGCGTATCTGCTGACCGAGGGAACGCTCACGAAGGAAACGAATCCACAGTGGCGTCACCAACAGCGAGATCAGGAAGCCAAAGCCGCCCGACTCCATCAAACTCAACATCGCGTCCTCACTTCAGCAACTCCCTGGCCACGTCTCGATCATCAAACGGCAGGACCAAGTCACCGATCACTTGCGTGGTCTCGTGACCCTTGCCCGCCAGCACCACCACGTCACCGGGCTCGCTGAGGCGAATCGCCTCGACGATGGCGCTGCGCCGGTCGGCCAAGCGAAGCACGGTCGCCCCAGCCACTGTTCCTTCGATTATGGAATCAATGATGGCATCAGGCGACTCCGAGCGAGGATTATCCGAGGTCACGATCGTGATTTCAGAGTGGGTCGAGGCGACTTCGCCCATCTCTCGACGCTTGGCCCGGTCGCGGTCGCCCCCGCAGCCGAAGACCGTGATGATCCTCCCGCCGTCAATGACGCGACGCACGTCATCGAGCAGGCGACGCAGACCCTCGGGGGTGTGCGCATAGTCAACAATGACGATGCGATCCTCCGAGCTCACGAGCTCGAAGCGACCCGGCACGGCCTGCACGTCGGCCATGGACCTCGAAACGTCCGCCTCGTCCGCGCCGAGCGAGCGCAGGATCTCCATGGCCATCAGCGCGTTGTCGACGTTGTAGCCGCCAAGAAGCGGAGTGTTGACGAGGTGACCACGCCAGAAGAAAATCGTCCCCCGCAACGACTCGGTGACGTCCGTCGCGTCGCTGCGGCGCACTTTCGTCACCGGCAGCGACGTCATGTCCGCCAGTCGCAACCCGTACGAGTCGTCGCACCATATGACCGCGCGCTTGGCGTGCTCACGAGTGAAGAGCTGCGACTTCACCTCGAAGTACTCCTCCATCGTGCGGTGGTAGTCGAGGTGGTCGTGGCCGAGGTTCGTGAAGGCCGTGACCGTGAAGCGCAAACCCTCGACGCGGTGCTGGCTCAGCGCGTGACTGGAAACCTCCAGGGCGACCACGGAATGCGGGCGGCGCTCGTCGAAGCCCGCGGCGAGCTTCGCGAGGCTTCGAAAGAGCTCGGGGCTCGCCGGCGTCGTCCGCTCGTTAGTGAGTGTGCCAATGCTCGCGCCGTTCCACCCGAGCGCCCTGGCGAGCGAGGCCACAAGCGACGTGACGCTCGTCTTTCCGTTGGTCCCGGTGACGCCGACGAGTTCGAGGTCTTCCTCGGGCCGTCCGACGATCGTGGAGCTCGCGTGGGCCAGCAGGGCGTGAAGTTGCGACTGGGGAACCACGACGACGGGGATGACAGCCCCAAGCGGCTCACTCGACACCGCCGCAACGGCGCCATGGCGGGCAGCGTCGTCAACGAACTTCACCCCGTGTGACGTCTCGCCGGGCATCGCAAAGAACAGCGTCCCCGGAACGCACTGGCGCGAGTCGATCTCGACGTGGTTCACCTCAATCGCGCTCGTCGCCACATCGAGGGTCACACTGTCAAGTACGTCGCCCAGTTGCATCACGTCACGTCCGATCCGATGCTCGCTCCTGCGCCCTTCAGGGGCTTCACCATGGTGCCATTGGAGGGGATGCCGTAGTGATGCAAGGCGTAGGACATCACCTGTTGAAATACCGGAGCCGCGACCGCGCCGCCGAAGATGGTCGTCTGGGGTCGCTCGACGACCACGATCATGGAGAGCACTGGGTTGTTCGCCGGAGCGAATCCGACGAAGCTCGCGTTGTAGTCGCCGGTCAGGAGCGAGTCCTTGCCGGGATACGGCATCGACGCGGTGCCCGTCTTTCCCGCGACGCTGTAGCCGGGGATGATCGCGTTGGTCCCGGTTCCGGCGAGCACGACCTGCTGGAGCATCTTGTTCATGGTCGCGGCCACCGCTGGGGAGACGGCTTCGTGCGTCGCGCTCGCGGGAGCTGGTTTGATCGCGCCGTTCGCGTAGACGTAGCCACGGACCAATCTTGGTTCAACGAAGACGCCGCCATTGGCAATTGCGTTGTACGCGTCAAGAACCTGAACGGGCGGCACTGCGTCAACCTGACCGATGGGCAACGCCACCTGGTCGCTGCCGTACCAGTTGGCGGCGTTTACGAGAAGTCCCGGCGTCTCGCCCGGAAAGCCCACCGTGGTCATTTGTCCGAACCCCAATCGCTCCACCTGGGCGAGGAGCCCACTCTCACCCACGAGCTTGCCGATCTCGTAGGTGCCGATGTTGGACGATTGCGCCAAGACTTCCGTCGCGGTCAGGTGCTCGAGTCCATGGTTCTCGGCGTCGTGGAAGTACCGTCCGCCCACGTTCACCGAGTTCGGCACGGCAAAGACCTGGCTCGGGGAGATGAGGCCGGCCTGGAGCGCCGCGGAGAATGTCACGACTTTGAAGACCGACCCGGGTTCGTACGCCTGGCTGAACGCGAGGTTATTGATCGTCTGCTCGATGCCCGGCACCCCCACCGACGTGCCCCAGGCGGGGATTGGCCCCAGGACCCCGGCGGTCGTCCTGGTGTTCACGAGCGAAGCGTCCGCGAGGATCTCACCGGTCTTCACGTCCATCACGACAGCGACACCGGTCAATCCGCCCACCGCCTTCAACTGCGTGGCGAGCGCACGTTCGGTGACGAACTGCAGCGACGAGTCGACAGTCAGTTCAAGTCCGACACCCGGCGTAGCCTTCTTGATGACGGTACTGTGCGAGCTCGGAAGATTCACGCCCGACGCCGAGACGAACTCGCGCGTGACGCCGGTCTGGCCGGCGAGCTGCTTCTGGTATTCGTACTCGAGACCCGCGTTGCCGGCGCCCGCGGAGTTTGTTCCGCCGAGGAGCGATTCGGCGAGGGTGCCGTTCGGATAGTTGCGCACGGAGGAGTCCTCGACGACGACGCCGGGAAATACCGCGCTCGTCAGCTTTCGACCCTTGTTCAGGTCCAGCCTGTTGTTGATGATGACGTAGCCACTGTGTTCTGAGAGCAGGGTGGTGAGCCTGGCCGCGGGAACGTCAACGAACGGTGACATTGCCTCAGCTTCGCGCGCGGGATGCTTGATCTGGAAGTCGTCGGCAATGACCAGCGAGGTCGGGCGCGAGATGGCGAGAATCTGGCCACGACGGTCGAAGATGCCGGCGCGAAGCGCCGACGTGGTGAGATTCTCCCTGACCTGGGCCACCGAGAGTTTCTCGTAGTGCGCATGCTCGAGGATCTGCAACTGGAGAAGCCGCAGCGCCAGTAACAGGAAGACGAGGATGAAACCGGCTCGGAGAATCTTCAGTCGTCGCGCCGACCTTGACGGAGGGCGACGAGCTGGTTTTCTTTGGACGCTCGTTCGCGAATGGGTCGAGGTGTTGTGCGAACTCACCGAATCGTCCTTGATGTGACCGGTGCGTAACCTGAGAACTTCGGTAGCGGCAGGATCGCATCAAGCGACGTAGACGGGACTTGCGTCACTGAGACGGGGTCCACCAGATGCAGGGCCCCGGCCTGCGAAGCGATTTGACTCGGCGCCGAGAGATTGGTCAAGGTTCCAACCTGCACCGCATAGGACGACTGATCCTGCAGCAGTTGGCTCTGCAACTGGTGGATCTCGATCTGGCGATTGGCGACCAGCATGCTGCCCGCGATGGAGAGGACCAACGACAGAACGATGACGGCTGCGGACTTGCGAGCTGACGACGTGCCCTGCCAGATCGAGGTGACTGCACCGCGACGTGGCGCGCTCTGCTGGTGCGAGGGCCGTCGGGTCGCGGGTCGTGCGATAGGACGAACCGGACGACGCGTGTCGACCCGACGCGGGAAGCTGATGACACTCACGAGATGACCTTGCGGGCAATGCGCAGCCGCGCCGAGCGCGCACGTGGATTACGTTCGATCTCAGCCGCGCTCGCCAGCTGAGCACTGGCCTTGAAGACCTTCACCCGTGCAACGGCTCCGCAGACGCAACCGAGTTCGACCGGGCACTTGCACCCGCCCGTCGCCGCCTCGTGCAGCACTGCTTTAACGACACGATCCTCGCCCGAGTGGTATGAGATCACAGCCAGGATTCCTCCAGGCACCAACGCGTCGAGGGCGGCGTCCAGTCCGGCGCTCAATTGCTCTTCCTCGCTGTTGACCGCGATACGCAACGCCTGAAAGACACGGGTTGCTACGTGGCCGCGGCGACGAGCGGCCATCGGGACGGCCCGTTCCACCGCTTCGGTGAGTTCGTTCGTCGTCTGGGGCTGGCGCTCCACGACCGATTTCGCGATGGAGCCGGCGAACCGGTTCTCGCCGTTAGCGCGAAGCAGACGCGCCAACTCGTGCTGATCGACGTGGCTGAGGAACTGCGCCGCGGTCTCTCCCGTAGTGGGGTCCATCCGCATATCGAGGGGCGCGTCGGCGCGAAAGGAGAACCCACGGCTCGAGTCGTCGAGCTGGTGCGACGAGACGCCCAGGTCCATCAGCACTCCGACGACCCCTTCGCCTCCGAGGAAGTCGGCACTGACTGCCACGACATTGGCAAGGTCCGCGAACGTGGCGTCGACGATGCGGACGCGAGGGGCGAACTCGGCGAGCCGTTCGCCGGCAGCCGCGCGGGCATCGGGGTCGCGGTCGATACCGAGAATTCGCAGCTGAGAGGCGCTGGCGAGGATGGCGGCAGCGTGCCCACCCCCACCCAACGTGGCGTCGACGATCACCCCAGCCGGCAGGCTGGTGAACAACTCGACGATTTCTTGCTCGAGCACTGGTTGGTGGTAGTTCTCCTGGGCCATCTGCAGCCTTTCAATCGTGAAAACGGAAGAGACGGCGGAGGAGGAATCCCAATCCGTCTTCACGATTGCCAGGCTGCGCATGGTCCGCGGCCGATACTTCTGCTTCACTCCTGTCACTAGTTGCTGCCTTGTTTGAAGATCTCCTCGGCGGAGTTGACCTGCTCGGCGTAGATCGCCGGATTCCAGAGCTCGATGTGGTCGAGCATTCCGACGACCAGCACGTCGCCGACGAGTTGGCCATAGTCGCGAATTGCGCCGGGCAGAGCGAATCGACCTTGCTTGTCAAAATCGACGTCTGACGAATTCGCAGCCCAGTAGCGGGCCTGCTTGCGCCCCTGGGAGCCGCCGCTTCGACTCTCGCTCAAGTACTCCTCGGTCTTTCGGGCGAACTCGCCGGGCGTCCACAGCGCGACACACCCTTCGGTGTTGGGGCTCAGGTGGCCACCGCGCTCGAACTCCGGTCGAAACTTTGCAGGCAGGATGAGTCGACCCTTGGTATCCAGCGAATGCTGAAACTGGCCAACGAACCCGAGCATCGACAATCCCTTCGGTGGGTTCACCACTTTCCCCCACTTCGTGACACATTACACCACTAACCCCCACTCATCGCCAAATTGACCCGCTCGGAGCCTTTTTTTGACAACTTCTTGTGTTTGGGCGTGGCTCGTCACGCGCGCGAGAAACTCGACTTGGCGTGGTTGCGGCTACGCGGAGAGAAGCAGTTGGCGGACCTGCCAAGGTCCGCTCGTCGCCTCGAGCAAGGTCACGAGTTCGTCGGGGGAGGAAATCCCCATCGACGAGAGGGTGTGGTGATCGAGGGCCCGAGCGATGCCGTCGGGGACATCGCGAAGTAGGTCCAGTACCTCAAGTGTCGGATGGGTGTGGAGCACGCTCGACAAGAAGATCCCTTCCCTGACGCGCCACTGCGTTACTCCGACCGCCTTCTTGCCGTCGACGAAGACTTCGCCAGGCCCTCGTCCGGCGAAGCAAACCACCCGGTACTCAGCATCACCGGTTAGCGAGCCTGCGTGGACCGTGACAACGCCTGAGACAATCGGCTGCAGGACATCACGCCACCATGACCCGACCTCCAGCGAACTCACGTGGACGTCCCGAGACCAGCGAGGGTCGTCCGCAGGTATCCACCAATCGATCCAGATATCACCTGGCTGCAGCAGCACGAGGCCGCCTCCCCCTCGTCGACGGCGAAGCGGCACCGGACCGAGTTTCTCAAGATCCACAACGTCGCGCGACTGACTTCCGCCGAGGACCAATGTCGGACGTTCAAGATGAACAACGAACATTGTCGCCTGATCGAGTTTCCTCAGAACGCCGTAGTCGTAGAGTTCCTCGTCCGTGCCTCTCACGAGGCGCGAGGGAGATACGGGGCCCACAACGGATCAGGGTCGGGTACGTGCCGCCATCGCCACCACGGCCCGTCAGGCACCCTGGGCTCAAAGTGCATGCGCCACCCGATCTCCTCCAAGAGCCGGTCGCCCTTTTGCATGTTGTGCCGTCGACAGGCGGCAACGACGTTCGTCCACTCGTGTCGGCCGCCGCGACTGCGCGGCACCACGTGGTCAATGGTGTCCGCGTGCTCGAGGCAGTAGGCGCACCGGAAACTGTCTCGAAGCAGGAGCGACCGTCTGGTGAGCGGAGGAGTACGCACTTTAGTGGGCAGTCTCACCATCTCGTGGAGCCGGACGATTGATGGGATTGACACCGTCACCGTCGCCGAGCGGCACACCGCCGGCTGGTCCGGAGTGACGATGGGTTCAGCCCTGCCCGCGAGCATCAAAACGACCGCCCGGCGTTCGCTGACGAGTTGAAGTGGTTCAAACGTGGCGTTCAACAGGAGTACTCGCCCCATCAGAAAAAACTACCGCCCCACCGGTTGGCGCAGCGACCATTTCGCCGCGTCGACCATCGCCTCGGGATCTATCGGCAAGTTTGGGTTCCCGTTCACCGTGGTCAAGCGAAAAGCCCAATACTCGGCCGTGGGCAAGGGCAGGAACGGCGCGTGGCGCCACCAACCTTCGCGACGTAGTCGCCAGCCCGCCCGCCACAGCGTCAACGTGTGCGAGGGGTGACGAACCAGGTGGCGTGCGAGTCCCGGGGTCCAGTAAGTCCTCACGAGCCTGCTCCACGCCAACCAACCAACGCCGCGCCGAGGATTGGCCCGTCGCCGGCGAGCCCCGAACGGCGGATCTCGAGGCCCGACGAGTAGTGCATCGTCGCCAGGGTCCGGGCCACCTTGTTGGCGGTGTCGAAGAACTCGTCGCCGAAGCCGAGCGCTACTGAGCCCGCGATATAACAACGGTTGAAATCGAGCACCGAACTGAGCGAGCCGATGGCCCGTCCTACCAACTGTGCGCAACGTAGTCGCGTGGCCTCGTCGGCATCCTTCGCCGGTCGGCCGGTCATGTCCTCGATCGCCCAGCCCGAGGCCTCCGCTTCGAGGCAGCCGTAACTTCCGCACGAGCAAAGCCGACCGCTCGGCACCACGTTGAGATGGCCAACGTGTCCCGCGTTGCCCGAGTCGCCGTCGAGGAGTCGACCGTCAAGCACGATACCGCCGCCCACCCCGGTGGAGACGACCATCGACGCGTACGACCTGTCTCCGGACGCGGCGCCGAAGACCCCTTCCGCGAGAGCGAGGGCGCGAGCGTCGCCGTCGATGTAGACATCGATGCCGAGTGCGTCGCGAAGTCGGTCCCGCAGCGGGAAGTCGCGCCAGACCGAGATGTTGAGCGGCGACACGGTCGCGCCGGCGCTCGTCATTGGTCCGGCGCACCCCACGCCCACGAAATCGAAGTTCACCTCCCCCGCGACGCGCTTGAGCAAGTCCACGATGGAATCGAAGAAATGATCCTTGTGCTCGGCCACGTTGATGCGTTGCCGGGCAAGCACGTTGCCGTCGCGGTCAACCACGGCACCCTCGACCTTCGTGCCTCCGATATCAAGAGCCAGACACGGGATTGCGTTGTCCGCAACCCCGGCGTCGATCATTCGCTCTTGCGGCGCTGACGCGACAACCAGTCGCGAAGCGAACGGGTCCGAGGACCGTAGTTCGCGTGGGCATCGTCGCCTTGGGGCGAACGGGTGATGTCCTGCCACGAGGCACGGCCCAAGAGCCGTGCATTTCGCTCGATGACGACTGCCGAGATGAACATCAGCGCAACGCCGACAAGTCCGAGCAGCGTTGACTGGGAGAAGAAGAGGATGAGGATGAGGAGACCCGCGATGAAACCGGCCACGCCCCATCGGACCCTGCGTCCTCCGTGCGAGTAGACATTGGTCTCGCGGACGTTCTTCGCGAACCGGGGATCCTGCTTGGAGAGCGACTCTTCGAGTTCGGCCAGAATCTTCTGCTCATGCTCTGAAAGTGGCATCGCTTCTCCTTCCGTCTATAACTGCTCTTATCGTACCGTTTCCCGCACCCGCACAACACACGAAAGCTTCTAAACGACTGATAAGAATGAGCCGTTTCTTATGGGAGGCACCTTGACCAACGGACCGTTTCGCGTCAGCTTCATTTGCACGGGCAACATCTGTCGCTCGCCCATGGCCGAGGTGTCCTTCCGCCAAATGGCCTCCGAGGACGCCATTTTGGCGGGACTCGTGGAGATATCCAGCGCGGGCACGGCAAACTGGCACGTCGGAAGCCCGATGGATGCCCGGGCCCGCGCCGCCCTCGATCGCGCCGGCTTCAACGCGCCGGGATCACCGGGCGCCTATGCCGACGCGCGTTACCTCAATCGTCACGATTTGATCATCGTCATGACACGTGAACATGTGCACGACGTTCGCCAGCGAATGACCAACGAGTCGAGCGAGGTGGTGATGCTTCGTAACCTTCTTGAACCCGGCCTCAATCTCGATGTGGCTGACCCCTACTACGGCGACTCGAGCGAGTTCGACGCGTGCCTCGAGGTTCTTACAAGAGGGGGTCGACGTTTGACATCGGCACTTCGTCAGCGATTGGGTGGAGGCTCTCTCGAAGTTTGAGCTCGGGAAGCGTGAGCGACAAGACGACCGCGAGCGCGCCCACCGGGACCGCCCAGAGGTAGATGACCTGGATGCTGCTCGAGAGCGCGTGAATGACCACCCTGAACAGGTCCGCTGGAAGCCTCTTCAGGTTCTCCGGCGTGAGTTGCGACACCGAGAACTTGCTCGACGCGTACTTGGTGCCCTTGAGTCCCTCCGCCAACTTTCGAGGGATCTCATTGGCGAACAGCGCGCCAAAGACCGCCGTGCCGAATGATCCGCCGATCGAGCGGAAGAAGTTCGCGCCCGCCGTCGCCGCACCCACGTCCTCGTGATTCACCGAGTTCTGCACGGCAGTGACCAGTATCTGCATGACGAGTCCGATGCCGGTGCCGAGGACGAACATGTAGAAGCCCATCAGGACGAGCGAGGACGTGTCGCTTATGGTTCCGAGGAGTGCCAGGCCCACGGTCATGACGGCCGTGCCGAAGATCGGAAACGGTCGGTACTTCCTGCCCTTGGAGACCAGTTGGCCGGTGATGATCGACGCCGCGAAGAGTCCGACCATCATGGGAAGCAAGCGCAGTCCTGAGTTCGTTGGGGTCGTCCCTCGAACGTCCTGGAAGTACAGGGGCAGGAACGTCATCGCGCCAAACATGGCGAAGCCGACCACGAAGCCGATTGCCGATGCCGACGTGAAGACACGGTTCTTGAAGAGACGGGGTGCGAGGACTGGCTCGGACGAGCGACGCTCGATCATCACGAAGATCGCCGTGAACAAGAGCCCACCAACCAGCAGCGCAACGGACTTGCCCGACAGCCACGCGAAGTCGGTGCCGCCGAGAGACGTGAACAGGATGAGCGCCGACGCCGCGACCGTCAGGGTGAGTATGCCGGCGTAGTCAATGACGTGCTGCACGCGAACACCAGCGCTGGGTAACGCTGCCGCCGTGACGACGAGCGCCACGATCCCGAACGGGATGTTGACGAAGAAGATCCAGCGCCATGACGAGTACTCGACAATGAATCCGCCGAGCAAAGGACCGATCACCGTGGCCGCTCCGAAGACCGCTCCGAAGAAACCCGCGTAGCGGCCCCGCTCGCGCGGGGGCACGATGTCGGCGATGACGGCCTGCGCCCCGACCATGAGGCCCCCTCCGCCGAGTCCCTGCAGCGCACGAAAGAGAATGAGCGTGAGCATGCTGTGGGCGATCCCGCAGAGCATGCTGCCGATGAGGAAGATCACTATCGCCGCCTGGAAGTAGACCTTGCGCCCGTGCAGGTCGCCGAGCTTGCCCCAGAGCGGCGTGCTGACCGTGGACGACAAGAGGTACGCCACCACGACCCAGCTCAGGTGATTGGCGCCGTGCAGGTCGCCGACGATGGTCGGCAGCGCCGTGGACACGATCGTGCTGTCGAGTGCCGCGAGCAGCATGCCGAGCATGAGCGCGCCAAAGACGAAGTACAGCTCGCGTTTGGGCATCGCACCCGTTCGTTGATCGCTCATCCAAGACCCCTCGCCGAAAACATGTTGCAACAACTCCCCATCGTCGCATTCACCCTAATAGAAGGGTCGGATTTCGTCCCGCGCTTCGGTAGCCTTGGCTCATATGGCCGGCACCTCAGCTTCTCGATTTCGCCGGGCTCTCGATCACGAGTACAGCGCGGCGATCTCGATCGCAGCCGGCGTCCTCGTCGCCCTTCTCTGGTCAGCCCTCGGCACCGCAAGCTACCAGCGACTGGTGAACGCCGCCTGGGGGATCCACCTACTTCGCGAGGTCTCGCTCGACTCCACCCATTCGGTCGTGAGCAGCGCCCTGATGACGTTATTCTTCTTCGCCATTGGGCTCGAGTTGAAGCGCGAATTCACCACGGGGAGCCTGACGACGGCTTCGGTTTCAATGCCCCCCGTCTTCGGCGCCCTCGGCGGCATGATGGCCACTGCCCTCCTGTCGCTGCTGGCGGGATTCGTCACGCACTCCACGGTCCTCGAACGCGGCTGGAGCGTACCGATGGCCACCGACATCGCCTTCACCCTGGGCGTGCTCGCGCTCGTCGGGCGGCGACTCCCCTCGAAGATCCGCGTGTTCCTGCTCACCCTCGCGGTAGCCGACGACGCCTTCAGCGTTCTCATCCTGGCGTTCACGAGCGCCACGCACGTCAGATTCGTCGGCGTCGCCGCGTTACCGGTCATGGTGGTGCTCGGAATCTGGACCTCGAGGAGCTCTTCGAATGTGAGCTGGGGGCTGGCGGTGCTCGTTGGCCTTTGGGGCTGCTTGGTCTGGGCGAACGTGGAGCCTCCGCTCGCCGGGGTGATCGCCGGGCTGCTCATTTCCTTCGAGAACGGGGCGGCGCTGCGGCTCGAAGGAGCGATGAGCCGGTGCTCGACGGCTTTCGTGCTCCCGGTCTTTGCCGTCGTGTCGTGCGGTCTTCGCTGGCACGAGCTCTCGTGGCGCTCGAGCACGATGACGATCGTCATCTCTCTGGTCGTCATTCGAATCGTCGGCAAGGTGATCGGCATCTCGGGCGGTGTGGCACTCGCTCGTCTTTTCAGGTTCCGGCTGGACCCCACCATCACGTGGCCCCTGCTTGGCGGCGTTGCAATCCTGTGCGCCATTGGCTTCACCGTGCCGCTGCTCTTCGCCGGATCCCTCTTCGGCACGAAGAGTGCCTCCTACGGTGCGATCACGCTCGGACTGCTCGCGGCGTCGCTCGTCGCCACGGCGCTCGGGGCGCTGTACCTACGACTGCTGACGCGCGACTGAAGAAACTCGATGAAGTATCCCGCGGCCCGTTATGGCGAGTCAACTGAGACCGAGACCGATGGGGCAGCTAACGCCGGTGCCGCCCAGACCGCAGTAGCCGTTCGGGTTGGCGGCCAGATACTGCTGATGGTACTCCTCGGCCATGTAGAATGGACCAGCCGGAGCGATCTCGGTCGTGATGGGCCCGTAACCCGCAGCGCGCAGCGACGCCGCATACGCCTGGGTGACTTTGCGGGCGACCGCCTCCTGCTGCTCGTCGACGAAGTAGATGGCACTTCGGTACTGGGTGCCCACGTCGTTGCCCTGGCGAAACCCCTGGGTCGGGTTGTGGCTCTCGTAGAAGCACGTGACGATGTCGGCGTAACTGACGACCTTCGGGTCAAAGACCACCTTCACGACCTCGGCGTGACCGGTCTTGCCGGTGCAGACCTCCTCGTAGGAGGGATTGGGCGTGTAGCCGCCCTGATAGCCGACACTGGTGGAGATGACACCGGGCAACTGATAGAACTTTCGCTCCGCGCCCCAGAAACAGCCCATCGCGACGTACGCGGTCTCGCTACCCTCCGGCGCCGGATCGAGCATCGAAACACCCAGCGCAAGGTGAGGACGATCGACGACGATCGCATCGAAGCGGCCCTTGAGGGCCTTATCTGGAGTGACCATCTCTGACTTTCCGAACATGACAGAACATTAAAGGTTCGAGACCCCTCTTCGCACGGTCCTAGTCTTTCGCTATGCCCGAACGTGACAATACGGTAGAGGAGATCCTCTCGACCGTACGCGGCGCAGCCAAACGCGTGACGGTCGCCAAGCGCACCGTCGCCGAAGTCCTCGTGAACGCCACCGGGCACCTCACCGCCGAGGCCATCACGAGTTCGGTCCAGCAGCGCCAACCCGAGGTGAGCCCTTCGACGGTCTACCGGATCCTCGAGGAGTTCGAGGACCTGAAGATAGTGGTGCACGCCCACCTCGGCCAACCCGCAGCCGTGTATCACCTCGCGGGCGCCGTCCACGGACACATGACTTGCGAGTCGTGCAAGCGGACGTTCGAGATCCCGGCGCTCCACTTTGACGCGCTGAGCAAGGATCTGCAGAAGACCTTCGGGTTCAAACTCGATCGCCATCACGTGGCGCTCTCGGGGACCTGTGCGGCGTGCCAGGCCGTGAGGAAAGCCAGCCGCTGACCTCGGCACTCTTAACGAGTTCTTACCGCGCTCCGTGCGGACCTGGTGCAGCGACTCTGTAGTGTCTATCAAGGACCACCATGCTGAAGATCGATCACCTGACCAAGCACTACAACGACACCGTTGCCGTTGACGATCTCGACTTCGAGGTGAAACCCGGCGTCGTCACGGGATTCCTCGGCCCAAACGGATCGGGCAAGTCCACCACCATGCGCGTGATTCTCGGGCTCGACCACCCCACCAAGGGACGCGCCACCATTAACGGCCAGAACTACTCCGACCTGAAGGCGCCACTGCGCGAGGTGGGAGCCCTCCTTGACGCGAAGGCCGTCCACCCCGGACGTACCGCGCGCAACCACCTGCGAGCGCTCGCCGCGTCGAACCAGATCAAGAAGTCGCGTGTCGACGAGGTGCTGGAGTTCGCGGGCATCGCTTCGGTCGCCAACAAGAAGGTCGGCGGGTTCTCGTTGGGGATGAGCCAACGCCTGGGGATCGCGGGTGCCCTCCTCGGCGATCCTGGGGTCCTGCTCTTCGACGAACCGGTCAATGGGCTCGACCCCGAAGGGATCCGCTGGATTCGTGACTTCTTTCGCTCCCTCGCCAAAGAGGGCCGTACGGTCTTCGTCAGCTCACACCTTATGAGCGAGATGGCGGTCAGCGCGGATCAGATCATCGTTATTGGTCGCGGTCGGTTCATCAGCCAAGGCTCGGTGGACGACCTCACCGCCACCGCGAAGGGGACGGTGTTTGCGCGCGTCTCGGACCCGCAGAAACTCACCACGCTGCTCGAAGAGAAGATGGCGTCGGTCGTTGCCACCAACGACAAGGGCCTGACGGTCAGCGGAATGACCTCCGACCAGGTCGGCGAGGTCGCCTTCGCCGCGGGTATCACGATTCTTGAACTCACCCCGCAGCGCGCCTCGCTCGAAGAGGTCTTCATGGACCTTACGGCCGACTCGGTGGAATACGGTTCCGCGATGCCTGGAGCGATGCCCCATGAGCAGTAACGAGAACTTGCTGTCGAGCACCAAGTCCGAGTGGATCAAATTCCGGTCCGTACGCTCGACGATCATGGGCGTCGTCATCTTCGCCGTGCTCACCATTGGTCTCGGCGCCCTCATCACCTTCGCGATCCGCAGCCATTGGAACCAGAACACACGCATCGATAAGCTCACGTTCGATCCGGTCTCGACGAGCCTCGCGGGAACCCTCTTCGCGCAGTTCGCGGTGGGCGTTATCGGAACACTGGTGATCACGAGTGAGTACTCATCAGGCTCGATCCGCACCACCCTCGCAGCGGTGCCGAACCGCGTGCGCCTCGCGGCGAGCAAGTTGATTGTGCTCGTCACCTCGATGTTCGTCGTCTGCGAAGTGGTGTGCGTCATCGCGTTTCTCACGGGCCAAGCGATCTTCCATGGCGTCGTTCCCACCGCATCGCTGAGCAGCGGGCCGGTGCTTCGCTCGGTGATCCTCGCCGGTGTTTATCTCACGTTGCTCACGGCGCTCGGCTTCGGGCTCGGTCTGATCCTGCGTCAAAGTGCCGCCAGCATCAGTGTGTTCGTCTCCATACTGCTGATCATCCCCATTCTCATGATCTTCCTCCCCGAGAGTTGGCGCAACGACATCACCAAGTACGAGCCCTCGGCTTTGGGCCAGGCGATGATGTCGACGTCGACGCCCGCGCAGAGCTTTGGAGCCTGGACATCGCTGTTTCTCTTATTGGCGTACGTCGTAGGGGTGCTCGTCATCGGCACGACGATGCTGCAACGGCGCGACGCGTAGGCACCCTGCTGCCCGACGTTCTAGGGTTTCGGCATGGAACTCATTGAGACAATTCGAACCACAGGTTCTATAAGAGAATTCACCGACCAGCCGGTCAGCGACGAGCTGATATTCCAGATCCTCGACGACGCGCGCTTCGCGCCCTCGGGAGGCAACCGCCAGGCCTGGCACGTCATCGTCGTGCGCGATCGGTTGGTGCGCCAGGCGGTGCGCGACGCCTACCTCGAAGCCTGGCACGACTACGTCGCACACCTGCTCGCCGGACTGATTCCCTTCTCGCCGCTCGCGAGCGACGAGGACCGCGCCGCCGCTCTCGCTCAGCGCGCCGCCGCCGAAGAACGCTCCCGCCCCGACGGGTTCCCCGAAACCCTCGACACGGTGCCCGCGATGCTCGTCGTGTGCGCCAATCTCGAGGTGCTCGCGGCGACCGACCGCGATCTCGGCCGCTACCAGATCGCCGGCGGTGCCTCGATCTATCCCTTCGTCTGGAACATCCTGCTCAGCGCGCGCGAACGAGGGCTCGGCGGTGTGATCACGACGGTCGCGACGCGACGCGAGGATGACGTGCGCGCCGCCCTCAACATCCCTTCGACCTGGGCGGTGGCGTCAGTGGTGGCGATGGGCTACCCGAAGCAGCGTCACACGAAGCTCAGCCGTCGGGCGGTCGAGGCCTTCACCACGCTCGACACCTTCGACGGCGCGGCGTTCGCGCGCTAATCGACGGGCGCCCGGCGACCGAGGATCGCCTCGGTGTCCTCGCCCAGGCGACGTGGCCCGCTGCGGATCGGCGGGCGAACGCCATCGAGCAGCAACGGCGTCCTCATCGCCTTCAGCTCGCCGGCGGGAGATGACATGAACCCGACGAAGTCTCCCTCGCTGATCTGAGGTTGCGCGAACGCCCCGGCGACGTCGACGATCGGGGCGTGCGGCACGCCAGACGAAGAGAGCAACTCGAGCCACGCCTGGGTCGAGCGCGTCACGAAGATGCGGTTCAGTTCCTCGCGTAGGGCGTCGCGGTCGGCCACCCTCGCCGCATTGGTCGCCCACTGCGAGCGAGTCTGCAGTGTCGCGTCATCGAGTGTCTTCACGAGCTTCTCGTACTGACCGTCGGTACCCACCGCAAGAAGGATGTGCCCGTCGGCCGTCGTCACCGGTCCGTAGGGTGTGATGCTCGGGTGATCGTTGCCGAGTCTTTGCGGATTGACCCCGGTCGCGAGGTACCCCTGGGCCTGGTTGGCGAGGGCGCTCATCGTGGACTCCAGCAACGGAGCCTCAAAGCGGCGCCCGGGCCGTCCCTTCACCCGCTCGTACAGACCGGTCACGAGCGCGATCGCCCCATAGAGGCCGGTAACCACGTCGGCGATCGGTGCGCCGACCTTGGTGGGCTGGCCGGTCGCCTCACCGGTGACGCCCATCAGCCCGGACCGGGCTTGGGCGAGCAGGTCGAACGAGGGCTGGTCCGCGATGGGTCCGCCGGTCGTGGCGGGAGTGATGCTCACCCAAACGCACTCGGGGTTCGCCTCGCGCAACCTCTCGATCCCGAGCGAACGGATCTGGCTCGGCAGGTAGTTCTCCACGACCGCGTCGGCCTCGCGCACCAAGTCCGCGACCCGCTCGAAGTCATCGGGATTGCGCAGGTCGGCAACGACGTTTCGCCGGTGACGGTTCACCGCCAGGTAGTAGGTGGCGTCGTTGCCGAAACGCGGCGGGGCGAGGGCGCGCACCGGATCGCCATCGGGACTCTCGATCTTGATGACATCGGCGCCGAGGTCACCCGCGATCATGGCTGCGAGCGGGCCGGCGAGCACCCTTGAGAAGTCGAGCACGCGCACGCCCTCGAGCGGAAGTCCCGTGCCGACATTAGACGGGTCCAGTTCCCAGACCATCACAGGACTTTTGAAAGGAAGATCTTGAGGCGTTCCGAAGTCGGTGCCGTCAGTACCTTCTGGGGATCCCCGGACTCCTCGATGACGCCCCCGTCGAGGAAATACACCGTGTCGGCGACCTCGCGGGCGAAACCCATCTCGTGGGTTACGACGATCATCGTCATGCCGCTCTTCGCGAGGTCCTTCATGACGTCGAGCACCTCGCCCACCAGTTCGGGGTCGAGCGCCGAGGTGGGTTCGTCGAACAACATCAACTTCGGCTCCATCGCGAGGGCCCGGGCGATGGCCACGCGCTGCTGCTGACCACCAGAGAGCTGCGCGGGGTAGTGCTTCTCCTTCGCGTCGAGTCCCACGCGCGCGAGGAGTTCGCGAGCCTTGACCTTCGCCTTCTCGCGGTCCACGTGCTTCACCTGCGTTTGGCCGATGGTCACGTTGTCGAGCACCGTGAGGTGTTGGAAAAGGTTAAAGCGCTGAAAGACCATCCCGATGTGCGAACGCTTCTCGCATACTCGCTTGTCGGTCAGTTCATAGAGCTTGCCATTCTTGGCCTCGTAACCTACGAGCTCACCATCGACGCGAAGCTCGCCCGCGTCGTGTTTCTCGAGGTGGTTCACACATCGGAGCAGCGTGCTCTTGCCCGACCCCGAAGGCCCGATGAGACACGTGACCTCGCTGCGGTTCACCGTGAGGTCGACGCCCTTCAGCACTTCAATGCCGCCGTAGGACTTGTGGACACCGCGCACCTCGACCATAGGATTCGTCACGCGCTCACCCCGGGAACGCCGCGCTTCGTGCGGAACTTCGACGCTACTCCCCAAATGTCCCTTTTCAGACGTTGGATGGGGGTCGGTGGCGGCGAGCGAAGCGCTCCGCGGGCGAAATAGCGCTCAAGGTAGAACTGGCCGATGGAAAGCACGGTCGTGACCAGCAGGTACCAGATGCTCGCCACGATCAGTAGCGGCATGATCTCGAAGTTCTGCGCCGAGATGTTGGAGACCGCCCCGAAGAGCTCGAGGAGGGCGACCGTGCTGGCGAGTGACGAAGTCTTCAACATGGAGATCACTTCGTTGCCCGTGGGAGGGATTATAACCCTCATCGCCTGGGGGATGACGATGAGGCGAAGGGACTGACGACGGGTCATGCCGAGCGATGTCGCGGCTTCGATTTGGCCCTCATCCACCGAGATCAATCCGGCGCGGGCGATCTCTGACATGTACGCACCCTCATTGAGACCCAACGCGACGATTACCGCCTCAAGCGTCGTGAACGTGACGTTGACGTTCCTGACATGGAAGAAAGCCACGTGGGTGAAGGGAATGCCGAAGGAGAGGTGCGGGTAAAGGGCCCCGATGAAGGCCCAGAACGTTATCTGCACCAACACCGGCGTGCCACGAAAGAACCAGGTGTACGTCCACGCGACGCCCGCGAGAACGCGGTTTGGCGACATTCTCATCACCGCGACGAGCATCCCAAGGACGATGCCGATGATCATCGAGACAACGGTCAGCTCGATTGTGATGACAAGTCCGTGCAGGACTTCGGAACTCGTGAAGTACTGGCCGACGATGTCCCACTGGAAGCGCCATACCAGCGCCCCGTGACACGTTCGCACGCCCCGGGCGACGGTGCAGATCTTCGTCGAACTGGAGACCTTGAACAGCATCGTGTGAATCAACATCGCGACGAAAAGTGCGACGCCCGCGATGCCGAACCATCTGCCCACGTGACGAACGGGGACGACCTTTACAGCGACGTCCCCGTTCGTGTCCATGAGCTGACCTGCTTCTGATTCCTAGGAGAGCGCTCCGTTGAGGACGATCTTGCTCGTGGGGAGCGCGCCCGCGCTCACACCGTATTTCGTTAGGATCGCCGCGTAGGTGCCATTGGCGATCATGGTCTTGATAGCGGCCTGGATGGCGACGGCCAGGGACTTGCCGGCGGATGTCTTAGAAGTGGCGATGCCGTACGGGGCCACCTCAATGGCGCTGCCGACGAGCTTGAAGGCGCCCTTGGACTGCGCGACGACGTAGCCGGCAACTTGGCTGTCGAGGAAGCCGACCGTGGCCCGTCCGGACGACACGGCGAGGTTCGCTGACGTCTGGGTCAGGTACGCCAGAACCGTCAACTTCTTGCCCGACGGGCACGTCTTTGCGGTGTTGACCGCGTCGGTCTGTTCGGTGGTTCCGGTTTCAACGGCGACGGATTTGCCGCAGAGGCTCGAAAGGCCCGTGAACTTCGCCGAGGAGTTCGACTTGGCGTAGACCGCCTCACCCGCCTGGAAGTAGTCGACGAAGTTGACGCTCTTCTCGCGCGACTTCTCGTCGGTGAATGAGGAGTTGCCGATCTGGTACTTGCCGGCCTTGATGCCCGCGATGATGCTGTCGAAGGTCACGTTGACCTCCTTCACCTTGATGTCCAGGGTCTTGGCGACTGCGTTGATCAGGTCGACGTCAAAGCCGACCATGGTCGTGCCGCTCATCGACTCGTCCGGCGGATACGTCGCGTCGGTCGCGACCTGCAACGTCGTGCCTTTGTAGCTCGCTGGCACCAGCTTCGCATCGGCGGCGTTGTAGCTGCCCGAGGTCGACGACGCTCCGGCCACGACGCTCGAGGCGAGCACGAGCGAAGTGATTCCTGTCATGACGAGCACTTGGCGCACACGGTTGATTCGAAGCATATTTACTCCCCTTATTTCTCGCCGGGACCGGCGTATGGGTTCTATTGATACCAGAAAATACCTGTTGCCGATGACCGCGCCCTACTAACGCCTCGACGGCCCTACGCCAGCACCAATTCCTCCTTGCGAGCGGCTTCCTTCGGGAGGAACTGGAAGACCGCGATACCCATGAGGATTGACGCGAACGCGGCCACAAGGCAACCCCGGTGGAAGCCGTTCATGAAGGCTGAGGTCACTTCCCTGCTCACGTCGGAGAAGGCCGGTGACGAACGGGGAACCTGTCGCAGAACGCCCAGAGCGGACTGCATCGAACCCTGCGCCGCGTCCAGCTGCAGCCGGCTGAGTCGCAAGTGGAAAAGTGCCATGCGCACCTGCGGGGTGAACAATGACGAGAAGACCGATCCGACCACCGCGACGCCTAATGTTCCGCCGATCTCCCTCGTGGTCTCGTTGACGGCGGCGCCGGCCCCGATCTGCGCCGGCGGGAGGGATTTCATGATCGCCGCCGTCGAAGGAGCCGTGATGAGCGAGAAACCTAGCGCCAGCACTATCATGCTGTCGATCACCGGCCCCAGGTACTGGGCGCTCGCGCTGATGGTCGCCATCCAGACGAGGGCGGCTCCCATCACCAAGAGCCCGACACTCACGACGTAGCGGGTGCCGATGCGCAGGGCGAGCACCGCACCCAGTGGGGTCGCGATCATCGTGACGAAGGCGAACGGCAGTGTATGGACGCCAGCCGAGAAGGCCGAATAGCCCCTGATCAGCTGAAAATACTGGGTGACCAGGAAGATGAAACCGAACAGGCAGAAGAAACTCGTAGCGATTGACGCCGCGCCCGCGGTGAAACCACGATTCGTGAAGACCCGAACGTCCAGCAGCGGCTCCTCGCGGCGCAGTTCGCAGATCACCGACACGAAGAAGAAGAGTGCCGACAGCGCCAGCAGCCCCAAGGTCGACCCGGTTCCCCAGCCCCACGTCGGCCCCTCGATGATGGCGAACACGAGGAGAGTGATCGCCGCGCTTCCGACCAGCAATGCCGGCCAATCGAAGCGTTTCGGCCGCGGAGCCCTCGACTCGGGAACGACGAGCGCCACCGCCACGAAGGCGACAACGACGATGGGGATGTTGACGAGGAAGATCGAGCCGAACCAGTAGTGGGTGATGAGCGCACCGCCCACGATGGGTCCGAACGCCACCGCGACACCGCTGGTAGCCCCCCAGAATCCAAAGGCCTTGGCTCGCTCGGCGGTGTCGTCGAAGGTGGTCGTCAGGAGCGAGAGCGTCGCGGGAAAGATGAAGGCGGCCGCGGCGCCCATCAGTGCCCGCGCCACCAGCAGTTCGGAGATGTTGGTCGAACGCGCTGCGAGGAGGGAAAAGACACCGAAGGCGAGTATCGCCGTCTGCATGACTCGCCTGCGCCCGTAACGGTCCGAGAACCCGCCGCCGGCCAGCAAGAGACCGGCGAAAGGCAGAGAGTAGCCGTCCACGATCCACTGGAGATCAGAGTCGGTCGCCTTCAGTCGTTCCGACAGGGTGGGTAGTGCAACATTGACAATCGTGTTGTCAACGACGACCAAGAAGACAGTGACGCAAAGCACCAGAAGAATGACCCAACGCCGGTCACGGGTGTCTTGTTTCATGCAGAATTTATAGCACTACGTTCTACAGATGTAGAACGATGGTCTATGCAAGCAAATTCCATCATGTCCACTAGTGATGGCTTGGGATTCTAGAGGGCCTAATGAACTGTATTCTTCTGGATTTCACGATCATAACGCCATGTCTATAGAACATTGTTCTATACTTCTTCGGATGTCGCCGCGTCCGCAGAGAACCCCCTCACAGCTCATAGTCCCCGAAGTGATGAATGCTGCGCTCCAATTACTCAGCGAATCTGGACCGGAGGGCTTCACCGTTCGCGCCATCGCACGCAAAGCCAACGTCGCCCCCATGGCCATCTACAACCATTTCGATGGCAAGAACGGCCTGCTCGACGCGATCTGGACCGAAGGATTCACCATCCTGCAGCGTGAGCTTGCACCCATCGGCGGCGATCCGAGGGATGAGTTGCTGCGCTCGGGCATCGCGTACCGGAGGTTCGCCCTGGAGCACAAGTCCCACTACACCGTCATGTTCATGAACCGGTTCGTGGGCTTCACGCCGTCGATCGCGGCGGCCTACGTCGCGACGCGGGCCTTTCAGGAGCTGGTGCACCACATCGAACGCTGCCAGTCAGTCGGCATGTTCCCGGACATCACCTCGGAGAACCTGGCCCAGATGCTCTGGGCCGCGTGCCACGGCTACATCTCGCTCGAAATCCTCGACATCAACTTCGCCCAGGACCGCGACGAGACGTTCCTGCAGTTCCTGCACGGCGTTGAACGGGGATTTGACGTGTTGACGATCGAGACCCGCTAGAAACCTTCGGGCCACCGGCCCGGTCGGTCAGGCCGCAGCAGCATGTCGGTCATGTCACGATTGAGATGCTCCTGTCGCCACACCAGCTGCTCTTGAGCGGCGCCGAGCACCCTCGACGCATCCTCGCATTCCGTGCGCCACGTGGGATCCGCTTTCAGGTCAAAACACCGGAACGACCCGTCGCCGAACTGCACATAGGCGATCTCGTCGCCCACCGACACCGCGATGTTCTGGCGCGAAAGGGTCCGGTCCTGCGGCCAGCGTCTGGTGTGGTCGTTGATCCAGTATTCGCGGAAGTCCCATTCGTAGTGCGCGGCCGCGCGCCACTCGCGGGCCTCGCCGTTGATGAGAGGAAGCAGCGATCGTCCGTCGCACTGCGTCGGCGCCTCGAGACCCAGCGAGTCGCACAACGTCGGCAGCAGGTCGACGTTCTCGCTGAAGGCCCCGATGCTCTCACCGGCGTGGGCGTCGCGTGGGTCGCGCCAGAGTCCGAGCACGTGATAACTCTGAGGAAAGAATCCCAACTTCTCGATCAGGCCGTGATCGCCCAACTGTTCGCCGTGATCTGACGTGACGACCACCAGCGTGTCGCCCCACTCGCCTCGGTCCTCGATCTCCTGGACGACCCGGCCCACCTGGAAGTCGACCTCGCTGATCATGCCGTAGTACTGGGCGCGCAGACGACGCATGTCACCCTCGTCGGTGGGAGCAGCGCTCGCGCGCACTCCCATCGCGAGCTCGTGGATGGGATGACGACGGTCCTTCTCGACCGGAGGGGTCGGCAACCCCACGTCGGCGGGGTCGTACATCTTGGAGAACTCACCCGCCGCCGCGTACGGCGGGTGTGGACGAAGGTAGCTCAAGTGCGCGAACCACCCGCTCTCCTGGGTGTGAAGCCACTCCAGGAACCGATTGGTCAGAAATGCACTGTGGGAATCCTCGGCCGGGCGGTCCGGCTCGCCGCGAAGTGCCGGCGCCCATCCGTTCTCCGCGACGTAGCCCTTCGCGCGCAAGTACTGGATCCAGCCGGCTTGGCTCTCGGGCATGTACAAGCCCACCGAGAAACCAGGCAGGATGCCGTCGTAGTTGTCGAGTCGCGGATCGTCGAAACCCTCGGACTGGTTGGGATCGAGTCCCTGGTCGGTGTAGCCGAACAACATCGGGTCGTAGCCCGCGTCGCGGGCGACGGTCGCGATGTTCTTGAACCTCTTCGAGAGTGGCGTGCCGTTGGCGACGACGCGATTGTTCATCTGATACGTGCCCGTGTAAAGCGCCGCACGGCCGGGGGCGCAGGGCGCCGCCTGCGAGAAATGGCGCTCGAGACGGACGCCCTCAGCCGCGATCCGGTCGAGCGTCGGGGTCCTCACCAGCGGATGGCCCGCAGCAGCGTAGGTGTCGCCTCGAAACTGATCAAGGGTGATGAAGAGCACGTTCACGAAGAGGCGATCTCCACGTACCGGCGCAGGTGCTCGGCCAGGTCGTCCACGATGTCGAGGGCTTCGGGCACGAGACCGCCCATCCTCAGGAACCCGTGCGTCATGCCCTCGGCCTCCAGCAACTCAACGCGAACCCCGAAGTGCTCGAGCAGTCCCGCGTAGGCCACGCCCTCGTCGCGCAGGGGATCGCATTCGGCGACGACCACGATCGCCGGCGGGGCGCCCGTGAGGTCGTCGAACATGAGTGGCGTGACGCGCGGATCGGTGTGGTCGCGCCAGTCCCCGAGATACTGGCTGTAGTCGAAGCGAAGATGATCAAGGTCCAGAAGGTAGCCAGCGCCGTAGGTATGGGCCGAATCCGTGAGCATCTCGGGACCGAGCGTCGGATAGATGATCACCTGGGCCGCGATGCCGAGGCCTTCGCCCCGGGTGAGGGCCGCCGCCACCGAGACGAGCGAGCCGCCCGACGAGTCGCCCATCACGATCAGCTCGGCGTCGGGCGCGGCGAAGTCGCCCAAGTGGGAGCTGACGTAACGGATGACGTCGACCGCGTCGTCGATGCCCGCCGGGAACTGGTGTTCGGGTGCGAGGCGGTAGTCAACCGCGAGAAAACGCATCCGTGTGTCAGCACTCAGCCTCCGGCACAGCCCGTCGTGGGTCTCGAGGTCCCCGACGACGAAGGCCCCGCCGTGGAAATAAACCACGAGCGCCTTGCGCTCGTCCTGGAACGGCACGTAGAGCCGCGTCGCGAGAGTCCGCCCCTCGAGGGCGATCTCGCCGTCGATGACCGACTCGACCGGTTCCGGCTCGCCCCTGATCGCCTCGGCGAGCTGTCGGTAAGTGGCGCGGCGCTCTTCAGTGCTCACCGTTGAGGGATGGGGACCGGGGTTCGCTTGCGCCGCCCGGACATAGGGCTCGAGTGCTGGATGGACCATCGAAACCTCCTTCGCCAAAGATTAGGCAATCCACCGGGTGTGTAGGAGCGCTCCGGGCCAACATTAAGGGACGTTCGCGAAGAATCATCCGCTGACGGCGCGCGTGCCGTGTCGGCCGTACAGTTGAACTCATGCGGCACCACGACGATCAAGACGACGACGAGAAGACCGACGACGCTGAGCTCAACGACCCTGTCGATACTTTTCTCGCTCAAGAGCCCTTCGTCGAGACCCCGGGTGTGGACGAAGCCGCGCTCGAACGCGAGAAACTCCTCCACCCGGGTCCGGACGCCGAGTCAATCGTCGAGGCCGTCGAGCTTTTCAATGAACACCATCCATTCGATTGACGGCCAGTCCAAACGAGTGCGGGTCGCGTCCGCTCCCCGTCCGCCGAGGGTGCAAGGAACGAGGGCGACCGAGGAAACTGGGTGCGGCCCACACCACGTGACCGGTGTAGTGGCTGAATCGTGGCGACCTACGTAGGCCTTCTTCGCGGCGTCAATGTCGGTGGGAGGAACAAGGTTCCAATGGAACAGTTGCGCCCTCTCTTGGAGTCACTCGGCCATCACCATGTCCGAACCCATAGACAAAGTGGCAACATCATCTTCAGCGGCGCTTCGGCACTGCCAGCGCGCCGCTACGAAGAAGCAATCGCTGAGAGATTCGGCGTCAGGACCACGTTCGTGCTGCGCAGTGCGCACGAACTCAGGAAAACGATTCGCGACAATCCATTTGTTGACTGCGACAATTCCAAGATCCACGTTGGCTTCATGGAGCGACTGCCCGGCGTCAACGCGGTCGCCGGACTTGACCCACGGCTGTATCTGCCCGAGCGGTTCTCGATCGTCGTGAGATGACAGGTCACGAGTGGCCCACCCCGCTACTACCGGAAGAGCCCTACTACCGGAAGAGCCACTTTGGAGCGGACGACCGGGCTCGAACCGGCGACCTCGACCTTGGCAAGGTCGCGCTCTACCAACTGAGCTACGTCCGCGTGAATACCCATAATAGCCGAACAACCATCAGTGGCCAAACCACCACCAACGAGGGAAAGGTGCAGTCCCAAGCGTCAGAAATGCTCACCCGCCTTCAAAGCCCTCATGATGTGTACAAGCGCGCCAAGTATGCAATCACCGACCGCTGCTTCCAAATCCGCCTTCTCCTCGAATCGCGGGTGGAAGCTCATCGACCACCTTGAATGACGCCGATGACACCGGAAGCACTACCAATTGAGCGATCCGATCACCCCTGTGCACCACGTACTCGTGGCTTGGATCGAGGTTCACCATCGCCACCCTCACTTCGCCCCGGTAGCCGGCGTCAATCAGCCCTGGTGCGTTGATGCAGGTCACACCGTGCTTCGAAGCGAGACCGCTCCTCGGCAGCACGAAACCCCCGTGGCCCTCGGGTATAGCGATACTGAGCCCGGTTCCGACCATCGCCCTGCCCCCGCCGGGAGCCAAGGTGCACGTCTCCACCGCCACGAGATCGCACCCCGCGTCGCCGTCATTGGCGTAGAGCGGAATCACCGCGTCGGGATGCAGGACTTTGGCCAGGATTTCCATGGGCGAAGGCTACCGCCCCTTCTGACCATGGCGTCAGGATTCGATAGTGTCGCAATGTGCTCGTATGGATGGATTTAGAGATGACGGGGCTCGAGCCCCAGCGCCACGTGATCGTTGAAATAGCGACGATCGTCACTGACGACCAGTTGAACATCGTGGCTGAGGGCCCCGACCTCGTGATACACGCGTCACCGGAGCAACTGGCTGAAATGGGCGATTTCGTGACTGAGATGCACACCAAGTCCGGGTTGCTTCGCGCCATCGAACAGTCGACGACCACTGCTGAGGAAGCTGAGGCCGCGACGCTCGCCTTCCTGAAGACGTACATCGCCGAGGAGAACAGCGTCCCGCTTTGTGGCAACTCGATCGGCACCGACCGGCGGTTCCTGCAGGAGTACATGCCAACCCTCGAATCCTTCTTCCATTACCGCAACGTCGACGTCTCGACGATCAAAGAGCTCGCCCGTCGCTGGAATCCTGAGGTGCTCGATGCGATGCCTGAAAAGGCGACATCGCACCGGGCGCTGGACGACATTCGTGAGTCCATTGGCGAACTCGTCCACTACCGCGAGACCCTTTTCCCACCGACCGCCCCCGCGAAGTAACGTCGCACATCATGAGCGAAACACCCCTCTCCCTCGCCGAGGCGACGGCGCAGATGACAGCCCCGGGCCAGATGTTCGAAACAGAGCGTGCCGTCGTCAACGGCATCGAAATGTCGGTGTGGAAGCATGCGCCGACCAACCTGCGACAGATACTGGACATGTCGCTCAACCACGCCAAGCGGGACTTTCTCGTCTACGAAGACCAGCGATTCACCTTTGACGAGCACTATCGGATCGCTTCGACACTCGCGCATCGCCTCATCGATGCGGGGATCTCGAAAGGCGACCGGGTCGCCATCGCTTCACGCAACCTTCCCCAGTGGGTCTTCCCCTTCTGGGGTGCGGTGGCCGCCGGAGCGGTCGTCGTACCGCTCAACGCGTGGTGGACGAGTGAAGAGCTCGCGTACGGCCTGACCGACTCCGGCTCGTCGCTCCTCTTCGTCGACGAGGAGCGCCTCGAGCGGCTGGCGAAGCAGCTCGACCACCTGCCCGAACTCGAGACGATCGTCGTCATCAGCGACGACCCGAGGCGCCCGGCGCACATCGACCGGCACCATCCGAGGATCAGGTTGATCAGCTTCGACGATTTCCTCGGCCGGGTCGAATCGGTGGCGATGCCGCCGGAGGTGACGCTCGAACCCGACGACGACGCCACGATGTTCTACACGTCGGGGACGACCGGCAAGCCCAAGGGCGCTGTGGGATCGCACCGCAACGCCCTAACGAACCTGATGAACCTCTTCTTCATAAGTCAACGGGCCTCACTGCGTTTCGGCACCGGCAACGTCGACGACGAGGGCAAGAGCATCCAGAACGCCGGGCTGTTGAACATACCGCTCTTCCACGCCACGGGCTGTCTCGCCGTGATGGTCGTGAACACCGCGTCGGGCGGAAAGATGGTGATGATGCACCACTTCGACGCCGGCAAGGCGCTCGCCATCATCGAGACCGAACGACTCACGATGATCGGCGGCGTCCCGACGATTGCGATGCAGATCCTCGACCACCCCGACTTCAAGAAGTTCGACACGTCGAGCATTCGCTCGGTCTCCTACGGTGGCGCCCCGGCGCCCCCCGAACTGGTAAAGCGCATCCAGGCGGCCTTCCCCGTCGGGCAGCCAGGCAACGGGTACGGCCTCACCGAGACGTCGGCTGCGGTGTGCCTCAACTCGGGGCCCGACTATGTCGCCAAGCCGGACAGCGTGGGCCCGGTGGTACCGGTCTGCGAAGTCGCGATCGTCCCCGAGGAGTTCGAGGGAAGCGAGCCCGCGGCGGACCTGCCCAAGGGCCCGAACGTTCTCGGCGAACTCTGGATCAAGGGTCCGAACGTGGTGCGCGGCTACTGGCACAAGCCCGAGGCCACCGCCCAGTCGTTCTCCAACGGCTGGCTGCACACGGGCGACATTGCGCGCATCGACGACGACGGCTTCATCTACATCGTGGACCGCGCGAAGGACATGATCATCCGCGGAGGCGAGAACGTCTACTCGGTGATCGTCGAAGCAGCGATCTTCGAGCACCCCGACGTCGCGGACTGCGCCGTGGTCGGCGTGCCCCACCCCACGCTCGGAGAAGAGGTCGCGGCGGTTATCGTCCTGCGGCCCGGTCGGGTCGTCGAAGCCGAGGAGATCTCTCGCCACGTCGCCCAGCGCCTGGCGAAGTTCGAAGTGCCGACGCGTATCTTCTTCAGAACCCTCGCGCTACCGCGCAACCCGCAGGGCAAGGTGCTCAAGCGTGAACTACGAGACTCCCTCGAAGAGCAGATGCAGCTCTAGGACTCGCCCGCCAAGGCGTCAATGGCTTTGAACGTCTCGTCGTCGAGGACTACGTTCCCAGCCCCGAGGTTCTCCTCCAGGTGGGAGATCTTGGAGGTGCCCGGTATCGGCATCATGACTGGCGACCTGCGAAGCAACCACGCGAGCGAGAGCTGAGCGACGGTCACGCCGTTCTGATTGGCGAGCGTGTCAAGCGGGCCACCGCTGGTGGCCAGGTTCCCCGAGGCAACGGGGAACCAGGGAATGAAGCCAATCCCCTCTTGCTCGCAGTAGCGCAGCACGTCCTCGCTCTGGCGGTTGGTCGCGTTGTAAAGATTCTGCACGGTCGAGACCGGCACGATGTCGCGAGCCGCCTTGATCTGTTCGACGCTCACGTTGGACAGGCCTACCGCCCGAGCCTTGCCCTCGTCGAGCAACTCGCGGAGCAGGCCAAACTGCTCGCTCGCGGGAACGCTCGTATCGACGCGATGCAGTTGAAACAGGTCCAGAGACTCCTGGCCGAGGCGGCGAAGCGACATCTCGCACTCCTGGCGCAGGTACTCGGGACGTCCGCACGCGATCCACACGCCCGGGCCCGTCCGCAGCAGCCCGGCCTTGGTAGCGATCTTCACTTTGCCGTAGGGGTGCAGGGCTTCGGCGATCAGCTCCTCCGAGACGTACGGACCGTACGAGTCGGCGGTGTCAATAAAATCCACCCCCAGGACGACTGCTCGACGCAGCACCGCGACCGCTCCGGCCCGGTCCTGCGGGTAACCCCAGACCCCGTCGCCGGTGATGCGCATGGCACCATACCCCAGTCGATTCACCGTTTGATTCGCGTACGTGAAAGTGCCGATACCAGCCATGATGACTCCTTCTCTTATCTCACTCTATGGCCAGCAAAGCACAAAGCGGCCACCCGGAGGTGGCCGCTTTGCGAGGAGAGCCCGTCGTTACTTGTTGGGCTGCGGCGTGACGCGCAGGTAGTCCTTCAGCTTCTTGAAGCCCTTTGGGAACTTGGTCTTGGCCTCTTCGTCGGTCACGGAGTTGACGATGATGACGTCGCCACCGTCGGTCCAGTTGACCGGCGTCGCGACCTGGTAGTTCGCGGTGAGCTGCAGCGAATCGAGGACACGGACGATCTCGTCGATGTTGCGTCCGGTCGACGCGGGGTAGGTCAGCGTGAGCTTGACCTTCTTGTCCGGGCCGATGATAAAGACGCTGCGAACCGTCAAGGTGTCGTTGGCGTTGGGGTGGATCATGTCGTAGAGACCAGCGACCTTGCGCTCTTCGTCGCCGATAATCGGGAAGTTGAGAGCGGTGCCCTGGGTCTCGGCGATGTCGTCCTTCCACTTGTTGTGCGAAGCGACGTCGTCGACCGACACACCGATGATCTTGGTGTTGCGCTTGTCGAAGTCGGCCTTGCGAGCTGCGAAGCCACCGAGTTCCGTGGTGCACACCGGCGTGAAGTCCTTCGGGTGCGAGAAGAGGATGCCCCAGCTGTCGCCGAGCCACTCGTGAAAGTTGATTGTTCCCTCGGTGGTCTCGGCGGTAAAGTCCGGGGCCACGTCGCCAAGGCGAATCGCCATGTGTTTGCTCCTTGAGTGCAAGATGTCAGTCCTTTGACTGAACCTCAACACTTTAGCCGCACGCCACTTGATTCTTGCAAATATCTATTTGATTTATGGGTATTAGACATGTGCCCTTCCCGAAGCCTGTGAAACTGTTGGGATGAGCGAAACAAATCCCCCGATCGTCGCCGCCTTTGACCTCGATGGCACGCTGACCCAGGGTGGCAGCGTCTTTCCGTGGCTTCGCTTTATCGCAGGTCGGCGCCAGGTCTACCGCGCGGCCCTTCCGCTCCTGGTCCCGCTTACGATTGGCGCCATCAGGAGCGGCCGGTGGGCGGACAACGCCAAAGAACGCCTCTTCCACAAGCTCCTCGTCGGACGTGACCTCGGGGAGCTGACCGTATCGTCGCGCGTGTTCGCCCTCGAGCATCTCGAACACGAAGGCCGGGCGAAGGTGCTCGCGCGCCTGGAGTGGCACCGCGAGCAGGGCCACGACATCGTCGTCGTCTCGGCCTCTCCCCAGATCTACGTGGACGTGATCGCTGATGCCCTGCGGGCGACCGGTGCGCTCGGGACGCGTCTCGCTGTCGACGCACGTTCCAAACTCACCGGCAGTTACCTCGGAAAGAACTGCCGGGGCACCGAGAAGATGCGCCGGCTCAGCGAGTGGATCGAGCAGCGCCACTATGCTTCGCAGCCCATCGTCTACGCCTACGGGAACTCGCGGGGCGACCGTCGACTCCTCGCGGGCGCCACGTATCCATTCGACGCAGGCAAACTCGGATGGCTCGGATCGCTGCGGCGCTATCCCCGGCTCAAGGCGGAGAAGGCGGAGAAGGCGGAGAAGGCGGAGAGCCCGACTACTGCTGAGTGATCGACGCGCCGAGCTCGACGATCCCGCCCTCGCGTCCGGTGTAGGCCACCTGGATCGAGGCGGCCTGTTCTCGCCAGGCCATCACGGTGCCGTGGTGGTCGACGATGCCCACGTTGACGTCGTACACGCCGTCGAGCAGCGGGATCTGGGCCAGGTCCACGCCCACGGTGTTGGGACCGGGCTTCAGGTTCACCGGTGAACCCTGGGCGTCACTTCTGCTGACCAACAACCCGCTCCTCGTGAAGATCTCCATCATGAAGTTCCCGCTGTACGCGCCGTGCGAGGTCATCTGGACGTCGAAATGGAGTCCCGCGCCGCTCTTCACGTCGAAAGTCCCCGACGGCGTCGTCACCGAGTCGATGCTGATCTCGGCCCGAGCGCCCGTTCGATCGAGCTCGACCGCGTCTTCGAGAAGATGCTCGCGAAAGATGCGAAGGGATTCTTGCACGGGTCCGTTCGCGACCATCAAGCCGCCATCCAGCACGATCGCCCGGTCGCAGAGCGCGCGCACCTGGTCGGCCTGGTGGGTCACCAGAAGAATCGAACGTCCTTCCTCCTGGAAGGTCCGGATCCGATCGATGCACTTCGCCTGAAACCGTTCGTCGCCGACGGCGAGCACTTCATCGACGACCAGGATGTCGGGATCGACATTCACCGCGACGGCGAAGGCCAGACGCACGTACATGCCGCTCGAATAGAACTTCACTTGGGTGTCGATGAACTGCTCGATCTCGCTGAACGCCACGATGTCGTCGAAGATCGCCTCGACGTTCCTCCTCGAAAGTCCGAGCATCGCGCCGTAGAGAAAGACATTGTCGCGCCCCGAGAGCTCGGTCTGGAAACCCGCGCCCAGCTCCAGGAGGGCCGCCAGGTTGCCGCGCAGACGAATCTGGCCGGAAGTGGGTTGCAGCACGCCGCAGATGCACTTGAGAAGGGTCGATTTGCCCGATCCGTTGTGGCCCAGGATACCGACGGTCTCGTTGCTCGAGACCTTGAAGCTGATGTCCGAAAGGGCGTGGAAGATCTCGGTCGAACCCGACTTAGGGTGCAGCAGTCGCTCTTTCAACGACTGGTTCCGCTCATGGTGGATCTTGAAGTCCTTGGAGATGTTCTCGACTTCGATAACGGTGGTCATCAGAGTTCCGACTCGAAATTGCCCTCGAGCCGACCGAACAGCGTCAACGCCACCAGGAAGACCACGACCATGATCACGAACAACGACGCATTCATGTAGAAGAAGGTCGACATCGTCCACTGGGGAAGGATGTTGAGCACCGAATGGGGCAGATTGGTGGAGATCACGTTCGTCTTCACGTAGAAGATCCGCTGGAAGGTGAGGATGATCGGCGTTATCGGATTCAGGAAGTACATCCAGGTGAGACCGTGGTCATGCAGTCGCTGCGCGATGGTGTGCTGATAGGAGTAGACAACGGGCGAGAGCCAGAACCACAGCTGCAAAAGCACTTCCATCAGGTGCTTCATGTCCCGCAAGTACACCGTCACCGCCGACATCACGATGGCGACGGAGGCCGTCAGCAGGTAGAGGGTGGCGAAGGAGATCGGCAGGATCCATAGGAATCCCCAAGCGGGCGAACGTCCAAGCGCCAGCATGAACAGGCAGAGGACCGCCAGTTGGATGAAGAAGTAGATGACCGCCGCGCCGACGTTCGCGAGCGCCAGGATCTCACGAGGGAAGGAGACCTTCTTCACGAGCCCGGCCCGGTCGACGATGACACCGGTCGCCATGTTGACGGCGTTCTGGAACATGTTCCACACCACGAGGCCCGCGAACAGGTAGAGCGCGAAATCCGGGTATCCGTTCTTCGTGATGACCGAGAAGACGAGGTCGTAGATCCCGAGGGTCAGCGCCGGCGACAGCATGGACCAGAAGATCCCGAGCGCCGAGTTCTTGTACTTGATGCGGATATCCGAGAAGACGAGGCTCGTCAGCAACTCACGGCGCGACCAGAGGTTGCGAAGGCGCGTACGAAGACTTGCCCGTGCGCTGACGACGCGAACCGGCGCGTCGTCAAGAGACCGTCGCTGGATCCCCGCCGAAGAGGCGTCGTTCACTAGACCCCTTGACGAAGGGCCGAACGATCAATCACAGCATCAATGAATCCGTAGTCGAGAGCTTCCTTCGCGGTGAACCAGCGGTCCCGGTCCGAGTCCGCTTCGATGCGCTCGATGGTCTGGCCGGTGTGGAACGCAATGCGCTCCGCGAGCATGGACTTCATGTAGACGATCTGCTCGGCCTGGATGGCGATGTCCGACGCTTGGCCCTGCATCCCGCCCATGGACGGCTGGTGCATGAGGATTCGACTGTGGGGCAGGGAGAACCGCTTGCCGGGAGATCCGGCACAGAGCAGGAACTGGCCCATCGACGCGGCCATGCCCACGCAGATCGTGCGGATGTCACAGTTCACGTACTGCATGGTGTCGTAAATCGCCAGTCCGTCCGTCACCGATCCGCCGGGTGAGTTGATGTAGAGGCTGATGTCCTTGTCACGGTCCTCGGCCTCGAGCAGCAGCAGCTCAGCGCAGATCCGGTTCGCCGTGTTTTGGTCGACTTGCGAGCCCAGGAACACAATCCGCTCGCGAAGCAGTCGCTGGTTGAGGTCGTTGGCGCCGAAACCCTCGGCCATGGAAGAGTTAATCATGCGTCCAATCTACCGTGTGGGGCTGCGATCCCCTCACTCGACGCAATAGAGTGGGGTCTCTCGCGGGCGTGGCGGAATTGGCAGACGCGCTGGTTTTAGGTACCAGTTCTTCGGAGTGTGGGTTCGAGTCCCTCCGCCCGCACCAGTGCCCACCGGCAAAAGCATTTAGGACCCTTTGGCCTTCACCGTCGCCACGGCCAGCCCCCTGGGTGCTGCGAAACCCGGTGATCCGCTGAAGGAACTGTTCACCAACTAGTGATCCTGCGGTCCCATTCACCAGGAGAAGGGGTGGTGCGGTTCCTCTAGGAAGAGCCGTCGCTGGGCCCTATCCGGATGTCACGCCTTCGTGAGCTCCTCGATGAAGTCGGCGGAACTCATCGGCTGAGAGAACATCGGGAAGTCGTACTTGATGGCGTTCTCGTGCTCCTCGGCCGACGTCGCTGCGACGCAATCATTCAAGGTGATGACCTGATAACCGTTCTCATAACCCGATCGCATGGTCGATTCGACGCAGCAGTTAGTGAGAAAACCCCCGAGTGCGATGGTCTTGATGCCCTTGCTGCGAAGGATGAAGTCGAGGTTCGTGCTGGCGAAGGTGTCCAGCCCCCTCTTGCCTTCGATGACGATGTCGCCTTCTTGGGGAGCGAGCTCGTCCACGATCGCGGCGCCCCATGTCCCCTTGACGAAGGCGTTGCCATCAACAACTCCCTTGAGGATTCCGTAGGGATGTGCGCTGATCTCGTTGTAGCCCTCGTGGAACATGATCGGGGCGTGCATCACCGTGGCCCCAGCTCGGCGGGCGGCATCCGCCACCTCGCGGGTCTTCGCCAGCATGTCGTTCTCGCCCATCACGCCCTGGACCGCGCCGTGAAGGGCACCGCCTTCCGACGTGAAATCATTCTGGAATTCGATGAGCACCACGGCAGTCGTCTTCGGGTCAATCGTCATCTTCAGAACTCCCTGTTAGTCCAGCAATCGACTGGTCCGCTCATGCTAACAACACACGGCATCGGTATCGAAGGTGCAGCCTCGCTGGCACGTGGCAGCGCCAACGACCGCAACCCTGCACTCTGCAAAACGCGCGACCTCGCCGCGGTCAACCCAACGCGGGACTGGAGTTGCGGGCCGCCTCGGCGTTGGCGCCTTCGTCGAAAATTAATTGTGCTGGTATTCGTCGCACGCATCTGCTAGCGTGGGAAATGCTGTTTTGCCGCACTTCGCGGTGGAGACCGATTCGACTGTGACATATCGAGTTGGGCTCAGCTCAACTTGTAGGAGTTATATGTCCATGTCCTTTGCCGACCTCGGTGTGCCCGCCAACCTCGTGGAGCGTCTCAGTGCTCGCGGAATTAATGAGGCTTTCCCCATCCAGGAGGCCGCACTTCCCGACGCTCTCGCCGGTCGCGACGTCGTCGGAAAAGCCGTCACCGGCTCCGGCAAGACCCTCGCCTTCGGTCTTCCTCTCATGGCGCGCCTTGGTAAGGCCCGTCCTCGCAAGCCCCTCGGCCTCGTGCTGGTGCCTACCCGCGAACTCGCTGCGCAGGTCCAAAAGGAGCTAGCGAACTTGACCGATGACCGCGGTCGTCGGGTCATCTGCATCTACGGAGGCACGTCGTACAACGTCGCGCGAAAGGCACTGAACTTCGGCGTCGACGTCGTCGTCGCGTGCCCCGGTCGCCTCGAGGACATGCTGGAGCAGGGCGCTCTCGACCTTTCCTCAATCACCACCGTCGTCGTCGACGAAGCGGACCGCATGGCTGACATGGGCTTCCTGCCCTCGGTGCGACGCATCATCGGCGCGACTCCCCAGAACCGACACGTGATGCTGTTCTCCGCGACCATGGGCCCGGACGTGAAGTCACTGGTGCGCGAGTTCACCAACGACGCCGCGATCCACGACGTCGTGGGCGAAGAGGCCCCGAACGACGTCGACCACTACTTCTGGCGTGTGCCGCGCGACCAGCGCCCCCAGATCACTGCCGACATCATCGCCGAGTACGACCGAGCGATCATCTTCACCCGCACGAAGCACGGCGCCGACCGTCTGGCCCGTCAGCTCGAGGAGCGCGGGATCTCCGCCGTTCCCCTGCACGGTGACCGCACCCAGGCCCAGCGCGAACGTGCGCTGCGCAGCGTCAAGAGCGGCCAGATCCGCGTCCTTGTCGCGACCGACGTCGCGGCTCGAGGAATCCACATCGACCTCTTGCCCGTTGTCGTCCACTACGACCCGCCGGCGCAGGCGACTGACTACCTGCACCGTTCAGGGCGAACCGGCCGCGCCGGCGCCACCGGTGCCGTCATCTCGTTGGTCGGCGAGGACGTGATCGGACAGGTGAAGCGCCTTCAGAAGGCACTCGGCGTGCCCATCTCGATCGAACCCCGCGAGGACGCGCCCGCTATCCGTTTGGGAGCCGTTGACGACGCCGTCGCGGCCGAGCGTCTCGACGACCGCGGTGGCAAGGGTCGATCCGAGCGATCGACTCCCCGTGACCGCGAACGAGGACCACGTAACTTCGAGCGTCGGGACCGCCCCGAGCGGGCCGAGCGCCACAGCTTTGGCGACCGTCCGGAGCGCAACTTCGCCGAGCGTGGACCCCGTCCGGAGCGCAGTTTCTCTGAGCGTGGACCCCGTCCGGAGCGAGCCGAGCGAAGCTTCGCCGACCGTGGCGCACGTCCCGAGCGCGGCCCCCGCACCGACCGTCCCGAGCGTGGCATCGCCGAACGCAGTCCTCGTCCCGAGCGCGCTGCGCGCACCGAGCGTCCTGAGCGCGGTTTCAATGACCGCGGCGCATCACCTCGCGCCGGGCGTAACGGCGAAGCGGTCGTGAGCTTCTTCAATGACTCCAAGGGCTTCGGCTTCGCGAGCGACGACAAGGGCGACGACCTCTTCATCCACTTCTCGAACATCGTCGGTGACGGCTTCAAGTCGCTGAGTCAAGGGCAGAAGATCACCTTCGAGGAAGCTCAGGGGCCCAAGGGGCGCGAAGCTCGCAACGTGCGCGCCGTCGGCGGTGGCGGACGTGAGCGTCGCTACTAGAGTCTTGACTCATGTCTGAGAAGCCACTCGTAGAACCACACCTCGGCCCTGCTCCCGATGACCTCTTGATAGAAGAGATCATCGTGGGCACGGGCGACGAGGCCAGCGTCGGTCAAACGGCGGTCGTGCACTATGTGGGTGTCGGGGTCTCGAGCGGCGAGGAGTTCGACGCCTCGTGGAACCGCGGCGAGCCCTTCACTTTCCCGCTCGGTGCGGGATACGTCATTCAGGGCTGGGACCGTGGGGTCGTCGGCATGAGAGTCGGCGGACGCCGGCGTCTCGTGATTCCCTCGCACCTGGGCTACGGCCAGCAGGGAGCGGGCGGCGTCATCGCTCCCGGCGAGACGTTGATCTTCGTCGTGGACCTCCTGGAGCTTCGTTAGTCGAACGGCGCGAACGGCAGATCCATCGCGAGCATGCGTTGAAAGTCCCCGTATCGCTCGCAGCTGATCTCGGCGAGCAAGCGTAGGCGATCATTGGGGTCGCTCAGACTGAGGACCTTGAACTGGTCCAGGATCGACATCGGCGTCATGGAGCAGAGTTGCCAGCTTCGCACCCACGGATCCGAGTCCATCTCGCAGTTGCTCGTCAGGCACTGGTCGTCGAAGAGCTCGCTCTGCAGCGTGCGCAGCGCCCGGACGGCCGACCCGGTCGACTTCAACAGCGCCGGCTCAATTGCGACCTCATCGCAGCACCGCTCGCTCACCAGCGCGCGCGGATAGGGCGCGTCCACGAGCCACGTGGAAACCTCGAAACACGAGATCCCTTCGATCATGATGAGGGTCTTGCCGTCATTGAGCGCGTGAGATCCGAGAATCTGGACGATCGTTCCCACCGAGCTGCGCTTGTCTCCCCCGCCGACCTCGGAACCGCGTTCGATCAGGCACGTGCCGAAGTGGTTTCCCGGTTCGACGTCGCGCAGCATCTGCTTGTAGCGCTCTTCGAAGACACAGAGGCCAACGACCTGATGAGGAAAGACAACCATCCCGAGGGGGAACATCGGCAGCTGCATAATGGTCACCACCCCAGACTAAAGGTGAACGTTCCGTGAACGTACCTATCGCGCACCGAGCGCGAGGGCGAGGGCGCGCAGTGCGTTGCCCCGGTGCGAGATGGCGTTCTTCTCATCGAGCGACAGTTGCGCCAACGTCCGGCCGCCTTCGCTCGACGGAGCGAACACCGGGTCGTAGCCGAACCCCTCGTCACCCACTGGTTCTGTCGTGATGAAGCCTTCCAGGCTTCCCTCGACGATCAGCGGGGCCCCTTGTGGATAGGCCACCACCACCACCGTGCGAAACCGAGCCCCGCGGCGGGCGGTCTCCACCCCCTCGAGTTCTCCCAGAAGCTTCACGACGTTGTCATGGTACGACGCGCTCTCTCCGGCGTATCGGGCGCTGTGGACACCCGGGCGCCCACCCAACGCATCGACAAACAGCCCCGTGTCGTCGGCGATCGCGGCGTAGCCAGTCGCCTCGACGAGCGCGTGCGCCTTCAAGAGCGCGTTACCTTCGAGGGTGTCCTCGGTCTCCGCGACGTCGGGAACCTCCTTGGGGCGCGCGATCAGATGGACATCGAGTCCGTGCAGCAAAGACGCCATTTCCTGCGCCTTATGGGGATTTGCCGTGGCGAGGACGAAGGTGGTCACTTCGCTCGTGGCGCCGGCGGGTTCGCGAGCACGAGGCGCTGCGCCTCGTGGATCTGGGCGATGCCTTCGGCGGCGAGGTCGAGGAGCTGATCGAGTTCATCGCGCGAGAACGCCTCTTGCTCGGCGGTCCCCTGCACCTCCACGAATCGACCCGCGCCGGTCATCACCACGTTCATGTCGGTGTCGGCCCTGGAGTCCTCCTCGTATGGCAGGTCGAGCATCGCCACGCCGTCGACGATCCCCACCGACACCGCGGCGACGAGATCGCTGAGAGCGTGCTCCTTAATGGTCCCAGCGATCACCAGTCGCGAGATCGCGTCGTGCAATGCGACGTACCCTCCGCAGATCGACGCGGTGCGGGTCCCTCCGTCAGCCTGGAGCACGTCGCAGTCGACGGTGATCTGGATGTCGGCCAGGAGTTCGAGACGGGTCACGGTGCGAAGCGAGCGGCCGATGAGGCGCTGAATCTCCTGGGTGCGTCCCGACTGCTTTCCCTTCGCCGCCTCCCGACTTGCCCGGTCTGGGGTTGAACCGGGGAGCATCGAGTACTCGGCGGTGACCCAACCCTTACCCGTGCCTCGCAGCCAGCGCGGGACGTCCTCTTCGACAGACGCCGTGCAGAGCACCCGCGTGCGCCCGAAACTCACCAGCACCGAGCCGGAGGCCATTTCGGTGAAGTCACGCTCGAACGTCAGAGGGCGCGCTTCGTTCGAGGTTCGGCCATCGGCCCGTAGTTGTGACATGCGACTCCTTGGACGTCATTCGTTGTGCGAAACAACGGTACTGGGAAATCGCCACCGGCACGGACTAGAAGTAGATGATCTTCTTTGCTCGCTCGACCACGTCGTCAATGTCGTCGCTCCAAGCGCCCGTCGAGAGGTACTTCCAGCCGTCATCGCAGACGATGGTCACGATGGTCGCGGTTTCGCCGTCGGGGATGAGGTTCGCGCACTTGACGGCACCGGCCATGATGGCCCCCGACGAGATTCCCGCGAAGAGTCCCACCTCGGTCAGCCGGCGGGTCCACTCAATGGACTCCCTCGGGCGAACGACCACCTTCCGGTCGAGCAGCTCGGTGCCGAGATTGTCCGTGAAGATCGGCGGGATGTAGCCGTCCTCGAGGGAGCGAAGCCCGTCGACCATCTCGCCGCTCGGCGGCTCGACCGCCCAGATCTGCACGCCTGGTTTTTGCTCCTTGAGGAACTTCCCCACGCCCATCAGGGTGCCCGAAGTTCCGAGGCCCGCCACGAAGTGGGTTATCTCTGGAACGTCGCTCAATATCTCGGGTCCAGTGGTGCGGTAGTGCGCGAGCGGGTTCGCCGGATTCGCGTACTGGTAGAGGAAGGTCCACTCGGGGTTCTCTTCCGCGAGGACGTGGGCGAGACGAACGGCGCCGTTGGAGCCTTCGCTGCCGGGTGAGTCGATGATCTCGGCCCCGAAGGCCAGCAGCAGTTGCTTACGCTCGGGCGAGACGTTCGTCGGTAACACCACCTTCAAGTGGTACCCGCGCAGCCGGCACACCATGGCCAGCGCGATGCCGGTGTTGCCCGAAGAGGGCTCGATGAGGATCTGGTCCGGCTTTCCTGGAATCAGCACGCCGTCTCGCTCCGCGGCCTCGATGAGCGAGAGCGCGACGCGGTCCTTCACCGACCCGGCGGGGTTGCGTCCTTCGAGTTTGGCGAGAATCGTGACGTTGGGCTTCGGCGAGAGGCCGCTGATGTCGACGACGGGGGTGTTGCCGATGAGTTCAAGTACCGACGCGTAGCGCGCCACTACGCCGCTCCACCAGCGACCGCGGGCAGCAGGGTGATCTCGTCCTCGTTCGCCACCGGCGCCTCGACACCCCCGAGGTAACGGACGTCGTCGTCATTGATGTAGACGTTGAGGAAACGGTGGAGCGTCCCGTCATCATTGAGCAGCTGGCCCTTGATCGCGGGGTACTTGACCGTGAGGCTCCCGAGCACGTCGCCAATCGTGGCGCCCTCGACCTCCATGATCGACACGCCGCCCATAGCGGGTCGAAGAACGGTTGGAATCCTCAGAGTTGCCGCCATGATGCCTCTTTCGACTGGATGGCCGTATTCCTGACCAACCCCGTCGACTTTAGCGTGACCCGTGCGGGGCGTGACGCCTAGGTCCGCTTCGGCGGCCGGTAGCACGCGGCCAACTGCAAGAGCGCCCCTCCCAAGCCAAGCGCCACGGTCACGACCAAATGGGTCGTGAGAGACCAGTTGAGCAGATGCCAGAGATGGTCGATCGAGAACTTCCCCGCCCCGAGTGTCCCGGGAACGAGTGCCATGAAGATGACGCCGAGGCAGTACTCGACGCCCTCGCCCTTGTTGAAGATGAACCATCCGTTCTTGCGGTGCACGGTGACGATGGCGACCGTCATCACTGCGATAAGTCCCGCCGAGGCGAGCGTTGTGAGAAACCCGAGGCCCAGCAGCACTCCGACGCCCATCTCGGTGCCAGCCGCCGCGAACGCATTGATCCTTCCGGGCTTCATCCCGATGCTGTCGAACCATCGGGCGGTGCCAGCGATCTTGCCGCCCCGGAACACCTTGTTGTAGCCGTGCGAGAAGATCAT
>Ga0182014_10000068_pt1 | contig 100531 bp, 84 predicted proteins | sample 612S2DmetaG_FD_120489 | JGI IMG/M metagenome (GOLD analysis project Ga0182014, IMG submission 120489) | Permafrost microbial communities from Stordalen Mire, Sweden - 612S2D metaG | ecosystem: Environmental > Terrestrial > Soil > Wetlands > Permafrost | place: Sweden: Stordalen | collected... | reverse complement strand
CGTCGTGTTCTGTTCGAAGGGCGACAACATCACGCCGCCGCAGCAGGCGCTCGGCTGGATCCTCGATCTCTACGGGAGCGTCGAGGACATAAGGATGCACGACCAGACCATCGTCTACGCCATTCACGAGTCAGTCGGGCACCTCGGCATCTTCGTGTCCGGCAGCGTCGCTCGGAAGGAGCACGACGTCCCGATCGAAGGTTCTACACCGCCGCTTTGGCTTGATCTCCATCAATGTCAGTCGGTTCAAAAGCCCATAGTCGTAACCTTGTTCGGGGTCCAAACTGAGGCAGTCACGCAAGAGAGTAGCGAGACGCTTTGAAGCTGCGACCAAGGCGGCGGCAGCGCAGCGATCGGACATTGTTGCCGCCTTCGAGCGGATTAGAGCGGTCGCCTCCGAGCGCGTGAAGGCAATCGTCCGCCACGCAAAAGCACGCTATGATCGCGCTGTGCGCGGAGGGCCTCGCCGATGCTTAATGCGAAGAAAACTCAGTTAGCCGTCCGCCGGCTTCGCGGGGTAATACTGCGAACCGCGTTCGTTTGCGTTGCGCTGACTGTGGTCACATGGGCGTTGCGCGTTTCCAATGAAGCGCTCTTCATCGGCAGCGCGCAGGCGCAATCGAAGCAGCAAAACCCTCTCGAAAAAGCCCGCACAGACGTAGAAAAAGCCCGCACAGCGTTAGAAACGCTGATAAATCGTCTGCGCGGCCAGGATATGCCTGAGGGGATCGTGAAGTCGAATGGGCGCATCGAGGCCACCGAGGTTGACGTCGCGGCCAAATACCCCGGCCGGCTGGCGACGCTGACCGTGAACGAAGGCGACGAGGTCACGGCTGGACAGGTCGTCGCCACCATCTCGTCGCCGGAAACCGAAGCCCAGCTGCGGGGCGCGCAGGCCCAGGTGCTGAAGGCGAAGCAGGCGTTGGCGGAAGCTGTCGCGCTCATTGCCCAGCGCAAGAGCGACCTGGATTTTGCGAGAGGCGATCTGGAGCGCGGTACCACTCTCGTCGGTCGCGGATACATCACCCAACAGGTTGTCGACCAGCGGCGCAACAGATTCGAAGCAGCCGAGGCTGGATATGCTGCGGCCAAAGCACAGCGCGAAGGGGCCGACGCCGCAATCAAGGCAGCCGAAGCCGATGTCGAACGGCTCCAGTCGATTCTGGTCGATCTCGTGCTCGTGTCGCCGAGAAGCGGACGCGTGCAATACAGACTCGCTCGCGAAGGCGAGGTGATCGCCGCGGGACAACGCGTTCTGACGATCCTCGACCTGAATGACGTCTACATGACGATCTATCTTCCCGCCGACCAGGCGGCCAAGCTCAGCCTTGGCGACGAAGCGCGGGTGATCCTCGATTCCGTTCCCCAATATGTATTCCCGGCAACGATCAGCTTCGTCGCGACCGACGCACAATTCACGCCAAAGAGCGTCGAAACCGCCGAGGAGCGGCAAAAACTGATGTTCCGGGTCAAGCTCCAGGGCGATGCTAAGGTCCTCAATAAATACCATAGCCAGGTGAAGACAGGTGTGCGCGGGCTCGGGTTTGTCCGCACAGATCCTGGAATCCACTGGCCTGCGGAGCTCGTGGTGAGTCTTCCGCAATGACCGAGGGCATGGTCGCGAGGATCGAGCGCGTCACGCACCGTTACGGAAAGACGATCGCACTCAACGATCTCACCCTCGAGATTCCGGCCCAATGCATGGCGGGATTGATCGGTCCCGATGGCGTCGGCAAGTCCACCTTGCTCGCCCTCATCTCCGGGGTGCGCAAGATCCAGTCTGGCGAAGTTGTGGCGCTTGACGGAAATATGGCGGACGAGCGCCATCGCAGGGCGAGCTACGGCCGCATCGCCTACATGCCGCAGGGACTTGGCCGCAATCTCTATCCGACGCTCAGCGTATTTGACAACATCGACTTCTTCGGGCGCTTGTTCGGTCAAGGCGCGGCGGAGCGGCGCGCGCGCATCGACGAACTCCTGAACGCCACGGGACTCGATCCGTTTGCAGATCGGCCATGCGGCAAGCTCTCGGGCGGCATGAAGCAAAAAGTGAGTCTCTGCTGCTCGCTGATGCACGATCCCGACCTGCTCGTTCTGGACGAGCCCACCACCGGCGTCGATCCGTTGTCGCGTCGGCAGTTCTGGGGGCTGATTGATTCCATCCGCGCGCGCCGGCCACGGATGAGCGTGATCGTCGCAACCGCCTACATGGACGAAGCCAGTCGGTTCGACTGGCTGGCTGCGATGGATGACGGCAAGGTCATCGCGCAAGGAGCGCCACGGGAGATCCTTGCCCGCGCAAACAAATCGACGCTCGACGACGCCTTCATCGCCCTGCTTCCACCGGAAAAGCGCGGCCTCCACCAGGAGGTCGTCGTGCGCCCGCGCGCAGCGAGCGAGGACGAGACGCCGGCGATCGAGGCGGACGGGCTTACGCGCCGGTTCGGCGATTTCATCGCGGTCGACCATGTCAGCTTTCGCATCGGACGCGGCGAGATTTTCGGCTTTCTCGGCTCAAATGGCTGCGGAAAAACGACAACGATGAAAATGATGACCGGGCTCCTGCCGGTGACGGAGGGCTCGGCGAAATTATTCGGCAAGCCGATGGGCGCCGACGACATGGAGGCGCGTGAAAACGTCGGCTACATGTCGCAGGCGTTTTCCCTCTACGGGGAGCTTACGGTCCGCCAGAACCTCGATCTGCACGCGCGGCTCTACCATCTGCCGCCAAACGAGGTCGAACGACGGATCGACGAATTGCTCGAACGCTACGATCTGAAAAGCGTAGCCGACGCGAAGCCCGAAAGTCTGCCGCTCGGCGTCAAGCAGCGGCTGCAGCTGGCGGTGGCGGTGCTGCACGGCCCTCGCATTCTCATTCTCGATGAGCCGACGTCGGGCGTCGATCCGGTCGCCCGGGACGCGTTCTGGCGCACGCTGATCGATCTCTCCCGAAATGACGGGGTCACCATCTTTCTCTCGACCCACTTCATGAACGAGGCCGAGCGCTGCGACCGCATCTCCCTCATGCATCGGGGTCGCGTGCTCGCAGTCGGCGCGCCGCATGAGTTGGTCGAGCAGCGCGGCAGCCATTCGCTCGAGGACGCCTTCATCTCCTATCTGGAGGAGGCGGCGGCGAGTGAATCGACGAATAAACCCGCGCCGCCGCCGCAATCTGCACCCGCGCCGGCCGCCCCCGCAGACGCGGCCCTCCCGGCCTGGAAACCTGACCAGACGCGCGCTTCGAGGCGATTTGATCCTGGACGGCTGTGGGCTTACGCCCGACGCGAGACAATGGAGCTCTTACGCGATCCCATACGGCTGGCCTTCGCCTTCATCGGTCCCGCCATTTTGATGGCGGCCTTCGGCTATGGCATCACCTTCGATGTCGAGAATCTGAAATACGCCGCCTTCGACCAGGACCAGACGCCGGAAAGCCGCAGGCTGCTCGAGAGCTTCTCGGGCTCTCATTATTTCTCTGAACGGCCTCCGATCAGCTCTACCGATGAACTCGAAGAACGCATGCGGAGCGGAGAGCTCGCCGTCGTCGTTGAAATCCCGTCCGGGTTCGGCCGCGATCTGACGAACCTGCATTCGCCCGAGGTCGGATTCTGGATCGACGGCGCGATGCCATTCCGCGGCGAGACAGCGATCGGATACGTTAACGGCCTGACGCTGCGCTATATTCAGGACCTCGTAACTGAGCGCCTTGGCCCTAACGCCGTGTCCAACGTCTATGTCGGCGGGCTCAAAATCGAAAATCGCTTCCGCTATAACCAGGGTTTCAAGAGCATCTTCTCCATGGTTCCGAGCGTCATCGTCATGATGCTGGTTCTGATTCCTGCGATCATGGCGACTATTGCCGTCGTGCGCGAGAAAGAAACCGGCTCGATCGCCAATTTCAGGTCCACGCCCGTGAGCAAATTCGAATTCCTCATGGGCAAGCAGGTCCCGTATGTCGTGGTCGGGATGATCACTTTCACCCTGCTGGTGCTGATGGCTTTTTTCGTCTTCAACGTGCCGGTCAAAGGGTCTTTTGGAACGCTCGCGTTCGCGACGCTGCTCTACGTGTTCTCAACCTGCGGCTTCGGTCAACTGGTCTCCACCTTTACGCAGACACAGGTAGCGGCGGTTTTTGCGACCACCGTGCTCGCCATCATTCCCACCGTGAATTTTTCGGGCTTGCTTGTGCCTGTGTCCTCTCTCACCGGCCAGGGAAGGATCATTGGCCTGATGTTTCCGGCGGCCTGGTACCAGCCGATCGCCGTTGGCGCCGTCACCAAAGGGCTCGGCTTCTCCGATCTCTGGTTCAATACGCTCGTCCTTGCGGCGTTCACGATCGGCTACCTCACAGCGGCGCATACATTGCTGCGGAAGCAGGAGAGCTGAGATGCCGCTGGCGAGCCAGACCGCAAACTCAGCAGAGCGGGCGACGCCGCATGCAGCGGCGAAGCAGAAGCGTCCGAGGCGTAACGGGTTCGCCACGCTTTGGCGGCGCCTGGGCAATATTTACCGGCTGACGATCAAGGAATTGCGCAGCATCCGCTCCGACCCGATCATGCTGGTGCTCGTCGCCTATTCGTTCACCTTTGCAATCTATGCCGCTGCGACCGGCGCCTCGACCGAAGCGACCAACCTTTCGGTTGGAATCGTCGATGAAGATCACTCAGATCTGTCGCGACGCATTGCGGACGGCCTCACGCCGCCCACTTTCAAGCCGGCGGTAGAGATCGCGGCGACCGATATCGACGCGACGATGAATTCGCAGCGTTTCATTTACGTCATTGAAATTCCCCCAAAGTTCGAGGACGATATTCTTTCCGGCCGACAGGCGTCGGTTCAAATCAATGTTGACGCGACGGCGGCCGCCCAAGCCTTCAACGGGATGACCTATATCCAGAACGTCATCCTAAAATATGTCGCCGACTTCATCTCAGGACGCGAAGGATTGAGCGGTGCGCCGGTCAAGATCGTTGCGCGCGCAAAGTTCAATCCGAATTTGAAGTCGAGCTGGTTCACCTCGGTGATGCAGGTCATCAATAATCTCACGATGTTGACCGTGATTCTGACCGGCGCCGCGCTCATTCGCGAGCGCGAGCAGGGCACCGTCGAGCACCTTCTCGTCATGCCTGTGGTTCCAACCGAGATCATGCTGTCCAAGATCCTGGCTAATGGCATCGTCATTTTGCTTGCAGCGGGACTATCGCTTCTGTTCGTAGTGCGATGGTGGCTGCAAGTACCGATCGCCGGATCGTCGATCTTCCTGTTTCTGGGCGGCTCGTGCTTTTATGTGTTCACGGTTGCAGCGCTTGGCATCCTTCTCGGCACCATTGCGTCCACCATGGGCCAGTTTGGTTTGCTGGCGATCCCGGTGTTGCTGGTGATGATGCTGCTTTCGGGTGGAACGACGCCGATGGAAAGCATGCCCGTGTGGCTGCAGTACCTCATGAGGCTCATCAGTCCGACGCCGCATTTCGTGGTTTTCGCCCAGGATGTGCTGTATCGGGGAGCGGATGCTTCCATCGTTTGGTCAGAGATTTTGGCGACGGCCCTTGTTGGCAGCGTCTATTTCGGCTACGCTCTGCACCGCTTTCGCCGCGTCATTTTCAGCGGGTGAGCGCCCCGCGGGATCAATGACGCCAACGCAACGAACCGTGTTGTTCTGGGACACATGGCGTAAGCGCGGCAACCCGTACCGCGTCGATCAGGCCGAGACCGCGCCGAACGTAAACGAATATGCGGTGGAGCTCGCCGTTCACGGCCGCACGCTTCGTGAGCGTCGGATGACGACCGCCTACCGCGACCTATGGAAGTTTGCTTAGGTGTCCACCTGATATCGAGGGAACACCAAATGCGATGTGGTCGCCAGCAGGAGTGGGTGTGGAGCGCGGAGGCGAGGTTTTCGAGATTGACGCGCGCGGCGGACGACAGGGGCGGATCGCGGAATATCTCACTCGCAAAGACTTCGTCGTGCTCGACGAGCTCGGCTATCTTCCCTTCGCCCAGACCGGCGGTCAGCTGCTGTTCAATCTGATCAACCAGCTCGATGAGCGCACCTCCATTATTGTGACGACCGATCTCGCCTTCGGCGAATGACCGAGGCGTGATCGACTGCGCCAGCACTCAAGCCAGTGTGCCGGGCTCAGATCCGGGCCGTGTTGGCGCAACATCGCGGTTGACCCCGCATGGCGAGGTTGTCTTCGAGGATGGCGGCGACGCGCCGGATCTCGACGCCAGAATTGCGCCGCGTCTGCGCGAAGGCTTTGGAAAGGGAAGCGGGGAGGGACTCTGGCGCCTCGGCGCCTCTGAAGCCGGCAAGGCTCTGCCGCCGTTTTTCGTCTGGTGGCGCGATTTCGCCGCGCGCTTCGTGACGGCGCTCCGCCGCCGGCCCGGCAAATTCGACGAGCCGGTTGGCGAAGCCGCGACCGCCGGGATCGAGCCGCCGCCCGCAGCGGACCTCGCCGCGCTCGCCTTCGCCGAGCCGGAACGGGCTCGGCGAAAATACATCGTCCCTCCGAACCGCACGGTTGCCGATTCCACCACCCGGCTATGCCGCAACCCCGGCCGCTGTGCGGCTGGACGGGAACTTTTGCGCTGGATCATTGCTCGCGCTGAAATGATCACTGATGTTAATCGACATTATGCGAAGCGCTGGAGATGGTCGGACGGCGACGCGCCTTTACGCGATTAGCGTAAGGCGGCATGGGAAGGATCCAATCAAGATGCGGTCGAAGTTCATGAAATTCGCATGCGGAGTCGCTGCCGGCGCATCGCTGTCGGCGGCCGCTTTCATCAGTTCGCCTGCGCAGGCCCAGCAGAAGCGGCCTGAGACCGTCTCAAACTTGGGGGTGGTCCGGGAATCTGGATCTTTGTTGAGGCGATGAAGGGGATGAAGTGGCTCGCCTTGCTGAACGATCAAAGCGCTAGCTCTACCGCGCAGGATCGCTGCGACCCCCAAGTTTGAGACGGTCTCGTCCGCCGACTTGGTCCAGATCAGGAACGATTTGGACGTTTGGCGACGGCTCCGACAGTGCATGCGGTGGACGCAGCAGCGCCAACAAGTTCAAATCGTTGAGGTAGCTCAATCTTCATGACGGGCCGAGGGAACCTCGTCGGCATTTTCCAGGGTTCCGGGCGCGTGGAAGCGGCCGCTATCGCGTGGGCGGACGAGCTCGCCCGCAAGCTTGCAAACCCTCGACTGCGGCCTTCTTCTTCGTGAAGTTCCTGTAGGGTCGCGGCGATCGACGTCTCGCGCATCGGCTCCCGCGTCCATCGATTCAGGTCACGCTCAGGCGTGTCTTGAGCGTCTGAACCACGACCGTCGGATCGACCGGCTTGAGAAACACGCCGGATATGCCAAGTTCGTGCAGGCCAACCGCTCCGACGAGGGCGTCTATGGCGGTGCTGACGATATAGACCGGGATCTGGCTGCCCAATTCTTTGAGCTTGTCGGCGATGACGCCGCCCGCATCGACGGTCTCCATCATGAGATCCGCAAGGATTGCGTCCGGCTTGACGCGGACGGCGGTTCGCTCGCCCTCCCGACCGGTCGCCGCTTCTCCAACGGAAAAGCCAGCCGCCTCCAGCGCATTGCGCAGGACTGCGCGCGCATGCGGATCGGCGTCGACGAGGAGCACCAACTTCCTTTTTGCGCCAAGGCCGATGTTCATGGCGCCGCCTCCAGGAAGGCGCCAATCCGGTGGCGGATCAGAGCAACGGCTTGCGCCAGATTGCTGCTGGCGCGGTCGGTCAACCCCTCGCGAAATTCGAAATCATAACCGCGGATGCCGAGCAGATAAGCCTCCGGCGACTTGCCGTAGTATTGGCCGGCGATGGCGAGAAGCGCCTCGGGCTTCACCAGATGACTTGTGAAGGCGATGTCGAAGGCGGGCGAAAGGGCGCGCACCTCATAAGGTTCGGCGCCCGTACGCGCCGCGTCAACGAACCAGACGACGTCGTGTTCCGCGATATCGATCGCGTCCTCGATGACGAGCTGGTAGTTGTCGCAGACCGTGACGCCGGGCCAGTCCAGCTTCTCGATCTCGGCGGCCGCGGCGGGACCGAGCCCATCGTCCTGGCGGCCCGGATTGCCGTAGCCGAGGACAAGCACCCGCGCCCCCCGGACGGCAGGAGCCCGTCCCGCCGGGTCGAGATGGCCGAAAGCCGCAAGGCCGCTCATTCCTTTGTCCTCGTCGCAATCACCGCTCCGTCCGCGTCCTCCAGCGTCACGATCAGCGGCATCTGACCCAACGCATGGGTGGCGCAAGACAGGCAGGGGTCGTAGGCGCGTATCGCCACCTCGATGTGGTTCAACAAGCCCTCGGTGATTTCGTGACCGGACAGATCGTCCATCGCCACCTGCTTCACCGCGCGGTTCATCGCTTCGTTGTTGCTGGTGGTGGAGACGATGAGGTTGGCGCTGGTGACCTGGTCATTTTCGTCGACGACGTAATGATGGAACAATGTGCCGCGCGGCGCCTCGATGCAGGCGACGCCTTCAGGCCGCCGCTCGCCCCGCACCAGCAGATCGTCGCCTTGCAGATCGTCGTCGAATAGCAGTTCCCTGATTTTCTCGGCGCAGTGAATGAGGCAGATCAACCGCGCCCAGTGATAGGCGAGCGTGGCGTGAACCGGTGGGCCGCGATTCTCGGCGATGAACTCGCGGCGCGCGGCCTCGGCGAGCGGCGTGTCGATCGAGGCGCAGCAATTGATCTGGGCGAGCGGACCGACGCGATACCAGCCGTCTTCGCGACTGAGCGAGCGGATGTGCGGAAACTTCAGATAGCTCCAGGACCGGACCTCCTCGATGAAGTGATCGCGGTAGTCGGCCGGCCTGACGCCATCGAAGATCGTCCCGCCGTCGGCGTCGATCGCACGCAGCCGGCCATCGTAGAGATCCATGACGCCGTCCGCCGCAGTGAGGCTCACGTAATTCGACCTGAAGCTGGCGAAGTCGCGGTGAAGCGCGGGGTTCGCCCCGACATAACCCTTGTGGCGCTCCAGCGCCTCGCTGCACCAGGCGATGATCTTGTCAACATCCTGGCGCAGCGCGTCGCGATCTCCTATCGAGAGATTCTGGTTGACGCCGCCGGGAATGGCGCTTGTCGGATGGATCTTCCGGCCGCCGGTCGCCTTGATGACCTCCTGACCGTATTTGCGGATGAAGATCGCCCACTTCCCGATCTCGGGGAAACGAGTGAGCACGTTGATGATGTTGCGCTGCTCCGGCGGCGCGTCGAAGCCGAACAGCAGGTCCGGCGAGGCCAGATGGAAGATGTGAAGCGCGTTCGATTGCAGGACCTGACCATAGTGCATCAGGCGGCGCAATTTCTCGGCGGTTGGGGTCACCTTATCGACGCCGATGACAGCGTCCATGGCCTTCGCCGCCGCGAGGTGGTGACTGACCGGGCAAATGCCGCAGAGGCGCTGGATGATGAGCGGAACTTCCCAGAACAGGCGGCCGCGGATGAACCGCTCAAAGCCGCGGAACTCAACGATGTGGAAGCGCGCGTCCTCCACCTCTCCGGCCTCGTTCAGGCGGATCGTGACCTTGCCGTGGCCTTCGACGCGCGTGACCGGGTCGATCACGATCTTGCGCGGGGCCGCCGGAACGCTGCTCATAATGCTTCTCCACAACCGTCGCGACATGCCGTGCGGTTTGTCATTCGTATTTCAACAATTGGTAGGAAAGCTTCGGCTCGGTGCCTGTAAGCAAGGCTTTCAGCGCTTCCCAGATCGCATCCGCCGAAGGCGGGCAGCCCGGCAGGAAGTAGTCGATCTTGACGATCTCGTGGGACGGATAAACCCGGTCGAGCAGGAGCGGCAGATCCGCGTCGTTCGGAATCATGCCGCCGTCCTCGATCGTCGGCCCCTTGAGGTAGGCTTCCTCCAGACACTCCCGCAGCCCCACGAGATTGCGCATGGCGGGGACGCCGCCGTTTATGGCGCAGGCGCCCACGGATACCAGGATGCGGCAATGCTGCCGGAACTGTTGAAGCACGTGGACATTGTGCTCGTTCGCGCAGCCGCCTTCCACGAGTCCGATATCGACGACGCAGTCGAATGCCTTCTTGTCGTCGAGAGGCGATACGTCGAGATCGACAAGATCGACCAGCTCGATGATCCGCTCATCGATGTCGAGGAGCGACATGTGGCAGCCGAAGCAGCCGGCGAGCGAGCAGGTCGCTAATCTCGGTTTCGCCATCGCATCGCCTCCGCCGCGTCAGGGTCATTGTACATCGGCATGAGCCCGCATCACCGCTTGGGGTTCAAGCGCTTGACTTCGATGTCGCTGCCGATTGGCGCCGCGTCGAACCGCCGGCTTCCATAGGGCGTCTGGTAGCCGGAGCGTTTGATCACGATGCAGCCGACCGGGCAGACATGGACAGCCTTGTCCGCCGCTGCGATCGACGTTTCGTCCAGGCTTTTGGCGTCGATGTTCAGCCGCATATGAATGCCCCGGCCCGCGAAGCCGAACACTGATTTCCCGTCGGCGACGCGCGATGCGCGGATGCAGCGCGAGCAAAGGACGCAGCGGTTGCGATCGATAAAGATGTCGGGGTGGCTCGCGTCGAGCTCGCGTTCGGGCCACAGATAGGGAAGCGTCGGCGCCGCCAGGCCGAGCCGGTAGCCAAGCGCCTGCAGCTCGCAGTCGCCGCTCTTTTCACAGGACGGGCAGAAATGAATGCCCTCGACGAACAGCATCTCGATCAGCGTGCGGCGATCGCCGTTCAGTTCCGGCGTGTCGTTTTCGACGACCATGCCCCGCGCGGCGGGCATGGTGCAGGTGCTGCTGCGACGACCATCGATCTTGCACGTGCAGACCCGGCAATGTCCCGCCGGCTCGAGGTCTGGATGGTAGCAGAGCCGCGGAATATAGACTCCCGCCGCGTCGCAGGCCTGAATGATGGTCTGCCCGGCGGCGGCCTCGATTTCGACCCCATCGATCGTGAAGGTGAATTTTTCCTCGCTCATGGTCTCGCCTCCTGCGCCGCTTGCTCGCGTTCACGGAGCTCGACCGCCTCGGCCACGGCCTCGCGGAGCGTCACGCGCGGCAGGAACGCCTCCGGCTGAAGCCGCGCCTCGTAGGCTTGCGGAAAATTCCGCATGGTCGTCAGAATTGGATTGGCGGCGGTCTGGCCGAGGCCGCACCGGCTCATGCGCGTCACGGTATTGGCCAGCGCCTCGATCGCGGCGATGTCGGCAAGCGTTCCGCGATCGTCGATGATCTTTTCCAGGTTCTTTTTGAGCAAAGTGGCGCCGACCCGACATGGCGTGCACCAGCCGCACGATTCATCGACGAAGAACTCGCTGAATTGAAGCGCGACGCCAAGCACGTCCCGCCTGCCATCGAAGACCATAATCGATCCGCCGGTGGAGAGATCCTCAAAGGCGATGCGTCGCCCGAAATCCTTGGGCGCCACGCACTGTCCCGACGGGCCGCCGACCTGGACGAATTCAGCGTCCGGTGCGCCGACCAGATCGAGAAGCTCATTCAAGGTGATGCCGAATGGGGCCTCGTACACGCCGGGGCGTTGGCAATCGCCGGAGACGCTGAGAAGTTTCGTCCCGGTCGATTCGGGGGTGCCGAAGCCGGCAAACCAATTGGCGCCGCTTTCCATGATCCGCGCGACGCAGGCGAAGGTCTCGACATTGTCTACCGCGGTCGGCTGATGAAGGTAGCCGCGTTCCGTCGGGAAAGGCGGCCGGTCGCGGGGCGCGCCGCGCTTGCCTTCCAGCGATTCGATGAGACTCGATTCTTCGCCGCAGACGTAAGCGCCAGCGCCGAGCTGGATCCGGATATCGAAATCGAAGCCTTCGCGGCCGAAGGTATTGCGCCCGAGAAGGCCGAGGCGGCGCCTGTTCTGCAGCACGCCCTGCAAGTCATTCCAGAGATAGGCGTATTCGCCGCGCAGATAGATGAGCCCCTGCCGCGCGCCAAGCGCATGGGCGGCGATGGTCATGCCGTCGAGCACCAGATCGGGCGCCTCGGTCAGCAGAACGCGATCCTTGAAGGTGCCCGGTTCGCCCTCGTCGGCGTTGCAAACGACATGGTGGGCCGTGCTGATCGACTGTCGGCACAGACGCCACTTAAGCCCGGTTGGGAAACCGGCGCCGCCTCGGCCGCGGAGCTTGGCCTTGGTTATCTCCTGTATGATGCCTTCAGGGGCCATGGCGAGCGCGGCGCGCACGCCATCGCCGCTCCCGCCCTGACGAAAGAGGATCGGACCCGATTGCACGAGGCTCGACGCAACCCGCGCCTGCGGCAGCGCTCGCGCCGGACTGTCTGGACCGGGAAATTGCGGCGGCGAATTGGCGGTTCGACTCCGCCGAAGCGCCGCGACGATCGCCGCGGGGTCCGTCGGCGTAAGCCGCGTGACGACTGTCCCGTTGATCAAGGCGGACGGCTCCTGATCGGCCATGCCGATGTCGCTCGTCCATTCGATTGTGAAGTCCCCGTCGGGCGACGTGTCCCCGATCGGGGCCCCCGTCGCAATTGCGAAAGCCCGCGCGACTTCCGCCGCGCCCTGCATGAGCGAGACGGGGGTTTTCGATAACCGAATGTGGTGGCGGCCTTTGGGCTCCCGGTTCAAAAAAGAATAAAAGGACACCATGTCCTCGACTTCCACCGCCGGGACGCCGAGGGCCGCCGCGACGGCGGCTATCGCCTCGTCGGGGAGATATCCGAGGCGATGTTGAACCGCCTGGACAATATCCAGGAGCCGGCTGCGGTCCGCCCCGAACTCTGTGACGGCGGCGCCGGCCACCTCCGCTGATCGCGACTCAACCATTAAGACATCCGGTCCCCGGCCGATTTGCCGTTGCCTCGTTTTCAGACGCGTTCACCGCCGCCTCCCAGGGAGAGGCGTCGCACAGACCGACGCCGCCGCATGAGCTTCCCAGCTTTGGCGACAGGCTCCGACGGGGCGTCCGCCCCGTCAGCGGCGCTGCGTGCGCCGAAGGCTGCAAGATAGGCCCCAAATTCGCCGATGCGGCGCTCGATTTTCCGGGCCAAAGGACTTCCTGAGCTTAGCCGGCTTTGCATCATTTGGCCACTGTGGACTTTGGCATCCGGCGCCCGCTGATTTTCCGGTCAGGAGGTGACGGGCGCATGACAGAAAATAGCGGCTTCCGATCGTCTCGCCGCCAAGCGCGGCCCTATTGACAAAAGCCACGCGGAAACGCGCCAGGGAGCGTCGCGCCCCAGTCCGCCAGGAGGCTGAGGTTCTCGACAAGCGGCGTCGAAAGGACGCATGCCGACGCCGATGCTCGGAGCGAGTTCGGGCCGAACCTCATGCGCGATCGAATAAATGGCATGTACGCCGTAGGGCGTCGGCAGCCGGGCGAATCGGGAATTGCGGGCTGGTTGGGAACCGACGGTGCCGCGGGGGCGGCAGGAGCCGTCGGTGCGTTCGGATCACAACGTCTTGCCTGAGAGTCGATCAAATTCGCGCCACAGGCAAATGTCGGCGCCAGTCAACGCGCGCCCGCGGCCATCCCGATCACGGCGCCTTACCGCGCATGCCAGCCGCCTGTTCCGGGCGGCTTTTTGCGCTCGCAACGCAATGATGCGCCAGCAGATCCGCCAAGCGCCAGCTCGCCGCGGGATCGCACACGACGTGAGTTCGCCGCCATCGTCGCTGTCCAGCCTCCTCGGCTGCCCGCGCTCATGGTTCAACCGCTCCGGGCCGTCCGCGAACGCCGTGCCACAAAAAGCACACAAGAGCGGAAATCGGGCGCGACATTTCTCTTCACCATTGCGTGATCAGCGCCTGACTGCCTAGGCTCGATCGCTGCTGAGTGTGGGCAATCGTTAACAATCTCCAACCCCTCGGATGGACCGCATGCGGACTGCATTGATCGCCACAGCCGCTTTCCTGGCGCTTCTTTCGAACGCCGTGCATGCGCCGGCGCGCGCCGGCGATTCTCCCCTCGGCGACCTCAGGCCGAAGCCGGCCGAAGCGCCGAAGCCGGCCTCCACGGGGCCGGACAGCACGAGCGAGACTTTCGGCGACTGGTCGATCATCTGCGCCGCGCCTTCCGCCGGCGCAAGCGATCGGACCTGCGAGGTCGACAGCACGCTGACGGTACGGGGCCAGTCGGCGCCCTTCGCGCGAATCGCTTTCCTGCGCGTGGCCAAGGATAAGCCGACCCGCATCGTGGCGCTCGTCCCGGTGAATGTCTCGACGGCCGCGGGCGTCAAGATCGAGGCCGATCCCGGCAAATCGGAGATAAGCCTGCCGTTCAAATCCTGCGTTCCGGCGGCCTGCGTCGCCGAGGCGGAACTGAGCAAGGATCAGCTGCAGGGTTTCCGCGGCGCCTCCAAGGCGGGTCAGATCACGCTGGTCGACGCCGCTGGCAAATCCGCCGCGCTGCAATTCTCGCTGCGCGGCCTCGATCAGGCGCTCGACGCCTTCTTCAAGCAGCAGGAAAAATAGTTTCAAGCAGGTCAAGAAACCTGGATCTGGTTTTGAGAACCGAGGAAACGACGATGGTGCAGAGCGGATTGAAACGTTCGCGGACAGCGACCGGCATTTGCGAGGCGGCCAGACCGCAGCGCTCCAAGCGTCGCGCCCTACCCATCGATGCGCCGCTGCGCCGCTTGTCGCTTCGGACATCGCCTTCCGCTTTTCGGTTTTGTTTTAGCTGGATCGGAAGCCTCGCCGCTTTTCTCCTGGTCGCGTCCGTATTTGTCCCGCGCGACGCAGCGGCGCAATGCGCACCTTTGACGGGCACGGTGAATTGCACGGGCAATCTGACGGGCGTCAACACGACTTTCACCAATCCACCAGTGACGGAAGTGGATCTCAGCGGCCTGACGAGCAACATAGTGGGCCAGACCGGCGCGACGCTCACCAGTAGCTTTGGGACGGCGGGAACTGGACATATAGGCGTCGGATTCGTCGATGGGGGTACGGGCGACGGCGGGACGAATGCCGGAGACGTCACCATTAACGTCACGGCCCCTGCCGCTGGGGCTGGTTTTCAGCTAAATGCAGGCAACGCCATCGGCCTCGATGCGCAGAGCCATGGCGGGACCGGCGGCAGTGGCGGCACGAATTTCGCCACTTCGCTACTCCTGCCACCCTTTTTTGCATTTGGAACGGGCGGCACCGGCGGCGCGGGCGGCAGTGGCGGGGCGGTTAGCATTACCACCATCGGGTCCGGCCTTATCACAACAACTGGCGATAACCATCACGGGATTCTTGCGCTGAGCATTGGTGGCGCAGGCGGGACCGGTGGCGACGCCGACGCTTTTCTTGGCTTTGTCGGCAACGGTGGCACTGGCGGCAATGGCGGGGCGCCGAATTCGGTGACCGTAAAAAATACACTTGATATTACGACTTCCGGGAGTGCAGCCGCAGGCATTTGGGCGCAGAGCGTCGGTGGGGCCGGAGGCAACGGCGGAACCGCAGCCGGTAGTGCGGTGAACAATGGCGGGAGCGGCGCCGCCGCCGCCAGCGGTAGCCCGGTGCAGGTCACCAATTCAGGGACGATTCTCACTCAAAATACAAATGCGGTGGGCATCTTCGCGCAAAGCGTCGGGGGGTTCGCAGGGTCGGGCGGCGGCGCGTACGGCGCGTTTTCCTTTGGCGGAAACCCGTCTAGCGCAGGCAACGGCGGGCCGGTTATCGTAACGACGACGGGTGGCTCGATCACGACGACAGGCGTCGGGTCGACCGCAATATTCGCCCAGAGCGTTGGCGGCGGCGGCGGCGCTGGCGGCGCCGGCGGCGGCATCGTCGGTTTTGGCGGATCTGGCTCCAGCGGTGGAACGGGCGGCAAAGTGGTCGTCAACAATGCCGCGATCCTGACGCTCGAGAAAGACCTCTCGTCTGGTATTTTCGCGCAATCCGTAGGCGGCGGCGGCGGCACCGGCGGCATTGGCGTCGGAGTCGGCGTGGCGGGTGTTGGCGGCGCCGGCGGCGCCGGCGGCGATGGCGGCGTCGTTCAGGTCTTCAACACCGGTCGCATAAATCTCTCTGGCAGCGGTTCGCTCAATCCGTCGAGCGGGCAATCGATCGATGCGGCCGGCATCTATGCGCAATCGGTCGGCGGCGGCGGCGGCAATGGCGGCTTCGGCCTGGGCATTGCTCCGGTTGGCGTTGGCGGCACCGGCGGCGAGGCGGGCAACGGCAAAGCCGTGCTCGTTCAAAACAGCGGCGACATCATTCATAGCCCGTGCAGCGGCTGCACCGAGGCCCCCACCATTTTCGCGCAATCCGTCGGCGGCGGCGGTGGCGACGGCGGCAAGTCATTTGCCGGTCTCGTTGCGGTTGGCGGCAATGGCGGCGGCGGCGGCGCAGGTGATCTCGTCACGGTCAATAACAACGGCAACCTCACCGCCTCCGGCGACATGTCCGCCGGCATTTTCGCGCAATCGGTCGGCGGCGGCGGCGGCAATGGCGGCTACGCGATCGCGGCGGGTGCGTTTCTGGCGGCCGCCGTCGGCGGCAATGGCGCCAAAGGCGGCAATGGCGGCGCGGTTTGCGTCAACGCCAACGGCGCGTGCAACGGGGTGATCGCGGGCCTTGCGCCCGTCACCATTCAAACCAGCGGCTTTCGCTCGGCCGGCATCTTCGCACAATCGGTTGGCGGTGGCGGCGGCTCCGGCGGATCGGCGAGCGCATTCTCTGTCGGCATCTATGGGAGCGCCTCCCTCGCCATCGGCGGCACCGGCGGTTCCGGCGGCACAGGCGGCAATGTCTTCGTCGGCAGCAATGGCGCCATCCATACCGTCGGCGATTATTCCGCCGGCATTGACGCTTCGTCCGTCGGCGGCGGCGGCGGCAACGGCGGCTTTGCGATCTCCGCGACCGGGGGCGCCACCTACGCCTCTCTCGCCCTGGCGTTCGGCGGCTCGGGCGGCGCCGGAAATACCGGCGGCGCCGTCACCGTCGCGAGCACCACGAATATTTCGACCAATGGCGCTTATGCTTCAGCGATTGAAGCGCACAGCATCGGCGGCGGCGGCGGCAATGGCGGCTTCACCGTCGGGGTCGCCGGCTCGGCCGGCGCCGGTCTCGCCCTGACCTTTGGCGGCGCCGGCGGCGCGGGCGCAGATGGCGGCGTAGTGAATGTCTCCAGCATCGGCAATTTGACCACCGGCGTGCCCGGAAGCGGCGTCGCCAGCGCCAATTCGCATGGCATTTTCGCCGAGTCGGTCGGCGGCTCGGGCGGCAGCGGCGGCTTTGCGATTTCCGCCAGCTTCGGCGTTTACGGCAATCTGAGCCTCGGCCTTGGCGGCAATGGCGGCAAGGGCGGCGACGGCAAGGCCGTGACCGTCAACAACAATAATCTTGCGACGATCGGCAATCAGATCACGACCTATGGGTCGTTGTCGGACGGCATTTTCGCGCAGTCCATCGGCGGCAGCGGCGGCAATGGCGGCTTCGCCGTCGCGGCGGGCGCCTCCTCCTATGTGTCGGTCAATCTCGGTTTTGGCGGCGGCGCCGGCTCCGGCGGCAATAGCGACGTGGTCAAGGTCGTCAGCTTCGGCGGCATTTCGACCTTCGGCAGCAGGTCCGACGGCATTTTCGCGCAATCGCTCGGCGGCGGCGGCGGCAATGGCGGATTCTCCGTGGCGGCCGGCGGCGCCCAATATGGCGCCTTGAGCCTCTCGATGGGCGGTTCCGGCGCCAATGGCGGCCAGGGCAAGGATGTCAGCGTCGATTCGCAAGGCGCGATCGCGACGCAGGGCGATCAGTCGACCGGCATTTTCGCGCAGTCTCTCGGCGGCGGCGGCGGCGACGGCGGCTTCGCCGTGTCGGGCACGCTGACGACGTCGGACACTTCGCTGAACGCCAGCCTCGCCATCGGCGGCGACGGCGGGACCGGCGCCACCTCCGGCAAGGTGCATGTCGGCAGCATCGGCGACATCTCGACGGCCGGCCTTTCGTCGGCGGGAATCATCGCGCAATCGATCGGCGGCTCGGGCGGCAATGGCGGCTTCAGCGGCGCCCTCCAGCTGCAGAATGGCGGGGCGGCGGTGGCGCGCAGCATCGGCGGCAATGGCGGCTCCGGCAACAAGGGCGGCGCCGTCGATGTCGAGAGCACCGGCAACATCACCACGCAGCAAGCCAATTCCGCCGGCATTTTCGCGCAGAGCGTCGGCGGCGGCGGCGGAAATGGCGCTTTCTCGTTGCTTCTCCAGGCGACCTATAATTCGACGACCTCGCTCATCACGCCAAAGAGCGTCGGCGGCAACGGCGGCTCCTCGAGCCCTGGCGGCGACGTCGCGGTGACCAGCATCGGCACGGTGCTGACGCATGGCGCCCTGTCGGATGGCATTCTGGCGCAATCGGTTGGCGGCGGCGGCGGCAATGGCGGTTTTTCCGTCGGCGCGAGCCTTTCCTATAATGGATCGGCCGACGTCAACTCGGTCGGCGGCAATGGCGGGACCGGCAATGACGGCGGCAAGGTCACCGTCAATGCCTCTTCCTCCGCAGCCTCGTCCGTGCCGGGCTTCTCCATTGTGACGACCGGCGACAGCTCCATCGGCATTCTGGCGCAGAGCGTCGGCGGCGGCGGCGGCAATGGCGGCTTCTCCGTTGGCGGCAGCCTCAGCATCAATGACAGCGCGAGCGTTTCCACCGTCGGCGGTACGGGGAGCGCCGGCGGCAACGGCGGGATCGTGAACGTCACGAATTCCGGCGGCATTTCGACCAAAGGGAACAATTCCGCCGCCATTCTGGCGCAGTCGGTTGGCGGCGGCGGCGGCAATGGCGGATTCTCCGTCGCCGGCTCGGTCTCCATTTCCGGCGGTTCGGCCAAAGCGCAGACGGTGGGCGGCGACGGCGGGGCGGGCAACAGCGCCGGAGACGTCAAGGTCGTCAGCAATTACGTCGACAATTCGACCAGCGCGATCGTCACCGCCGGCGATATGTCGGTCGGCATCCTCGCCCAGTCCGTCGGCGGCGGCGGCGGCAATGGCGCCTTCGCCATTTCGGGCGCGCTCTCCATCGACAAGGACGTGAAGGCCAATGCGACCGGCGGCGGCGCCGGCGGCGGCAATCTCGCCGGAAACGTCACGGTCAACAGCGGCGGCTTGATCATGACCGGAACCGCGAATTTCGCCGGCGGCGTCTTCGTCAACTCGCTCACCGGCTCCGGCTCGGTCGGCATTCTCGCGCAATCGATTGGCGGTGGCGGCGGCAATGGCGGCGTCTCGGGCGCGATCTCGCTTTCGACGGGCGGCGACGCCGCGACCAACACCATCGGCGGCAAGGGCGGCGCGGGATCGGACGGCGGCGCGGTGACGGTCGATACGCTGATCGGCAGCCAGATCGTTACCTTTGGCGACAATGCGTCGGGCATTCTGGCGCAATCGGTCGGCGGCGGCGGCGGCAATGGCGGCTTCACCATCGGCGCGAGCTTCACCAATGGTTCGGACGCCAAGGGTTCGACCGATTCGGTCGGCGGCACGGGGGCGGGCGGCGGCAAGGGCGGCGTCGTCGAGGTCACCAACCGGGGGACGATCGCGACCTTCGGGCTGCTGTCTGACGGCATCATCGCGCAATCGATCGGCGGCGGCGGCGGCAATGGCGGTTTCGCGATCGGCGGGACGCTGAACCTCAATGGCGACGCGACGACCAACACGACGGGCGGTCAGGGTGGCGCGGGATCGAACGGCGGCAAGGTTACGGTCAACAATTCCGGCGCGATCTTCGTCAACGCCGCGGGCACGATCGGCATCCTGGCGCAATCGATCGGCGGCGGCGGCGGCAATGGCGGCTTCGCCGGCGGACTTTCGATCAGCACCGGCGGCAACGCCGTCACCAATTCCGTCGGCGGCAGCGGCGCCGGCGGCGGCGACGCGGATCTGGTGCAGGTGACGAATAGCGCGGCGATCACCGCCAATGGCGATCAGGGCGTCGGCATTCTGGCGCAATCGGTCGGCGGCGGCGGCGGCAATGGCGGCTTCGCGCTGACTGGCTCCTTCTCAACGCAGGCGAGCACGGAAGTGCTGGGCACGGGCGGCAATGGCGGCGCGGCGGGCAAGGGCGGCGTGGTGATCGTCACCAATAATCTCGGCGGCGCGATCACCACCAATGGCGCGATGGCGCATGGCATTATTGCGCAATCGATCGGCGGCGGCGGCGGCAATGGCGGCTTCTCGGCGGCCGGCAACGTGAGCCTTGGCGGCGATGCGAAATCGACCGTCGGCGGTGGTTCCGGCGGAGCGGGCGGCGCGGCGGACGCCGTGACCGTCGATAATTTCGACCAGATCGTTACGAAGGGCGCCAGCAGCGTCGGCATTCTGGCGCAATCGGTCGCTGGCGGCGGCGGCGCGGGCGGCTTTGCGGGGGGCCTCAGCTTCTCCAGCGGCGGCGAGGTCAAGAATTCGGTCGGCGGCGGCAGCGGCGGCGTTGGAGCTAAGTCCGGCACGGTCACCGTCACCAATCACCTTGGCGCCGTGATCCACACGCTCGAGGCCAATTCGACCGGCATTCTCGCCCAGTCGATCGGCGGCGGCGGCGGCGACGGCGCATTTTCGATTTCCGGCGGGGTCGCCGGCAGCGGCAATGGCATGGCGCAGAGCGTTGGCGGCAATGGCGGCGCTGGCGGGGCGGGCGGCCTCGTCATCGTGAAGAACGACGGCTCCATCCAGACCGACAAGGCCTTGTCTTACGGCATTTACGCCCAGTCGATCGGCGGCGGCGGCGGCAGCGGCGGCATCAGCGTGGCGGGCGCCTATTCCAGTTCCGGCGGGGCGACCTCCACCGTCGGCGGCACTGGCAGCGCGGGGGGCGCGGGCGGTGAGGTTCAGGTCACGAATACAGGCTCGATCCTCGTCAAGGGCGCGGGTTCGGTCGGCATCTATGCGCAATCGGTCGGCGGCGGCGGCGGCGCTGGCGGGTTCAGCGGCGCCTTGAATTTCACCGGCGGCGGACAATTGACCAACACGGTCGGCGGCGCCGGCGCTGGCGGCGACGGCGGCAAGGTGACGGTGATCAGCTCCGGCTCGATCCAGACCCTTGGCGCGGATTCGGTCGCCGTTATCGCGCAATCGATCGGCGGCGGCGGCGGCAATGGCGCCTTCTCCGTCTCGGCGCAGGACGGGTCCCTTGATGGATCGGCCCTTCAAGTCGGTGGCTCCGGCGCGGGAACGCAAGGCGCCAATGGACCGGTCAGCGTGCAGATTTCAGGCGGCGTGATTTTGACCGGCGGCGATCTCTCCTATGGCCTCTTGTCCCAGGCGATCGGCGGCGGCGGCGGCAATGGAGCCTTGTCTGTCCCCGATCCTCTGACGATCGGCATTTTGGGCAGCACGCAAACCGTCGGCGCGTCGGGCACGATTTCCGGCGATGGCAATCCGCTCAACGTGACGAACGCAAATCTGATCGCGACGACAGGCGCTGGTTCGATCGGCTTCGTCGGCCAGTCGATCGGCGGCGGCGGCGGCACGTCCGGCGTCACCGGCGACGTGACTTTCACGGCGGCTGGACCGCTTTCGCTGACCGTTGGCGGCAGCGCCAGCGGCGCCGGCGGACGTTCCGGCGGATCCGCGATCATCACCAACACCGCGTCCCTCATTCAAACCGGCGGCGATGCGGCGACGCCAGCCAGCGGCGACGCGGCGGTCGGCCTGCTCGGCCAATCCATCGGCGGCGGCGGCGGCAGCGCTCTTTATGCGCTCGGCGTCGTCACCGGATCGGCGGGGCCGGTCAAGCTCACGCTCGGCGGGTCGGAGACGGGCGTCGCCAATGGCGGCCCGCTGACGCTGACGAGCGGCGGCCAGATCACGACGCTCGGGCGTTTCGCGCCGGCCGTCATCGGCCAGACCATCGGCGGCGGCGGCGGCTTTGGCGCCGTGACCGCGTCGTCCGGCATCAGCGCTTCCGGCGTGCAGTTCCAGCTTGGCTCGACCGGCGGCGTCGGCGGAAACGCTGATCCCACCAACGGATCGACCTGGACGATCAAAAGCGGGACGATAGGCACCGACGGGCTTCTCTCCGACGCGATCGTCGCTCAGGCGATCGGCGCGGGCGGCGGCTTCGCCGGCTTCGTCAGCGACGGCGCGCAGAAGCCGGCCCTGGCGGGCTTCGTTCTCGGCGCCGCCGCCGGCGCGGCGGGTAATGGCTCGTCCGTCATCCTCGGCAATCAAAGCACGATCCTGACGACGAAGGCGGGCGCGCTCGGCATCATCGCCCAGTCGATCGGCGGCGGCGGCGGCGCGGCGCAGGCCTATGGCGTCTCCGGCGCCGGCCCTGTCACGCTCGGCGCCAGCGGCGGCGCCGGCGGCAATGGCGGACTTGTCTCCGTCACCTCCGCCGCCGCGATCGCAACCCGCGGCGAAGGCGCGCATGCCATTCTGGCGCAGTCGATCGGCGGCGGCGGCGGCTTCGTCGAGGCGTTCGACGGACCGCTGCTGGCGCTGAGTGTGCAGGCGGGGGCCGGCGGCGCCGGCGGCAATGGCGGCGACGTAAAGGTCCAGGTGCAGGCCGCGATCGAGACCACGGGCGCCGGCGCGCATGGCGTCATCGCCCAGTCGGTCGGCGGCGGCGGCGGCGTGGTCGGCGCCGGCGAGTTCGCCACCACCCTGCCGACGCTCGGCTCCTTCGCCGGCAGCGCGGGCGGGGCCGGCACGGCGGGCGCCGTCGAGGTCGACGCCACGGCGAATATCTTGGCCCTCGGGGTCGATTCCACAGGCATTGTCGCGGCCTCGACCGACGCGACCGGACGCGGCGGCCCCATCACCGTCACGGTGGCGACCGGCGACATCGTCGCCGGCGGCATCGGTTCGGGCGGAACGCCAGGCAATGGCGATGAATCCGCCAACGCCGTGCGCTTCATCGGCGGCGCGGCGAACAAGCTGACCAACCATGGCTATCTGACGACCGTTTCCGGCATTGCGGGCTTCACGGTCACCGGCGGCCTCGGCGATGACGCGGTCGACAATTTCGGCCGCGTCGACGGCTCGGTCGATCTCTCGGCCGGCGCCAATTCCTTCCACAACGAGGCGACCACCGATAAATATCTGACGACCGGCATATTCAACTCCGGCGCGGTGGTCTGGCTCGGCGTCGGCAATTTCCTGACCAATGACGGATTGATCTCGCCCGGCGCCTATCTCAACGAACTGACCACCAATGTGACTGGCAACTTCCTGCAGACGCCGACCGGAATTTACGGGTTGGATCTCGAATTCAAGGACCAGACCGCGGATCGCATCAATGTGACCGGAACGGCGGCGGTCAGCGGAACTGTCAACGTTAACATCCTCAATCCGGGACTGGCGTCGCCCGGCTCGCATATCGTGACGATCGTTCACGCGGCGGGCGGGGAGACGCACCCGGGGCTCGCCTATGCCGCCGTGCCGACGGCGGTGGCCAATTACGGCCTCTCCTATACGCCGACAGACATCAATCTCAACTACAGCATCAATTTCGCGCCCGCCGGCCTGACGATCAATCAGACGGCGGTCGGAAGCGCGGTCAACGAGATCCAAATCGCGCGCATCTCGCCGACTTTCGTGCCCATCGCGGCGGCGCTGTTCTATCAGCCGACGGTGGCGGCGCTCGGCGCGGTCTATAACTCGCTGTCCGGCGAGGGCGTCTCGGGCGCCGAGCAGACGGCTTTTAGCGCCAATGACCTGTTTCTGACGACCATCTCGCAACAGACCGAGCTCTGGCTGTCCGACGCTTCCGCCGATGCGAGCGGGCTCACCCTGTGCGATCGCCTGCCGGCCCTGCCGTGGTTCGGCGCGCCGGAGGACGCCGCCGCCGGGGCGAAGGGGCCGCGGCCCTGCCAGCGCAGCTGGCGCGCCTGGTTCGCCGGCTATGGCGGCAATTCGCGGGTCAGCGGCGAATATCCGCTCGGCTCGGCGAAACTGACCGATAACGGCTCGGGCATTTCCGCAGGCCTCGACTATCAATTGACGCCCGATGTTCTCCTCGGCGTCGCGGGCGGCGCCGGATCCTCCGGCTTCAATGTCCAGGATCGTTCGACGAGCGGTTCGCTTCATACCGGCCATGTCGCGCTTTATGGCGCGGGCCGGGCCGGGGCGTTCTACGTCAGCGGCGCGCTCGCCTATGATTTCTCGAATGTGAGCGAGAGTCGCTTCGCGATGATCCCGGGCACGAACGCCACGATCGTTCCCGTGCCCGGCTTCGCCGAGCATCTGGTCGGCAGCTTCGGCGCCGATTCCTTCAGCGGTCGCTTCGAGACCGGATGGCGAACCTCATTCGCGCCCGTGAACGTCACGCCCTTCGCGGCGCTCGAATTCTCGAGCCTCAACATGCATGGCTTTGGCGAGACGGCGAACTACGCGCCGAGCGCGATCGGGCTGAACTTCGCCGACAAGACGGTCGTCTCCCTGCCGAGCTTCCTTGGCGTCAAGCTCGAGAGCGATTTCGCCCTGCCGGGCAATCTGGCGCTCTCGACCTCGCTGCGGGTCTCCTGGATGCATGAGTTCGACGCCTACCGGCAGGTCACCGCCTCGTTCATCGCCGCGCCGGGATTTGATTTCACTGTCTCCGGCGCGCTGGCGGCGCGCAATTCCGCGCGCGTCAACGCCGGGTTCAAGCTCGACGTCACCAGGAATTTCGGGCTGTTCGCCAATTTCATCGGCGACTTCTCCGGCAAGGGCGAGGCTTTGGCCGGAACGGGCGGCGTGAAGATCTCCTGGTAGCGGGGCCGCCTTCGCCGGGGCCCCAAAGCAAGCGCTTCATCAAGCGGAAAACCCGGCCATGACAGGCCGGGTTTTCTTTTGCGCTCCGCCGCGATGCCGGCGTCTGCTACGAAATGTCCCAATTTTGCCTATCCCCGTTCGTCGGCGAAAATGGGATTGAAGTCACAAAGTTATGTCGCCGCGCCGCGCGCAGGCGGAGCCCCGTCGGCGACGTCTCATCACAAGAAAGCAAATTGCCGCACGCGCCGGCGAAACGACCGTGATCCGGCTGTCTCGGGCGGCCTTGGGCGGCATCGAGCTGGCGCTGCCCGCTCAATATCTGGAAAGGGTTTTTCATGGTCTCGAAGCGCTATCACAAGGCCAGCATTGGCGGACATGCGCTGCAGCCGGAGACCTTGATGCTGGGCTATGGCTACGATCCAGCCCTTTCCGAGGGCTCCGTCAAGCAGCCGGTGTTCCTGACCTCCACCTTCGTGTTCCGGACGGCGGAGGAGGGACGCGATTATTTCGACATCGTCACCGGTCGCCGTCCGCCTCCGCCCGATGGCCAGACAGGTCTCATCTATTCGAGATACAACCACCCGAATCTCGAAATCGTCGAGGACCGGCTGGCGATCTATGAGAAAGCCGAAGGCGGCCTCGTGTTTTCCTCCGGCATGGCCGCCATCCTCACGACCATCCTCTCCTACGTCAAAGCCGGCGAAACAATATTGCACAGCCGTTCGCTCTACGGCGGGACGGAGACGCTCATCCGCACGACCCTTGCGCCTTTTGGCGTGAAAAGCGTCGGCTTCACGGACGGGTTGGACGAGAAAGCCATCCGCCTCGCCGCCGCGCAGGCCCTCGCCGGCGGGCGCGTCGCCTTGATCTATATCGAGACCCCCTCGAATCCGATGAACAGCCTCGTCGACATCGCGCTGGCGCGGCGCATCGCCGACGAGATCGGGCAAAGACAGGGGTCGCGGGCGATCCTCTGCTGCGACAACACGCTGCTTGGGCCGGTGTATCAGTCGCCACTGCAGCGCGGAGCCGATCTGTCGCTCTATTCGCTGACGAAATATGTCGGCGGCCATAGCGATCTCATCGGCGGCGCCGTCCTCGGCTCCAGCGCCGATCTGAAGCCCATTCGCGTCATGCGCAATGCGATCGGCACGCATCTCGATCCGCATTCATGCTGGATGCTGAGCCGGTCATTGGAAACGCTGTCGCTGCGCATGGCGCGCGCGGTCGCCAACGCCGCGCTCGTTGCGAATTTCCTTAAACAACATCCGAAGGTGGCCCGCGTCCACTATACGCCTCTGCTGCCGGCCGATCATCCGGCGCGCCTTCTGATGGAGCGGCAATCCGCTTCGGCGGGTTCGACCTTTTCCTTCGAGGTCGAGGGCGGGCAGGCGGAAGCATTCGCCTTTCTCAATCGCCTGCAAATATTCAAGCTGGCGGTCAGCCTCGGCGGGACGGAATCCCTGATCTGCCATCCGACGACGACGGTGCATTCCGCTCTCACGGAGGAAGCCCGGCGCGAAATCGGCATCACGCCGGCCCTCATCCGGGCGTCGATCGGGATCGAGCACCCGGACGATCTGATCGCCGACATCGCCCAGGCGTTTGCGTGACGCCCGCGGCCAAGTCCGAGCGAAAGCGTGGATCGCGGCGGCGCCATGGATGAGCCGGATTTCGCGTGCATTGCCTTCGCCTGAGGGATATTGGCGCGCTTGTCCCCGGCCGGGGGCGGATTTAGGGCGGCCCCAGCTCCGTGGGAGACGGCATGTTCGATTTTGGAAAACCCGCCGCGGCTCTCGCGATCTTCGCGAGCGCGGTTTTCGTTGGCCCGGGCGCCTCGGCGAACGCTTATTCTTTTCGCGTCGATTGCAAGGGCGAATCCTATGTCGCGCTATGGGACAGCGGCCCGGACGATCCGGGCCTCGACTATTTCCGCATCGCCACGGGCGACCGCAATCAGGACTGCTCGATCTATGACTATAATGGCAGATATGATCGGGACCTGCCGCGGCGCTGGTGCAGCGGCGACGCCGGAATCATGCGGGCCTTTCCGCCGATTTTGATTCCGCTCGGCTTCAACCACTGCCGCTGACGCGTTTCCGAGCGGCGAACGCCTGACGCTTCGCCATTGCCAAAACGCCGCGAAAGCCGCACCCTCCGCTACGGGAATCGCCGTCGGCGCGATGGCGGCCGGCAAAGCCAGAAAAAAAGGCGGGGGCCATGAATCAACAATTTGACATTTTCGTCGCGGAGGCGCCGATCGACGTCTCCCTTCATTGGGGCTGGCTCGTCGCGCTCGGGGCGGTCCTCGCCCTGCTTGGCGCGCTGGCGATCTGGAAGGCGCGGACCGCGACGCTGGTCTATGTCGTCTTTCTTGGCGTCCTGCTCCTCGCCGCCGCGCTGGCCGTGTTCGTCGGCGCCTTCTCGCTCACGGGATACTGGACCGCGTATTTCATCCATGTGCTCTGGGCCGTCGTTCTGGCGATCCTCGGCTTCGTTCTCGTGACGCGTCCGACGACCAGCGCGGAGGGTTTGACGCTCTTCATCGCATTCTATTTTCTCGTCACCGGAATTGTCGGCATCGGCTTCGCCCTGTTCTCGCATACCCAGGGCGAATGGCTCTCCATTTTCGACGGCGTCGTGAGCGTCGCGCTCGGCGCGCTGCTGCTGTCCGGCTGGCCCGTCACGGGCCTCTGGGCGATCGGCCTCTTCATCGGGATCGAGCTGATCCTCAGAGGCGTCGCCATCGCCGCGCTGGGGCTTGGCCTGCAGTCGCTGACGCGCTGAAGCGGCGCCGCCTTGGCCTCGATCCCCGCGCCCGCCGGGCGGGGGGCCGGGCGGGCGCGGATTAAGACCTGTTCTTTTGCCGCGTCGCGGGGTATTTCTGCGCTTCATCCGCCGGCGCCGGCTCGCGCCGGCGGCCGGCCTATCCGGACTGGCCCCGCGGCCCCGCGGCGCCCGGTTCCAGCGAGCGGACTGTCATGAGCGAACCCGAATCGGCCGGCGCCCGCAAAGGCCCCGCGCCCACGCCCAAGGCGAGCTTCTGGCTGCGCGAGCTTCCCTATCTCATCGTGCTGGGCCTGACGCTGGTCGGCGTCGGCCTCACCGCCGTGTCGAGGACGCCGCCGACCGGCTATTGGGAGTTCATGGCGCTGGTTCTCTGCGTCGTCACCATCTCATCGGCATGGGCCGAGACCAGCGGCGGCAACGCCCGTCTGCGTCTCATCGTGACGCAGGCGCTGCACTGGCTCTCGTTCCTGGTCGCGATGAATCTCACCCTTCTGCCGGGCGTTCAGCGCATTCTCAATCCCGAGGCGACAGGCATAACCGCCCTGCTGCTGCTGGCGCTCGGCGCGCTCACCGCCGGCATCAACATTCTGTCCTGGCAGATCGCCTTCATCGGCCTCGTGCTGGCGATTTCGGTTCCGCTCAAGGCCTGGCTGCAACAGGGCGCGGTCGTCGTCGTCCTGGGCCTCATCGTCGCCGCGGTCGGCCTTGGCGTTATCTATTCCTGGCGCCGCGGCGCGGCGCGCAAAGAGGACGCGGCGATCGCCGGGCGCGAAACACACTGAACGCGGCGGCGGGCGCCACGCGCCGCAAGGGCGAGATGGCCAAGGGACGGATCCAATGAGCAGCACCGAAGATCATCAAGGGCCCGGCTTCTGGATCAAGGAGCTGCCCTTTCTCGTCATCCTCGCGCTGACGCTTGGCGGCGTCGCCTACACCAGCATGGCGCGCCGGCCGCTCGTCGGCTATTGGGAGTTCATGGCGGTGTTCATCGCCGTCGTCTGCATCGCGGCGGGCTGGCCGCACGCCCACGACACGCGCGCGCGCTGGCGCCTCATCTGGACGCAGGCGCTGCATTGGGGCGCCTTTCTCGTCGCCATGAATCTCGTGCTGCTGCCAAGCGTGCAGGCGATCGCCAACAGCGATTACACCAGCCTCACCATCATGCTGCTGCTGGCGCTCGGCACCTTCATCGCGGGCGTCCACATCGACTCGTGGCGCATGGGCGCCAATGGCGTCATCATGGCGCTCAGCGTTCCGGCCATCGCCTGGCTCGATCAGTCGGCGCTGCTCGTGACCCTGATCGCGATCGCCGTCATTGGCCTCACCGCCGCGTTCTTCTGGTGGCGGCGTGAACTCCATGCCCATGACGGCGATGGGAACGACGCTTCGACGACAGGTTAAGACGCGCGGGGGACCACGCGCTCCGGGAAGGCTTTGGCGAGAGCCGCTTCGTTCGCCGCGATCACGCCGCGCTCCGTGATCAATCCCGTAACGAGCCGCGCGGGGGTGACGTCAAAGGCCGGATTGAGCGCCGCGCTGCCCTGGGGCGTCAGCCGCACCGAGGCGACCTCGCCATCGCCGCCGAGCCCCGAAATATGCGTGACCTCGGCTGCGGATCGGATCTCGATGGGGATTTCGCGTAGGCCGTCGCGGATCGAGAAATCGATGGAAGGGGAGGGCGCGGCGACATAGAAGGGCACGCCATTATCGAATGCCGCCAGGGCTTTCAGATAGGTGCCGATCTTGTTGCAGACATCGCCCGACGCCGTGGTGCGGTCGGTGCCGACGATGACGAGATCGATCTCGCCATGCTGCATCAGATGGCCGCCGGCATTGTCGGCGATGACCGTATGCGGCACGCCATGCTGGCCAAGCTCGAACGCGGTCAGCGCCGCGCCCTGGTTGCGCGGGCGCGTCTCGTCGACGAAGACATGGACCCTTAGCCCCGCGTCATGCGCCATATAGATCGGCGCCGTCGCCGTGCCCCAATCGACCGTCGCCAGCCAGCCCGCATTGCAATGGGTGAGAATGTTCACCGGCGCCCCGCCGTTTTTTCGGGCGGCGACGGCGGCGATGAGTTCGAGGCCATGAACGCCGATCGCCGCGCAAAGCGCGACGTCCTCGCGCGCCATCGCGCCGGCGCGCTCGAAGGCGGCCCTGAAGCGCTGCGCCGGCGGCAGCGGCGCCAAAGCCCGCGCCATTGCGTCGAGCGCCCATTGCAGGTTGACGGCGGTTGGCCGCGTCGCGGCGAGCGCGGCGGCGGCCCGCTTCAGGCCCGGGTCGGAGGCGTCTTCGCGTAGCGCCAGGGCGAGGCCATAGGCGGCCATGACGCCGATCAGCGGCGCGCCGCGCACTTGCATGTCCTTGATGGCGCGGGCGGCGCCTCCAACATCCGTGACCGCGACGATTTCGAAGCGGTGCGGCAGCCGCGTCTGATCGATGATCTTGACGCTTGCGCCGTCGTCGCCGGGCCAAATCGTCGTGAAGGCCTCGCCGTCGATGCGCATGGTCTGCTCCGCGGTCCAAAAAATCGAAAGGGCGGCGCCGCGGCGGCCGTGGGTTGCGGATCGGCCGGCGTCAGCAATTGCTGCAGATGCTCTTGTCGATGCGCTTGTCTTGCTGCTGCAGCGTGCGGTCGAGCGGCGTCGGACCCGATGATTGCGGAACGCCGGGCCGCGGCACGGTCTCGCCGGTGGGCGTCAGATAATCCTGATTGATGAGACGTCCGGGAGTCGGCTTGCTGAGTTCGGGAGCCACAAGGCCGCCGCCGCTTTGCGCGATGGCCGCGCCCAGCGGCGTCACGGCGGTGAAAATTACGGCCGCCAGCGCCAATTTCCGCATTGGAACCTCCTTCGCGTTTTCCGCGTCGCCGGTAGAATCGCAGGGCCCGCGGCGGCCCGGTATGATCAAGATCACGCGTTGGTGTTGATTAGATCAAAACAAGGTGAGGAAGTCATCCTGAAATACCGGGGAACCTGCTGTTTTACGTAGGAAAATAGCGAATAAGGCGAGATCTCCAGCTTAAAATCGCGCCTCCGCGCCGCCCAATTCTTAACGCACATTTAAGGGTAGAGGTTCAAACATCTCGTGAATTGTTAACCTTCGGGGAACGAAGCCTGATGGACCATTCCGACGACAGAGACGATCCGCTCCACGGCCATCTTGGCGAGTGGAGCGCATACCGCAACACCGATGCCGATGCCGACGGCGCGGAATCGGCGGGTGAAGACGAGGCGTCGCGCAATGCGGCGTCCGCGGATGGCCCGACTGGCGCAAACAAGGCCGAATCGTCGAAGTCGGGCGCAGCGCGGCCGACCGGCTCCGGTCTGAGCGCGCTCGACCTGGCGCCTTCCGATCTTTCGCCCTTCTTCGGGCGCACGGAGAGCGGCGGCGGCGCGACCGGCTCGCCGAACGCGCGTTTTTCCTCCCTGTTCGATTTTTTCTCGAGCGCGGCCCTGGTCGTCTGCGTGCTGGGATTCGCCTTCGCGGCGGGCACCTATCTGTTTGGCGGCGGGCCCAGCTCCGCCGCGCGGACGGCGAGCGCCGCGGCGACGCAACAGGACGCGGAGCGCATCGAGATGCTGCGCACCACGCAGAAGATGGTCGCGGACATGAACGTGCTGAAAACCAATGTGGAGGCGCTGCGCGCGACGCTCGCGCAGCAACAGGCGGCGAACGGCCAGCGCGGCGTCGAGAAGAGCGTCGACGCGCTGAAAACCAGGATTGACGCGGTGCGGTCGGAGACCAGCGGCCAGCTTGCCGAGCTTTCGACCAAGGTCGATCATCTGCAGCATGATCCGGCGCTTCAGCAGGTGGCGGAGCGGCTCGATCGCATCGAGAAGCAGACCTCCTCAATGCCCACCGGCTCGGTGTCGCCGCTGGTGAAAGCGGCGACGCGGGGCCGGGCCGCGTCGGCGCCCGCCGTCGAAACGCCGAAACGGCCCGAGCTGATTACGAGCTGGGTCGTGCGCGACGTCTATAATGGCGTGGCGCTGGTCGAAAACGCGCGCGGCTCCATCGAGGTCGCCCTCGGCGATATGATCCCCGGCGCCGGCACGGTGAAATCGATCGAACGGCGCGGCGGCGGCTGGATCGTCATCACCAATCGCGGCCTCGTCGATTACGATCACAGCATTCAGATGCCCTGAAGCTCTCGACGATTCTGGACGATTGTCCAAAATCGTCGCGATCGGATCTCGGGATTCCGGGCGGGAAGAGGAATTTATCCTCTTTCCGCTTTTGGCGTTGCAGCGGCGCCCGAGGCGGAAATGACTGTGACGATTCCGGCGCCCCGCCCCGATGGCGGTGCGCGCCCGCATCTGAATATCCGGCCGATTTTGTGATTTGACACGCGAAAAAACCCGCCACAATCTTGCCATATTGCGGCGCGGGGAAGCCTCTTTATCTCGCTTTTCATCCCCTCAATTTTTATCTCCGGAGACATTAATCATGGATCGACGGTCTTTCATCACATCCGCTTTGCCGGCGGCGGCTATGTTCGTCCTCACTGCGGGCGCCGCCCATGCGCTGACGTCGGTCGCGCCGCGCCAGAAAGAGCCGCCCGCGGACGATGGCGGCATTGAACATGTCTGGTGGCGCAGGCGCTGGCATCGTCGCTGGCATCGCCGCTGGCGCTGGTGAGCCGCCGCTCTGAAATTCACGAAGCCGGTCCATCGACGTTCCGGCCGCGAGCCGGGCAAGGCGAAAGGCCGTTCGAAGCTTTTCCGTTACAAAACAGGGGAAGGATTGATGCGCAAATTTATGCTGTCAGTCGTCGCCGCTTTGCTCCTCGCGCCTGGTCTGGCGCGGGCCGAAGCCGTCATCTGGGCCGGACTGATGAAGGCCGCGCCGCCGACCGAGTCCAGCAGCACGCCCGTCGAAGGCGCCGCCTGCCGGGGCTTTGGTCCCTATTGTCCGCCCGGCTATACGCGCGCCTGCGGCCCCTACCGGTGCTGGTGCCGCCCCTGCTATTGACCGCGAGGCGCTGGCCCTAATCCCGGTCCAGCGCCTCAAGGGGCGGCAGGAAAAACGCCGCAAGGCCAATCGCTGGCAGCAAGGCGCAGACGCGATAGACGAATTCAATGCTGGTCGCGTCCGCAAGCGCGCCGAGCGCCGCGGCGGCGAGCCCGGCGACGCCGAAGGCGAAGCCGAAAAACAGCCCCGCCACTGTGCCGATCTTGCCCGGCCGCAGCTCCGAAGCATAGACGAGAATGGCGGGGAAGGCGGATGACAAAACGAGGCCGATGACGACGCTGAGCACGCCGGTGAAGAAGAGATTGGCGTAGGGCAGCAACAGCGCGAAAGGCAAAACGCCAAGGATCGAGCCCATGATGACGCGCCGCCGGCCGATGCAATCGCCGATGGGGCCGCCCAGAAAGGTGCCGACCGCGCTGGCGGCGAGGAACAAAAACAGGAAAAGCTGCGCCGTCTGCAGGCGGACGTGAAAGGCGTCGATGAGATAGAACGTGTAGTAATTGGTCATCGCCGCGATATAGACGAATTTCGAAAAGACCAGCGCCAGCAGGATCGCGAAGGATTTGATGATCGTCGCGCGCGGCAGGTCGGGCGCGATCGGCGCGGCCCGGCGGGCGGCGGCCATGCGCCCGACATGGCCGATATGCCAGCGTCCGATCGCGATCGCGATGGCGATGCCGACGATCGGAAAAAACGCCATGAAGACCAGGCTTGCCTGTCCGCGCGGCGCGACGATGAAAGCGGCCAGCAAGGGGCCGGCCGCCGCGCCGACATTGCCGCCGACCTGAAAGATCGATTGCGCCAGTCCCGGGCGCCCGCCGGCGGCGGCGCGCGCGACGCGCGAGGCCTCGGGATGAAAAATCGAGGAGCCGACGCCAATCATTGAAGCCGCGGCGAGCAGCTCGATGAAACTATGCGCGAAAGACAGGAGCAGGAGGCCGGCGAGGGTCGCCGCCATCCCCGCCGCGAGCGAATGCGGCACGAGTTTTCGGTCGGTGAAGAGGCCGACGACGGGCTGCAACAGCGAGGCAGTCGCCTGAAAGGCGAGCGTGATCAGGCCGATCCGCTTGAAATCGAGCGCAAAGGCCGCCTTCAGGACCGGATAGCTCGCCGCGATCAGCGATTGAACCGTATCGTTCAAACCATGCGCGAGGCTGAGCGCGACGAGGATCGCGAGCTCTGTTTTTTCGCGCGGCTTTGCGTCCGGCAGTCTGGCGTCCGGCGATTTGGCGTCCATGAAATGCGCTTCGATTGTTGGAGATGCTGGGCGAGCGTCCAGACACGCGGCCGGCAGGCGGCGCGTCAGGACGGCGAGGTTGGCTGGGCTTTGCGGCGGCTTGGAACCTGATCAGTAGTCGCCGCTTCCGACCAGGGGATGAATGCCATTGTCCTTGCGGCTTTGACGATGCGCGTGCGGGCGGCTGCGCGCCGCCGCCTGCGTCACAGGGGCCGCTTTCGGCGCCGAAAGCAGTGCGGAGCCGGCCGCCGGCAGAGCGGACGCTGCCGGAACGCCGAGCGAGCAGACGAGGATCGTCGCGAGAAAATAGCGCATTTGATCTCTCCCTTCGGGGCGTTGGGATTGGCCCCGATCAACAGATTTGCCCCGATCAATCAAGCAGCCTGTTCGGCCGCATGGTCAAGGCGGCCATGCGGGCGATCAACCAGCGTCCATCCGGCTGGCGGCGGAAAACGTCGATGCCGGCTTCCTCCGTCGTATCCTGCTCGGCGCCTTTGTGGACGGTGAGCGTCCATATGACGCGAACGACGGCGAGGTCGCCGGCAAGAATGATCTCGCGGATGTCCGGATAGGCGTAGCTGAGCCGCAGATCGGGCCGCGCAAGCAGCCTTTCGAGATTGCCGCAGATCGCCGCGCGGCTCGCTTCCGGCGCAAACGGGATCGTCGCGATCAGGTCGGGCGCGAAGACGTCGCAAAGTCGATCTGCGTCGCGTGCGTTGAAGGCGTCCGAGAAGCCGCGCAGCCGCGCCGTGATCGCCGCCTTTTCCACCGCCTCGTCGGCGCGCGCGGCCGGCGCGCTTGCGGCGAGAAGGCCCAGGCAGGTCGCAAGAGCGCGCGCGGCCAAAGGCGCCGCGCCAAGCCTTGACCCAAGCGTCGCTCCGAGCGTTTGGCGTCCGGCCATGAGGTCGCCTTATCCGCTTGCCGAATTGACTTGAATGGTACCGCCACCCCGGCTCGAACGGGGGACCTCTAGATCCACAATCTAGCGCTCTAACCAACTGAGCTATGGCGGCGCAACCGAAGGCGGCGGACCCTAAAAGGATCATGCGCCGAATGCAAGCGGGCGGCTTTCGATTGCCGCCGCGATTCGCGGCGACGCGACTCATCCCGCGCGTCCGACAAGATAGTGGTTAAGGATAATTAATCAATTTTTGCTTAACTTCCGGCTAACGATTGGACCCGCCCCCCTGCCGCAGCTAGGATTCGAGAGGCTGTTCGCAAGGGTTTTTGTAAAACGCGGGGGCCGAGATTCGAGATTCGCCATGACCGAGATGTGCTTTGAGCCCGGGGCCGCCGCGCAGGACGCCGTCGAGGCCCTGCGCGCGCTCTCGGCGCGGCTCGCCGCCGACGCGCCGGTGCTGGCGCTTGGCGGCCGCCATGCGGCGCAGCCAGGGCAGGCCGCCTTCGCCAGCGCGGCCTTGATGCGTCTATTTGGCGCAAACACGCTTGCCGAGCTGTCAAGGGCCATCGCCGGCGGCGGCGAGGCCGCCGGACGGTTGAACCATCTCAGCCAGACGCTGCCGCTGAACGGCCCGGCGCGGCTCGAGCGGCTTCGCTTCCACATCGCAGGCGCCGAGCGCACGATCACTTTCCTCTGCCGCAGGCTGGCCGTTGCGGGGGCGCCGCCCGTGTTCGTCGCGGCGGCGCTCGATCTCAATGTCCCGCTGGAGCATCCCGAGGCGTCGGCCGGGCCAGCCGCCGCGCCGGAGCCGGCGTCGGCCGCGCTCGGCCTGCCGGAGACGCCGGGCGTCGCGCCGCTCCGCTTCCTCTGGCGCACCGACGCGGATCATCGCCTCGTCGAAATCGGCGGGGGGCTTCTGGAACTCGGCGGCGGCGATCTCGCCGGGCAGGAATTCGTCGCGGCGCTGGAGCGTGTCGATCCCGCGAACGGCGCGCTGCTGGCGCGGCATCTCGCGCGGCGGGAAAGCTTCAGCGGCGTCGAGATCCTGTGGCCGATCTCGGATTCGCCGGCCAGCGCGCCCGTCGTCCTCGCGGGGGCGCCGGGGTTCGACGCCAGCCGGAGCTTCACCGGCTTTCGCGGCTTCGGCCTGCTTCGCGCCGAGCGTTTCGCGGCGGCGCGGCGCGCGGCTGAGAAGACCAGCCGACCAGCTGCGCGAACCGCCGCCCGCGGAACGCCGGATACCGTCCCGGCGCTAGCGCGACCCGGCTTTGAAGCGGAATTGCGCCATTATCAGCGCGAGGCGCGCGAACTCGCCGCCATACTCGACACCGCGATGGATGGCGTCGCCGTGCTCGACGCGCAAGGCCGCATCAAGACCCTGAACCGCTCCGGCGAGGCGCTGTTTGGCGTCGACAAGGCGGAGGTCGCGGGCGAGCCTTTCACGACCCTCATCGCCCCCGATAGCCGCGCGCGCGCGGAAAGCTATTTCGAGGGGCTGAAGTCGCATGGCGTCGCGAGCCTCCTCAATGACGGGCGCGAGATTCTGGGACTGACGCGGCAGGGCGGCGCGATCCCCCTGTTCATGACGCTCGGCAAGATCGGCGACGGCGGCGCCCATGAGGAAGCGCGCTATTGCGCTCTGCTGCGCGACATGACGCATTGGAAGACGGTCGAGCGCGATCTTGAGGAGGCGCGCCGCGAGGCCGAGCGCGCGAGCGCCCTCAAGTCCGATTTTCTCGCCAAGATCAGCCATGAGATCAGGACGCCCCTGAATGCGATCCTCGGCTTCGCCGAGGTGATCATGGACGAACGCTTCGGGCCGATCGGCAATGCGCGCTACAAGGAATATCTGAACGACATCCGCAATTCGGGCGCGCTCGTCCTGAGTCTCGTCAACGACCTCCTCGATCTCTCCAAGATCGAGGCCGGCAAGCTGGAGCTTTCCTTCGAGGCGGTCGACGCCAATGCGATCGTCAGCGAATGCGTCTCGATCATGCAGCCGCAGGCGAGCGCCGCGCGCGTCGTCATGCGGCTGTCGCTGGCGCCGCAGCTGCCGCAAATCTGCGCCGACGAGCGCGCGCTGCGCCAGATCGTGCTCAACCTTCTGTCCAACGCCATAAAGTTCACGCAGGCCGGCGGCCAGGTCATCATCTCGACGGCGCTGACCGACGCCAATTGCGCCGCTCTGCGCGTTCGCGACACAGGCGTCGGCATGTCGGAAAGCGATGTCGAGATCGCGCTTCAGCCCTTCCGCCAGCTGGCTGCCGCGCATGGGTCCGGCGGCACGGGGCTCGGCCTGCCGCTGACGAAAGCTCTGGTCGAGGCCAACCGCGCCACATTCACGATCAGGAGCAAGCTGCAGGAAGGCACGCTGGTCGAAGTTGTGTTTCCGCCGGCCCGCGTCGTTGGAAACGGCCCGGAGGTGCGCGAGACGCTCCGGCGCGGCGGCGGGGGGAACGGTTAGGGCGATAACCCGTTAGCCCTGTCCACCACAGGAGGACGCCGGCATGACGGAAAAAGACAAGTTGGACATCGCGGCGACGCAACGCCGCGCGGAAAAGGCCGAACAGGACGCCGAACTCGATCAGGAGCTTGAAGATTCCTTTCCGGCCAGCGACCCGCCCTCGGTGACCCATCCGAGCGTCGCGGCCGGCGCGCCCGATCACAAGGGCGAGAAACCCAAAGCGAAATAGGCCGGCGTCCAGCCGCTCTCCGGCGGCGCGTCAGGCCAGGACCGGCGGGGCTCCGCCAACGGTCGCGGGGATTGCGCGAAAACTGATTGCGATGCGGTTATAGGCGCTCATCAGCCCGATGGCGATCGTGAGGTCGGTCAGCTCTTTCTCGCTGAAATGCGCGGCCGCCGCCTTGAAGGCCGCATCCGGCACGCCGGTCTCCGCGACCCGCGTCACTGTCTCGGCCCAGTCGAGCGCTGCTTTCTCCTGTTCCGTGAACAGGGCGCCGGATTCGCGCCACGCCGGAACCAGCACCAGCCTGTCGATCGTCAGGCCCGCTTTCAGCAAATCATGCGAATGCAAATCGATGCAATAGGCGCAGCCGTTGATCTGCGACACGCGCAGATAGACGAGGTGAATGAGAAGTTCGGGCAGGCCGCCATGGCTGACATAGGCGCGGACGCCGGCGAGCGCTTTCATGCCGCCGGGGGCGACGGCGACGTAATCGAGACGTTGGCTCATGGGTCGATTTTACTCCTTGTCGGGCGTGGTCAGCTTGCGATCGTCGGCGTCGACCACAAAGACCGCGAGCAGTTGCGCCGGCGCGTCGGCGCTGACGTTTTCGCTGATCTTGTGATGCGCGCCCGGCGGCTCGAACCAGCTCTCGCCGGCGCGGTAGATTTTGGCTGGCTCGTCATCGACTTGGCTGCGGATCGCGCCTGACAGCACATAAGCGTAGATGAAGCCCGAGCCGGCATGGCGGTGCGGCGCCGATTTCGCGCCTGGGGCGTAGTCCACGCGGACGGCGACGAGGCTTTTGCCCGGGACGTTCGAAATTGGGTGCTCGAACACCGTGCGCGCCGTCTCGCGCGGCGTCTCGTCATGCGCCAGAAGGGGCGCAAGCGCGCCGCCTGCGGCGAGAACCGCGCCGATCGTGAAGATTCGGATCGTCATGTCTACCCTCCCATGGGTTCGATGACGGCAGAGTGCGCCCGGCTGAGGTCAATAAAAAGCACCAAGAATTAAGGGAATTCTTGTACCATTTTCCCATGAGCGCTTCGCTTCCGATCATCCTCGACCATGACCTCAGAACGCCTCTTTCCGCCCAGATTCATGGCGCCATACGCGATGCGATTCAGGACGGCCGGCTCGCCGGCGGCGCCCGTCTGCCATCCTGGCGCGATCTCGCCGCTCAACTTGGCGTCGCCCGCGGCACCGTGCGGGCCGCCTATGAAAGGCTGAGCGATGAGCAGTTGATCGTCGCCCATGGAGCGGCCGGAAGCCGAGTCGCCGACAGGGTTCCGGCCGCGCCGCCGGCTGGTTCAGCGATAGAGGCGCAGCCGCTGCCCGAGCTGTTTCATGATTTCGAGAATCCGCCGTCGCCCTTCCAGATGGGGGCGCCCGCGCAGGACGCCTTTCCCCTCGTTTTGTGGTCGCGGATCATGGCGCGCAGCGCGCGGCTCGCCGCCGCGGCGCCGGTCTCCTATCCGGATCCGCGCGGCCATCCCGAGTTGAGGCGCGAGATCGCGGCCTATCTTGCAATAGCCAGGGGCGTGCGCTGCGCGCCCGGGCGGGTGTTTGTAACCGCGGGCTTCTCGGGCGCGCTCGGCCTTGCGCTCCACGCCCTGCGGCTCGCCGGCGCCTCGGTCTGGCTGGAGGATCCGGGCTTTCCGCTGACCCGGACGGCCGTCGCGTTCGCGGGCCTGAAAGTCGTGGCCGTCCCGGTCGACGAAGAGGGGATCGACGTTGCGGAAGGCGCGCGCCGCGCGCCGCGCGCGGCTCTCGCGGTCGTCACGCCGGGGCAGCAGGCGCCTCTCGGCATGACATTGTCGCTGGCGCGCCGTCAGGCGCTGCTGGAATGCGCGGCGCGGTCGGACGCCTGGATCATCGAGGATGATTATCTTGGCGAACTCCAGCTCGCCGGCCGCGCGGCGCCCGCGCTGGCCTCGCTCGACTCTGCCGGGCGGGTGCTGCTCGCCGGCACCTTCAGCAAAACGATAAGCCCGGCGTTGCGGCTCGGCTTTCTCGTCGTTCCGCCGCAACTCGCCCCGCTTTTCGCGACTGTCGCCGCCTGCCTCGCGCCGGCTCCCGCGCCTACCGTGCAAAGGGCCGTGGCGGCGTTTATGGCGGAAGGGCACTATCTGCGTCATCTGCGCCGCATGAAGCGGATCTACGCGGTGCGCCGGGACGCTCTCGCAACCTGCCTGCGGGAGATGGCGCATGACGGCGTCGCAATCGCGGGGAGCGCGGCGCTCGCGGTGCGGCTGCGGCTTCCAGATGGCTCGAAGGACCTCGACATCGCCGCCCGCCGAGGGCTTCCGCGGTAGCTCTACCGTCTCCACTCCATGCAATCCGCCACGTTCGATAAAAAGAACGCGAGCTTGGCGCTGGGGTCGTCGGGACCCCTTTCTCCCATGGGAATCGCATTGACCCCCATAAAATCCCATGTTATCCCAAATTGTCCCGTTAGAGTACAAAGCAATCGCGTTGGCGTAGGCACAAAGCGCGGCGTAGCCCGGTTTCAGGCGGCGGCGCGCGGCAGGCGAGTTTCGAGGCCGTGGAGTGGACATTTATGTCTCGAACTACACCAACAGGCTCGACGCCAAGGGGCGGGTCTCGATTCCGGCGCCGTTTCGGGCGGTGCTGGCGCGCGATGGGTTTGAGGGTCTTTACGTCCATCCTTCCCTCGATCAGGAGGCGCTCGATTGCGGTGGCCACGCCCTGTTGAGGGAAATCGACGGACTGCTTTCGGGTTACACGCCCTATTCGGAGGAGCGCGACCTGCTCTCTCTTGCGCTGATGGGTTCGAGCGAGATTTTGAAAGTCGATTCGGAAGGGCGCGTCATCCTGACCGATACGCTGAAGTCCTACGCGGCGGTCTCCAACGAAGTCACCTTCGTCGGCGTCGGCCACAAGTTTCAGATCTGGGAATCTGGTCGTTTTCGCGCGCGCATGGGGGAGGCCAGAACCCGGGCGCGCGATTCACTGAAACAGCCAGGATCCAGAAACGCAGCGCCGGACGCTCCGCCGCTGCGATCACATGGAGCACGGGAATGAACGCGGGCCGCGGCGATGAGGATCATCTCGCCGCTGGCGGACCGGCCCGGCACATTCCCGTGCTTCGTGATGAAGTTCTCGCCATCGTCGCCCCGCATGAAGGCGGCCTCTATCTCGACGCCACGTTCGGCGCGGGGGGCTATTCGCGCGCGATTCTGGCGACGGAAGGCGCGCGCGTGCTCGCGCTCGACCGCGACCCCTCGGCCATCGCCGCGGGCGCGTCGCTCGCCGCCGAGGCGCACGGGCGGCTGTTTCTCGTCGAGGCGCGCTTCTCGCAGCTCGCCGAGGTCGCGCAGCGGCTCCATCTCGGCGGCTTCGACGCCGTCGTCCTCGACATCGGCGTCTCCTCGATGCAGCTGGACGATGCCGCGCGCGGCTTCTCCTTTCGCGGCGACGGCCCGCTCGACATGCGCATGCAGCAGACGGGGCAAAGCGCCGCCGACATCGTCAATACGGCCGACGAGGCGACGCTCGCTGACATCCTCTATTATTTCGGCGAGGAACGGGCCTCGCGCCGCATCGCCCGGGCCATCGTGCTCGATCGCGCCAGCGCGCCCTTCGTTACGACAGCCGCGCTCGCCGGCATGATCGCGCGGGTCGCGCCCGGCAAGCCCGGCGAGATGCACCCGGCGACGCGCGCCTTTCAGGCCCTGCGCATCGCCGTCAACGACGAACTCGGCGAACTCGCCCTCGCGCTCGCCGCCGCCGAAACGGTTCTGAAGCCCGGCGGCCGGCTCGTCATCGTCACCTTTCATTCGCTCGAGGATCGCATCGTCAAGCAGTTCTTCGCGGAAAGGTCGGGGCGCGGCGAGGCGCCGGGGCGCCGCCTGCCGGGCGAACCGGTTCCGCCGCCGCCGACCTTCAAACTCGCGGGCAAGCAGCCGGTGACGCCATCCATCGCGGAGGTCGCCGCCAATCCGCGCGCGCGCTCGGCCAAGCTGCGCCATGGCGAGCGCACCAGTGCGCCGCCGCGGCCGGCGTCGGCCGATCTGATGGCGCTGGCGCGGCTGCCGCAGCGCGCCGGCAAGGGGCGCTGACCGGGAAAGCATGAGCTAAGGAAGCCGGAAATGGTGCGATTTCTCAATATTGTCGCCGTCCTCGCCCTCGTCGGCTCGGCGATCTATGCCTACTCGATCAAATACGAGACGATTTTTCACGCCGAGCGGATCGTCAAGCTGAAGCATGAGATCAAGGCCGAGCAGGACGAGATCGCGACATTGCGGGCGGAATGGGCGCATCTCAGCCGGCCCGAGCGCGTCCAGGCGCTCGCCGACAAATTCCTCGACCTGCAGCCGGTCGCGCTGCGCCAGATTGTCAGCGCCGATTCCGTGCCGGAAAAATCCGCCCGCGCCGATCAAATCGGCGACAAGCTCGGCGCGCTTGGGCTGGCCGATCCGACCAATACGCCGAGCGCCATAGCCACGGGCGCGCCGGCGACGCCCGCCGCGCAAAGATGAGGACGTAAGGCCGCCATGCCCGAAGCGTTCGATGCCCCTCAAAAAGACGCCGCCGCGCCGGGCCGCCCGCGCGGCGTCAAGGCGTTTTTTGTCAAGCTGTTCTCGACCGATCTTGCGAAAACGCCCGGACGCATAAAGCTCATCGCGCTGGTGTTTTTGGCGCTTTACGCGGTCATCGCCGGCAAGCTCATCTGGTTCGGCCTGCACCAGGAGCAGGCGCAGGAGGCCAAGCGCGGCGGCGGCGACGTCATCGCCGCGGCGCGGCCCGATATTCTCGATCGCAATGGCGAGGTTCTCGCCACCGACATCAAGGTGATGTCCGTTTTCGCGGAGCCGCGCCGCATCATCGACAAGGACGAGGCGGTCGAACTCCTGACCGCCGTGCTGCCGGACATCGACGCCAACGACCTGCGCAGGCGGCTCGGCTCGCGCAAGGGCTTCATCTGGGTCAAGCGCGCCATCACGCCGAAACAGCAGCAGGAGGTCTATCGCCTCGGGCTGCCCGGCGTCGGCTTTCTCCCTGAGAACAAGCGCGTCTATCCGAACGGCCCGGTCGCCGCCCACGTCCTCGGTTTCGCCAATCTCGACGGCGTCGGCATTTCGGGCCTTGAAAAATACATCGACGGCCAGGGCCTCGCCGATCTGCATGGCGCGGGGTTCAGCCTGGCGCCGGAAAATCTCGCGCCGATCACGAGTTCGCTCGACCTCAAGGCGACCTACGCCGTGCGCGACGAACTCGCCAAGGGCATCGCGAAATTCAAGGCGAAGGCCGGCGGCGCCGTCATTCTCGACGTTAACACCGGCGAGGTCGTCGCCATGGCGTCCCTGCCGGACTATGATCCCAATACGCCGGTCGACGCGCTTGATCCCAACCATATCAACCGCATCTCCGTCGGCGTCTACGAGATGGGCTCGACCTTCAAGGCGATCTCGGTCGCCATGGCGCTGGATCTTGGCAAGGTCAATCTCAATTCGCGCGTCGACGCGCGCGATTCGCTGCGCTACGGACGCTTCACCATCCATGATTTTCACGCGCAGCATCGCGTGCTGACCGTGCCGGAGGTGTTCACCTATTCGTCGAACATCGGCGCCGCGCGCCTCGCCCTGATGGTCGGCGTCGAGGGGCACAAGGCATTCTTGCGCAAGATGGGGCAGTTGACCCGTCTGCACACGGAACTGCCGGAAACCGCCGATCCGCTCGTTCCGAAAAACTGGGGCGAACTCAACACGATGACGATCGCCTTCGGGCAGGGCCTCAATGTCTCGCCGCTGCAGGCGATGATGGCGGTCGGGGCGCTGTCGAATGGCGGCCTTCTCGTCAATCCGACCTTTCTGAAGCGCGACGCGGCGGCGGCGCAGCACGGCGCGCCGCGCGTCGTCAAGGCCGAGACCTCGGAATCGCTGCGCTATCTGATGCGTCTCAACGCCGAGATCGGCTCCGCGAAAAAAGCCAATGTCGAAGGCTATTTCATCGGCGGCAAGACCGGCACCGCCGACAAGATCGTGCATGGCCATTATTCCAGCGACAGGGTGTTCACGACCTTCATGGCCCTGATGCCGGCCGACAAGCCGAAATATCTGATCCTGACGCTGATGGACGAGCCGCAGGGCCTGCCGGAGACAGCCGGCTACCGGACGGCGGCGTGGAACTCGGGCAGCGTCACCGGCAAGATCATCGAACGGGCCGGACCTCTGCTCGGCCTGCCGCCGCGCTTCGAACTGCCGACGCAACCCTTTCCCCTTCTCGCCAAACTGGGCTATGGCATGGCCAACACGCCCCAGACCGGCGGAAGGGAGCATTGATGCGGCTCGCCGAGCTTCTTCCCGGCGCACATATTCCCGCAGGACTGGCCGAACGCGACATCAGCGAGATCGTCTGCGACAGCCGCCTCGCGACGCCGGGATCGGCCTTCTTCGCCGTGCCGGGGGTCCGCGCGGACGGCCTCGGCTTCGCGCCGCAGGCCCTGCGGCAGGGCGCCGTCGCCATCATCGCCGAGGCGCGCGGGACGCCGCCAGTCGATAGAGCCGCCCTGATCGAGGTCGCCGACGTCCGCGCGGCGCTCGCCATGGCCAGCGCCCGGCTTTATCCGCGCCAGCCCGAAACGATTGTCGCCATCACCGGAACCAGCGGCAAGACCTCGGTCGCCGCCTTCACGCGGCAGATCTGGGCGGCGCTCGGACATCAGGCCGCCTCGCTCGGCACGCTCGGCGTCGTCGCGCCCGACGCATCGGCCTATGGCGCGCTGACGACGCCAGATCCCATCACCCTCCACAAGACGCTGGACGATCTCGGCCGTCGCGGCGTCACCCATCTTGCGCTCGAAGCCTCCTCGCATGGCATCGTCCAGCGCCGGCTCGACGGCGTCCGCCTCAGCGCCGGCGCCTTCACCAATCTCTCGCGCGACCATCTCGACTATCACGCGACGATGGAAGCCTATCTCGCGGCCAAGCTGGAGCTGTTCGAGCGGCTGCTCGAACCCGGCCAAAGCGCCGTCATCGACGCCGACGGCGACGCCGCGGAGATCGTCCTCGCCGCCTGCGCCGCGCGCGGCCTGCGCATCTTCTCGACCGGGGTCAAGGGCGCCGGCCTGAAGCTGCTCGACGCCAGGCCCGAAGCGGCCGGAACGCGCCTCGAAGTCGCTTGTCAAGGCGAGATCTTCAAAGTCGCGCTGCCGCTCGCGGGCGCTTTCCAGACCGCAAACGCCCTCGTCGCCGCCGGGCTCTGCATCGTGACCGGCGCCGATCCCGCCCGCGCGCTCAAGGCGCTGGAAGCGATCGAGGGCGCGCCCGGCCGCCTCCAGCTGGCCGGCGCGCGCCATGGCGCGCCGGTCTATGTCGATTACGCCCATAAGCCCGACGCACTGGAAAATGTTTTGCGCACGCTGCGGCCCTATGTCAGCGGCAGGCTCGTCGTCGCCTTCGGCTGCGGCGGCGACCGCGACGCCGGCAAGCGCCCGATCATGGGCGAGATCGCGGCGCGGCTTGCCGATGTCGCGATCGTGACCGACGATAATCCGCGCTCGGAGGAGGCCGCCGCAATCCGGCGCGCCATCCTCGCCGGGGCCAAGGGGGCGGCGGAAATTCGCGAAATCGGCGACAGGGCCCGCGCGATCTTCGAGGCCGTCGCCGGCCTTTCGCCCGGCGATCTCCTCGTCATCGCCGGCAAAGGCCATGAAACGGGCCAGATCATCGGCGATGCCATCCTTCCATTTTCAGATATAGAATGCGCAACCCGGGCCCTGGCGGATGCGGCGCTGAAGGACAATGCCGAATGAGCGAGGTCGCCAGCCGCGAAACGGGCGTTATGGATCACCCGGGATCGAGCGGCGCGGATGTTCTCTGGACGAGCCTCGGGCTTGTCGCGCCGCTCGATGCGCGGGTCAGCGGCGGCGTGCCGGAAAGCGATGCCACGGGCGTTTCGATCGATACGCGCACGCTTGAGCCGGGCGATCTCTTCGTCGCCATCAGCGGCGCCAATAATGACGGCCATGACTATGTCGCGGCCGCCTTCGCCAAAGGCGCCGTCGCCGCCGTCGTCGACGAAGCGCACGCCGACGCGCTGGCCCATCTCGGGCCGCTCTATGTCGTGCGCGACGTCCTTCCCGCGCTGGAGCGCCTCGGCATCGCCGCGCGGGCGCGCACGACCGCGCGCGTCGTCGCGGTCACTGGCTCAGTTGGCAAGACATCAACCAAAGAGGCGTTGCGCGTGGCGCTGACGCAGGGCGGCGCCGTTCACGCCTCGGTCGCCTCCTACAATAATCACTGGGGCGTGCCGCTGACCCTGGCGCGCATGCCCAAGGCGACCCGTTTCGGAATCTTCGAAATCGGCATGAACCACGCCGACGAGATCACGCCGCTGACCCGGATGGTGCGCCCGCATGTCGCGATCATCACCACGGTCGCCGCCGTCCATATCGAGAATTTCCCCAATGTCGAGGCGATCGCCGACGCCAAGGCGGAAATCTTCGACGGGCTGGAGCCGGGCGGCGTCGCCATTCTGCAGCGCGACAATCCGCATTTCGCGCGCCTGCGCGATCGCGCCAAGGCGTCGCCGGCGGGGCTTGTCGCCAGTTTCGGCGAGGACGAGAGCGCCGACGCGCGGCTCGTCAGCGCGCGCCTCGCGGCCGATCATTCGATCGTCGAAGCGCGGATTTGCGGCCGCCGCGTCCATTATCGCCTCGGCGCGGCGGGGCGCCATCTCGCCATCAATTCACTGGCCGTTCTGCTCGCCGCCAAGGCGGTCGGCGTCGATCTTGACGCGGCCGCCGGCGCGCTGGCCTTTTTCACGGCGCAGCCGGGGCGCGGGCAGAGGCTGACGCTCGCCGCCGAGCGGGGCGCCTATACGCTGCTCGACGAAAGCTACAACGCCAATCCCGCCTCGATGCGGGCCGCCTTCGAACTCGCCGGCGCCTTGCCGCTGGCGGCGGACGGCCGGCGCATCGCCGCGCTCGGCGACATGCTGGAGCTTGGCCCCGACGCGCCCGCAATGCACGCAGGCCTCGCCGAGGATCTCGCCGCCAATCATTTCGACCTCGTCTTCGCGGCGGGGCCCTTGATGAAATCGCTCTACGACGCCCTGCCGGCGTCGATGCGCGGCGCCTGGTGCGACAGCGCGAGCGACCTCGAGCCGATCGTCGCGCAAGCGGTCAGGGCCGGCGACATCCTTGTCGTCAAGGGGTCGAACGGCAGCAAGATGAGCGCCATCGTCGGCGGCCTCAAGCGGCGCGCGGATGCTTTGGAAGAGGCGGACCGGCGCGAAGCCGATCAGGCGGCGGCGCATGAAACCAATCAAAAAGAACGGAACCGGTAAATGCTGAGCTGGCTTGCAGAATATTCATCCCATTTCCAGCCGCTGAACCTGTTCCGCTACATCACCTTCCGCACCGGCGGCGCGACCGCGACGGCGCTCTTCTTCGTCTTCTTTTTCGGCCCGCGCATCATCGCGGCGCTGCGCATCAAGCAGGGCAAGGGCCAGCCGATCCGGCTCGATGGGCCGCCCTCGCATCTGCTCACCAAGAAGGGCACGCCGACCATGGGCGGGCTCATGATCCTCTCCGGCCTCGTCGTCTCGACGCTGCTCTGGGCCAATCTGCGCAATCATTACGTCTGGGTCGTGCTTTTCGTCACGACCGGCTTCGGGCTGATCGGCTTCTACGACGATTATCTCAAGGTCACGAAACAGACCGACAAGGGCTTTTCGGGTCGCCTTCGCCTCGCGATCGAACTGGCCATCGCGGGCGTCGCCTGTTTCGCCATGATGCGGCTTGGGCTGCCGCATACGACGGCGCTGGCGATTCCGGCGGTCAATGGCTTCGTCGTCGATCTCGGCATATTCTTTCTCGTCTTCGGCGCCTTCGTGATCGTCGCCGCCGGCAACGCGGTCAATCTCACCGACGGCCTCGACGGCCTCGCCATCGTGCCGGTGATGATCGCCGCCGGAACCTTCGGCATCATCGCCTATCTCGCCGGCAATGCGATTTTCTCGACCTATCTCGGCATTAATTTCGTGCCGGGCGCCGGCGAACTCGCGGTCGTCACCGGCGCGGTCATCGGCTCGGGTCTCGGCTTTCTCTGGTTCAACGCGCCTCCGGCCCAGATCTTCATGGGCGATACGGGTTCGCTGGCGCTGGGCGGCCTGCTCGGCGCGGTGGCCGTCGCCGTCAAGCATGAGATCGTGCTCGGCATCGTTGGCGGACTCTTCGTCGTCGAGACCCTCTCCGTCATCGTGCAGGTGATTTCCTTCAAGCTGACCGGCAAGCGCGTCTTCAAGATGGCGCCGATCCATCACCATTTCGAACAGCTCGGCTGGTCCGAGCCGCAGGTCGTCGTGCGCTTCTGGATCATCGCCTTCGTGCTGGCGCTGATCGGGCTCTCGACCCTGAAACTGAGGTGATCATGATTCCGGTCACCGTCTTTGCCGGCCAGTCCGTCGCGGTCTTCGGCCTCGGCGGCTCGGGCTTCGTCACCGCGCAAGCCTTGGTCGCGGGAGGCGCGCGCGTAAATGTCTGGGACGATAATGAGCACGCGCGGGAGAAGGCGCGGGCCGCCGGGCTGCGCATCGAAAATCTCGCCGGCGCCGACTGGACGTCCTTTTCCGCGCTGATCCTTGCGCCCGGCGTTCCCCTGACGCATCCGGCGCCGCACTGGACCGTCCTCAAGGCGCGCGCGGCGGGGATCGAAGTCGTTGGCGACATCGAGCTTTTCTGCCGCGAGCGCCGCAAGATCGCACCCGGCGCGCCCTTCGTCGCCATCACCGGCACCAATGGAAAATCGACCACCACCGCGCTCGTCGCGCATCTTTTCGCGACCTTCGGCTTTCCCGTTGAAGTCGGCGGCAATATCGGCACGCCCATTCTGGCGCTGAACCCGCCAGACGACTCCCGCGTCCATGTCATCGAGTGCTCGTCCTACCAGATCGATCTCGCGCCCTCGCTCGATCCCTCCGTCGGCATCTTGCTCAACGTCACGCCCGATCATCTCGACCGCCACGGGACGATGGAGAATTACGCCGCCATCAAAGCGCGTCTCGTCCATGCCGCCGATCTTTCCGTTATCGGCGTCGATGATTCCTACACGCGCGCCATCGCCGCTGAGCTGCGCGCCGCCGGGCGCGAGGTGACGGCGGTTTCGGCCGCGGGGCAGGCGCTTGCGGACGGAATCGTCTTCGAGGGCGGGCGCCTCTTGCGCCGCGAGGCCGGCCGCTCGACCCTCATCGCGGATCTTTCCGGCATCGCCTCGCTGCGCGGCGCGCATAATGGCCAGAACGCCGCCGCCGCCGTCGCGGCGCTGGGGCCGCTCGGCCTCGATCATGCGCGCGTCGCGCAGGGGCTCGCCTCCTTTCCGGGGCTGGCGCATCGGCTGGAAGAGGTCGGCCGGCTCGGCAAGGTGCTGTTCGTCAATGACTCGAAAGCGACCAACGCCGACGCGGCCGAAAAGGCGCTGCTCTCGTTCAAAAACATTTTCTGGATCTTGGGGGGCCGCGCGAAGGCGGGCGGCATCGAGCCTCTGCGGCCCCTGTTCGACAGGATCGCCAAAGCCTATCTGATCGGCGAGGCGAGCGAAGCCTTCGCGCAGACGATCGGCGACGCTTTCCCGGTCGCTTTCTGCGAAACGCTCGAAAAGGCGGTTCCGCAGGCCGCCGCCGAGGCCGCAAAAGCCGCCGCGGAGGCCGCCGCAAGCGCGCTTCCCGACCCCGTCGTACTCCTCTCGCCGGCCTGCGCCTCCTTCGACCAGTTCCCCGATTTCGAGAAGCGCGGCGACCGCTTCCGCGATCTCGCCAAGGCGTTGATAAACGAGGGCTGATCGACGCGCCCTGATGGCCGGGGCGCCGTCGCTATCGGTCTGGAGAAGATGAAGCGGGAAATCCGCCGATTTCTCTGCTTGCTTTCAAGGCGTTCGTTGGGGCAGGCCAATGGGAAGGGATTGCCCTTTTTCGCTTGCGCCTTCCGCCGCCATCGCCCGCTCCAGCGCGGCGAAGATAGAGGGCGCCCCCATCTGCGCCACGTTGAAGCGCATGAAGCCGGACGCCGACTGAGTGACGCTGAAAACGTCGCCGGGCGCCAGGACGACGTTTTCGTGCAAGGCGGCGCGGGCGATATTGGCTGCGTCGCGACCGTCGGGCAGGCCGCACCAGAGATAAAACCCGCCGCGCGGCATGATCCACGGGCGGACGCCCAAGGCCTCCAGTTTCGAGGCGGTCGCGCGCCGCGCGCTGGTCAGACGCCGGCGAAGCGCGTCGAGGTGCTTGCGATAGCTGCCGTCGCTCAAGGTGGCGTGAATTATTTCCGTTGCGACGGGGCTTGGGCCGCCGAAATTCGTTGCGACCTGAAGGTCGATCAGTCCCTCGATCCAGTCGGCGCGCGCCGCAACGTAGCCACACCGGATCGAGGCGGAGAGCGTCTTGGAGAAGCTGCCGATCCGGATCACGCGCGACAGCCCGTCGAGAGCGGCGAGGCGCGTCGACGGATCCGGCTCGAAATCGGCGAAGATGTCGTCCTCGACGATCGCGACATCAGACGCCGCCGCAGCGGTGAGCAACCGGTGCGCCGTCTGCGGCGAGATCGTCGCGCCGGTCGGGTTGTGGAGCGCGGAATTGGTTATGTAGAGCCGGGGACGATGCGTGGCCAGCATCTCGGCGAACACGGCGGGGTCGGGACCCGAGGAAGTGTAGGGCACGCCGACGAGGGTCGCCTGATGGGTGCGCAGCAGCGCCTGGAAGTTGAAGTAGCAGGGGTCGTCGACCAGCACGACGTCGCTTGGCCGCAAGAACAGCCGGCAGATCAGATCGATCGCCCGCGTCCCCGATGAGGTCAGCAGGATTTGATCGGCGCCGGCGTCTATTCCCTCCGTCGCGAACTGGCGCGCAAGCAGCTGGCGCAGCTTCAGCGATCCGCGCGTGGGGCCATAGTCGGTGAGCACCGCATCATCGGCGCGGCCGAGACGACGGATGGCGCGCCGCAAGGCGGCGTTCGGCATCCAGTCGGCGGGGAGCCAGCCGCAGCCGGGCTTCAGTATCTCCGCGCCGGCGTCGAGCGACTGCCGCGATACCCAGAAGGGATCGACGGCGCGATCGAGTCGGGGCTCGACCTCGGCGAGTGCGTGCGGCGGCAGCGCTCCCGCAACATAGAAGCCAGAGCCCGGCCGGGAGCGGATGACGCCCTCCGCCGCAAGGCGATCATAGGCCTCGACGACGGTCGAGGCGGAGACGCGCATCGTGGCGGCGAAACTGCGGATGGAGGGCAGCTTCTCGCCGGCGGTTAGCGTGCAGCTCGCCATCTGGCGGCGGATGGCCTCCATCACCTCTCTGGTCCGCGCGCCGACGCCGACCCTTATCGATCCACTCTGTTCCATACGTATTGCTCAACTAGCCCATACAGTTCGATATAACTGTATTGAACTGTCTCTGTCTTGACCACCGGCGACTGCGCTATCGACGTCTTTTTCAAAGGGGGGCGTCATGCAGCGGACGACGGACGGATGGGGCAGTGGGCTGCTCGGCGTGATCATATTCAGCGGTTCGCTTCCGGCGACGCGCGTTGCGCTCGGCGGCTTCACGCCGCTGTTCCTTACTTCCGCCCGGGCGGTGATAGCTGCGCTTCTCGGCGCCGCGCTGTTAGCGTTGCTGAAAGAAAAACGGCCTGCACGAAGCGATATCGTCTCGCTGGCGATCGTGGCGTCCGGCGTTGTAATCGGTTTTCCGCTGCTGACGGCGCTGGCGCTCCAGCATATCACTTCGGCGCGATCGATCGTCTTCATTGGCCTGCTGCCGCTGGCGACCGCGATCTTCGGGGTGTGGCGCGGCGGCGAGCGCCCGAAGCCGGCCTTCTGGCTGTTCTCCACTACCGGCGCCGCCATGGTCGCGGGTTTTGCACTGGCGCGGAGCGCCGCCGCCCCGCTCCCGAGCGACCTGTTGATGGTCGCGGCCGTCTTGCTGTGCGGCCTCGGTTATGCGGAAGGCGCCGCCCTGTCGCGCCGGCTCGGCGGCTGGCAAGTCATTTCATGGGCGCTTCTTCTGGCGCTGCCGGTGATGACGCTTGTCGCGCTGGCGACCTTGCCGGGCGTGGGGAGCGACATTGGCGCGCCCGCCTGGGCGGGGCTCGCCTATGTGTCGGTGTTCAGCATGCTGGTCGGCTTCGTGTTCTGGTATCGCGGGCTGGCGCTCGGCGGCATCGCCGGGGTCGGTCAGTTGCAACTGCTCCAGCCTTTTTTCGGCCTGGCGCTGGCCGGGACTCTCCTCGGCGAGCCCATCGCCTGGCGGATGATCGTGACGGCCGCGCTGGTCGCGCTCTGCGTCGCGGGCGCAAAGCGTTTTGCGTGATCGCAATGGATGGGATCCGGCGCCGACGCAATTACGCCAGCTCGATCCGCGCGCGATGGCCTGGGGCGCCGTCTTGGGCCGTCACATTGTTCCGCAACTCCCAAATGCGCGGCGACAGGAAATCATGCGGACACCGCCGCAGGGGAAAGTCCGCGAGGTAGACGACGATCAATTGCGCTCGCGCTCGGCGCGAAGCGCTTCGCCCGGCGGGACGGAAGGGGCCGTTTCCGTGCGGCGGCGCAGGCGCGCCCGCAATTCATCGATCGTCGGCCGTTCCGCCGCCTGACGAATCTCGTCGAGCAGATAGTCGGATAACGACATGCCGGCCAGGGCGGCGCGCGATTTCAGCTGGCGATGCAGCGCCTCGGGGACATTGCGGATCTGGAACATTGTTCCCCTGCAAATTGCAAAGAACCATGTGCTCCACATGTCAATGAACCGACAGGCGTTCATCCCGCGCCGCTTTGAGACCCGGCCTGACCGGGCCGGTTTCATCGACGATCCACGCGCGGCGCGTCGCTTTTGCGACATTCAGCCGCCTGCGGGAAGGATTCGGGCTGGTCCGCGACTTGCCTGTCGCCTGCGAGACGTTCATTTTCAGAAGGCGACCCCGATGGCGTTCACCTTTATCTGTCAGGCCAGCGCCGTGAGCGAAGGGTCCATGGGCTTCTTTCAGGCCGGCCGCAAAAGCGTGCTGCTGGTCTGGCCGGCGGGCGGCGAGCTCAAGGCCTATCGCGGGCGCTGTCCGCATGCGGACATGCCGCTGGACGAGGCCAGCTTCAAGGATCAGACCGTGACCTGCCCGCATCACAACTGGGGCTTCGACTGCGCCAGCGGCAAATGCGTGACGCATCTCGTCCGCAACGCGCTCCACCCATACGAGCTGCGCGTGGAAGGCGACGAGATCCAGGTCGACGTCGGACCGCTCAAGCCGGCCCGTTCGCCGGCATAATCCCGCCGGCCAGCCCCGGCGGGAATTTGCGCCCGATCCCCGATGAACCGCGCCGAAAAAGCGCTCGCGCTTTTTCTTACCCCGCTCTAGAGCGGCCTTCGGCGCTCGCGCCCGGCGTCAGCCCCAGTATCCTGGCAGGTCCTGCGCCTCGGGCAGGCGCGCGAGCTTTTCCGCCAATTCGGCGGCGAGATCGAATTCCAGCTCGATTAGGCGCCGGCTCATGAAGGTGCGGAAGTAATCGCCCCACATGAATTCCTGATATGGCGTGCCGTGGTCTTCGAACGCCTTGCCGCGCAGATGCCGCCCCAGCGTCCGCCAGACATTGTCGGTGAGGTGGGCGATCGAGGTGGGAATAGCCGCATAGGGTCTGCGATTGCCGTCGGCGTCGAAGGGCCAGCAATAGTGCTTCGCCTCCATCGAGCGCCAGAAATCTCTGGTTTCCTTATTGGACCAATCAGCGAGCTGATCGCCGAGAAACGCCTCGGAGATGTTCAGAGACCAGAGCGCGCGCGCCAGATGGTGATGGTCGACTATGTAAATCTGTTTTCCGGGGCCCAGAACGTGAGGAATGGGCTTTTTCTCGAGAAGGGCCTCGAGATCGGACGGCGACATGTCGGCAATTTTCGCCGCGCGGCTTGCGACTTCGTCGAGCCCCAGCGTCATCTGGGTTGGCCTCAGCTCGGCAATCGATATTTTTTGTCCCGTCATGCGCCACCGCCTTGCAACTTACACTCTATTTTGGGTCGCCATCGCGCGGAGAGTGCAAAACATGGCGCGCCTTGATCAGCCTTGCATACAGCGCTTTGGCCGGTCCAGCCTTGTCCAGTCCGGCGCCCGCCGCGCGCCCCTCAAGGCGTCAGGGCGCGCTCGATGATCTCTGCGCCTATGCTTGTTTGCCCGCGAAAAGGATTGTCGAGAACGATCACGAGGCCAACCGCCAGACCGATCGCCGACATGTGAATCACGTTGATCTGCTTGCCGAAAGGGTTTTGCGTTTCTCGCCCGCTGAGAAAGGAGGCGGCGACGACAAACAGAAGGAGAATGATCCAGAAGTCGTCCGGGATGTTAACGGTGGCAGCCGAAAGTCGGTCCGACCTGAATGTTTCGATCCGCGACGCATATGTCGACAGATCAGCTCGATATTCGCTTCTGGCGGGAGCGGTTTCAGCCAGATTTTGCTGGGTCGAGCGAATGCCGATCCATAGATCGTCAAGATTCTTTTGCGCAAGCGGCGAAAGAGAAACTGGCATCCTCGCCAAGCGCGGCCACTCATCCACGACGACGTTCCGCGCGTAGGATGCGAGCGCCTGCTTCGCCGCGCTGGCCGAAGGACCCAGTGCGTCCAGTTCGCGGTCGAGACGATAGATGGTGGTCGCCTCCAACCTCACCGCCTTGTCGGTCTCTGAAAGGGCCGTCAGTCCATTCGTGATCAGCAACGCGAGAACGAAGGCGGAAAAACCGAGCATGCTCGTGTGTGCGGCTTCGCCGAGCTTTTCGTCATACGCAGTGTGCGTCGGCCAGCGGCGAAACCACAATCGATTGGCTAGGAGCGCAACCAGGCCGCCGAAAAGACCGAACGTGACGGCCGAAACCGCAAGGATTGCCTGATCCGAGAGCGAATTGGCGATACTGTCCACAAAACTTGTCTCGATATTGAACATGGGAGGCTTGTTTCCGTGCGGTCGAACGGCCGAGGGAGGCGCTTGAGCCGAGAGCGTTACAGCCCGACCAGGACGAAGCACCCGACAAAATTCGGAGCCTGATCGCCGCTCCATCCTTAAAAAGCAGAGTTCAAGGCCGTTGGGCATTGCTGCTGGGGGCCGCGAATCTGTACCGCAACATGCGCATCGCTGCGCCGGGGTGGCGGTCGTTGGTCGCGGAGGAGGGACTCGAACCACGGCGCAAACAATTTCGCAGCCATGTTGCGACCGAACAGCCCGCACCCCGATATTTCATCGACGCAAGCTCCTCTCGGCCGCCGCGAGCTCGCTTCCATCATCGCCACTTGGGAGCAGATGCCTGTAAACGTCAAGCGCCATCTCTATGCCGGAATGGCCGATCCCGGGGCAAGCGCATTCGGACAGCGCGTCACGAGACGCCCTCGTCTGGCGCCGCCAATGCGGCTTCGACTGCGCCAGCGGCAAATGCGTGACGCATCTCGTCCGCAACGCGCTCCACCCCTATGAGCTGCGCGTGGAAGGCGACGAGATTCAGGTCGACGTCGGACCGCTCAGGCCGCCGCGCACGCCGTCTTAGTCCGCGAGCCAGAGCGGGATGAAAAAAGCGGGCGCAGTTTGTCACCCGCATCCCGCTCCAAGCTATTGGAATCGATCGTCAGGGCTTGTAGTTCGAGTATCCCGGTCCGGTCTTGTCGTAAACGTTGTTCAAATCGTCCGGCATGATCACGGCCACCCCGGAGGTCGGAAGCGTAACCAGATCCGCGGGCAGAACGGCCGTCCGAAATTTGTATCCAGGCGGCAGTTTCAGTTTGCTGCCGAGATTGGCGGCGTCGGCATAGGACTGGACTGGGTGGAGGCCGAGATCCATGCCCTTCATGACCCAGGTATTGCCTTCGGGATCGTCGATCAGGAACTCTGTCTGCCCCTTCTTGTAGATGATTGTGGTCTTACGCTCGATGGACGTGACGTGATACGCGTCCGCTCCCGGCTTCGTCAGATTGATGCCTTGCAGGCTCAAATTGCCGACCCATTTCGCGTCGAGCTTGCCGAAAACCCGCTCTTTGCCTGACGGAACCTCGATCTCGTCCGGCATCCACAGCTTGGGACCGTTGATATGGACGGCGAGCACGCCGAACTCTTTCTTCACCGCATCAATGTCAACCGCCGCCACTTCTGGCGTCGGGGATGAATCCTTATTGGCCGGCGTGAACCCGTTCAGGCCAATCGTGTTGTAAACATTGGCGCGCAGGTCCCCGCTGATCGGATTGCCGCCGATGAGGAAAAACTCCGTATATTGGACGGCGCGCATGCCAGTGTAATGCTCCGTCTTGAGATCGACGCCGTCGTCGGGTAGCGCGACGGTCAGAGCCTTGCCGAGCGCTGCGCTGCAGCCGGTCGAGAGGTCCGCCTTCTTTTCCAGCACACAGTCCTTGATCCGCCCTTCGCCGGGAACTACGCCTGCGCATATTTTCATGATGTCGCCGGCGCAGGCGCCCGCAGCCTCGAAACCCGCGAGTAGCCGGTCTTCGGCCAGCGCTGGCAGGGTCGCCAGACCGAGCAACACGCCCGTCGTGAAGATCAATTTCTTTTTCATTTCCGTCCTTCCTCAATTTCAACTGGGTTGCGTCGGTTTGTTCAGCCGTTCGGCCGGCTGTCGGCGAGAGGGCATGAGAAAAACTGTGGGAAGTTTTTCGCCAGCCTCCAGCTCCCTGAACTCAATCCGCGCGTTTGACCGGCGGCGGCGTCCAGGTTCCGTCAAGGATCGATGGCGCCGTTTTCCTCGGCGCATAAAGGCGCATGACCAGGACGAATTTGCCCTTCGGCGCCGGCAGCCAGTTGGCTTCCTTGCCCTTGCCCGGTGATTCCGCCTGGATGAACAAGTCCACGGAGCCGTCGGCGTTGGCCATCAGAGGATCGCGCTGGGCGAGATCGTATCGGTTGATGGCGTTCGGCACGAAGAAGTAATCGCCGTCGTACATGGTCAGCGACCAGAAGGCTTCGGCCGGGGGTAACTGGCCCTTGTCGAAATGGATGACATAGCTGCGGTCGGCGCCGTTATAGTCATCGCCTTGCGCATCCTTTAGCGACAGCGGGTAGGCGGCGTCTTGTGGGCGGTTCCATCCCGGGCCAAGCAGGTTGGCCATGCCGCGCAACAGATAATCGGTTCCGAAATCGCCGACGGCCTTGGTGAAATAAAGCCAACCGTTGGTCGTCTTCTGACGCTTGAGATGAACGCCCATTTCGAGCAGGGCGAGTTTCGGAACGAACTCGATGATTTCCCGGTCGAGAAAATTGAGTTTGCTCGGGTCGAAATCCTGTCCCGGGATCAGCCCGATCCGCGCCATTCTGGCGACCATCGGCGCGTCCGCGGCGGTCGGCGGATTGGTCTTCATGAGTTGCGCCAGATAAGCGAAGTATTCCGCAATATCGAGGCCATCGACCTGTTTGCGCACCGCCGTCTTCATATCGACCGTTGGGTCCACGACGCCGGGCGGCGGCGCATAGGGCTTGCCATAGGCGCTCAGCGGGACGACCGAAAACCTGTCCTGCAGCTTGTGAACGGCCGCATAATCATCAGGCGTTCCGGTCGAATAGATGCGTCCCAGAACCCAGACGATCCCGGTTGGAGACTTGACCTCCTTCACCCCCTCGGGCAACGCGCCGGACCAGCTCGGCCCTGTGATCGCATAGGTCTGCGCCTTGCTGCCGGTGGTCTGCGAACTCGCCACGACGACGACTTCGGACCAGCCGTCCAGCATGGGCAGAATGTAATAGCGATCGCCCATGTCGGGGACGTTGATCACATAAGGCTCTTTGGAAACATCCAGCCAAGCCTCGGTATAGAGCGTATCGGCGTTGGGCGCCGCGCAGCAATGATTGTCGACGGCGGGATAGGTCCGCATCTTGATCATCTGGTCCATCGGCGCATGCTCGGCGTCCGGAGCGGCGACATTGGTCTGCTGCTTGCGCACCATGTCGAAAGTGACGAGCGGATACCCGTAGATATAGGCTTCGACCGCGATCCCGACGGCTTCCACCGGTCCGAGGAGGGCGTCGTCCGCCCTCGCGTTGGATGACGGCGCCAGGCTCGCCAAGCCGAAAAGCAAAGCAAGGCCCAAGGATTTGATCAGCGCCACGGCAAACTTCCCCGGAGATTGAGGCAACAAGGCCCCCACCCCTTGTCGGAAGCCAAAAGGACCATGTTCAGCGCATAGCAGCTAACCCTGGGGGACCGCCTTGTCAGGGATCAATGCCCCGCGACCCGCGAGCGGCCCACAGGAACTGCCGGCCCCGCTCGTCAATCGCAGGGACCGGCGAGAGGCGCACAGGCCTCGGCAGCCTGTTTTTGAGCGAATGCGCGCTTTCGATCGAGAGGCGCCGCTCCAGCGTCAAAAACACGGGCGCAGGCGCTCGTTTCAATCCCGTCTCGAAAAGCCCCCTAGCAAAACGTTAACCAAAACGCGACAAAGTCGCTCCTGTTCGAAAACCCGGGGGCCGGGCGCGGGATGAGGAAAAATGCGGGCGCTTTTCCGCCCGCATCCCGCGCCAAACGATGGAATGACAATCATGGCGTCGCGCACGGAACGATCGGCTCTGGCCAATTGGTGGTGGACGGTTGACCGGTGGATGCTCGCCGCCGTCGCGACGCTGATCGTGCTTGGCCTCGTCCTCACCATGGCGGCGAGCCCGCCCGTCGCCGAGCGCCTCGGCCTGCCGCTATTCCATTTCGTCGACCGGCAGGCGCTCGCCTTCATTCCGACCATCGCGGTGCTGTTTCTGACCTCTTTCCTGTCGCCAAGGCAGGTGCGCCGCACCGCGCTCCTCGTTTTCATCGTCTCGATGGCCCTCATCATCGCGGCGCTGCTGTTCGGCCATGAGGTGAAAGGCTCGCGGCGCTGGATCTTCGGCATCCAGCCGTCGGAATTTTTGAAGCCCGCCTTCGTCATTCTCGCCGCCTGGGCCTTCGCCGAGGGCGGCAAGCGCAGGGACGTACCGGGCAATCTCCTGGCGCTGCTGCTGCTGCCGCTGACAGTCGTCCCCCTGATCCTGCAGCCCGATTTCGGCCAGACGATGCTCGTCTGCGTGGTCTGGGCGACGCTGTTCTTCATGGCGGGCCTGCACTGGTTCTGGGTCGTCGGCATTGGCGGGGCCGGCTTCGGCGGCGTGCTGCTCGCCTATAAGTTCGTGCCGCATGTGCGCGCGCGCATGATCAAATTTTTGGATCCCGCCGCCGGCGGGGGCATCGTCGACACCTTCCAGGTCGACACCGCGTTCGGCAGCTTTCTTTCCGGCGGCTGGTTCGGCAAGGGGCCCGGCGAAGGCACGGTCAAGCGCATCCTGCCCGACGCCCACACCGATTTCATCTTCGCCGTCACGGCCGAGGAATTCGGCATCGCCGCCTGCCTCTTCATCCTGACGATCTTCGCCTTCGTCGTGCTGCGCGGCCTCGTCATGGCCTCGCGCAACAGCGATCCCTTCTGCCGCTTCGCAAGCGCCGGCCTCGTCATGATGTTCGGCATCCAGAGCGCCATCAACATGGCGGTCAATCTGCATCTGATGCCGGCCAAGGGCATGACCCTGCCCTTCATCTCCTATGGCGGCTCCTCGCTCGTCTCGCTCGCGCTCGGCATCGGCTTTCTGATCGCGGTGACGCGGAAGCGCCCGGGCGCGCGCATCTTCGCCGAGAACGCGCGGAAAGAGCGCTACGCATGAGCCGCCCCATCCTGCTGGCGGCGGGCGGCACGGGCGGCCATCTCTTCCCCGCCGAGGCCCTGAGCAATGCGCTTGGCGCGCGCGGTTACGCCATCGAACTCTTCACTGACGCGCGCGCCGAGCAATATGGCGGGGCCTTTCCGGCCCGCGCCATCCATATCGTGCCCTCCGCCACGCCGCGCACCAGCAGCCTTCTCGCCCGCGCCGCCGCCGCCCTTGCGCTCGCGCGGGGCACGCTCAAAGCCCGCGCGCTGATCAGAAAAATCCAGCCCCTCGCCCTCGTCGGCTTCGGCGGCTATCCGAGCGTGCCGCCCGTGCTGGCGGCGACGCATCTTGGCGTGCCGACCGTGATCCATGAAGGCAACGCCGTGATCGGCAAGGCCAATCTTTTCCTCGCCCGCCGCGTCGACGCCATCGCCAAGGGCTTCGCCGATCTCGGCGGCCTCAAGCCCGGCCTCGCCGGCAAGGCGTTCCTCACCGGCGATCCCGTGCGGCCCATGGTCATCGAGGCGGCGAAAATTCCCTTTCCCGATTTTTCGGGCGGCAAGCTGCGGCTCCTCGTCACCGGCGGCTCGCAGGGCGCGCGGATCATGTCGGACATCGTCCCCGCCGCGATCGAATTGCTTTCCCCCGAGGCGCGCAAAAATCTCATCGTCACGCAGCAGGCGCGCGGCGAGGATGAAGCGCGCGTGCGCGAGGCCTACGCCCGCCTTGGCGTCGAGGCCGAGGTGAAGTCCTTCTTCACCGATCTGCCGCTGCGCATCGCGGGCGCGCATCTCGTCATCGGCCGCGCCGGCGCCTCGACCGTCTCGGAGCTTGGCGTCATCGGCCGCCCGGCCATTCTGGTCCCGCTGCCGCATGCGCTGGATCAGGATCAGGCCGCCAATGCGCGGCAATTCGCCTTGAGCGGGGCGGGGACCATCACCGACCAGAGCGCATTTTCGCCGCAATGGCTGGCCAATGCCTTGAGGCAGGCGCAAGACGATCACGCGGGCCTCGCGCAGCGCGCCGCGGCGGCGAAAGGCGCAGGCATCGCCGACGCCGCAGACCGGCTCGCCGATCTCGTGCTCCGCGTGGTCGCCCAAAAAGACACGGCGTAACAAGAGAAAAACCTTAAACGATGAAGCTTCCGCAGGAACTCGGCCCCATTCATTTCATCGGCATCGGCGGCATCGGCATGTCCGGCATCGCCGAGGTGCTGCTCAATCTCGGCTATTCCGTGCAGGGCTCCGACGCCGCCGAGAACGCCAATGTCCTGCGCCTGCGCAAGAAGGGCGCGATCGTCCATATCGGCCACCGGCCGGAAAATCTCGGCGACGCCGAAGTCGTCGTGGTCTCGACGGCGATCAGGCGCGACAATCCCGAACTCGTCCACGCCCGCGAGCTGAGGCTCCCCGTCGTGCGCCGCGCCGAAATGCTGGCCGAACTGATGCGCCTCAAGCAAAGCGTCGCCATCGCCGGGACGCATGGCAAGACGACGACGACCTCGCTGGTCGCGACCCTGCTCGAGGCCGGCAATTTCGATCCGACCGTCATCAATGGCGGCATCATCAACGCCTATGGCACCAATTCGCGCCTCGGCGCCGGCGACTGGATGGTCGTCGAGGCCGACGAGAGCGACGGCACCTTCCTGAAACTGCCAGCCGATGTCGCGGTCATCACCAATATCGATCCCGAACATCTCGATCATTTCGGCACATTCGACGCCATCAAGAAGGCCTTCCGCGCTTTCGTCGAGAACATCCCCTTCTATGGGTTCGCCGTGATGTGCCTCGATCATCCGACGGTGCAGGAGCTGGTCGGCCAGATCGAGGACCGGCGCATCATCACCTATGGCGAAAATCCGCAGGCCGACGTTCGGCTCGTCGACATCGATCTCTCGGGCGGCATCTCGCGCTTCAGCGTCGTCATCCGCGACCGCAAGACGGGCGGCCAGACGACAATCGAAAAAATTCTGGTGCCGATGCCCGGCCATCATAATGCGCTGAACGCCACCGCCGCGATCGCCGTCGCCAATCAGCTCGGCATGAGCCCGGACCAGATCCGCGGCGCGCTGGCCGGCTTTGGCGGCGTCAAGCGGCGCTTCACCCGCACCGGCGAATGGAACGGCGCCATCATCTTCGATGATTACGGTCATCATCCTGTCGAGATCGCCGCCGTGCTGCGCGCGGCCCGCGCGTCGACGAAGGGACATGTCATCGCCATCGTGCAGCCGCATCGCTACACGCGCCTTGCGAGCCTCTTCAATGAATTCGCGGCCTGTTTCAACGACGCCGATACGGTCATCGTCGCCGATGTCTATGCGGCGGGCGAAGCGCCGATCGCGGGCGCCGACCGCGATCATCTCATCACCGCGATCAAGGCCCATGCGCACCGGCAGGCGCTGGCCCTGCAATCGCCCGCCGATCTGCCCGCCATGATCCGCGAACTGGCCAAGCCCGGCGACTATGTCGTTTTCCTCGGCGCCGGCAACATCACCCAATGGGCCTATGCGCTGCCCGGCGAACTCGCCGCGGGCAGCGCTTAAACAAAACCCTCATGGTGAGGAGATCGCGAAGCGATCGTCTCGAACCATGAGGGCGCAACCCACCAGCCCTCATGGTGAGGAGGCCTGAAAGGCCGTCTCGAACCACGAGGGCGCGGCGGGGCGACAGCCGCTTCAAACGGACAGCATCATGGCCTTTCCTGACATCACCGCAGCCCTGCGCGAAAAAATGCCCGATCTGCGCGGGACGCTTGCCGCCAATGTCCCGCTCGCCCCGCTCACATGGTTCAAGACCGGCGGCCCGGCGGAGGTCCTGTTCGAGCCCGCCGACGAGGCGGACCTTTCCTATTTTCTCCAGCGGCTCGACGCCGCGCACGAAGTTCTCGCTCTCGGCACCGGCTCCAATCTTCTGCTGCGTGATGGCGGCTTCAAAGGCGTCGCGATCCGCCTCGGCGAGGGGTTTGAAAAAATCGCCATCGACGGCCTCAAGGTCGAGGCCGGCGCGAGCGCCCGCGATATGAAAGTCGCGCTCCACGCCGCCAGGGCCGGCGTCGGCGGCCTCTCCTTCCTGCGCGGCATTCCGGGCTCGATCGGCGGCGCGCTGCGCATGAACGCCGGCGCCTATGGGTCGGAGACCAAGGATCGCCTCGTCGCCTGCAGGGGAATCGACCGCGCCGGAAATATCGTCGCCTTCTCCAACGCCGACATGGGCTTCACCTACCGCCACAGCGGCGTCGCCCAGGACATCATCTTCACCCATGCGACATTCGCCGGCGTCCCCGGCGATCCGGCGACGCTCGCCGCCGAGATGAACGAGATCACCCGCGCGCGCGGCGAGAGCCAGCCGGTCAGCGCCCGCACCGGCGGCTCGACCTTCAAGAATCCGCCCGGCCGCAAGGCCTGGGAGCTGATCGACGCCGCCGGCTGCCGCGGCCTCGTCATCGGCGACGCGCAAATCTCCGAACTCCACTGCAATTTCCTCATCAATCGCGGCGCCGCCACAGCCGCCGATCTTGAGGCGCTCGGCGAGACGGTGCGCGCCCGCGTGCTGGAAACCAGCGGCGTGACGCTGGAGTGGGAGATCTTAAGGGTGGGCGTCGCCTGAGGGCGCAAACAAGCCCGTCATGGCCGGGCTTGACCCGGCCATCCAGTCGCCAGCGAAGGTCAGCCTGATGGATGCCCGGCTCAAGGCCGGGCATGACGGGTCGTCGCGATAGCCGCGGGCTTGACCCGGCCATGACGAAGCACGCATACGCCGGACCATGACGCAGAAGGCCTGTTGTGCCAAAGTCCGAGCCGATGACCGGCTTCGTCTACATCATGTCCAACAAGCGCGACGGCACGCTCTATGTCGGCGTCACAAGCAACCTGTCGCGCCGCGCCTTCGAGCATCGGGAAGGCGCCGTCGAAGGCTTCGCCAGCCGCTACGGCCTGAAGCGTCTCGTCTACTATGAATCCTACTCCGACATCCGCGACGCCTTGCAGCGCGAAAAAAATATGAAGCATTGGCCGCGACTCTGGAAGCTTGCGCTGATTCAGGACATGAATCCGGACTGGGCCGATCTCTACGAAAGCCTCAATCGGTCACGCGCCTCAGCCTCGCGCGTCCGGCCCGCAAACCCCTGTCGTTCCCCGGGCTTGATTCGGGGATTGATCAGCAGACCCAGCGCCGTCATGCCCGGACTTGATCCGGGCATCCAGGGATCCGGGTTCGTTGTCGTCTGGATGGCCGGGTCAAGCCCGGCCATGACGATTGGCGTCAAAGTGAAGATCAAGGCAGACTCCGCCCAAAATCGGCCAATCGCACCTCGCCGCGCCTAAAACCTGTCTTTTCCAATTGCGCCGCGTCACATCGTGTTTTCGGGGGTGTTTCACGTGAAAGAGCCGGCGAAAATGGCCTGTTTCGGCAACCCCCGCATCCCGTTTCGCCAATGCCGGCGGGTTTCAGGGGTGTTTCAGGTGAAACTTTTTTGACCGATCGCGGCCGGGTTCCTTACATCCGCGCGACGCCATCTTACGAGCGATGAATCGGCCCATGTGGGATTGGGCGCCAAAACCCTTCCCGCCGCGCGCCTTGACATGAGGCCGGCGCGCCACGATAGCCATGTCATGACCAAATTTCTCCGCCAGCCGGCCGCCCTGCGCGCGCGCGGCGTGGCTTTCCAAACCTCCGACCGGGCCTGATCCATGGGTTTCAAATGCGGCATCGTCGGCCTGCCGAACGTCGGCAAGTCGACCCTTTTCAATGCGTTAACGCAGACCGCGGCGGCGCAGGCGGCCAATTACCCGTTCTGCACCATCGAGCCGAATGTCGGCGACGTCGCGGTGCCGGACCCGCGCATAGAACAGCTCGCCAAAATCGCGGGCTCGAAGGACATCATACCGACGCGCCTCACATTCGTGGATATTGCCGGACTCGTGCGCGGCGCCTCGAAAGGGGAAGGGCTTGGCAATCAGTTCCTCGCCAATATCCGCGAATGCGACGCCATCGCCCATGTCGTGCGCTGCTTCGAGGATAGCGACATCACCCATGTCGAGGGCAAGATCGCGCCGGTCGACGACATCGAGACGGTCGAGACTGAATTGATGCTATCAGACCTCGACAGCCTTGAGCGGCGTGTGATCGCGCTCGAAAAGAAAGCCAAGGGCGCCGACAAGGAGGCCAAGGAAACGCTCGATCTCGTGCAGCGCTGCCTCGCCTTGCTGCGCGAGGGCAAGCCCGCCCGCCTCGTCGAGGTCAAGCCGGAAGAGATAAGGCTTTTCAATGGCTTGGGTCTCTTGTCGTCGAAGCCCGTGCTCTATGTTTGCAATGTCGAGGAGGCCGCCGCCGACGCCGGCAACGGTTTTTCCCGCGCGGTCGAGGCGCGCGCCAAAGAGGAGGGCGCCGTCGCGGTCGTCGTCTCGGCGAAGATCGAAAGCGAGATCGCCGTGCTGCCCGAAGACGAGCAAAAAGAATACCTTGAGGCTGTCGGCCTCAGTGAGCCGGGCCTCAACCGGGTGATTCGCGCCGGCTATGGCCTGCTCCGCCTCATCACCTATTTCACCGTCGGCCCCAAGGAGGCGCGCGCCTGGACGATCCCCGAAGGGACGCGGGCGCCGCAGGCGGCGGCCGTGATTCACACGGATTTCGAAAAAGGCTTCATTCGCGCCGAAACCATCGGCTATGATGATTTTGTGGGCAATAACGGCGAAGCCGGGGCGCGCGAGGCCGGAAAATTCCGGCTTGAGGGGAAGGAATATGTGGTCGGGGACGGCGACGTTCTGCATTTCCGCTTCGCGAACTGAGCGGCGCGCACGCCTGAGGCGGCGGCCGTGACGGACTGCCTCAACACGGCGCCGCCGACCTTCGACGCGGCCTTTTTGCGCCGGCTCGACGATCTTTTCCGCTGGCGGCGCGACGTCCGCCGCTTCAAGACGGATTCGGTTTCGATCGCCGTGATCGAGGAGCTTCTGCGGATCGCCGCGCATTCGCCGTCGGTCGGCAATAGTCAGCCCTGGCGCTTCGTCAGCGTCGAGAGCGCCGAGCGGCGGGCGGCGGTGATCACCAATTTCAATCTCTGCAACGCGGCTGCGCTCGAGGCCTATCAGGGCGAGCGCGCCGCCCTTTACGCGCGCCTCAAGCTCGCGGGCCTGCGCGAGGCGCCCGTGCATCTCGCCGTATTCTGCGATCATGCGACCGAGGCCGGCGGCGGGCTTGGCCGCAAAACCATGCCGGAAATGCTGGATTATTCCGTCGTCGCGGCGATCCACACTTTCTGGCTCGCGGCGCGCGCCCAGGGGCTTGGCGTCGGCTGGGTCTCGATCATCGATCCGCTTGACGTCGCGCGCCGCCTCGACGCCCCCGACAGCTGGAAGCTCATCGCCTATCTCTGCGTCGGCCGCCCCGAGGAGGAGCATGTCGATCCCGAGCTTGAGCGGTGCGGTTGGCAGGCGCATGAGGCGCAGAGCGCGGCCCTGCACCGGCGCTGATCCGAAGGTCCAGCGCGCCGACGCTCAAATTTTCGCCACTGACGCCGCCTACGCCAAAAGTCAAGCCACGCTCAAGCATAGTCTCCAGCTGAACATTTCCGGTTTTCGCGACGAATATGTAACGATTTCCGCGCGCCTGCGAAATAGGATTGAGGCGTCAATCCTGGCGCCAATTGCTGATCAGGTTGAACAAGACGCGTAGCCTCACAACAAACCTTGCGTATGGCGTGGATCTATTTGCGTTCTAAATTCGTTATTTAGCGTTGGCAGCGCGACCAGGAATGCAGTCGGGATGCCGGCGAATAAGAAACCTGATCAAATCTTGAAGGAGGAATCCATGTCAAAACGCTTGCTCACTGCGGCCCTTGTGACCGCCGCCGTCCTGTTCGCCGCGACCGCCGAAGCGAAAAAACACATGATGGAGGTCGAAATGGTCAAGTCGCAGGAGGTCACGATGACCGATGGCAGCAAGGCCACGGTCTATGTCGTCAAGATGAATGGCCACACAATGGTCGCCATACCGGAAGACAAGATTCCCGACGCGCTGCACCAGCAGCTCTTCACCGTGGGGAAATAGCCGCGGCTGGCCGCAAGCCCCTGTCGCAGGACGTCAATCAGAGGCGCGGCGGCTTTCGCTGCGCCTTTTTGATTCGCGCCGCCGCGTCAATTGTCCAGGAAGCTGCGCAGCTTGCGCGAACGCGAGGGGTGCTTCAGCTTGCGCAACGCTTTGGCTTCGATCTGGCGAATGCGTTCGCGCGTGACCGAGAATTGCTGGCCGACCTCCTCCAGCGTGTGATCGGTGTTCATGCCGATGCCAAAGCGCATGCGCAGGACGCGCTCCTCGCGCGGCGTCAGCGAGGCGAGCACGCGCGTCGTCGTCTCGCGCAGATTGGACTGGATCGCGGCGTCGATTGGTAGGATCGCGTTCTTGTCCTCGATGAAATCGCCGAGATGCGAATCTTCTTCATCGCCGATCGGCGTTTCGAGCGAGATCGGCTCCTTGGCGATTTTCAGCACCTTGCGCACTTTTTCGAGCGGCATGGCGAGCTTTTCGGCGAGTTCCTCAGGGGTCGGCTCGCGCCCGATCTCATGCAGCATCTGCCGAGAGGTCCGCACGATCTTGTTGATCGTCTCGATCATATGGACCGGAATGCGGATGGTGCGCGCCTGATCGGCGATGCTGCGGGTGATCGCCTGCCGGATCCACCAGGTCGCATAGGTGGAGAATTTATAGCCGCGCCGATATTCGAATTTATCGACCGCTTTCATGAGGCCGATATTGCCTTCCTGAATAAGATCGAGGAATTGCAGGCCGCGATTGGTGTATTTCTTGGCGATGGAGATGACGAGACGAAGATTGGCCTCGACCATTTCCTTCTTGGCCTGGCGCGCTTCGCGCTCGCCCTTCTGCACCATATGGACGATCTTGCGAAACTCCTGGATTTCGAGCCCGGTCTCGGTGGCGAGGCCGTGGATCTCGTTCAGGAGTTCCTTGATGGCGTCCTTGGCGCTGGCGACGAAATCTTTCCAGCCGCGCCCGCCAAGCTTCGAGACGCGCAAAAGCCACTTCGGGTCGAGTTCCGAATTCTGGTAATTCTTGAGAAAGTCCTCGCGGGTCACGCCGCAGCCTTCGGCGAGGCGCAGCAGCCGCGTTTCAAGGCCGATCAGGCGCTTGTTGATGTCATAGAGCTGCTCGACGAGCGCCTCGATGCGGTTCGGATTGAGCGAGAGCGATTTGACGTCGGCGACGATCTCCTTCTTGAGCGTCTTGTATTTGCGCTCCTGGGAAGGCGTCAAAGTCTCATTTTTGAGCTTGTTCTCGACGTTCTGGTCCTGCAGGCGCCGCAGTTTCTTATAGGCGTCGGCCACGCGGTCGAAAGTGTCCAGAACCTTCGGCTTCAATTCCGATTCCATCGCCGACAGCGAGACGGAATTCTCCATATCGTCTTCTTCGTCGAAGGCGTCTTCGGGAATCGGCGGATCAAGGCCTTCTTCGCCGGCCGGGCGCAGGCGGCCCGGCGGATTGATCGGCGCCGTCGCGGGCGCGGCCTGCTGGGCCGCGAGGGCTTCCGCCGCGCCCGGCGCCGTCATGTCGATCTTCGGCGTATTGCGCCCGTCCGGACCCGCGTAGGTCGCTTCGAGATCGATGATGTCGCGCAGCAGAACCTTGCTGTCGTTCAGTTCGTCGCGCCAGATGATGATCGCCTGAAACGTCAGCGGGCTCTCGCAGAGCCCTGCGATCATCGCCTCGCGGCCGGCCTCGATGCGCTTGGCGATGGCGATTTCGCCCTCGCGCGACAATAGCTCGACGGAGCCCATCTCGCGCAGATACATGCGCACCGGATCGTCGGTGCGGTCGGCCGGCTCCGACGAGCGGATCGCGACCGCCTTCGGTTGCGCGACCTCGACGAGGTCGCCGCCTTCGGCTTCCTCCTCCTCGGCGGCTTCCTCGCCTTCGCCTTCCTCGTGCTCCTCGGTCTCGACGACATTGATGCCCATTTCGTTGAGCATCGCCAGAATATCTTCGATCTGCTCCGAATTGACCTCTTCGGACGGCAGCACGGCGTTTAATTCGGCATAGGTGACGAAGCCACGCTTTTTGGCGGCCTTGATCATCCGCTTGACGGCGGCGTCCGACAGATCGAGCAGGGGGCTGTCCACGGTTTCCACCACGCCGCCTTCCGCCTCGGTCTTCTCGCTGTCCTTTTTCGCCATCAAGGGCCTCCGCCTTTACAATTCATTCGACTGATTTCCGGCCGGCTTTCGGCCGGTTCCGCGCCTGAAAGCGCGCCTCAGAGCCTGACTGGGCCTCATTTTAAGGCATCCGACCCGACAAATTTTGGAAGATGAACGAGACTTAAGCCTTATCTATTAAAAGACTCGACCCGCCGCCGCGGCCAGATCGCCATCAATCAGCCTTCGCCTTTCCGGGCGATGGATTGGCGACGAGGTCGTGATCGATATGACTGAACCAATTCCTGAAACCGCGAATGTTCGTCAAGCCGCCACTGCGGGATTGACGTCAAGTTTTGTCAATCGAACGTCATTTGCTGAACCAGATGACGCTCGGCGATGACATTAAGAGCCTCCGCCGCCGGACGTCGTCCGCAGCTTCAGCTCCCTTCCTTGTACATGACCAAATTTGCGGGAGTCAAAACCCGCCGTCACAAAGTCCCGCCCGACTGGCCGGAGGATGCGCCAAATCCCTCAATTGTCGCCTCCGTCCCGCCCAGCGCCAGCACTTGCTCCTGGATATCCTTGAGACGCGCCAGATTGGCGTCGCTTGGATCCTGAGCGAGAGCCAGCTCGGCCAGATTCATATCCTTATGTAACGTGCGGGCGCGCCGATGCAAGGTCAGCGCCTGCCTTAAGACTTCCTCGGCATCGACCTCAGCCGAACTGCTCTTTAGGTAAAAATGCGTCGAATGTGCGGCCAGCGCGTCAAGCCGTTGCACAATCGACGCAAATCCCGCTTCCTTGGCGACGCGGCGGATGTCTTCTCCGTCGAGCGGGCCGGAACTCGCGCGGTCGAGCAGGATATCGCGCAAGGCGTTCGCCTCGGTGTTGGAGAACTCGATTTCCGCCACTTCTTCGAGATGGCGCTCAAGCAGTCCGGGGTGATTGAGCAAGAGCAGCAGAATCAGCGCTTCGCGCGGCAGCAGGCTGGATGTTCCGGACTGAAACAAGGGCGATCTCGACAGCATGGCGCTGGCCACCGGCGGGGCGCGGTCGGCGCCGTCCCGGGCCCATTCGCCGCCGCGCCGCCGGCCGAAAGCCGCCGGCTCGCCGCGCTTTTCGCGCCGCTGCGGCTCGCCCGCGCGGCGCTGGCCGAACAGCTTCGAGAGCCGCTCCTTGAAATCATCCCTGTAATAGCGCCGCAGCGTCTCGTCGGTAATTTCCTGCGCGATCTCGCGCAGGCGGCGCTCGAGGCCGGCGCGCCGTTCCGGCGTCGCGAGATCCTGCGCCTCGGTCTCCCGCAGCCAGATCAGATCGGCCATCGCCAGCGCTTTCGAGAGGCGCTCCCCCATCGCCGGCGCGCCGCCGGAGCGGATGAGATCGTCCGGGTCCTGACCCTCCGGCAGCAGCGCGAAGCGCAGGGAGCGGCCGGGCCCGATCAGCGGCAGCGCCATGTCGATCGCGCGATAGGCCGCCTTGCGCCCGGCGCGGTCGCCGTCAAAGCAGAGAATCGGCTCCTCGGCCATTTTCCACAAGAGCCCGGCCTGATCGGGCGTCAGGGCGGTGCCAAGCGGCGCCACCGTCTCGGGCAAGCCCGCGCTCGCCATGGCGATGACGTCGACATAGCCCTCGACGACGATGACCCGCCCGGACGCATGCGCCGCCTTGCGGGCGAGATGGTGGTTATAAAGCACCGCGCCCTTGTGAAAGAGCGGCGTCTCCGGCGAATTCAGATATTTGGCGGCGACGTCCTTGGCCAGCGCCCGGCCGCCGAAGGCGATCGGCCGCCCGGAACGGTCGGCGATCGGAAACATGACGCGGTCGCGAAACCTGTCATAGGGGACGGCGATGTCCTCGCCATGGATCAAGAGCCCGGCCTCGATCATCGTCTCTTTGGCGACGCCCTTGGCGGCGAGATGGTCGCGCAGCGCGAATTTCTCGGGCAGGGCGTAGCCGAGGCGGAACTGCTTTTGCGAGTCCGGCGCGATCCCGCGTTGCGCCAGATAGTCCCGCGCCACGCGCCCTGAGACCCCGTTGAGCGTCGCCGAGAAAAAATCCGCCGCCATGTCCAGCGCTTCGTGCAGGCCGGCGCGCCGCCCTTCCTGCGCCTCCGCCTCGGGGGAGCTCCGCGGCAGGGGCAGGCCCGCCTCGCCGGCAAGGCGCTCCACCGCCTCGGGGAAGGTCAGCCCCTCGGTCTCCATCACAAAATCGAAAATATTGCCGTTCTTGCCCGCCGACAGGTCGAACCAGGCCATTTTCTGGTCGTTGACGAAAAAGGACGGCGTCTTTTCGGCGTTGAAAGGCGACAGGCCCTTCCATTCGCGCCCCGCCTTGACCAGCTTGACGCGCCGACGCACCACGTCGGACACGGGAAGCCGGGCCTTGACGTCGTCGAGAAAGGAGGGCGGAAAGCGCATCTTCGTGTTTTCGCGGATTCTTTGCATGCCGGTCGACGAATCCGGACTTATCCCCGCCATCCACAGGGCGGAAGCCGGGACGGTCTCCCAAACCCTTGCGGCGGGGACGCCGCCGGCGTCGCTCCACGCAAGCTAGGTCCGCCCGTTCGCAACCTATATATAGCGTGATTCACATCGGGCGTCCGCCTTCGATTCGGCCGCGCTTCAGCTCTTGGGAAAAGGCCGCAGGATGAGCAAGGCCGCGCGATTTTTCGAGATGAAGCGGGCCGGGGCGAAAATAGCCGTCCTCACCGCCTATGACGCTCCCACCGCCCGGGCCGAGGCGGCGGCGGGCGTCGACATCATACTGGTCGGCGACAGCGTCGGCGTGAACATGCTCGGCTACGCCAGCGAGCGCGAGGTGACGCTCGCCGACATGCGCCACCATATCGCCGCCGTGCGGCGCGGCGCGCCCGAGGCGACGATTATCGGCGACCTGCCGTATCAGACCTATGATTCGCCGGCCGCCGCCGTCGCCAATGCGAGGGCGTTCGTCGCGGCGGGCGCCGATATCGTGAAATTCGAGGGCGCGCATCTGGCGATTCTGGAGGCGCTGGCGGCGGCCTCGATCGAGGTCTGCTGCCATCTGGGCCTGGAGCCGCAGACCCATCTCGAAAAGCGCGTGAAGGGGCGCTCGGCGCAGGAGGCGGCAAAGCTGCTCGCCGATGCGACGGCGCTCGACGCGGCTGGAATGAAGCTGCTCCTCCTTGAAATGATCCCCGAGGAGGTCGCCGCCGAAGTGACGCGGGCGGTGAAGGCGCCGACGATCGGCATCGGCGCCGGGCGCAAGACCGATGGGCAGGTGCTGGTCATCACCGATGTCTTGGGGTTCGGCGCGAAAAACTTCCGGCACAACCGGCGTTATGCGGAGGTCGGCGCGTTGGTCGCGGAATCGGCGCGCGCCTATGTCAGCGACGTCCACGGCGGCGCCTTTCCGACCGAGCCGAACCTCACGCATATGGCTGCGGAGGAGCTGGCGCTTTTTTTGCGGCGGGACACGCCGGGCGGATCAGCCTAGGCGCCGAGCTTGGCCTTGACCAGTGCGCTCGCTTTCGCAAAATCCATGCGACCGGCATATTTGGCTTTCAGCGCGGCGACGACCTTGCCCATGTCCTTGATCGATGCGGCCCCCGTTTCGGCGACGGCCTCCGCGACGGCCGCTTCCACCGCCGCCTCGTCGAGCGGCTCCGGCAGAAAGCCGCGGATGATGGCGATTTCCTCGGCCTCCTGCGTCGCGAGGTCGGCGCGTCCGGCTTTTTCGTAAATCTCCAGCGATTCCTGACGGCTTTTCACCATTTTCTGCAGCAGGGCGAGAATGTCGTCGTCGCCGACCGTCTTGCCGGAGCCGCGCGCCTCGATGTCTCTGTCCTTCAGCGCCGCGGTGATCATGCGGATCGTGTCGACGCGGCGCTTTTCGCCCGCCTTCATCGCAAGCTTCAGCTGGCTCGTGAATTGTTCGCGCATGATTTCATTGCCTTTTCTTCACGAGAATTGACGTTCGCCCAAGGCGCCTCTAGCTTCGCGCCGTCCTGAGCCCCAGATAGGCCTGAACAGACTGAGGCCGCCCCGCGGGGCGGCGAGCGCATGGGTGTAGAGCGAGCATGACGCAGGATCAAGAAAAAGCGCCGGGTTTCTGGCAGGCGCCCCGCGCGAGCGCGCTGCTCGTGCTCGCCGACGGCCTCGTCCTTGAGGGGACCGGGCTCGGCGCGACGGGCGAAGCCGTGGGCGAGGTCTGCTTCAACACGGCCATGACCGGCTATCAGGAGATCCTCACCGATCCCTCCTACGCCGGGCAGATCGTCACCTTCACCTTTCCGCATATCGGCAATGTCGGCTCCAATGACGATGACATCGAGACGGCGAACCGGGCGGCCAGCGCCGGGGTTCGCGGCGTCGTCATCCATGCGCCGATCACGAACCCGTCCAATTATCGTTCGACCCGGCATTTCGACGCCTGGCTGAAAAGCCGGGGCGTCATTGGCCTTTGCGGCGTCGACACGCGGGCGCTGACGACTCGCATTCGCGAGCGCGGCATGCCGAACGCCGTGATCGCGCATTCCCCCGACGGGGTCTTCGACATCGACGCGTTAAAGGCGAAGGCGGCGGCGTGGCCGGGGCTTTTGGGCATGGATCTCGTGCCCAGCGTCGCCTCGACGCAACGCTATGAATGGACTCAGTCGGCGTGGACGCCGGAAAAAGGCTACGGCCTCGGCGGTCCCGGCAAGTTCAAGGTCGTCGCGATCGACTATGGAATCAAAAGCAATATTTTGCGGCTGCTGACGGAGGCCGGCTGTAGCGTAACCGTTGCGCCTTCGACGGCGACAGCCGAGGAAATCCTCGCCCTGCATCCAGACGGCGTCTTTTTGTCGAATGGGCCGGGCGATCCCGCCGAGACGGGAAAATACGCCGTTCCGGTCATCCGAGCGCTGCTCGACAGGAAAGTCCCCACTTTCGGCATCTGCCTCGGCCATCAGATGCTGGCGCTGGCGCTTGGCGGCGCGACCGTAAAAATGAGTCAGGGCCATCACGGCGCCAATCATCCGGTGCAGGATTTCACGACCGGAAAGGTCGAGATCGTCTCGATGAATCACGGCTTCGCGGTCGATGCTTCGAGCCTGCCGGCCAATGCGCGCGAAACGCATCGCTCGCTGTTCGACGGCTCGAACTGCGGTCTCGAACTGACCGATCGGCCAGCCTTTTCCGTGCAGCATCATCCGGAAGCTTCGCCGGGGCCGCGCGACAGCCACTATCTGTTCGCCCGCTTCGCAGCGCTGATGGAAGGCGCAAAAGCAGCGGCGTGAGGAGACATCCCGAAGGCGCGCGTGCGGCCAAGGTCGAGCGAGACCGCCGCCAAGCTTAGAAACACGGAGATTTGCGCCCTGCATCGGCCTGGATAGGGTACATTAGCCTGCAGAGCAGCTCCTCACGTTTCGTAAAGCGATTTATTAAAGAATTGAAAAGTACTTTATATCCCGTTGCGGCGCTTTACATTAACCTTGGCGCTGACTGATTTTTCGCGGCGACCAAGGGAGCGCCGCAGGGGCGAATGCTTCAAGTGCGCGGGTCTTAGGCGCCGAACCTGTTGGATCTACATGGTTATCGAATTGAACCCTTCGCTCGCCGGAGCGCCGAACGGCGGCGCGCCGATCGACCAGGACGCAATCGCCGAGATTTTCGCCGAAATAGCGCTCGAGGCTGCCGTCGCGGTTATGGCCGTCTACGCTTCCGACTCCCACGCCCGGCGCAAACCCGATAAAAGCCCTGTCTGCGACGCCGACGAATATGCCGAGGCGATCATCCTTGGGCGCCTCGCCGAGCGGCTGCCGAGCTTCCCCGTGCTCGCGGAAGAGGCGGCGGCGAACGGCAAAAAGACGGTGGCGGGGTCGACCTTCATTCTCGTCGACCCTGTCGACGGCACGCGCGAGTTTCTGAACCACAATGGCGAGTTCACGATCAATATCGGATTGATCGTCGATGGCGCGCCGCTGGCCGGCGTCGTCTACGCCCCGGCCCTCGCGCAGCTCTGGATCGGCGGCGCAACGGCGACCTCATGCACGGTGGAGCCGGGCGAGGCGTTGCCGCCGCGCGCACAGCGCCGTGAAATTCATGTTCGAGCGGCGCCGTCCGAAGGCCTGACGGCGCTGGAGAGCCGGTCTCATTCCGATCCTGAAACGGAGGCTTTTCTCGCGCAATTGCCGATCAGGGAGCGCCGCACCGCGGGATCGTCCTTGAAATTCTGCGCGGTCGCCGAAGGCGACGCCGACGTCTATCCGCGCTTCGGCCAGACGATGGAGTGGGACACGGCTGCGGGCGATGCGGTTTTGCGCGCGGCGGGGGGCATCGTCCTCGATGGCGCGCATCTTCCGCTGCAATATGGCAAGGCGGGCGCCCAGTTCAGGAACGGCCCCTTCGTCGCCTGGGGCGATCGCGCCGCCATTCAGCCCTGACGAGGCCGGCCAGCCCAGAAGTGGGGCCTCCTGGGCGGCGGGCCTGCTCGCGCGTCGCCTTTACAACAATTCCTTAACGCACTTCTGCCAAAACTCGCGATTAGATTAACAACGCTTCACAAGCGGAGGATTGAACATGCTCACGCGAAGAGCGGCGGTGCGGCAATTGGCGGCGCTCGCCTCCGGCGTTTCGTTCATCGGTCTTCGGCCTGTCGCGGCGCTGGCCGATCAACGGCCGGACCGGCCGGCCGAATATGCGCCTGACGAGATCGTCTCGAACGGTCACAAATTCTTCGGCTCGATTTCGCGCGGCCTTGCTCAGGCCGTTGAAACGGCGACCAATCGCTGGGGCAAGCCCAACGGCTATATTCTGGGTCAGGAAGCGACCGGCGCCTTCATTGGCGGCCTGCGCTACGGCGAAGGCGTCATGCACACGCGCAATGCCGGTGATCTGCGCGTCTTCTGGCAGGGCCCCTCACTCGGCCTCGACGCCGGCGCCGACGGCGATCGCACCATGATGCTGGTCTATAATCTGCCGGCGACGAACGCCATTTTCCGCCGTTTCGGCGGCGTCGACGGTTCCGCCTATCTCGTCGGCGGCTTTGGCATGACGGCGCTCGTCAATGACGAGGTCTATGTCGTCCCGATTCGCTCCGGCGTCGGCGCGCGCCTCGGCTTCAACGTCAGCTATCTGAAATTCACGCCGGCATCGACCTGGAATCCCTTCTGAGGCGGCGCGGACTTTCCGCGCTGCGCTCGGGAGGCTGGCGTCAAGGCCCGTCGTCTCGTTCGGCGCGCGGCCGCGGCGCTCAGACGCCCGTTGGCGGCGGGGTTTCGGGCGCTTCGGCGCGCGCGCAGGTCGCCGCCTCTAGCTTCGCCATGTCGAGCAGATAGCCGAGGAGATCGAGCCCGGCGCGGCGGGCGAGCTTGGCCAGTTCGTCGGCCATGTGGGCGACGTAAACGGCCGTCGAATCAGCAGCCGAGGGATCGGTCTCCCTCCGGCCTCCGTCACCGGCGCCGAAGCGGTTCGCCCCGGCGCCGCAGAACCGGGCGACCCGGCTTCGTTCCGACAGGCCCCTGCCGCGGCCGCGAATCATGCCTGTGTCCTCCATCGCTGCTCCATCCGAAAATCGCGCGATAACGAAAGCGCTACGGGGAAACACTAAATACCCGTATGAGTTGTTATCAAGAAATATTCGTCAATTTGCGCGAATCAGGTCAGCCTCAAGCAAGGCCGGAAAGAACGGGGTGAAGCTTGCGCCAGAGCGGGATGCGAAAAACCGGAATCCGGCTTTTCGCATCAAATCCAGCTCTCTTCTCCACAGGCGATCACGTTCATGCTTTTGGATGTTCTCATCCAAAAGCATTGCGACCTAGGCCAGTTCCTTGGCGGCGGCGAGCACAGCTTCCGCATGGCCGGGAACCTTCACCTTGTTCCAGACCTTTGCGATGATTCCGGCGCGGTCGATGAGAAAGGTCGTCCGCTCGACGCCCATATATCTGCGGCCGTACATGCTCTTTTCGACCCAGACGCCATAAGCCTCGAGCATCGCCTTGGCTTCGTCCGAGGCCAACGCAATCTCGAGGCCATGCTTCGCCTTGAACTTCACATGGCTCGCGGTCTTGTCAGGCGACACGCCAAGGATCGCCGCGCCGGCCTTGTCGAATTCCTTTCGCAGGCCGTTGAAGTCGATCGCCTCTTTCGTGCAGCCGGACGTATCGTCCTTGGGATAGAAATAAAGGACGAGTTTGCGGTCTTTGAAGCTTTGCAGCGAAACCGATCCGCCGTCGTCGGCCGGCAGGCTGAAAGGAGGCGCCGCCGCGCCGGAATCGAGTTTCGTCTTCGCGCCTTGTTGCGTGCTCATGTCGCCTTCCTTTCGTCGCATTGGAAAGTCATCGATCTTTCTTTCGTGGGCGTCGCGGATTTTGGCCCGCCGACGTCCAGGCGCTGTTCGAAACGCCGATGCGCTGGCTCAAATCAAAGCTTTGCCTTGCAACCTGCAAGGCGCTCCGCGGCCCCAGCCTTGCGAAAAACTGTTGCTCGCAAGGCCGCGCGCAGGAGGCTATTCTGGAAGCGGCGTCAAGAGTCAGCCGCCTGAAGAGACTCGTGTCGGGCGGGAACTGTATATTCGCGTAATGGTGAAGTTTCCAGCTTCAGCTTGCATTGGAAAGGCCGCGAGCGGTTGGTGAAGCATCCTGACGAATCGCCCGCGGCGCTGAGTGCGGCGCCGGCATTGTCCGTGGGGGGGCCGAAAGGCCTCGCTTCGCCTCGGTTGAAGCGGCCGCGCCGATTCGCCGGTTTCGCCTGGTCCGCCTGCTATCTCGCGACCGGCGTCTTCTTGCTCGCGCTTCTTTGCGGCGGCCTTCTCGCCCTGCGTCTCGCGGCCGGCCCAATGGCCATCGACGGCGTCGGCCCGACCATCGCCAGCGCGCTCGATCAGCGCTTCGGCCGCGGCTATGATTTCAGCCTGGGGCGGACCGAACTGAGCAGGCACGGCCTCGCGCCGACGCTCGCCGTCGATGGCTTGACGGTCAAGGATAGCTCCGGGCGAACTATTTTGACGGCGCCCCGCGCGGAAGTGTCGGTCGCGCTGCTCCCGCTGCTGGTCGGACGCGTCGTTCCAAAGCGGCTCGAAGTCTTCGATGTCGAAGTGCGGCTCGCGCTGCTGCCCGACGGGTCGATCGCACAGCCGGTCGCGCCCGATTCGGAAGAAACCGTCGCGCTGACGCCGCCGCTCGCCGACGAGCTTGTCAAGGAAGGCGCTCCGAATGATCTGCTGCGACCGGCGCCCGCAGGAAGCCCGGGGACGCCGAACGAGGGGGCGTCCGCCGAGCCGAAGCCGCGCGCGCTGCTCGTCAGGCAGCTGGCGTCGGCGCTGCGCCTGCTGATCGATTCGCTGACCAATCCCGACAGCCAGATCGCCGCCATCGATCGAGTCGGAATCTCGCGTGGGCGCGTCATAATCGACGACCGCTCCGCGCACCAGAAAATGACCTTCGACGGCGTCAATCTCAGCTTTGACAAGCGGTCCGGCGCGACGACTTTCAACCTCTCGGTCGACGGTCCCAATGGACGCTGGTCGGCGAATGGCCTCGCCAGCGGCGCGCCGCATGCCGAGCGGCGGCTGATGCTGTCGCTGCAAAACCTGTCGATCGACGAAATTCTGCTGGCGACCGGCGCGCGCTCGATCGGCGCCGATTTCGACATGCCGCTGTCGGCGACGTTCAGCGTCGGCCTGCGCCCCGACGGGGTGCTTTCGGAAGCCGTCGGCGCGTTCGATTTCGGCGCCGGGTATTTTCGCTGGGATGATCCCAAGGACGAACCCATGATGGTCGATTCCATTCATGGCGGCCTGCATTGGGATGGCGCCGCGCGCCGCATCGTCATCGATCCGGTGAAACTCGTCTCGGGCGATACGAAAGGCGCGGTCGCGGGTTTCGTCGCCCTGCCGGAGCACGAGGGCGATCCCTGGCTCGTCAGCATGCAGAATGTTGATCCCTGGTTCGCCGCGCCCGACCGTCCGGGCCAGAAAACGGTTGTCGTCGATTATGTCTCGCTGGCCGCCCGGCTTTTTCTTGGCGAGAAAAAATTTGTCGTCGATCGCCTGATGGTCGGAGGTCCGCAGGCCGGTTTCGCGATGGCGGGTGACGTCGACTGGACAAATGGCCCGCGGCTGCGGTTCGGCGCCTCGCTCGACCCAACGCCGATCGCGGTCGTCGCGCGCCTGTGGCCGTCCTTCCTCGTCGCGCCGGTGCGATCCTATCTGCTTGACCATGTGAAGCAGGGGATCATGCAGAAAGGGACGATGCAGTTCGATTTCAACGCCGCCGATCTCGCGGCGATGCGTGCGGAACATCCGCCGCCGGACGGCAGCCTGCTGATTGATTTCACTGTCGCGAACGGAAGCGTCGAATTCCTCGCCGGCGTGCCGCCGCTGACCGGCATCGACGGGGTCGGGCACGTCACCGGACGCACCACCACCTTCACGACGACGAGCGTTGGCATGCTCGACGCTGGCGTCGGCGTGCTCACCGCGGCGGCCGGCGGGACGTTCCGCATCCCCGATGAGGCGCAAAAGCCGACGCCTGCCGCCATCGTCACGAAGGTCGCCGGCAGCGTCGAGGCAATCGGCGATCTCCTTTCGCGCGATGCGCTGAAGCCCTACGCCAGCCTGCCGCTCGATCGATCGACGCTGAAGGGCGCGGTCGACGGCCAACTCGAGATCGACCTCAACCTGAAGCCCGACATGGGCCCGGCCGACACCACCCTCAAGATCAACGCCGCGGTCACGAATTTCACGGCGGAGAATCTGCTCGGCAAGGAGGCGCTGGAAGCGGCGACCCTCAATGTCGTCGTCGATCCGGGGATGCTCAAGGCGAGCGGGCAGGGGCGCATGTTCGGCGCGCCCGCGACAGTCGAGTTGACGCAGCCTACGGGCAAGAGCGCCTTTGCGACCGTTCATCTCACAATGGACGAGGCGGCGCGGGCCAAACAGGGTCTTGACGGCGTACCCGGGATCAGCGGTCCGATCAGCGCCGCCGTCAGCGCGCCGCTCGGCGCGACGGGCGACGTCAAGGCGGATGTCGAGCTCGACCTCACGCATACCGGCATCGAATGGCCCGGCGCGTCAAAACCGCCGGGACGGCCCGGCAAGGCGAAATTCTCGCTGACCATCGCCAATGGCCAGACCCTGCTCGACCAGATCGCTCTCGACGCCGGCGCGATCCTGGCGCGCGGCTCGATCGTGCTTGGTCCTGACCAGTCGCTGCAGAGCGCTAAATTCCCGCAGGTCAAGTTTTCGCCCGGCGACGACGCCAAGGTTGAGGCGCTACGCGCCGGAGACACGCTCAAGGTGATGATCCGGGCGGCGACCGTCGACGCCAGACCTTTCCTGAAATCCCTCTTTGCATCGTCCGCCGAGCCTGCGTCCGCCGCGTCGCCGCCGTCCGCCGCCGCATCCGCGTCGCCGATCAAGGAGATCGATTACGACATCAAATCGGCTCTCCTCAGTGGCTACAACAAGCAGGTGCTGAGCGGATTCGAGATGAAGATGCTGAAGCACGGCGATCAATACAAGCAGCTTTCCTTCGCCGGGCGGTTCGGACGCGACACGCTCTCGGGCAATCTGACCGGGCCGCCGAACGCATCGCGATTGATGATCTTGTCGGACGACGCCGGATCGCTCCTCACCTTCACCGATCTCTACAAACATATGGAGAACGGCCGGCTCGTCGCGAATATGCAGATGGGTGGGGCGTCCCTCTCCGGCGTCCTCACGATCGATGGATTCCTGCTGCGCGACGAACCGGCGCTGCGAAGACTCGTCGCCGAAAGCGCGCCCGCCGCCGACGCGGCGGGCAAGCCGCGAAAAATCGACCCCGGCGAGATGGCTTTCAACAGGCTGCAGGTCCGTTTCGAGCGGGCGGGATCCCGGCTTGTCATGAACGACGGCGTGATGAATGGCGATTCCATCGGCCTCACCGTCGATGGCTGGCTCGACATTGCGCATGACGCCGTCGATATGAAAGGAACCTTCGTGCCGGCCTATGCGGTAAATAATCTATTCTCGAAAATTCCCGTGTTCGGCGCCATCCTCGGCGGCGGATCCAACGAAGGCCTGATCGGGGTCAATTTTCGCGTCGAGGGCAAGATCAGTTCGCCGACCCTTAGCGTCAACCCGCTGTCGGCGATCGCGCCCGGCATCTTTCGCCAGATCTTCGGCGTCGGCGAGCATGGAGGGCCGGCGGGGGCGGGGCAATAGGGCGCTGTCCTCCGGCTTGACCGCCACGTTGCAAGACGTTCATCTAGAGCCAGCGACCGATGAGCGCGCATCCAAGGCGCGCGTCTCGCTGGGCGTTAACGTTTGCGGCGCCGCCCGGGCCGACAGCCAGACCGAAATGGACCTCTGACATGACCAAACACGTCGCCGTGCTGATGGGCGGATTCTCCGCCGAGCGCGAAGTCTCATTGTGCTCCGGGGAGGCCAGCGCCAGGGCGCTTGAAGCCGAAGGATTTAAGGTCACGCGCCTCGACGTCGACCGCGGAATCGGCGAGACGCTGGCGGCCTTGCGGCCGGACGTCGCCTTCAATGCCCTGCACGGACGCTATGGCGAGGACGGAATCGTTCAGGGCATTCTCGAAATGTTAGGGATTCCCTATACCCATTCCGGCGTTCTCGCCTCGGCGCTCGCCATGCGCAAGGACCGCGCCCGCGATGTGCTCCGCGCGGCGGGCGTCCCCGTGGCGAAAGGCGTCACCGTCGACCGGCGGGAGGCAGCGGTCAGGCATGTTCTGCCGCCGCCCTATGTGGTGAAGCCGCTCGGTGAGGGCTCCTCCTTCGGCGTCATCATCGTGCGGGCCGATCACGCCCATCCGCCGCAGGAACTCAACGCCGCCGATTGGGCCTATGGCGACACCGTGCTGGTCGAGAGTTTCGTCGCCGGGCGCGAACTCACCTGCGCCGTCATTGGCGACAAGGCCTATGACGTGATCGAGATTCTCGCCGCCGACGGCGGTTGGTACGATTATGACGCAAAATACGCTCCGGGCGGCTCGATCCACCTGCTTCCGGCGAATCTTAAAGAGTTTGTTTACCAAAATGTACAAGAGTTAGCCCTCGTGGCGCATAGGGCGCTCGGCTGTCGCGGGGTTAGCCGGACCGACTTTCGTTACGACGACACGCCCGGGGGAACGGGCGAGCTCGTCGTGCTCGAAGTCAACAGCCAGCCCGGAATGACCGAGACCTCCCTCGTGCCCGAGATTGCCGCCTATGCCGGCGTATCTTTTGGTGAGCTTGTTCGATGGATGGTCGAAGACGCCTCCTGCGATCGTTAAGATTAACGCAGGGAGGATCCGCGCCGGTGGCTCTCGCCATTCCGGCCTTCGCAGGCGGCGCCTTGAGCCGCCGCGCGCCAGAGCCCGCCGGCCTCAAGGCGCGCCCGCGCGCGCGGCGAGCGCGGAACAGCCATTATCATCGCATTCTGGAACGGCTCAGCGGACCCGGCGCGACATTCGTTTTCATCGCCGGGCTGTTTCTGACGACCGGAATCTATGGCGCCGTAAGGGGCGGCCAATACGATGCGCTCGTCGCCGAAAAAGGTGAGCCGGCGGACATTCTGGCGCGCGCCGTCGGTCTCGGCGTCAAGACGGTGACGATCGCTGGCCAAAACGAACTGAGCGAGGCTGAAGTTCTTTCGGCGGCCGGGATCGGACCGCGCAATTCGCTGCCCTTCCTTGACGTCGCCAGCGTGCGCGAGAGGCTGAAAAAGCTTCCGCTCGTCAAGGAGGTCGCCGTCACCAAATTCTATCCTGATCGCTTGCTGATCGAGGTCGAGGAGCGTCAGCCCTCCGCCTTGTGGCAGACGGATGGCGTGGTGCATGTCGTCGCCGCCGATGGCGCGGCGATCGACGCCCTGCGCGACCAGCGCTTCGCGAGCTTGCCGCTCGTCGTCGGCGACGGCGCCAATATGAGGCTCCCCGAATATCTCGCGCTGCTCAATGCGGCGGGAGATTTGCGGGACAAGATCCGCGCCGGCGTTTTCGTTTCCGGGCGGCGATGGAATTTGAAAATGGCGAATGGCGTCGACATTCTGCTGCCGGAGATCAATCCGGCCGCGGCGGTGGCGAGCCTCGTCAGGCTGCAGCAAAAGGCGCACATCCTCGACAAGGCCGTGCTGTCAATCGATCTGCGCCAGCCCGATCGCATGGTCGCGCGCCTCACCGAAGAGGCGGCGGCGGCGCGCGCCGAGCGTTTCGCCCACAATCCGAAAGCGAAAGGCGGCCAGACATGAATTCAATGAGCCTGCCGCCCCGGCTTCGCCCGCTGTCGGAGCGAAAGAGCGCCATTTTGTCGGTGCTTGACGTCGGAACGTCCAAGGTCGTGTGCCTGATCGCGCGGCTCAACCCGGGCGGCGCGTCCCAGTCGCTGCGCGGCCGCACGCATCGATGCCGCATACTTGGCATCGGGCACCAGCGCTCGCGCGGCATCAAGGGCGGCGCAGTCGTCGACATGGACGCGGCGGAAGAGGCGATCCGGCTCGCCGTCGACGCGGCGGAGCGCATGGCCGGCGTCGAGGTCGAGAGCGTCATCATCAATGCCACGGGCGGCCGGCTCGGGTCGCAATTGTTCGACGCCAAGGTCGCGATCGGCGGCCGCGCCGTGTCGCAAAACGACATCCATCGCGTGCTCGAAGCCTGCACGGCGCGCGGCGGGCGCGACGGACGCGCGGTCCTGCATTCCCTGCCGATCGGCTTTTCGATCGGAGAGACGCGTCGCATCGAGGACCCGAGAGGCATGATCGGCGAGGAGCTCGGCGCCGACATGCATGTCCTGAGCTGCGATGCGGCGGCGGCGCGCAATCTCATCCTCGCCGTCGAGCGCTGCCATCTCACGGTGGACGCCCTGGTCGCGACGCCCTACGCCGCGGGCCTCTCGACGCTCGCCGACGACGAGGCCGAACTCGGCGCCGCCCTGATCGACATGGGCGCCGGCACAACCTCGGTCAGCGTGTTTTCGGGCGGCAATCTCACTTATGTCGACGGCTTCGCGCTCGGCGGCAATCATGTCACGACCGACATCGCCCGCGGCCTCAGCATCCGGCTCGCCGACGCCGAGCGCCTGAAGACGCTTTACGGCGCCTGCATCGCCACGGCCTCGGACGAGCGCGAGACGATTTCCGTCGTTCAGGTCGGCGAGGATGGCGAGCATCCGGCGCACCTGCCAAAGGCCAATCTGATCTCGATCATCAAGCCGCGCGCCGAGGAAATCCTGGAACTCGTGCGCGATCGGTTGAAGAGCGCGGGCTTTCCCGCCCACGCCGGCCGCCGGATCGTTCTCACCGGCGGCGCGAGCCAACTCACCGGCATGCCGGACGAGGCGAAGCGGATCATTTCGGGACAGGTGCGCATGGGGCGTCCGCTCGGCGTCGAAGGGCTGCCGGAATCGGCGAAAAGCCCGGCCTTTTCGGCGGCGGTCGGACTTCTCGTCTATCCGCAGGTGAGCGGCAACGAACATTTCAGGCCCTCGCGCCGCGTCAGCGCGCAGGGGCCGGAGACGAATGGATATATGGGCCGCGTCGGCCGCTGGTTGAAAAGCAGTTTTTGACGCGATTCAGAACGAAGTCGGACATGTGAAGACGGAAGGGTGGCGGCCTTTCCGGCTTCATCGAATGAAGCAGACAATCAAACCTGGGCGACCCTGACCGGTGCTCCAACGTCGAGAGGCCAGACGATGACCATCAATCTCAAAGCGCCCGAGCTCCGGGAACTGAAGCCCCGCATCATGGTATGCGGGGTCGGGGGAGCCGGCGGCAACGCCGTCAACAACATGATCGTCTCGGGACTGATCGGGGTCGACTTCATCGTCGCGAATACCGACGCCCAGGCGCTGACCGCCTCGCGCGCCGAACGCATCATCCAGATGGGTCTGCAGGTGACCGAAGGCCTCGGCGCCGGATCGCAGCCGGAAGTCGGACGCGCCGCCGCTGAAGAAGCGATCGAGGAAATCCGCGATCATCTGTCCGGCGCGCATATGTGCTTCGTCACGGCCGGCATGGGCGGCGGAACGGGCACGGGCGCCGCGCCCGTCATCGCGCGCGCCGCGCGGGACATGGGCATCCTCACCGTCGGCGTCGTCACCAAGCCGTTCCAGTTCGAGGGCGCCCGGCGCATGCGCGTCGCCGAAGCCGGCATTAACGAGCTGCAAAAGGCCGTCGACACGCTGATCATCATTCCGAACCAGAATCTGTTCCGCATCGCGACGGAAAAGACGACCTTCGCCGACGCTTTCGCGATGGCCGATCAGGTGCTCTATTCGGGCGTCGCCTGCATCACCGATCTGATGGTCAAGGAAGGCCTCATCAATCTCGACTTCGCCGACGTCCGCGCCATCATGCGCGAGATGGGCAAAGCCATGATGGGCACCGGCGAGGCGTCGGGCGATCGCCGCGCGATCCTCGCCGCCGAAGCTGCGATCGCCAACCCGCTCCTCGACGAAGTGTCGATGAAAGGCGCGCGCGGGCTTCTCATCTCGATCACCGGCGGCAATGATCTGACCCTCTATGAAGTCGACGAGGCGGCGGGCCGCATCCGTCAGGAGGTCGACGAGGACGCCAACATCATTCTTGGCGCGACCTTCGATTCGAGCCTCGACGGCATCGTCAGGGTGTCGGTCGTCGCCACCGGCATCGATCATCCGGCCGGCGCTTTCGAGGCCAACGCCGCCGAAAGCCGCATCGTCGAGGTCGCCAATCGCCTGCGCGCGCAGACGGCGGCGCGTCCGATCGAGACCGCGCCGCAGGGCGTCTTCGAGGCTTCGGCGCCAGAATCCTATGCGCCGGCTCGGCCGGCCCAGGAGGAACGGCCGCAGCCCGCGGCCCAGCAGCAGTTCAGGCCGGCGCCCGTCGCGCCGCAGGCAGCCGCGGGCGTCTACGTCGAGGAGGCGGCGTTGCAGCCGCGCTACGCCGAGCCCGCGCCGCAGCAGGCCCGCACACTCGATCATTTCGAGCCGGGACCGTTCATTCCGGGCCCTGCCGATTCGCCCGTCGTGCGGCCGCAGAGAATGCCGCAGATCGACGATCTGCCCTTGCCGGCGCAAAATCAGATCCGCGCTCATCGCGGCGAGGCGCCTGCGCAGCCGCATGGGGAGGCCAAGCGCCGTTCGCTGCTGGAGCGGCTGGCCTCCTTCGGCGCCGGGCGGCATGAGGAGGGCGCTCCGCCCGCGCAGCACGAGCGCCCGGCGGCGCCGCGGCCGGCCCAGCAACGGCCGCCCGCGCCAGGCCCCGTGCACGCCGAATATGGCAAGCGTCCGCAGCAGCCCGCTCCTGCGCGCGCGCCCCAGCCGCAGGAGCAGCATCCCAGAGTGGCTTACCAGCCCCGCACCAACGAGGAAGACCAGCTCGAAATCCCGGCGTTCCTGCGCCGCCAGTCGAGCTGACGGCGAGATCGTCCCGCCCGCCAAAGGCGCCTGGAGCGTTTGGCGGGCGGGGCGGGTTGATCCGCGTGAGGGCGCGCTGCCGGCGGAAAAATCGGCGTGCACGCGGAATGCAACGCCACACTAATGCCTTTGTGACGCCCCACTAAATAACGGAGCTTGGGCGGCTCGGTCGGCCGCCCTCGCGGGAATGAACGGTTTTTCCGGCCGATAATTGAGCGACCCCAATGACTTATGCATCAAAAGACATGCGTTTTTCCCAGGGTCGGCGCGCCTTGCGCCTCGCGCTCGGACTAGCCGGCGCGCTTGCGCTGCCAGCCGCGGCCCGCGCGGACATGCTCGATTCGCTGAACCCGATGAACTGGTTCAGCGGCGATAAATACAAGACCGAGATCGTCCCGGAGACGCCTGCGGACGATCTTTACAATCAGGGCCTCGCCCGCCTGAAGGTCAGGGATTACGCCGCGGCCTCGAAATCCTTTGAGACCCTCCAGAAGCAATATCCCTATTCGCAGTGGCAGAGGAAAGCTCTGCTGATGTCGACGTTCAGCCAGTATCAGGCCGGCAGTTACGACGACGCCATCGGCTCCGCAAAGCGCTATCTTGGCCTCTACCCGAACGCTCCGGACGTCGACTACGCTACGTATCTTGAGGCGATGTCCTATTATAATCAGATTCCGGACGTCGCCCGCGATCAGGAGCGGGCGGCCAAGGCGGCCGATCTGTTCTCCGAGATCATCCAGAAGTTCCCCAAATCCGAATATGTCGAGGATTCGCGCTATAAGCTCCAGGTCACCCGCGACCAGCTTGCCGGCAAGGAGATGATGATCGGGCGCTACTATCTCAATCAGCGCAATTACGTCGCGGCGGTTGGTCGCTTCCGCGAAGTGCTGGCCAAATACCAGACGACCCGCCACGCCGAGGAAGCCCTGATGCGCCTCACCGAAGCCTATCTCGCGCTCGGCGTCCCGCAGGAAGCGCAGACCGCGGCGGCGATCCTCGGCCACAATTATCCCGACTCTGTCTGGTACAAGGACGCCTATTCGCTCTTGAAGACGGATGGTCTCGAGCCCAATGAAGACAAGGGCTCATGGATCTCCAAGGCCGCGCATTCGATGGGCCTCGGCTAGCCGGTCCGAGGCTGCGGCATCCGAGTTACGCCTTCCGCGCAGCCGGCGTTTGATCGTGCGAACGTGAGCGCGCGGCTTCGATAAACGTTCGCGCCGCGCGCGAGGGTTCTTTCGCAGGCGACGCGACGAGCCCGAACGTCCTGAAGATCGGTTGCGCAAGCGCGCCGATCCGTAAACCCCGCCGCGGTTCCGGCAGCGTCGATTCCGGTACGAGGCTCAGCCCCGCGCCCTCACGGACGAGAGCGATGGCGCTCGCAAGGTCTCGCACTTCAATTTCGATATTCGTCAACGGCGTTCCAGCCGCCGCCGCCAGCGTGCGGGCGTTCGTGCTGCATCCGCCCGTCGCGAGCACGAATGGCTCGCTGGCGATTTCGGCGAGCGTCACGGACTGACGCCTGGCGAGGCGGTGGCTTGCTGGAAAGACAGGAACCCAGGCGTCCCGCCCGAGAATCGCCGCCGCCCGTCCAGGCGCCGGGTTCATCACGACGCCAAGATCGATCGCGCCCGCGGCCAGCCAGTCCTCGATCTCATTGTCGTCTGTTTCCAGCACGATCACCTGAACGCCGGGGTGCTGTGTCCTGAAGCGGCGCAGGAGCGGCGGAAGCAATGTCGCGAACACGCTGGGGAAGCCGGCGAGCCGCACCTTTCCCTCCGCGAGACCGCGCGCCGCATCCGCCTCGCCCCTGATGCGTCCGAGCGCATCGAGCGCGGCGCGGGCGTGATCGGCGACGCGCTCGCCCGCCGCGGTCAAATCGGCGCCCCGCCGGTGGCGGACCACCAGCGCGACTCCAAGGCGCTCCTCGACCGCCGCGACAGCCTGGCTGACGCCGGACTGGGTGACGCCCAGCGCTTCGGCTGCAGCCGTAAAGCTGCCGGTGTCGGCGAGCGCGACGAGGCTCCGTAAATGGGTGACATTCATATTAGTAATTCTTCTATCAGCATTCTAAGCCAGTAATTTTCATTTGATCATGAGGAATGTCAATCTGCGGCTCGCGCCAGGGCTCGCAGCCGACTCCGTGAAGCAATCCACTGGCGATCGCCTCTTTTCGGGAGATCCGCATGAAGCTCTATTACGCACCAGATACCTGCTCGCTTTCACCGCATATCGTGCTGCGCGAACTGGGTCTGCCCTTCGAACTGATCCGCGTGGATAACAAGACGAAGAGGACCGCCGAGGGCGGCGACTTTCGCGACATTAATCCGAAAGGTTATGTGGCCGCGCTGCAGCTCGACGATGGTCAGGTCCTGACAGAAGGTCCAGCAATCGTGCAATATCTCGCTGATTTGAAGCCGGAAGCCGGGCTCGCGCCGGCGAACGGCGGCCTCGCGCGCGTGCGTTTGCAGGAATGGCTGAATTTCATCACCAGCGAAATCCACGCGGGATCAAGCCCCCTCTTCAACGCGGCGATCCCGGAGGCGTTAAAGGCGATCTTCAAGGACAGGTTATTCCAGCGCTTCGACTTCATCGCGCAGACGCTGGAGCGGCGGGACTATCTGCTCGGCGCGCGGTTCAGCGTCGCCGACGCCTACCTGTACACTGTGCTGCTCTGGATGAGGGTCTTCGCGATCGATCTCAACCGCTGGCCGGCGATCGCAAGATACATGGATCGCGTCGGCGCCCGCCCGTCGGTGAAGGCGGCGCTGGAGGCGGAAAGCGCCGCGAAGGCGGCGTGATCTCGCAGATCCTGAATGATTGATGCCTTCAAGGCGCTCGGCGCGAGCTGTCGCGGCGAGCGCGGCGCCGGGCGGGCGATGACGGCCGGCCTTCCGGCAGCCGAGCTCCCCTTCGCGGCTGGCGGAGGCGCGCTCCTCGCACGCGTGGGCTAGTTGCGGCTACTGCGATTGCAAAAGTTTGGGCGGACGCACGGAAAACCAGTGGCGGACGATCTCCAAGGCCCGCGAAATGCCGCACGCGACTGGTTCGCGGCGCACATGGGCTTCAATCGCTCAAGAGCGTTTTCGCGCGAAGGGGTACCGGAATTCCATAAAAACAAGAGTTTAAAGCGCCGGATCATTCAATTTTGAATCGTCATGCTTTTGCGTTTTGTGCTTTCGCGTACTCGAATTACATTGGCCCCGATGGCGGCGTCGGCGCGCGAATCGATGATTCGCATCGCGCTGGCGGGTGCGTAGGTTTTGAGGCGCCGCGCGACGGCAAAATCACGCTGGCTGGCGCAAAGGGATACGTCGGCCGGATGCTGGTTAACCTCTCCATCCGCAACATTGTGCTGATCGATCAGCTCGATCTCGCGCTTGGCGGCGGCCTCACGGTCCTCACCGGCGAGACCGGCGCCGGCAAATCGATCCTGCTCGACGCTTTTTCCCTGACGCTCGGCGCGCGCGGCGACGGCGCGCTCGTGCGCGAAGGCGAGGCGCAGGGTCAGGTCACGGCGGTCTTCGAACTCAGCCTTGACCATCCAGCCCTCGCGGCGGCGAGTGCGCAGGACATCGAGACGGACGGCGCGCTCATTTTGCGCCGGGTGCAATTGGCCGATGGCCGCACCCGCGCCTTCGTCAACGATCAGCGCGTCACCTCGCAGGCCCTGCGCGCGATCACGCGGGAGCTCGTCGAGATCCACGGTCAGCATGATGATCGCGCGCTGGTCGATTCGAGCACGCATCGCCAGCTGATCGACGCTTTTGGCGGCCTCGACCCGCAGCTCACCCGCACCCGCGCGGCGCATGCGCGCTGGCGCGAACTCAGGGCCGAGCGCGCACGCGAGGCCGAGCGAATCGAAAAGGTGCGCGCCGACGCCGATTATCTGCGCCACGCTTTCGGCGAGCTCGAAAAGCTCGACGCGCGCGCTGGCGAGGAGGAAGAGCTGGCCTCCCGCCGCACCGCCATGATGCAGGCCGAGAAGGTCGTCAGCGACCTCCGCGACGTCGCGGACGCTGTCAGCGGCGATCATTCGCCGATGTCCGCGCTCACCGCGGCTCTGCGCCGGCTGCAGCGCCGCCAGACGCAGGCGCCGGCCCTGATCGAGCCGGCGGCGCAGGCGCTCGACGCGGCGATCAGTGCGCTCGACGTCGCCGGGCAGGCGCTCGACGATTCCCTGCGCGCGGCGAATTTCGATCCGGGCGAACTGGAGCAGGTTGAGGAGCGCCTGTTCGCGTTGCGCGCGGCGAGCCGCAAATATTCCGTCGCCGCCGATAATCTGTCGCAACTCGCCGCGACCTTCGCGGCGCAGCTTGCTGATCTCGACGCTGGCGAGGCGCGGTTGCGCCAGCTGACCGACGCCGTCGTGGCGGCGGAGGCGGCTTTTGTTGGGGCCGCGAAGGAGTTGTCGCGGTCGCGCCACGCGGCCGCCAAGGCGCTCGATCGGGCGGTGAACGCCGAGCTGCCGCCCTTGAAACTGGAAGGCGCGCGTTTCTCGACCGTGATCGCGGCGGAGGCCGCTGGTCCCGAGGGCGTCGATCAGATCGAATTCTGGGTGCAGACCAACCCCGGAACGCGCCCTGGCCCGCTGATGAAGATCGCCTCGGGCGGCGAACTCGCGCGTTTCATGCTCGCGCTGAAAGTGGTTCTGGCCGACAAGGGATCGGCGCCGACCCTCGTCTTCGACGAAATCGATACGGGCGCCGGCGGCGCGGTCGCGGACGCCATCGGGCAGCGTCTGGCGCGGCTCGCCAGGGGGGTGCAGGTGCTGGCGGTCACCCATGCGCCGCAGGTCGCCGCGCGGGCCGAAGATCATCTGCGCATCGCCAAGGATTCCGCGGGGGCCGGCCGCGTTGCGACGCGCGTGCTCCCGCTTGGCAAGGATGCGCGGCGCGAGGAGATCGCCCGCATGCTGGCGGGGGCGACGATCACCGACGAGGCGCGGGCGGCCGCCGCGAGGCTGATGCGGGGCGCCGGGTGATCCCCGATCTCGCCGCCCGCGTGCATGATCATTCCTACCGCGTCGATCCGATCATTCGCACGCTGCTCGATACCGATTTCTACAAATTCCTGATGCTGCAAATGATCTGGAAGCTGAAGCCCGAAGTCCACGCGACTTTCGGCCTGCATAACCGCTCGACCTCGGTTAGGCTTTCGGACTGCATCGACGAGAAAGAGCTGATCGCGCAGCTCGATCACGCGCGCACGCTGCGCTTCCAGAAGAACGAGCTCATCTGGCTCGCCGGCAATAGCTTTTACGGCAGGACCCGCATTTTCGAGCCGGCCTTCCTCGATTATCTTGCTGCATTCCGGCTGCCGCCCTATCGCCTGTCGCTCCGCGACGGCGAGTACGAACTGCGCTTTGAGGGGCTATGGCGCGAAACGACCATGTGGGAAGTTCCGGCGCTGGCCATAATCAACGAGCTGCGGGCGCGGGCGGCGATGGCCCGCATGGGCCGTTTCGAGCTTGATATACTCTACGCGCGGGCGAAGGCGAGGCTTTGGAGCAAGGTTGAGCGGTTGCGCGCTTTGGCCCTTGAGGGGCCGCTCCGGCTCTCCGATTTCGGCACCCGCCGCCGGCACGGATTTTTATGGCAGCGCTGGTGCGTCGAAGCCTTGCATGAAGGAATTGGCGAAAGCCTGATCGGCACCTCCAACGTCAAGCACGCAATGGATCTCGGGCTTGAGGCGATCGGCACCAATGCGCATGAACTGCCGATGGTCTATGCGGCGCTCGCCGATAGCGACGAGGATCTGCGCGCGGCGCCTTTCCGGGTGCTGGAGGATTGGGCGCGGCTTTACGACGGCAACCTGCGCGTGCTGTTGCCGGACACGTTCGGCACGACCCATTTTCTCGAGGCCGCGCCGGACTGGGCCGCCGACTGGACCGGCGCGCGGCCGGATTCAAAGCCGCCCATTGAGGCCGCCGAGGAACTGATCGGCTGGTGGCGCGCGCGGGGCCGCGATCCCCGAGAAAAGCTGATCGTGCTTTCCGACGGCATGACGATCGATTCGATCGAGGCCAGCGTCAGGCATTTGCGTGGGCGCGCGGAGGTTTCGATCGGCTGGGGCACCAATCTTACCAATGATTTCGCGGGCTGCGCGCCGCATGGAACAGGCGTCGATCTTGAGCCGCCTTCCCTCGTTTGCAAGGTGGTCGAGGTCGAGGGCCGCCCGGCGGTCAAACTCTCCGACAACCCCTCCAAGTTTCTCGGGCCAAAAGACGAGATCGCGCGTTACGCCCGCGTGTTCGGCTATGTCACGGGAGCGGCGCGGCCTGCATGAGCGCGACGCTCGCTTCACGCCCGCGCCATGCGGTTCCAGGCGTCGAGGCCGGCGATTTTGTAGGCTTCCGCCAGCGTTGGATAGTTGAATGTGTTCTCGATGAAGTAGTCGATCGTGCCTTTGAGGTTCAGCACAGCCTGCCCGATGTGAATGAGTTCGGTCGCGCCTTCACCGACGATATGGACGCCGAGCAGACGCCGCGTCTTGGTCGAGAAGATCATTTTCATCATGCCGGAATGAAGCCCCATGATGTGGCCGCGCGAGGTCTCCCGGAAGCGCGCGACGCCGCATTCATAGGCGATTTCGCGTTTGGCTACTTCTTCCTCGGTCATGCCGACGGTCGAGATCTCGGGCACGGAATAGATGCCATAGGGAAAAAATTCGGGCGGGGGCGAAGGCTCCAGTCCAAAGGCGTGGCAGGCGGCGACGCGTCCCTGCTCCATCGAGGTCGAGGCGAGGCTCGGAAAGCCTATGACATCGCCAGCAGCGTAGATATGCGGCGCCGAGGTCTGCAGCGTCGCCGGCGTCACGGCGATTCGGCCGCGATGATCCGTTGCAATGCCGGCGGCCTCGAGATTGAGCGCGTCGGTCGCGCCGACGCGGCCCGCGGCGAACAGCAGCATCTCGGACTGCACGACGCGGCCGTTGGCGAGCGCGACGACCGGCTTGCCCGCCTCATTCAGCTTGATCGAGGTCACGGCTGAACCGAGGCGCAGCGCGACGTTGCGATCGCGCAGATCATGCACGAATTCCTCGATCAGCTCCTTGTCGATGAAGTCGAGGAAGGTTGGGCGCGGCTCGATCAGCGTCACGGCGACGTCGAGCGCGCTGAAAATCGTCGCATATTCGACGCCTATGACGCCGGCGCCGATGACCGCGAGGCTGCGCGGAAGTTTCTTGAGATCGACGATCTCGTCGCTGTCGAGGACATTGACGCCGTTGAAGGGCACATAATCGGGCCGGAACGGCCGCGTGCCGCAGGCCACCAGCACATGCGCGGCCGATTGCACGCGGGTCTCGCCATCGTCGCTCGTAATCTCGATCTCATGCGGCCCGAGGAAACGCGCCTCGCCGCGCCGCGTCCTGACCGCGTTGCGGCTGAACTGATGCTCCAGCACTTCGACCTCGTGATCGAGCGTCTTGTGCATGCGCATCATCAGATCGCTGGCCTCGATCTCCTGCTTGACGCGATAGGACCGGCCGTAAAATCCGCGTTCGCGCCAGCCTGAAAGGTTGAGCACGGTCTCGCGCAGAGTCTTCGAGGGTATGGTGCCGGTATGGACGGAGACGCCGCCGACCCGCCGGCCTTTTTCCACCACCAGGACGGATTTGCCGAGCTTGGCCGCCTGGATCGCGGCGCGCCGCCCGGAGGGTCCGCTTCCGATGACGATCATATCGTAATCATGCATGGGATGGACCTTGCCGCGAGGAAGCCGCGCCTTTTGAGTGGGGCGCAGCGGTGCGACCGCGACCGCTTTTCCGCCGCCGCGCGAAGCGCCAATAACAGTCGAAATTGAAGCAATTCGCGCGCCACCGGGCGGGCTTAGGCGCTTCGCAGCTCGGGCGCCGCAGCGCCTTCTCCGGCCTCGCCGGCCATGCTAGTTCTTGCGCCATGAGACCGCCGAAACCCATTGAGGCTCTGGACCTGCCGGGCGCGCGGCGCGAACATGCGCGCCTCGGAGCCGAAATCGCCGCGCATGACCGGCGCTATTACGCCGAGGATGCGCCGAGCGTCTCGGATGCTGAATATGACGCTTTGCGGCTGCGCTATGAGGCTTTGGAGGCGGCCTTCCCCGAACTCGCGACGCCCGAATCGCTCACCCGGAAAGTCGGCGCCGCGCCTTCGGAGAAATTCGCAAAGATCCGCCACCGCGTGCCGATGCTCTCGCTCGGCAATGTCTTCAGCGATGAGGAAGTCGATGAATTCGGCGCCCGCGTCCGGCGTTTTCTCGGCCTCGCCGCGGAGGCGCCGCTCGCCATCACGGCGGAGCCCAAAATCGATGGGCTGTCCTGCTCTCTGCGCTTCGAACAAGGCGTGCTGACGCAGGCGGCGACGCGCGGCGACGGCTTCGAGGGCGAGGACGTCACCGCCAATGTCCGCACGATCGGCGAGATCCCCGCGCTGTTGTACGGCGCGCCGCCGGAGGTTCTCGAGGTGCGCGGCGAGGTCTATATGACCCACGTAGATTTTGCCGCTCTCAACGCGCGTCAGGCGGAGGCGGGAAAGCCCCTCTTCGCCAATCCGCGCAATGCGGCGGCGGGATCGTTGCGCCAGCTCGATCCCACGGTGACGGCGGGGCGGCCCCTGCATTTCTTCGCCTATGCCTGGGGCGAGATGAGCGAACTGCCCGCTGAAACCCAGATGAACATGGTGGCGGCGTTCAAGCGCTTCGGGCTGCCGGTCAATCCCCTGATGACGCTCTGCCATTCGGCGGCGGAACTGATCGAGCAATACCGGCGCATCGAGGCGATGCGCGCCTCGCTCGGCTATGACATCGACGGCGTGGTTTACAAGGTCAATTCTCTCGTCCTACAGGATCGGCTCGGCTTCGTCTCGCGTTCGCCGCGCTGGGCCATCGCGCATAAATTTCCGGCCGAGCAGGCGACGACCGTGTTGCGCGACATCGAGATCCAGGTTGGCCGCACGGGCGCGCTGACGCCCGTCGCGCGGCTCGATCCGGTGACGGTCGGCGGCGTCGTCGTCGCCAACGCCACGTTGCACAATGAGGATGAAATTGCTCGCAAGGACATCCGCATCGGCGATACGGTGCGCATTCAGCGGGCGGGCGACGTCATTCCGCAGGTGCTGGGGCCTGTGCTCGAAAAGCGGCCGGCGGACGCGAAGCCTTACGTCTTTCCCGACCATTGCCCGGTTTGCGGCTCCGCCGCGATCCGCGAGATCGACGAGAAGGGCGTCGCCGACGTGGTGCGCCGCTGCACCGGCGGACTCGTTTGCGCGGCGCAGGCGATCGAGCGGCTGAAGCATTTCGCCTCGCGCAACGCCATGGATATTGAGGGGCTGGGCGACAGGCAGATTGAGCAGTTCTACAACGAGGGGCTGATCAAGACGCCCGCCGACATTTTTACGCTCGAAGCACGCGACAAGGCGTCGTTGACGAAGCTGAAGAATCGCGAAGGCTACGGCGAGACCTCGACGCGCAACCTCTTCAGTGCGATCAACGCGGCGCGCGAACCCCTGCTGAACCGTTTCATTTATGCGCTCGGCATCCGCCATGTCGGCGAGACCAACGCGCGCCGTCTCGCGCGTCATTTCGGCTCGTTCGAGGCGCTGCGCGCGGCGGGCCGGATCGCCGCCGAGGGCTCAGAGGCGCGCGCGGAAATCAACAATATCGAAGGGGTTGGCGAGGTCGTCGCCGAGGCGGTGGCGGATTTTTTCGCCGAGCCTCACAATGAGGAAGCGCTTGACGCGCTGCTGCAGCACGTGACGCCGAGGCCGATGGAGGCGGTGGCCTCCGAAAGCCCGGTCGCGGGCAAGACCATCGTCTTCACCGGTTCGCTCGAACATATGACGCGGGATGAGGCCAAGGCGCAGGCCGAGCGCCTTGGCGCCAAGGTGGCGGCGTCGGTGTCGAAAAAAACCGATCTCGTCGTGGCGGGGCCGGGCGCCGGATCAAAGCTCGCGAAGGCTGCCGAGCTGGGCGTCGAGACGATCAGCGAACAGGACTGGCTGGCGCTGACGGGGCGCGGCTGAGAACTCAGCGCGCCGCCTTCTCGATCTCCGGCAATAGCACCGTCTCGAAGGACTCGTCGCTGAGCGGCCCGACGAAGCGATAGGCGACCTTGCCGTCGCCGGTGACGACGAAGGTTTCGGGTACGCCATAGACCCCGAGGTCGATGCCGACGCGGCCGTTCTCGTCTGCGCCGATCGTCGCATAGGGGTTGCCTTGTTCGCCAAGGAGCGCGCGGATATTTGCGGGCGTATCTTTCTGGGCGATGCCGACAAGGCTGACCCCAAGCGCCTTCAAGGGTTCATTGGCCGCGATCTTCATCAAGGTCGGGTGCTCCTCGCGGCAGGGCACGCACCATGAGGCGAAGATGTTGACGAGCGTCACATGGCCCTGGCGCAACTCTTTGTCCGTGAGCCCGTCGGCGCCCTTGAGGCCCTCGACGCCGCCGAGCGAAAAGGCTGGAACCGGCTTGCCGACGAGCGCGGAAGGAAGCCGCGAGGCGTCGCCCGCGAACAGCCGCAACAGGAACAGCGCGGCGAGCGCGACGAACAGGAGCAGGGGCAGAAAGACCAGGAGGGAGCGCTTTTTCGCTCGCGCGGGCGCGGCCGGCTGCAGCTCTGGCCCGGTCTTCTGCCCGGTCGCGCTCATAGGGAACCTTCATCATCCCGCGCGGTGCGCTCGCCGCGCGCCGGGAAACGCGCGAGGTCGCGCTTCAGCGTCCCATAGTCCCGCAAGATCACGAAAATCATCGCCGCGACGATGACGAAGGCGATCGCATAGGCGGCGACGACGAAGCCCATATGCGGATCGGAGGTCATCGCGCTGCCCCCAGCGAAGCGGGGCGGGGCGTAAATTCGTTCGCCGCCGCGTCGGCCGCGAGTATCGACAGACGGCGCAGGCGCCGCCGCAGGATTTCGTTTCGGATCGCCATCAGATGCAGCGTCGCGAAGAGCAGAGTGAAGGCCAGCGCCATGATGAGTAGCGGCCAGAGCATCGAACCCGCGATCGCCGGGCCGCCGAGGCGAAACACCGAGGCCGGCTGATGCAGCGTATTCCACCAGTCGACGGAGAATTTGATGATCGGAATGTTGATCGCGCCGACCAGTGTGAAAATCGCGGCGGCCCGCGCGGCCTTACCCGGATCCTCGATCGTCCGCCAAAGCGCGACAAGGGCGAGATAGATCAGAAACAGCACCAGCACGGAGGTGAGGCGCGCGTCCCAGACCCACCAGGCGCCCCACATGGGCTTGCCCCAGAGCGATCCGGTGACGAGACAGATGAAGGTGAAGCCGGCGCCGAGCGGCGCGGCGGCCTTCTGCGCCGCATCGGCGAGCGGATGACGCCAGACCAGCGTGCCGAGCGCCGCCGAGGTCATCACGATGTAAATCCACATCGAAAGCCAGGCGGCGGGCACATGAAGATACATGATGCGAACGGTCTCGCCCTGCTGATAGTCGGGCGGCGCGACGAACCAGGCAAGGTAAAGGCCGACGGCGAGCAGCGCCGCGGTCAGTGCCGCCAAGATCGGCGTCAGCACGCGCACGAGCTGCAGAAAATTGGTCGGATTGGCGTAATTTCGCATGGGTTCTATCCGAAGCGCTTTCGATCGCCTCCCAATGGCTCAGTTCGCGCGCCGACGGCGCCAGCCTGTCTATGCTCACCGTCGCGCAAACGCAAATGCCGCGACCGGCGTTGCGCTCTGGCTGGGCGCGCGCTCGATGCGGGTGCACGAGCTTCCGCACAGCCTAGATCTGGGGCCGTCTAACCAATTCCCTTCACCACAACAGGCAAATGTTTCTCGTGAAGAAGAGTCGAGGCGGCTCGATCGAGCCTGCGTTGTATTGTGAAGTATAAATGAGACGATCGCCGAGACTTGAGCCGGACTACTGACGAGCGCTGCTTTCGATAAGCTGACGCTGACGGCCGATATTTTTGAAGAAAAATATCCATTTCATTATACGAAAGCGAAGTTCGTGGAAGACGTCTGCCTGCAGGGCCGACATCTTCTCCCCTGTCACAAACACACGAGCGTGGCGAACAGAAGCCGCAACACGCCTTAAGGGCGAGGCGGCGCAAAAAAAGGGGGAATGACATGCAGGCATCGTCACTGAATTCTTTGAAGCTCCGCGCGCGGACGGATCGTTTGTCGCGTCGCTTTCGCAAGGCAACTGTCGGCGTCGCCGCGGCCTGCCTCCTCGGCGTCGCGGGCGCCGCGGCCGATGACCGCGATTACGATCATGGGCAAGGAAACGGTTCATTCTCGCTCAGCGGTCAAGGGGTGCTGTACGAGGGCGGCGTCTACGACAACCCTTCGGCTCCGACCACCATGTCCGGGCAGATGCACGTCTTCTACCAGATCCCGGAGGGTTACAAATGGGGACGCAGCAATTCCCATCCGCCGATCATCATGATTCATGGCAGCCAGCAGACGGGGGCGAACTTCCTCGGCACGCCTGACGGTCGTCCGGGCTGGGCGCAGTTCTTCGTCGCGCATGGCTGGCCGGTCTTCGTCATCGACCAGCCCGGTCGCGGGAAGTCGGGCTATTTCCCCAACGCCTATGGCCCGCAGGCCGCCAATCCGTCGCCGACGACGGTCCAGCGCATGTTTACCGCGCCCGAGCTTTCGGTTCCGCTACAATGGCCGGAGGCTGCGCTGCATACGCAGTGGCCGGGCGGCCCCGGCAGCGGCGTTCCAGGCGAATACGCCTTCGATCAGTTCTTCGCCTCGCAGGTCGCCAATATGCCGAGCAATGATCAGGCATTGGATTTGACCACCAAGGCCGTCACGGATCTGATCGCCAAGATCGGCCCCTCAGTGATCATCACCCATTCAATGTCCGGACCGACCAGCTGGAAGATTCCCCAGGCGAATCCCGGCAAGATCAAGGCGGTCCTCTCCGTCGAGCCCTCGGGCAATTCCAACCTGACGCCCAATGCGGCGCCGCCCGCGCCCTGCGGTCTGACCGTCGACGAATGCCTGAATTTCACGCCGCCGGTCGCTAGTCCCGCGGGCATGCATCTTGTGTTCGTGCCGCCGCCAAACGCCAACTTCGTCGGCTGCTGGCTGCAGACTGGAGCGATACACAAACTGACGGGATTGAGCGGAATTCCGATCATGATTGCGACGGGCGAAGCGTCGTATCATGCGACCTATGATTATTGCACGTCGAATTTCCTCACGCAGGCGGGTGTGGCCAACACGCATCTCTACCTCGCCTCGGTCGGCCTGCATGGCAACGGGCACATGGAAATGCTCGAGATGAACAATCTGGAAATCGCCGCATACTATGAAAAGTGGCTCGACCGGCATGTCCACTGAGCGGCGTTGATCCCGGTCCGCCAAAACAGAAGTGGCCCGCGTGAGCGGACCACTTTCATTTTGCGTCGGCGGCAGGAGAGTGCGCCTGCTTAACCGCTACAATGGCGGCACGACCCGGTAATAGAGGCCGTTCGCGCCATAATAGGGCTGGTACCAGGTCCCGCCGCAGACGTAATAATTTGCGCCATTGACATATTGGTAGGGGCATCCCGCCGGGACGCTGGCGACGAGGCTTCCGATCGCGACGGCAGTCGCCGCGGCGGCGACGCCGACAGCCGCGGCGCCGCAGCCCCAGCAGCCGCCGCCATAATAGCTGTTGACGACCGTCGGGCCATGGAAGCCGCCAGCGTAATAGCCGCCGGAATGCCAGCCGTCGCCGTGCCAGGTGCCCCCCCAGTCGCTGGCGCCATGCCAGCCTTCGCCTGCGACGCCGCCGCCGTGATAGGCCGTTCCGCCCGCGGTGACGCCGCCGGCGTGCCAGGCGCCGCCATAGCTGCCGGCATGCCAGGCGCCGCCCGCGGGGGTGACGCCGCCGGCGTGGAAGCCTCCGGCGGGACCAAAGCCGCCGCGGAAGGCGTCGGCTGTTCTCGGCGCGCCGACGGCCAGCGCCAGGGTCAGGAAAGCTGCGCCCGTAAGCAAACTGCGGTTCATGTTGAAACCCTCAATGTCGAACTGGATGAGGAAAGCGTAGATCGAGACGTTGCGCTATGGAAAAAGCCCGTCAGGGCTTCTTGGCTGCGCCGCCTTCGGAACCCGCCTCTTCGGGGCGCGCGAACGGAATTTCCTTTGTCGTCGCCGTCCGCTTGGGGGCGAAGGATTCGCCCCCGACGTCGCCGTTGAGCTTCCAGTCGGAGAATTCGACCATGTGACGCGGTTTATCCGCGCTGCTGGCGTCGGTCGCCCAGATCAGGCGCGGCAGCTTGTCTTCGGCGCCGATCCAGATTTGCAGATGTACATTTTCATCCGAAATCGAAAGCACGTCGGTTGTCGTCCCGCCGACCAGCGTCGATTTGCCGATGACGAAGGCGCTCTTCAATCCGGTGGTCAGGGCCTTGTAGGGATCGGACACGAGAAAATCGACGAAGGGGAAGTAGACGCCAGCCTTCTCGTAGATCTTTCCGAGCATGTCCTCGACGTTGCCGGGAACCGAGGCGACGGCGATGAGATCCTCTTTTGGCGTCAGCACGGCGACCGTCGATCCGTCGAAATAGAACTCGGAGGGCGGTCCGTCGCCGGGAACGATCACGCGCAGCTTGTTTGGCCGGGCGAGCAGTACGTCGGAGCGGGAGAAATAGAAAAGCGGCTGCCCGTTGCGGGCGGGGACGTCGAAAGCGCCCAGTGCGTGAAAAGAAATGCTTTTGGCCGAGGCGAGCTTTTCGCTGGCGGCCTTGAGAATATCGAGCGCCGCCGGCTCAATTGCCGGATGCGCCGCTTCCGCGCCGGCCGCAGGCGGCGACGCGGTCTCGGCGAAGCCGACGCCGCTGGAGAATAGGAGCGCCGCGGCGAAGGTCGCTACCCTGAATTTTTTCATGATCACCTCTTTGAGCGATTGCCCACGAATCCGCCATTCATGGCCGGAATTTGTGAAGCTTTCTCAAAAAAGTAAAATTATGCCGGTGGATATCTAGCGGCGCCCGCCCATGCCGCCATCGCCGCGTCCGCCAAATCCGTCGCCGCCGCGTCCGCCGAAGCCGCCGCCCCGGTCAGCCCCGCCGCCTTCCACGCCGCCCTCGGCACTCTCGCCGCCGCCTGCATAGCCCGCTGCGCCGCCGCGCCAGTTGCTTCCCTCGGCTCCCACTTCGCCGCCCGATCCGCCGGCCGCCGCGCCCGCGCGGCCAGAGCTGCAACCTTAAGCGCCGGGCCCGGAATGCCAGCCGCCGCCGGAGCT